>Ga0247823_10000268_pt1 | contig 45109 bp, 34 predicted proteins | sample 13C_PalmiticAcid_2_FD_192426 | JGI IMG/M metagenome (GOLD analysis project Ga0247823, IMG submission 192426) | Soil microbial communities from agricultural site in Penn Yan, New York, United States - 13C_PalmiticAcid_Day30 | ecosystem: Environmental > Terrestrial > Soil > Agricultural land... | reverse complement strand
AACCTGAAGGTCGTTGGTTCAAATCCAACCCCCGCAACCATCGCAACACAACAACAGCCGCCCCACCGGGCGGCTTTTTGCGTTTGGGCCAACTGCCAAACGCACACGCCTCAACCCGCTGTCCGCACCGCCCCCGCTCCGCTATCCTCCCGACCACACAGCCGGGAGACCAGCATGTACCCGCTATGGGGCAAATATCGCAGCTCGGTGCTCGATCCAGCACCGCCACCCAGCGCAACGCCTGCTTAGCGCTTCAGGCCGGTCGTCGAGGGATGCTGCTCAATAACCGACCTGCTGGCGGTCTGCCTGCCACCGCGTAGCGGAAGGCGATTGTGCTGCCGCGCAGGGACTAATGCCGTTCGGGTGATGGGAGTAATATCGTCGCGAGGCCGAGCAGGGGCAGATAAGCGCAGAACTTGTACACCCAGACGACGCCATAGAGATCCGCGAGATGGCCGAGCCCCGCTGCGCCGATCCCGCTGATGCCGAACATCAGGCCGAACATCAGCCCCGATACCAGGCCGACGCGGCCCGGCACGATTTCCTGCGCGTACACGACGAGTGCGGCGAACGCCGACGACATGATCAGGCCGATCAGGATGGCGAACATCGCTGTCCAGAAGAGATTGGCGTGCGGAAGGATCATCGCAAAGGGCGCGACCCCGAGAAATGAGGCCCAGATCACCGACTTTCGGCCGATCCGGTCGCCGACCGGCCCACCGGCAAAGGTTCCGACAGCAACGGCGGCAAGGAAGCAGAAGAGATAGAATTGAGACTCGCGCACGGTCAGATCGAACCGCTCGATGAGGTAGAAGGTGAAGTAGTTGGTGAATGCGCCGATGTAGATGAACTTGGCGAACATCAGGATTCCGATCGCAGAGAGCGCGCGGACAATCTCGCGGCGGCTGTGCGACGACGAGATCGAGGCTGCGATCATGTTGTCCTGGGTCCGGCTGCGCTGCACCCGCCAGCGTGTGACGCCGAAGAGCACCCAGATCGCGGCGATGGCGGCAAAGGCGAGCCAGCCCACCGCAGTCTGTCCGAACGGCAAGATGATCGCGGAAGCAATGATTGGGCCCAGCGCGGAACCGGTGTTCCCGCCGACCTGAAATGCAGACTGGGCGGTGCCGAAGCGGCCACCCGATGCCATTCGAGCGACGCGCGAAGCTTCCGGATGGAACGTCGCGGATCCGACACCGATGACGGCGGACGCAAGGATCAACCCCGAATAGCTTTCGGCCATCGCCAGTCCGCCGATTCCGGCAAGGGTGACGACCATCCCGAGCGGGAGCAGATAGGGCAAGGGACGCTTGTCGGTATAGAGGCCGATCCACGGCTGAAGCAGCGAGGCGGTGAATTGGTAAACAAGGGCAATCCAACCGATCTGGCCGAAGCTCAGGCGGTATTTTTCCTTCAGCATCGGATAGATGGCGGGAAGCACCGCTTGAATGAGATCGTTCAGAAGGTGTGCGAACGCGACGGCGCCGACGATCTGCACGACCAGTTTCGATCCGTCGGGGTATGACATCGCCGGCGGAGCGGAAGCGGCGATCGGGCTGGCAGTGGAATCGGTCACAGGCAGTGTCTTTCGGTCGGTTGCCGGCTTGCCCTATCAAGCAGATGCCGTTCCCGCTTCGTTGTATGAGCCATTCTTTTCTGCGAATGGGACATGATGCATTTCTACCCTGACGAGAATGATCATGTAGCGCGCCCGGTGATCGCGATCGGTCACGCCTTTCCGGACTCGTTCGAGCTGGCCGAGCACCGGCACCGCCGCAGTCAGTTTCTCTATGCGGCGACCGGCGTGATGGCGGTGAGCACGCCCGATGGTGCATGGGTCGCACCGCCTGAACGCGCGGTGTGGATTCCCGCCGGAACCCCGCATTCGGTTCGTATGGTCGGCGCGGTGCAGACGCGCAGCGTTCTGGTCGAACCCGGAGAATGTCCGGGGCGGGGACGCAAATGCCAGATCGTCGGCGTCTCGCCTTTGCTTCGCCATCTGCTTTCCGCGGCCGCCGATGTGCCTCCCGAGTACGATGTCACTGACCGCGACGGCCTCGTTATGCGTTTGCTGATGGCCGAAATCGACCGCGCGCCGATGATTCCGCTAGCGGTACCCTTTCCTTCGCATCCCGTGCTCGCGCGGCGATGTCATGCCTTTCTTGAGCGACCGAATGCCGCGGCGTCGATCGACGAATGGGCCGATGCCATGGCGATCAATCGCCGCAGCTTCACGCGCCTTTTCCGGCGCGAGACGGGGATGAGCTTTGCCGAATGGCGCCAGCAGGCTTGCTTGTCGGCGGCGTTGCCGAAACTCGCGTCCGGGGAGCCGATCACCTCGATCGCGTATGATCTAGGCTATGACGGGCCGGGCAATTTCTCCACGATGTTCAAGCGCGTGCTTGGCGTTCCGCCGAGCCGCTACCGGTCGCCGTAGAGGTGTTCATGGCCATTGCAGCTTGTGGCGGAAGCGCGATGCGCCTCCGTCACATATGAGGTCTTTCCTAATAGGACACGGTAACCGTGAGCGTGTCGCTGTAGGTGCCGGGCCGCGGTAGGGTTTGGCCGGACGGAATGCGTCCGAAAACAGTAACCGTCTGCGCCTGGCCGTTGCCGGTGTCGCTTGCAGGGCCGGTGCCCGGGGTGCCAGCGACAATCGGAAACGGCACGGACCGGCCATTGTCGGTGAAAATATTATAGTCGAGCGTGTCGGCTTGCGACGCATGCTTCATCCGCTTCTGGGTGCCTGAGGCATTGGAGCCGCTGTCGGTATGGAGAACCCAGGGGGTCGTGGCCGTGCAAATGAGGCTGACCGCGCCCTGATTGTCGATATTGGTGGCCGACTGATCGACGGTGCCGAACGCAAGCGTCGATGTCGATGTGATGTTGCAGGATGATAACACCTCTGCCGTTACGTCGAGCGATCCGGTGTCCTGAGCAAATGAAGGCGTGGCCGATGCTACAAGGGCAACTGCGCCGATCACAATCATCTTTTTCATTTCTTCCATCCTATCCAGAAATCAATTGATCCATGTCTCCATGTATTCATTTTTCGAGTCGAATTTTGACGTAAACATGTGAATCAATAGGTAACGGTGACCAGCACCGTATCGGAGTAATTTCCCAGTACCGTGGGGACCGTGGTGCCGGCGGCGATCCTTCCGTAGACGGTGAGATTCTGATTGGCGCCCGATCCGGTTCCATTGACCCCACCGCTTCCGCCTGTCGTGGCGGTCCCGCCGGTCGCATCCCAGATCGCCGCATAGGCGTTGGTCTTGTAGAGCTGGTAAGGAAGCCGGCCGGCGCCGTTCGCCATCTGGCGATTGCCGCTGCCGGGCGCGACACGGTTGGCGCCGTCTCCGATATAGACGGTGTAGCCGGCGCCGGTGCTGCAGACGACGGTTATCGTGCCCTGGGCGGTTACGTCCGCCGCGAGCGTGCCGATGCCGCTGATCGTCCCGAAGGCGATGGTTGGAGCGGCGACGAGATCGCAGGTCGCGGTGACCGTCGCGGTGACCGTGCCGTTTCCGGTCACCGTGTCGGCAAAGGCCAGCTGTGCCTGGAACGTGCAGGCAAGGGCCGCCAGCATTGCCCTGGCCCTATTCCGTCTGATCGTGTCGAACATGCCTATTCTCCAGATGACTGTCAGTAGGTCACGGTAATCACCACCGTGTCGGTGTAGGTGCCCGGTGCGGGCAGGGTGGTTCCTGCGGGGATCGATGCGTAGACCGTCTTGTTCTGTTGAGCGCCGGTGCCGGTATCCGAAACGCCGCCGCTGCCGCCGATGGCGGTAGTGCCGCCGGTCGCGTCCCACACCTGGGTGCGGGCTGCGTCCTTGAAGAGCTGGTAGGGGAGGCGGGCGGCGCCTTGCGCCATCTGCCGGTTGCCCGATCCCGGCGAAACGCGGTTCTGCCCGTCGCCGATATAGATGGTGTAGGGCGTGTTGCACTCGACGGTCACGGTGCCCTGCGCATCGATCCGGGCGGGGGTCGGGCCGATGCTGGTGACGTTATTGAAGTTGATCGCTGGCGTAGCGTTGAGCGCGCACATCTTGGGAATGACGAAGTTCGCTGTGTAATTGCCAAAGGCTTGCGCCCCGGTCAGCGCACCGAATAGGCCGCAAAGGCCCAGAATCGTCGTTGCTGTCTTGGCTTCATAGATGGTGAAGCTGTTGGTGTAGGTTCCGGCCGCCTTTCCGCTCGCAGTTCCGGCGGGGACGACGCTGGTGATCGTCGTCGAGGTCGACGACGGGCCAACCGCCACCAAAGCCCCATAAGGGCCGTACATGGCACCCGCATTGTCCATGTCCGTGATGGTTACGCTGTGCACGGGAATGGCGGCATCCAAGCGCATGGTGACGGTGTTAGATCCATTGGCGGCGCTGCGGGTATAGGTGGCGCCGACACAGACATTCTTGCCGTCGAGTATGCCGGTGCAATTGATTACGAACGGGAAATCGATGCGCGCCTCGTTGCTGAGGTTGGCTGCCGTATAGGTGTAGGTCCGGTTCTGCGAAGACCCCGAGGTGTTGGTGCAGGCGGCTTGCGCGGGGGCGGAAACCAGCAGCAGCGGCAATCCTACAAGGGACGCGGACAGCGAGTGTCCGCCAAGGCCGAGGACCGATATTGCGGCGGTCAGCCGACGTCGCAGGGAGCGGGGTTGCGTATCCATCGCCTTCAGTTCCTTGCCCTTGCCGGAGATCTGCCGGCAGGTTGTGAGAGGGGCTGGTGCGAATCTATCGACATGCCAGCGGTCCGATCTTTGCCTGTGGCGATCCGCCATCCTTGTAGGTGAAGCTGGCATGGCATCGGCCGGCGATGCCGCGATCGACCGACAATCGATTGTCCGGCCTCAGGCCGCGCAGATAGACTTCGCCATCATAGCCGATCACAGCGCTTTCACCGCCCTCGACCGTGGCGACATAGCCTGCCTCGATCGGCTGTCCGGCCGCGTCCTGGAGCACGACCACGGCGCTGTGCACCCGCCGGGTTCCGAAATCGACGATCGCTCCCTGGCGATAGCCGGACACCGCGATCCGCTCCGTCGCCTCCGGCTCCCAGCCATCGGCCATGGTCGCCGGATCGAGGAATATCTGCTGCGGATAATTGGGCAGCATATCGGGCAGCAAAGCGCGGCCGGAATGGTTCGCCTTGCCCATCCGAACACCACCCTGAAGCACTTCGGTGCCCGGGCCGGCATTCTTCACGATGACGAAGCCGTTACCGATGCGATTGGCCAGGAACATGCCGCCGCCCGCCGCGACAACCGCGCCCTCCACCTCAAGACTTGCCAGCCAGTCGCCACCAGCCTGAGCGACGCGCGCGCGCACGAGGGCTTGGGGCGCACGATAGCTGACATAGGCGCGTCGCGAATCCGGGCCATCCATCACGACCCGATTGGAGAGCCCCCAGCCGAAGTCGCCCTGACGCTGACCGGCCAGCCCCTCCACCTGCATTTCCAGCGCGCTGCGGCCGCGGTCGCGCTCTGCGCTTACGGTCGCCATGGTCGACTTACCGATCCGGATGTTCAGCATCGCGAAGACGCCATAGCTGCGGCGGCGGTCGAGATCGGAATAGGCGCTGACATAGGCGGTGACTCGGTCGGAAACCGGCCGGGAAAGCGACAGGTTGGCCAGCCGCTGGCCGTGATGGCGATCCCGAATTTGGTTATAGTTGAGCGAGAGAGCCGCCCCGCCCAGCATAGGTCCGAAGGACAGGCCCGCGCGGTTGATGGTTGTCGCCCGCGCCGGGGCCAATGCCAGGTCGTCCGATCCGGCGATGCCGCGGCGTCGCCGATCCCGCGCCACTGCGACGCGGGCAAGGTCGAAATAGTCGCCAAAGCTGCGTTCCGTCCCCGCGAAGAAGGTCAACGGACCGATGCGACCTTCGGCCTTCACGGCCACACGGGCGCCGTCACGGCTCTTATAGTGACTGCCGGAGATGGAAACCGTCAACGCGCCATGGCCGCCCAGACCCTGGACGATGCCGACCCCGCCATTGACGAGACCATCGACCGCTCCTTCGATATGGCCTTCGACCGTCGTTGCCTGCGTCAGGCCATAGCGAACCGATCCCGATCCGGAAAAGTTGCTGTCGTAGCTGAACGACGCGAAGCCGAAATCCCGCCGCGGAAATCCCGCTTCGACCGAATATTCGAGAAGGCCGGCGCGGAGCTGCGAAGAGACATAATAATAGTCACGCACGATCTCGACCTGACGGCCGTTCAGGTCGGTCGTCACCAGGCGAACCTTCCCGCCCGAGACCTGAGGCAGCGACTGGATATCGAACGGCCCGGACGGGATCTCTCCGGAGAAGATGCGCTGCTGGTCGAGATAGAGGTCGAGGGTCGACGGCAGCGCAGCCGACCCGGCGAAGCGCGGCAGCGGCGTGGTGACGATGTCCGGGCGTTGCTCGAACGCGCTCGCAATCTGAAAACCGCCCAGCCGCACGCTGTTCGACCAGGGCAGCGCATTGGAGGCGAAGTCGCCGATCGTGTAGGAACGGACAGCCACCGGATCGATAAGGCGCCAGCTGCTGTCCAGCCGAACCAGCCCCTTGCCGTCCCAGCGATTGTCGCTGTTGAAATTGAAGTCCGTGGTGACGGCGCTGCCGCGGATCATGCCGATCAGGCCCACCGTACCGGCAACGGCGGTCCTTTCGCGCGTTCGGGTCGCGTAAACGGAATAATTGACGATCGCGCCCGGGGTGGAATGAACTTGCGTGGCATCGAACACCCGTCGACCGGTGCCCAGCTCGATCTGGTAGGGCTTGAGCGCCTGATCGCCCACGGTCAGCGAAATCGTCTGGCTGGGCTCGTCGTACGCGAAGTCCAGATTGGGAATCGCCGAGAGCGCGACGAGATCGTCCTTCACAATGCCGGGATCGACCTGCACTCGGAGCGCGCGCAGCTCGCTGGCTCGCGCGAGCAGCCTTTTGTCGGGCAGTTTCAGAACCGTCAGCAAGACATGGGTAGGGGCGCTGTTGAGCATCACCGCAAGCAGGAGCGTTTCCCACTCCGCGCGTTCCGGGCTGTTCGACGGCGAGGCCGGTCGTTCCGTCTCCGGACTAGCGGCCACCGCACTACCGGGCGGCAACGCCGCCAGAATGCCGGCCAGTGCAAGAAAGAGCCGGGAGAGCTTCACCGCCCGGTTTCCAGCCGCTTCTCAGCGCCTGCCGACGACGATGGTTGTCTTCACATCGAGAGCATCGTTCCTGGCGACGAGGCTGATGCTGTCGCCGTCGCGCAGTGCCGCTCCCGTCCCGCGGGCAGGCGCGGTGAAGATCCTGGTCGCTCCGCCCAAAACATAGCCGTTGAGCCCTTCACCAAAGCTGAGTGAACGGCCCGCAGCTGTCTGAATCATCAGATCGACGATTTTCGCATGACGCTTGCCCTGGTTTTGAGCCCGGACATGTACGCCCGCTTCGTCCTGCCACACGGTCCATTTGAGGTCGGCCATGGCCTTTGCATCCGTAACGAAGACCGGGAGGGAGTTGCGGAGCACCATCTTTACGCCCTGACCCAGCGTGCGGGGATCGTCGGGCTGCGGCAGTTCGTCGATCAGCAGCCGATAGGCCAGTTCGCCATTCACCGGCGTGACGACTGGCCGGGCGATGCGAATGGTATAGGAAGCCCCTGCCGGAACGGTGATAGCCGGGGGGCTGACGATCATGTCGGCGGTCTTGTCGAGTTGCTCCTGGCCATCCTCGAGCTCGGACCACGCGTAGATACGAAGCTGCAGATTGACCGGCCGTTCGTCCGTATTGACGATGGTGATCGCCCCGGCTCGCTCGGTTGCCGTCAGGTGCAGGCCGATCGGCGAAATTCTAAGTTTGGCCGCCCAGGCGGAGTCCGCGAACATCGAAAAGGGCAGGCATGCCGCGAAGGCGAGCGATATCAGCGATGATCTGGTCATTGTCACCACTCCTCAACGAGGAAGGCGGCCCCGGTCGAAGTCCATGGCCACCGACAGGCGAAGAATGGGATGCAGGATCAAGAACGCCGGCAGTACCCCGCCACGTTTTCGGATTAAGCAAAGTAACAAAAATTCTGCAGCTCATACCCCACCTAATGTACCACCTGCCTATTTCTAGGAATCAATCATGGGCTGCGGCGGTCACAGGAGAGCTATAGTCAAATTGGGTAAATAAACATTTAGGTCAATATCTGGATCGATCAAATCGATGCCTCCTAAACGGAGGAATCTGTAACTTAAGTTTTCGATCCGACATGGCCTGTAACGTTGTTTCATGTGCGGCGTCCGGGCATCGCTGTACGATCAAACGGAATGGAAAGGGCGACTCGTGTCGCGACCATCCTGAGAGTCCGCGTACCAGATTATCCGCCAACTCCGGGACAAGGATGTCGTATTGGCCGAAGGTGACTTCGTGCCAATAGTCGAGCGGCGTGACTACGCGGTGCCCTAGCAGCGAGAGTATCTGAGATTTCCTGCGAGAGGTTGCATATAAATATTTGAAAAAAGTTGCATGCTAAACTTCCAGCGCGACGAGCAGCCCGGGCATTGTCGAAATGGGCAGGCCGGTCAGCGCGAAATTATGCCGCGCCCGTTCCGTCTGTGGCCCGAACAGGCTGTCGCGCGGCACCTCCACGGGCCCAAGCGGATCGCTTTCGATACGATGATCCGCGCGGATGGCGGCCTGCGCAACCATTGGTTCTATCTCCCGAACGGCGTGCCGGCATCCGGGGTGCCGACATTCTGGTGCCGTCGAAGCGTGCAGGAACGGGCCGATGGAACATGTTGTTCTTTCGCCATCGGCTGGAAGGTTGTGCCGTGTCTGGGGCCGGTCCGGCGTTACATATCTAAGTCAGGGCTAGCCGGGAGAGAATGTCCGCCCGCCGATCCACCTTTGGGCCGATGAACACCGGGCGGCTCAAGTGTCATTCGAAACCCGAAGCCTCAGAGTTTCAGCAGGTTCCATTCGCGCGAATAGGGCACGCGGCCGAAGCGATATCCGCGGTTGCGGCCGGTCACGACGGTATCGCTCCAGTTGAAGCCGAACCCGGTCTGCGGATCGTACAGCCCCGGCTCCTGCGACAGCGCGGAGTTGAGGGGTAGCTGTGTCTCATCGCCCAGCGCGATGAAGGGCGGATAATGACCCTCGGAGGCGAGGCCATGGGCGGGCCGGTGATAGATGTAGCGGTGCAGATCCTGCCGGATCAGATCGTCGAACACCGCCTTGGCGATGACATTGGCGGGGGTCCCGGCTTTCTGCAGATCGCGCTGGATGTCACAGCTGTGCCGCGAGGCTTCCCACAGTCGTTCGGCATGCGGGTCGAACCGGCCGTCCTTCCGTGCGGTCAGCAGCACGCGATAGAGTTCGCCGCCGCAGCCGTCGAACTTTACCACGCTGGTCAGTTGCGTGGTCTGGCTGGGACCGAAATGCTGGTGATAGGGCTGGTTAGGCGCCGAGATGCTCGTGTTGCGCCCGGTACGGATCTTGACCGTCGCGCGGGTGCCAGCGCCGCGATTGACCCTGCCGCCGCCCAGATCGATCGACCGGTAAAGCTCGTCGCTGATCCAGAGCTGGGTCACCGTCTCCAGCTCGAGATCGGTCACGTCGCTGCCATAGGTCAGCAGATAGTCGCGCGCGAAGGCCTGGGCGCGGTCGTTGAACAGATAGGAACGGCTGTAGAGCGCCAGTTCCTCGGGTGTCTTGACGATCCGCAGGTCGCGGATGACAGGGGCGATGTTCACCACCTCGATGCCGGGCAGGATCGTGGCGATCTTCGCCCGCTCGGACGGGTAGAGCTCGCCGTCGATACCAAGCTTCCCGCCCTGAACGCCCTTCGCCTTGATCCCTTCGAGCAGGAAGGCGAACAGATCGACGGCCGGGCCGATCCGGGCTTCGCCGCGATGGGGGAACCCACCCTCGGCGTGGGGGGTGTCGAAATACTCGCGTCCGCCCTCGACCCAGGAATCGGCAAGGATCCCCGCATAGTGACGCGGATGGAAGGCCCAAGGGGCGGCATCGTCGCAGTTCTTCAGTGCCGCCCAGGGGCGCTCGCTGGCGAAAACCTGGATGCCGGTGAAATAGGCGGTGTTGGGGATGTTGCGCAGCAGCACCGACTGCACGCTCTGCGCATCGAGAGCATCGAACAGCGCCTGGAATCGCGCCTTATGCCAGGCGAGGCTGAGCTGATCGGCCGTAGTGGGCCTGGGCGGCTGATCTTCCCTGCCATAGGCGGCGGGCAGCAACAGGCCGTGGCTGGCGCCATTGCTGCCGCCGCGAAGCCGGGCGGTAAGCGTGGCGTCGCGCGACGGCTGCATCGCCGCGACCTTGTCGATGCGGCCGACGACGCCCGCGGAGAGCAGACCGGCGGCGGCGAGGCGCATGAAATCGCGCTTGGTAGTCTGGTCGGAGTGCATGTGAACCTCAGCGGTAGATCGCGTCGAGTGCAGCGATCACGGCATCGGTTTCGGCGGTTGTGCCGACGGTGATGCGGATCCAGGCGTCGAGCGGGGGAAAGGCGCGGCCGACTTTGAGGCCTGATTCGGCCAGGCGGGCGCGCACGGTGTCGGCAGGGCGTGTGCTTTCGAAGAAGATGAAATTGGCGCGGCTGTCGGTGTGCCTCAGTCCCAGCCGGTCGAGCGTGGCGTGCAGCCGCTCCCGTTCGGCGTGGACCCGCCGGACATGCGCCGCAAGATGCGGCCGGTCGTCCAGCGCCGCGGCGGCCGCAACCAGCCCCAGCCGGTTCTGCGCGTGCGGCCCGCCGACTCCCGCCGCGCGCAGGCTGCGGGCGAGTGCGAGCGGGGCCAGCGCATAGCCGATCGACAGCCCGGCGAGGCCATAGGCCTTGGCGAGGGTGCGAAAGGTCAGGACATTGGCGCCCGTCCGCGTGAAACGCACCGCGCTGCGTCCGGCAAGATCGTCATATTCCAGATAGGCTTCGTCCACGACAACCAAGGTACGGGCCGCGGTCTGCTCGATGAAACGGTCGAACGCCGCCTTGTCCTCCAGCGTACCGGAAGGGTTGTGCGGATTGACCAGCGACACCGCGAGCGTGCGGTCGCCGATCGCTGCGGCGAGTGCGGGCAGGTCGTTCTCCAGCCGGGTGTTGAGCGGCACGCCGACGCCCTTGCCGCCGACCGCCGCCGAAGCATCGATCAGCGCGGTATAGCCCGGCGTCGAATAGACGAACTCGCCGCCGCCCGGGCGTGTGCCGGCAAGATGCAGCCCGAGCGGCTCCAACACCTCGCCCAGCACTACCTGTTCGGGATCGACCCCTTCCAGCTTTGCGATTTGTCGCGAGAGCGCATCGACTTCAGTCTGGTCGACATAGCGGTGCAAGCGATCGAGGTTCGCCGCGATCGCCCGCTTCACCGCGGAGGAAGGCGGTTCCGCACTTTCGTTGAGCGAGAGCCGCCCGAAATCCGCACGCCGTGTCTGCTCCCCCGCATTCGCGCGAGGGGCCAGGGTCAGGGCAGGGGCCGCCAGGCCCACCGCGGCGAGCAGCTGGCGGCGCTGGAATCCGCGCATCAGAACCGGACCCCCAGCCGCGCATACCAATAGGCGCCGCTGAACCCGAAGGGGGAGAACTCGCTGTAGCGGAAGATGCCCGAACTGTCCGATCCGGTCAGCGCCGCGGTCGATTCGATGTTGGTGGTGGGATAGGTATTGAACAGGTTGTTCACGCCAACCGTGATGTTGGTGTTCTTCTGCACCGCATAGGTGGCGCTCAGATCGACCACCCATTTGGGCTGGAGAATCTGAATGACGTCGTAGTTGCCCGGCGTCCCGGCCTGAGTGGGAACGATGCGGGTGGGGGTGTCGTCCAGCCCTGCCAGCGCGACGTTTGCCGCGCTCTGGTTGGTCAGTGCGACCTGCTCGACCTTGCCGTAACGGGTGCCGCGCAGATCGATCGTCAGGCTTTCCACCTCCCAGCGGGCGCCCAGTGCGATCTTGTCGCGCGGCGTGCCGCGTTCAAGGCGGGTGCGCTCGACGACATCGAACAGCGGCGTGGTGATTCCCAATGCCGCCACCTGCGACGGCGTGGCCGCGATGCGCGTCGCCTCGGTCTCGTTATAGTTGAACGCCGCGGTCAGGTTCAGCCGGCCCAGGCTGCCCAGCTCCGCGCGATAGGCTGCGGTCAGATCCAGCCCCTTGGTCGTCGTATCCACCGCGTTGGTGAAATAGCGTACGCTGACCACGCCGGGCTGACCGACCGAGGTGAGATAGCGCCGCAGCTGCGTCGAACCCGCGCCATCGATGAAGTTGGACGACAGCACGATCCGGTCGTCGATATCGATCCGGTAAAAGTCCGCAGAAGCACTGAAACCACCGCTGGCGAAGGTGAGGCCCGCCGAATAGTTGGTCGATTTCTCCGGCTTCAGCTCCGACGCACCGAGCGCCGCGGCGAGTGCCGATCCCGATGTCGCCAGCTTGACCAGCGCGAACTCGGTGCTGCCGTCCGTCAGGCTGACGACACCGCGCGCGACCGACGACCCGTAATATTGCTGGGCGAGGCTGGGTGCATGGAAGCCATTGGAAATCGCGCCGCGTACCGCGAAACCGGCACCGATGTCGTAGCGGGTGGCGAACTGGGCGTTCCAGGTGTCGCCGGAGTCCGAATAATGCTCGTACCGCGCCGCGCCTGAGATCAGCCAGCGATCGGTCAGCTTGGTCTCGGCCTCGACGAACAGACCGAGGTTGTTCCGCGAGACATCGACCTCATCGATCGGCTGGATTCCGACAAAGCCCTGCGACCCGATCGTCGGCTGGGCGCCCGCATTGGGTCCGTCGAGGATCTTGAACGGACCGACCGCATAGGATCCTTCCTCGCCTGCTTCGATCCGGTAGGTGTCGCGCCGGAAAGCGGCGCCGAACGCCACGCTCAGTGCATCGGCCAGGCCGATGTCGAAGGCGTTGGAGAATTTGAGATCGCTGGTCCACTGGCTGTTCTTGTAACGGCCATTGTAGAAGCTGGTCGGGCTCTGCGCGCCCAGCGTCGCGTTCAGTGTGTTGTGGGTGCGGTACTCGATCGAATTGCCACCATAGGTGCTGGCGAGATCCCACGCCCATCCGCCCAGCTTGCCGTCCAGCCCAAGGCTCACCGTATAGTCGGTGCTGTCGGTATCGACGAAGGGCAGGAAGCCGTTGGGGTAGATGGCGCGGACATTCTCGTCCTGACCCGGCCGGCGGCCAAAGGCGTTGGAACTGCCGGTGCTGTTACGCCATGCGGCGAAGGCGTGGAGGTTGGTCGCCTCACCCAGTGGCTTGGTAAAGTTGGCGGTGAAGCTAACATCCTCACCGTCGGCGCTGTCGGCGAAGCGGAACAGGCGGCGGTTGGCCGTGGCTTCGCGCGGATCGAGCACGGTGCCGGTGACGCCGCCCGGCAGGTTCACGCCGGTACCCGATCCCCAGCGTGCCGATAGCGGCTGCGGCGTGCCAGTGGGCGAAATGCCGAAATATTGCTGGCGCGTATCCGCTTGCGCGCGATTGGCCGCGACGTGATTGCGGTAGTAGCCGGTGACGTGCAGCAGCCCGTCGTCGAACAGGCGGATGCCGCCGCCCAGCGACACGTCCCAGGTATCGCCGCCGCCGTCCTGGGTGGTGCCCCAGGTGGCGGTGCCGTGCAGGCCCAGATCCTGGCGCAGGATGATGTTGATGACGCCCGCGATTGCGTCCGCGCCATATTGGGCCGACGCGCCGTCGCGCAGGATCTCGACCCGGCCGATCGCCGCGGCGGGTATCTGGTTGAGGTCGGTCGGCGCCGAGCCTTTGCCGATCGTGCCCGACGTATTGACCCAGGCCGAGCTGTGGACGCGGCGGCCGTTGACCAGCACCAGCGTCGAATCGGGTGAAAGGCCGCGCAGGCTGGCCGAACGGATATGCGTGTTGCCGTCAGGCGTAGTCGGATTCGCGAACGAGAAAGAGGGTGCGATCTGGCGCAGGATCTCCGCAGTCTCCTGATACCCCGACGCACGCACAGTCTCGCCCGCGAACACGTCGATGGGCACGGGGGAGGTGGTCACCGTGCGGTTGCTCAGATGGGTGCCGGTAACGACAACTTCTTCGCCGGCTGGCTCGTCGACGGTATCGTCCTTCGGCGCCGCCGGGGCATCTCTGCCGGGCTCGGCAGATGCAGCCAACGCCGTCGGCGCGCATGACAAAAGGACAAGCGCAACCGCCGCCCCGGACACACCGGTGCGTACATTTTTCCGCAGCAACATTAAGCTCGGTTCCCCCAGATATGCTTTTTTGAATGGCGGTTCAGCGACCGCTGACTAATTCATACTCAATCGATATGAATTAGTGAAAAACTTTATCTGTGGGGCAGGAAATTGGGCCTTTAGGCGCTCCGGGCTGGTGGAAATCGACAGGGAGCGGCGCCGAATGTCCGCTATTTATGACGCAGGCGGTTCTCTGGCAGCGCATCGGGATTCAGGGGCATGATCCGCCGCCGCAGGATGACCTGCGGCGGGGTCATGGTTCAGAAGGTCGCCGCTTTCAGCACGAACCGCAGGGTACGTCCCGGCATGACCACATCGTCCTTGTTGAAGGCGGAGGCGTTGCGGATGACATCGTTGGCCAGGTTTTGCCCGACCACCGCCAGCTCGATGCCCGGATGGTCCCTGAACGGCCGCACGGCGATATTGGCGCTCAGCGCGTTATATCCACCGGTCGCGCTGTCGAAGGCGCCGAAGTCCTCCTGCTTCCCGACATGCATCACCAGTAACCCGGCATCGAAACGCTCGCTCTTCCACGCTAGCCCGCCGCCGATCCGATAGGGCGGAATGCGTGGCACGTTATTGCCGTCGTCGAGCTTGGCGCGCGTGTAATCGCCCAGCACACGCGCTTCGAGGCCGCCATGCCCGGTCTTCACGAGCTGATAATGCGCTTCGCCCTCGAGACCCCAGAAATGCGCGCCCTGCTGGCCGTAGTTGAGTTCCCTCAGTTCCTCGCCGTCGCCAACCACGCAATTGCCGTCGTCGTCGCAGGTGCGCCCGGTCAGGTCGCCGTAGATATAGTTGTGGAACCAGGTGCTGTAGACGCTGCCTTCGAACCGGAAACGGCCTGAATCCACCCGAACCGTGCCTTCGAGCGAGTTGGCGCGCTCGATCTTGAGCGACGGGTCGCCGGTCTCGTAGGTCTGGGGGCCGTCGTGCCCGCCACGTGCGAACAGTTCGGTGAGCGCGGGCGCGCGACCGGTGCTCGAGAAGGTCGCGCCGAGCTTGACCCCCGGCGCCAAGTCGAGCAGCGCCCCGATCGCGCCGCTCACCGGTGTGAAATCGCGCGCGGTGAAGATGTCGGACTTGGGCGTGCCCTCGACATGAACCTTCTCGACGCGCCCGCTGGCCTGGAGATGGAAGGCGTTGCCGATCGGGATTTCGGTGAACAGATAGGCCGCCTCGTTCTGTGACGTTGCCGGCGAGAGATACGCGCTGTCCGCGCCGATCGCGGAGAAGTCGCGATGGCCGAACTGGATGCCGATCGCGGACTTTCCGAAGAAGCCGATGGGCCCGAGCAGCAGCTCGGCACGGGTGTCGAACTCCTTGTTCTTGAAGGTCGTGTTGATCGAGCCGTCCGGGTTCTTCTCGTCATGGGCATAGTCGCCATAGCTGGCGTCGATGTCGAGCGACCGGAGCGTGCCGTTACCAAGGTCGAACGACGAGCGCACGATCACCTTGGTCTGGCGCATGTCGATATAGGCGGTGTCGGCAGGGATGCCGTATTGGGCGTCGTAGTGAATGACCGCGGCGCCGATATGGCTCCCGGCATCGGGCCCGAAGAAATAGGAGCCGCCAAGTGAGCCGCCCCAGCCGCGGATGAACGAGTTGGACTGGGTGCCCAGCGGCGTGTCGTAGTCGTCGGCATGGCGATAGAAGGCGTCGGCATGGAGTGCGAGGTCGCCTACCCTGGCGTCCGCGAGCCCGGCAGTCTGCCAGGTATCGGCATTGGTGGCGTAGCTGCCGTTCCATTCGCCCGAGAAGCCGCGTGTCGGCAGCGTGGTGGGGACGCGGTTGTTGATGACGTTGACCACCCCGCCGATCGCCTGGCTGCCATAGCGCAGCGTCGCCGCACCCCGCACCACTTCGATGCGTTGCGCGGAGAGCGGATCGATCGGCACGCCGTGGTCGGGCCCGATGTCCGACACGTCCGAGGCGCTACTACCATCCTCGAGCATGCGTACGCGTGTCGCGTCCATGCCGCGGATGATCGGGCGGCTCGCGCCCGAAGCGAAGCCGGTGCCGGCGATGCCGGGCACGTTCGCCAGCGCATCGCCGATGTTACCGCCGCCAGTCTGCAAAATCTGCTCGCGATCGACCTTGGCAACGATCGTCGGTGTCTCGGAACCTAGCGGCGATCCGGTGATGACGATCTCGTTGTTGCGGGACTGGCTGTTGTTGTCGGTGCTCTGCGCCGCGGCTGCGGCGGGCAGCAGGGCGGCAGAGGCCGCGCCCAGCAGGAAAAAATATCGCATGAACTTGAACTCCAGGGCCTTGGCAACGGATTCACGAGGGAATCCGAAGTGACGCGAGGGCGCGGATGGGCGCTCCTTCGCTGCTGTTGATTCTTCAGGCTTGGAGTTGGTGAGGTGGCGCGCGGCTTTGCCACGCGTGTGAGCGCCGGCGCAGCGAGGGTGCCAGCAAGGGAACGTCGACCAACCAAGCGGTGGCGGACCCGGGGGCAGGGAATAGGGTCGATGCCGGCAGGAGATAGGCGCCGTCGTGCGCGATCTCTTCGCAGATCGGACAAGCGGCCAGCAGAGCGGAAGGTGAGTGCCTGGCCTTGAGCTCAGCCTGGCTGCCGGCATCCTCGGCCCATGCAATCGGATGATAATCCTCACCGAAATGCTGATGGGTCTGTGTGACGACGCCTTGCCAGGAAAAGGCAAGCAAGGTGAGGAACAGGACGACCCATCGCGTGCCCAGGTCCATCCGGGCTGACCGCGAGCGCTGGGAAGCATGGAGACGATCGCTCCGAGCCCTTGGGCGCGTTTCCATCGCGCCTTGCCGATCGCCAGCTTTCATATCTTCAGTCGATCATTTGCCTGTGCCAGCCGGGCTGTTCCGATGGTATGTTATGTTGCATCGTCGCATAGTTCAACCCTGCATGGTCTGCTGGTGCGAAGCCTGATTCAGATTCCGGTGTTCGAGTGACGCAAAGCGGGGGTTGACCGATATGGGAGTATGCACGGTCGATCTCGCCATTTCATGGCGTCGCCAAGGGGGCGTCGCGTTTGCTCAGTGCGGCGAAATACTCCTCGGCATCAAGAGCAGGATCGTGCCTGCGATGATCGCGCAGCTGCCGAACGCGATCGATATCTGGCACTGACTCTTTGAAATCGTGGGACGTGGCGCGCGCTTTGCCAGGTACGCCGTGCGTATCCTGTGCTTGCGTGGCACCCAAGGCCTGCAAAAATCCTGTGAGGTATGCTGCCAGATAGTTGAAAATGGTGGACGCACTTTTTTTTTGGGCTCGAACCAAGGACCCGCTGATTAAGAGAAATAGGGTCCATCTAAGTCATTGATTTTATTGAATCTTCTTGCTTTGTTCAATCAGTGCGTTTTTGGTCCGTTTTTGGCCTCAGGGGCGGTTTTGCACCCCCGTCGGCCCCGCTATTTCAAGCCGAGATGTTCTCTCTTTATTCATCCGTTGTAGGTGCTGTCAAAAAATCGCGGGCCCAGTCGGATCGCTCTCGCGACTACATCGGCGCGTGGTCCATATATGGACAATTTCATTGCATTATGAATTAAAATTGTCCATATATGGACGATGTTTGAAACGCCGGTAGAGATAGCGACGGCTATTGGCTCTCGCGTCCGCGCGCGCCGCCTTGGTTTGGGTTGGAGCCAGGCAGAAGCCGCCAATCGGGCGGGTGTAGCCTACCGTACCTGGCGGAGGATGGAAACGGAAGGCAAGGCGTCGATCGATGATCTCGTTCGTGCTGCAATCGCATTGCGATGCGAACAGGATCTGAAGGCACTTTTCCCTGAGCCTGCAGCCACGAGTATGGATGCGCTGCTTGAGCGACAACGACGAGAGGTGGGAAATGTGCCCAGGCCCGCTCGATCGCCGCGGCGCTCCGAATGAAACTGACGCCGGGCCTGCCTTTGCAAATAGGGCTGTGGACCAATGAAGCCGAGGCTGTGCAGCCCGTCGGTCGCCTGGCTGTAGCTGGACGGCGCGCGCAGCTTGAATGGTCGCCGGAGGTTATAGCGAGCAGGCGTCTGATCGCGCCGGCTCTCTACGCACCTGAACCCGGACTGCATGAAGCGCGTACCGCCGACTTCGACGGCCTTCACGGATTCCTTGCCGACAGTCTGCCGGAGGGGTGGGGAGCCTTGGTGATGAAGCGCCGGTTGGCGAAGCTCGGGGTCCGATGGGACGATCTAACGGGTGTCGACCGGCTCGCCCTCGTCGGCCGTCAGGGTCGCGGCGCGCTGGTCTATGAGCCGGCGACGACACCCGTCGAAGACGTGCAAACGCTCGATCTTGACGAACTTGCTGCCGAGGCGCGCTCGATCTTGTTGGGGGACGAGGGAAGATTGGCCGATACGCTTGCGACGCTCGCGGGCGCTTCGGGCGGTGCGCGTCCGAAAATCCATATCGGCTTCTCGCCAAGCGGGGAGGTTTGCCTCACGGAGGGAGAGAGCGCTGCGGGGTTCGCGAGCTGGATCGTCAAATTCCGCGCGCTGTCGGACCCAATGGATATCGGCCCCGTCGAGGAAGCTTACGCCCGTATGGCGCGAGCCGCAGGCATTGCCATGGCGCCGTCCCGTCTTCTGCCAGCCAGGGATGGACCCGGTTACTTTGCCACGCGGCGGTTCGATAGACCTGAGCCTGGGCGACATTTGCATATGGTCTCGCTGGCGGGTGCCGTGGAAGCGCCGTCGCATATGCCGAGCATCGACTATGATGGCCTTCTTCGCGCGGTGTACGGGATAACTCGGCATGCTGGAGACCTCGAGCAGGCGTTCCGACGCATGGTCTTCAACATCCTGGCGTACAACCGGGACGATCATACTCGCCAACACGCGTTCTTGTTCGATGCCGAAGGTCAATGGCACCTCGCACCCGCATATGATCTCACCTTCTCGAGCGGTCCTGGCGGTGAGCATTACCTGGCCGTCGAAGGGGAGGGGCGGAGGCCGACCCGAGCCCATGTCCTGCGTCTCGGGAAACGCCACGGCTTTTCGGAGGCTCGGGTATCACAAATGATCGACGCTGTCCGCGCCAGCATTGCCGAGTGGCCGCGACATGCTCAAGAATTAAGTGTAAGTGCTTCGCGCGACGAGATTACCGAGCGGCTTACATACATCGACGAAGCTTTCGGCTGACGCGAAGTCATCCTATTGACGCTGCCCGGGTTCCCCGGAGGCTGGACAGAAACCCATTCTATCGATCATGAAAGTGTGGTCATCCGGTGAGCGCCGCGGCGCCTATGTCGCGTTCATTACCAGATACTTCGCCATCAGTTGGCGGTGCATACGCGATCTGCCACTTGTCCGCCCAACGTGCTGATGAAGTTATCGAGGTCTTCATCTGCGACGTCGACGAAACGTCCTGCTTCCACATCGTCCCAACCGACCTGAGCGGTCTTCTTCAGCGCTTCCAATCGGGCTGCATCCTCGGCCGCGCGATGCTCGACCAGACGCAATCCTTCACGCACCACCTCGCTGGCGTTCTGATACCGCCCGGATTTCACCAAGCTCTCGATGACCTCGGCTTGGTGATCGCTCAGAACGACATTGCGGGTGGGCATTGCTTGGTCTCCCGTGGTCCAATCTATACAGCGCTTATGGCATAATATGCCAACGGGCTGGGCACCGCCGCGGATGAGAAAGGGGGGGGATCGGCTCACCCTTTGATTTCCGCTTCCGAAATCGTTGCGAGGCTGTAATGAGCCCGGCCCGTTTCATTCGAGTGCAGTCGCTCCCATTCCCATGATTCCGAAGAGCCGTCGTAAGCGTGTTTCTGCAGTTCCAACCTCTCCAAACCCGTCGCAAAAGAAGCGCGGCCCCAAGCCTCGGCCGGTCGTCGAGTTTCCGGAACCCAACTCGATCATGTGGGCCGATCGGGACATATTCCACGAGGCGCTGGCGCTGCATATCGAGCGGCACGGCGAGACCGTTTGGCACCTGCACAAGGCGATCGTGCGACCAAGGGACCGCATCGACCGGAAGACGATCGTGCACTGGGTTAGCGGCACCAAGGTACCGCGCTCGACGAGCAGCCACGAAATTCTAAGGCGTATCGAGAAGCGCTATCGGCTTCCAGCCGGCTATTTCGCGGCCAAGCTTCCCCACACCGGCCGGGCGGCGAACGGACATACCAAGCTCGACGACATGGGACCCGCGGAACGTCGGCGGATGGCTTGGCATTTGCCGGTCGACTTCGACAAGCGACCACCCAAGGAGCGAAGGGAAATCCTCGATTGGGTGCGGAAGTTCATCGTTTCCGGGGCGACCGACTATCGTCGTTATCAGGCGATGGCGATGCGCCAGCGATATGCCATCCGTTTTCCGGATCTCAGCAAGATCGAGACGCAGGTACCGCTCGAACCTGTTGAAGAACCGGAGCCCGGCGAACTGGATGACGTCGAGCTCGAGCTGGTATCGACCGTGCGCGATGCGCCGCGGGCGCTAGCCGAGGAAGTCGCGCACCTCATCCAGTTCAAGACCGCGACGCTGACCGAGATCGGCTATCGGCGTAACGGCGTGTGGAACGAGCAGACCGCGCTTCAGAAGGTCGACCATCTAGGGCTGCTGTTTGGTGCGCTCGCTGCATCGCCCGAGGGACCCGTGGCCGGCTTCGGCATACCGCTCGCAAAGTTGACCATGGCTCTGCTGATCTTTCCTGCGGTTTGGGACTGGTATGTCAGGTGGCGCGAGCGACGCCGCGGCTTTTTTACGATCTGGGAAGTCAACATGGTGCAGCTCGGCCTGGCAATGACGCGGGCAGAGACAGGCTGGCTTCGCCAGCGTCCGGATCTCGCTGGGCGACTGCAGCCCATACCTGGGCTGATATCGGCAGCCGACATCGAAGCGGCGCGTTCGGACTGGGAAGGGGCGTGCGAGGCATTCTACGCGCACGGGATGGTTCGGGCAAAAGAGATCCAGCGTGTCGCCAAAGTTCACCGGGATACGTTCGAGCCGATCATGGCGGTCCTCGAGGCGGATAGTCCGGTGGGTGAGTACCGGCGGATCGCCGATGAGATTGTGCGGTTGATGCCGTCCGCCAGCCGCTACCCACGACCCGCGGCGGAGGCTGTTCGCTCGCTCCTGATGATCCGGTTCGGGCTGCACCTGGGCGTCCGGCAGCGTAACCTGCGCGAACTGCTTTTCTGTCCTCGGAATGGATCGCCGATGTCGGAACGGCAGCTCGAGGCGCGGCGATGCGGCGAACTGCGTTGGAACAACAAGGAGCGGGGCTGGGAGGTCCTTATCCCTGCAGCCGCCTTCAAGAACGGGAATTCCTCCTTCTTCGCGAACAGGCCGTATCGGCTGTTGCTTCCGGATGTCGGTGAGCTCTATCGATACGTCGACAGCTACATTCGGGTGCATCGCCCTGTCTTGCTTGGGGGTACTACCGATCCGGGCACCTTTTTCGTAAAGACCGTGAAGGCCACGAGCCAGGATGCCGCCTATAATCAATCCACCTTCTACGAAGCGTGGCGGCTGACGATCCAGCGGTATGGGATCTTCAATCCATACACCAAGCGCGGAGCGATCAAGGGCCTCCTGCCGCATGGTCCGCACAACGTGAGAGATGTCCTGGCGACACATATCCTCAAGGAAACGGGCTCCTACGAGCAGGCCGGATATGCAATCCAGGATACAGCCGATGTTGTCGCCCAACACTACGGAAGGTTCCTGCCGGAGAACAAGATCGCGCTTGCCGCGAAGGTCATCAATCAGGTTTGGGAGATGGCTTAAAGCGAGCCGCTTATGGAGTGGAACTCGTGTATTTCATGGTGTTGCCTATCTTGCGGGCACGTACGACGCTCAAGAGCTTCGACAACGCCATGGAGCTGTACGACGAGATCAGCGCGGGCGAACATCTAACAGACCCAAGCAATCATCGACGACGTCGCGCATGATTAGGCCAAAGTGGGGGCAATATCTTTCTGGCATTGCGCGTTGTTAAGGCTTCGGTTAAAAACGTTTCATAAGGAGAACGTCCATGGTTGTTGACGATGCCAAGACTGTCCGTTCGAACGTTCTGAAGTCCGCCACGACCAACCCTGCGTTGCAGCGTCTGCAGGGGCGCGTTCTCGCCGGCGCCCAGGCTAGTGAGGTCATCACCAGCTACGACCGGATGCATCACCGCCATAGCCGCTCGTAAGGAGCTCCCTACATGTCCGCGGCGAGGATCACTTCGTTCCTCGTCAAGATCGCGTCGAGGTGCAACCTCGACTGCGACTATTGCTATGTATATCATCACGCCGACCAGAGCTGGCGTACTATGCCGAGGCTCCTGTCTGAGGAGCACCAGGCAAAGTTCGCCGTGCGGCTCAGAGAATATGCCCTCGCCGCAGATCTGAAGCGAGCTGCCGTGATCTTTCACGGCGGTGAGCCGCTTCTTGCGGGCGCCGGCTACATCGTCTCTTTCTCTCGCCGATTGAAGCAGGCCGTTGGCTCCGATGTCGCTCTCGACATCGGCATGCAAACAAATGGCCTTGTACTCACCGACGAGGCGCTCGATGCGCTTGAGGCCGAAGGCATCGCCGTATCGCTCAGCATGGACGGACCGCGCGCTGCGCACGATCTGCACCGCACGACTCGCAGGGGACGGTCGAGCTTCGATCGCGTCGAGGCGGCGCTCGAGCGACTGAAGCGACGGCCAGATACCTTCGCGGGTGTCATTGCGGTCGTAGACGCTTCGGTGCCGCCGGAGACGCTCCTGTCCTTCTTCGCGTCGCACCGTGTGCCGAAGGTCGACTTCCTGCTTCCAGATTCACACCATGATCAGCCGCCGCCCGGACGCGACGGCGACGCGGCACTTTATGAGCGATGGCTGGTCGAAGCGTTCGATCTTTGGCTCGGCAAGTACCCCGACCTTCCCGTGCGCACGTTCGAGGCCCTGCTCGATGTCGCGGCAGGGTTGCCGTCCGGCACCGATGCCTTCGGCTTCGGGGACGTGAGCCTTGTGACGCTCGAAACTGACGGGACATGGCACGATCTCGACGTCTTCAAGGTCGCTGGTGACGGCGCCACCCGGCTTGTGGGATCAGTCGTCGATACATCCATCGAACAACTCGCCTCGTCCACCGTGCTCGCTACTCATCGGCGGCTCCTCATCAAGTCAGGCCTTTGCGACCAGTGCCAATCGTGCGAGGTCGTCGACATCTGCGGCGGCGGCTCGGTGCCGCATCGCTTCGACGGCGGCGGTTTCGATAATCCGACCATCTACTGCCGCGAGATGAAGGCGTTGATCACGCATGTCCGCACTCGACTGCAAGAGAGTTTTGGTGTCGCCGAGGAGGCGCCGGACGAGCTTCCATCCTTCGATATCGATGCCTTCGAGCTTGCCGAGACGAGCGGCGACATCATGGCCGAGTTGCACGAGGATGCGCTTCGCGCCGACCTCGAAGGATTGGAAGGTGCGCTCGGCTTCGTCGATGCCCAGTTAAGGCTTCTGCCGCCTGAAACATTGCGCGCGCTCGCGCGGCGCGCCGGAACTGTTGCTTGGCAGCGCGCGACACGGGCAGCTGCGGCGGGCGGGGTTGTGCGCGATGTGGATGGAAATCCCGTTGCGATCGATGGCGACTATCTTGAGGGCGTGCTGGCTGGCCCGGCGGAGGAGAGCCTGGAGGTCGGCCGTGACGATGCTTGGCTGCGCAAGCCCTTTGGAACCGGCATCCTTTTCGAAGACGAAGCCGTCGCGGCCAAGGGTCGGATCGCCGTCGCTGAGGCACTGGATATCGTCGCCAGCTGGCGACCTGCGCTAGCCCGCGAGTTGCGCGCGATCTGCTCGGCCGTGCAATTCGTTCGGGATCCTTCCGCCCATCCGGAGAAGATCGTATCGTTCAGCGACAACTCGGTGCCTGGCGCGCTCTTTGTTTCCGTGATGCAGGGCGACAACCTGATCGGCCCCTATGATCTCGCGGACTCGCTGGTGCACGAATATCGTCACCAGAAGCTCTATCTCTTCGAGCGACGCCATCCGACGACCCAGCCAGGAGCGCTGGTTGTCTCGCCATGGCGTGAGGATCTTCGACCCGCTTCCGGTCTGCTCCATGCCATTTTTGTGTTCGTGGAACTCCGCAGGTTCTGGGAGCATGTGCGCGACCAGGGGCCTGCACGTCTCAACAATCGCGCCGTCGCTCAGCTCGAAGACACCGAGCGGAACCTGGCACAGGCATTCGAAACCCTGCGCACGTGCGAACTCACCGAAGCGGGTCGGGCGCTTGCCGGTCTTCTTGAAAGCAGGAAGCGGCGGCTGCCGCTGGCGGCGTGACGCTGCGGGTCCCTCTGGCGCTCCTTCCAGAGGATCGACACGCAAGACATGCCCGTCTCCGCGACTATTTCTGTGACAAGGACGCGTCTGCGCATCGCGTAAACGGGGAGTGGCAGCTCGAGCTCAAATGGCCCGGCGGGATCGATCGGCATATCGATCCGCGCATCGGAGCAGAGCTCGAAACATGGGGAGGCATCGGCCTCTCCGACATGGCGACCGCCCGCCGGCGAGACGGCAAGGTGTTGACCGCCCTTTATGATACCTGGACACTCCTCACCTGGAGCGAATGGGTCGCGCGCAGCCAGCCGGCGTGTGACCAGCGCATCACCGTCCTTCATCTCGACGACCATCGTGACTTGGGATCGCCCAGGCTGGCCGTCGAGGCCGATGGGTTGATCGACATGATCTCGGGCGCACGGTTTGACATGCGCAATCCCGCTTCTGTTCTCGCCGCGTGCGAGAGTGGCGCGGTGGGCATGGGGAGTTTTCTGACGCCCTTTCTGCGGGCGTTCCCGAACTGCGATGTGCGCCAACTCGCACAGCCGCCCAAGGTGGACTCCACTGCCGACTTCTCTTTCTCGCCTTCGCTGGAAAAGGACGATCTGTTGCATCCTGGAGTGGATCGCCCGGCGGTGCGCCTCGATCCCGCCGACGGAAGTGGCGCCGGGCGCTATCGCGCGACCAATGATCTGGACGACTGGCTGGTCGATATCGCGGACGGCCCCATTCTCCTCCATGTGGACATGGATTATTTCAACAACCGCTATGACGGGGACGGGGACTGGCCGGATCGCATCCGTCGCCTCGATCCCTCGCTGGATTCGGTTCTGGCGCAAGTCGATGCGGTCACGTCGGCCATGCGCCATGCTGGCGTTGTCGAACGGATCGAGGATGCAGCCGTCGCCTTTTCGCCCGGCTTTTTCCCCGCCGAGATGTGGCGGCCGGCCGAGGCGCGCTTACGCGCTGGATTGGAGCCGTTATATGGCTGACACCGCCAAGCCGAAACCTGCCAAACGGCGAGCGCCGACGCGTCCGACACCGAAGCCAAAGGTCTCGGTGCCCCCGAAAGGGGGGCCGAAAGTCGATCCGCGTGAGGTTGAATTGCTTGTGAAACCGGGGCGGAAAGGCAAAGGCGACGGGCCGGATGGCGAATATTGGGAAGTCCAGGTGAGCGGCAAGCGCGCCGGCGAGGTTTTCGTCAACGTGATCGATGAACCGCCCGTCGGCCGGCACGCATCGCTTCAAATATTCCTCAACAAAGACCAGCAGGGACGAGGTGTCGGAAGGGTCGCCTATCGAAAGGCCGCCGAGGCCAGTCGGCATGATGTCATTCACCTCCACATGCGTAAAGCCAATGTGGCGTCTCGCCTCGCAGCAGAGGCCGCGGGCTTCAAGGACGTGTCGCCCCCCACGATCACCCAACTCATCCTCAAACGCACCCGCGGGCAAGATGCGTAGGGGCCTGCCACAGTGGCTCGTCCCTTCGGCCAAGCCCGAGCTCGTGCAGGTCCTCAACGGCACCAAGCCCGCGGCTCGCTTGTATGTAGGATCTAGGACCGGGGACATGCGGCGATGGGCTCGCAGGCTCGGACTATTCGCCAGCACGGATCGGGACGGCTATGTGGTCCTTTCCCGGAAGTCGGCGGCGTCGCGGCGGATACTGGAACTCGACAGGCGTCCGGGACGGCATACCCTCGCGCTCGGCATGTTTCTCGGATATCCCCGATGCTGTAGCCGTGCGGCGGCGCGCTGCGGCGACGAAGGCATCGACGCCATGCACGACAAGATCGCAGCGCGGCGCTTCCACGGACGATTCGAGATGATCAACCCGGCTGCCTACAGGCAGGGGGGCACCATCTTGTCCCATGTTCCCTGTTCCCACCGCTGTGTCGCATCGCTCTCCCTGGCGGCGCGAGCGGGAAGGTGCTGACCTTCGTCGTCGTACCCTGCCTCAACGAGGTGGATTTTATCGAGGCGGCGATCGCCTCGCTTGGCTTCGCTCCCGACCTTTCGCCCCCGCCGGAGACCGAACTTATCGCAGTCGACAACGGCTCGACCGATGGGACGCTCGAATTGCTCGACCGCCTTGCGCGAGGCGGTGCCGGACGGATCCACCGCGTCGAGGAACCGATCCGCGGATACGTCCCGCCCCGCCATCGCGGCGTGATTACCGCGGCGGCGCTCGCCGACGCTAGGAAGGTGCCGTTGGATGACGTGCTCATCCTGCAGGCGGATGCCGATACGATCTACAAGTCCGGTTATACCGTCGCGATGCAATCTGCAGCCGAAGGTCGGCAGGGCGTGATGCTGGAAGGGGCGACGCGTCGTCCGCCCGAATTCGAGCAATTGCATCCCGACTACGTACGGGCAGAGAGGTCGGTCGACCTGACCGTTGAAGTCCTGGAGGCGGCAGATGAGGACGAGGTCGTGGTGGACGACAAAGCCTGCGGTTACCGACTCGCCGACTATCTGGCTTGGGGCGGTCTCTTTGAAGAATGGACTGAGGCGGGGGAGCCCATCCACGCCGAGACCACGCGGCTCTTCATGCGCGCTCGGCTGTGTGCCGGCGCGAAAAAGGTGCGGGTAAATCCCGCTGGCGCGGCCTCGTCACGGCGTAGAGTGCAAGAAGATCCCTGGCTTCAGTTCGCAACATCGGGATTTCCACGGGAAAAGTCCTGGGTCGATCAATGGAAGCCGTGCCATCCCTGCTACAATGATATCGACGCTTTTGGTCGGGCGGTGCTCGCCGGACGCGAGGCGGATGCGGCATTTCTTCGACGTGCGCACGCCCTCGTCCTTTTTCGATTTCTGCCCGCGCTGATGGCGCAGGCCTGTTCGGCGAGCATTTCCCTCGAATTCGCTCCTGATATCCGTGATGCTCTTGACGCAGTGCCTCGTCGCTCGCCGTCTGAAATCGCCCGGCGGCCTGGTTTGGCGCTAACCGATGTGTTCAGTCTCATAGACACGCATCCTGAATTTTTCTGAGAGCAGCAGAATCTCGTGCGTTCGCCGGATGGCCTTGCCGCGCAAAAAACTGGGTGTCAGAGTCGCTCGCGCAACGAGATCTCCCGGTCGCTCGCTTACATCGACAGGATATTCAACTAGCCATAAGACGATGACTGCTTTGCGCCCCAACAGCGGTCGTTAGCTGCATTCCTACATCGTGCTAAAAGCTGCCATTCGTTTGAGGGTTGCGTAGCGCCCGCCCGGGGATGTGCGAGGAGAAGGGTATGACATTGCAACGGCCGCCTGAGCGTGGGCCGAAGTTCGAAGCGATGATGGCGCAGATCGACTTCAAGCTCTCCAGTGAGGGCGTCGATATTCCGACGCGCCCGATGCTGGCGGTTCGCGAAGTCTCGATGACGTCTAATCTCTGCATGCCGCTTGGCGGCGACACCGCGCGTCTGCCGCCGGAATTGCGCGAGAATGCCGCGCTGAACGAAGCGATCAATCAATGGTACAAGGACAACTACAGCGATCGGCTGAAAGAGGATCCTTGTCCGGGTCGGATGGTGATCCTGCTCGATGGCGATCTCTATGTCCTGCGCGTTCCCCGTATCTTCGGCAGCGTGAATTTCGTTCTGACGCGCCAGTGGTTGCCCAACCCGGGCGTCGGGCGTGGCCCCGCAACCTGCAATATCACCCAGCTTGTTGACGGGATGACCGCGGCCAAAGCCGGCCGCCTGTCCAATCTTGCGCTCAACACGATTGGGGCCGCGTTCGAGATCGCGGTGCCTGCCGCGTTCACGCTTGAGAGTACCGGTCATGGTTTGATGTTCATTGCTCGGGGCGATGTCGAGGCCGCGGTCAGTGGTCTGATGGCGCGTGGTGGCCGCTATGGGGAATCGAAGTGGGCGTCGCTCCAGGCCGCCGAAAAGATGCTCAAGGCCGCGATCGATCGCGCTGGCGCAAAATACGGTTTCACCCATGGGCTTGCTGGCCTGTGCAAGACCCTCGCCGATACCGGCCTGGACTTTAACGCCGACGCTCAGGTGGCCGCGATCCAGTGCAAGCCGGGTATTCGTTATGGCGAGGAACCTTGTACACGGGACGAGGCACTGGCAGCCCATCGCGCCTCGCTCGAGCTGGTAAATATCCTGCGTGAAGCCGGCGCGAAGTTCGAGTTGGGTATTGGCGGGTTACAACGATCGGGCTGAACGCGGTCTGTGACGCGCGATATCTAGCGGCGCTCCACCTTCGCAATATCTGATCCTTGCGCACACTTTAAATAAGTCTGGCAGACAGGAAACGATCATAATATGCTCCATGTAGGAGCGGGTATATGGCTGAAAATGTTGAAGTTGAAATCGGGCAGATTACTTTCTACCTAGCTAAGGCCGATGCGAGCTTTGATACCATTCTTGATGAAGATGCGGATCTGGATACGAAACTCGCCATCCGCAAAGCCGACTTTGAGGTCGATGAAGCTGAGTGTCGTTTCATCTACTTCGAGACGCATTCCGCCAGAGGGAATCCACCTTGGCTGGATTTCGTCAACGAGAAAGCGAATGTCGCAGATCCTTTCACCTTCGCCGATGCCAGTAGAAGCCCTAACGGCATTTTGCTTATCAAGACCGATGATCGGCTTTTTTCTGCCGTGTTCGGAAGAAGTGCTGCGAGTTGCCTCAACCGGAAAATGCTCGAGCCGGATTTTGGTATCAAGACAGCGATGAACATGTGCGGGAACGAAGAAATTCGTCAGACCCGCACCCAGAGCAATGCCATAACGCCAACCCATATCGACCGGCAGGCGAGCAGGCCTTCCGACTCCTTCGTGTTCGGCCTGAGCGAGGCGGAAGATCTCAGATACATTTCCGCCCATATCAAGGGACAGAAGAATACGACCCTGCAGGGCCGCGACAATCTGACAGTCAAGATTATCGGTGAAGAGAAATTGACTTGGGATCGTTTGGTCGCGCAGTGTAAAACATTCCTAGAACGCTTCGAAGCTCGCGACTATATCGACCTATTTCCGAATTATCGAAATTTTCAACCCGCAACCGAAGCAGAAACTGAAGATCTCAACGCACTATTGTTAGAATCTTTGAAAGCGAAGGATTATTCAAAGATCGATCTCTGCATACCGGAGTTTCTGTCCGCAGAAGAATATAGCTTCAGCTTCTCGAATAAGCCCAAGAAGGAAAACATGGTCTACTCCTTCCTCACGCCGGCGCTACTCGAGGAGGTTTTCAAGAACCCTGACGACCTGACCGTTGACCGGCTCGAAAGCAGGAAGATTTTTGCGTTCTCACCGGCCGAGGATCGCGTCCTCGGCTATATGCGATGGCCGATATATGATTGCCTTGTTTACGAGCATGCGATTGGTGACGACTATTTCGTTCTGAGCAGCGGACGCTGGACCAAGGTCGATCCGGAATTCCATCAGTCGATTGTTGATTTCATGGCGAACCGGGTTCGTGAGGAGGACGCGGAGCCATGGTGCTGCGATATTGATATTAGCGACGATCAGGCCAAGCAGAATACCGAGGCCAAGTTCAACAACAAGATTGTCGAGCTTCGGCCGGACGCCATCCTTTTTGACCGAGCCAAGCTCAAGATTGGCACCGGCAGGAAGGATAAGGAGTTTTGCGACATCCTGGAACTCTGCGCGGACGGTCGAATGCGAATCGTCAACGTCAAGAAATACAAGGACGCGACGTCAATCAGCTACCTGTTCTCGCAGGCAAAATTTTACTGCGAAGCGTTCCTGCATGATGACACTTTCCTGTCGGAAATCCGCGATCATATAGAAAACAGCCCTTGCCCGTCGAAGGCCGATTATCTCGCCTACATAAAGCCATCGATCGAGGACAATCACGGGCGGGAATATACGCTCTGCCTGTGGCTCCTCTTCAACAAGGCTGACCCAAAGCCCGACAAGAACGATATCCCTCTGATCTCGCAATACGAACTTAAGCTGATGCACGATCATCTTCGGCGGATTTGCAAATTTCAGGACATCGTCGTCCGATTTATCCCGGTGAAGGTCACACGATACACGCAGGCAAAAAAGAACAAGCAGGCGGCATAGCTATGGGGATCGAATGCGATGGCTTCTCCCAACTTCGAGCATCTCAAAGCGCATATACTGCCGCTGTCCGTTGCCTCGGATTTCGAGGTGGCGCGTAAAGAGTGGGATCTGGTCGCCGTCGAGATAAGCGACGAATGGGATCATTGCCCCTGCGGTCAGGACATCAAGGAGCATTGCTACATCCGCAACCGGCACAATGGGAACAGCACCTACGTCGGCAATGTCTGCATCAACCGCTTCATCCAGATCAGCACCGGAAACCTGTTCGACGGGTTGAAGCGCATTGCGCAGGATGACACCGCGAATGCCAACCACGACTTGATCGAGCACGCGTGGCGGATGGGCTATCTATATAGCGAAAAGGAATATCGCTTCCTTCTGCAGACCGCTCGAAAGCGCAGTCTTTCGCAGGCCCAGCTGGACTGGAAGCGGAAGATCAATCGCCGCATTCTCGCGCAGACGATCGTGCAGCGCCGAACGAAGCGCTAAGCAGTTGAACGATACTCGGCATCGAGTGATGATCGTCCGTTTTGCCGTCTCTAAAATTCGAACCCACCTGCCAGCTTCTGGCCAAAAGCCGTTAGACTGTTTTCGGCACAACCTGTCGGCAAGGCGCCCTCATCTCTGCCGCTTAGCGACAAGACCGCTGATCCGAAATGCTGCCGTCCGTTTATACTGCTGCCGGTGTCAGAGTTGTCCACCCGCAGTCGTTCCTGCGCGACAAGCATGTCCGAGAAGCCGATGATCCCGACCACCGGCCCGGTCTGCGCAGCTCCCGCGGCGCGCCAGATTAATTGATGACTGGTGCTTCGACCCAAATATGCCAGACGGCAATCGCGCCTGGCGACCCGGAGGCATGGATATACATGAAGCTTCGACCATGCAGCGAAGCCGCAATATCGTGTCCGGCGATCCCGCATGCTTGCGGCATTTGCTGTGTTGCGAATGCCGTTCCGGTTGTTGCCCCGGTCAGATAGGGGACGAGGAGACCGTCGATCGTGGATCCATCCCGGACGTAACCGAGCATCATGGCTTCCTGGCCGCCCCAGCCATATTTGCCAGCGACAAAGCGGCTCAAGCCGTTCGTACAGTAAAGCCCTTCGTTCTTGCCCGCTGCCACCTCGATGAGCTTGCACTCGACAACAAGCGGGAAGGCACGACTTCGACCAGTGAGGAAAATCGAGAGGTCAGGACGCGTCTCCAGATGGCTACCGTCAAAGCTGAGCGTTTCCTTGCCTCGTACGACGCAGTCGACCAGCTGGTTCCAGCGAGTGTCCTCGTCGATGAGGCGGTTCAGGCGAGTTTCGACGATCGCATTGATCTCCGCCTCGCTACCGGTGGTCCAAATGGCGGGATGATCCAGGCTGGCGGACCGTGCCGCGAGCGCAAGACCGCTCGCGATGACTTTCATATGCAGCGGATCCAGCACTGGCAGCGGCAGGGACAGGCCGCGGGTCAACTCTGCGACCTGATCGGGCCGCGGATGGATCTGCGATTGGGTCACTCGGCGGCGACCGCGAACAGGCGGGGATGGGACCAGATCAGCCTGCGCGCCAACAATCTGGCTTGGGTCTCGCTCCAATAGCGCTCTTGGGCAAGGCGTGCGACCGCGAGGCAGCGGGGCGTTTCCTCGACGACCAATTCGGTCGCCGCGAGTTCGTCGGCGGCGCGTTCGAGTGCGTGCAACACATCGGCCGGCAGCGGGCTGGTAACAACGGTATCGGCACCGGAGACTGCGAGCATCTGCCACGGGGAGAGCAAGGGCCGGGAAAGCGCGCGGACGCCGATCGCGACGGAATCCTCGTCGCTCCAGGCAGCGAGTTCGTCGGTCAGGGTCGTGCAGAACCGGTCGATCGCTTCTCGGTCGGGTTCCCGTTGCGCCGCCTGTTGCGCGTCCGCAAATGGCAGATTGTACCGAAGCGTATCTTCGATTGCTTGGAGGTCGCGCGGCTTCAAGCCATATAGCGCGCCGACCCAGGCGTCCGCGCGTTTCCAGCCGCCCGCCTTCCGCGCTGCGATCGCCGTGAAAATCTCCTCGACCTCCGCACGATCGACGTCGGACAGGTCGCCAAATGGTTTTATTGGTATCCGATCAAGCGTCGCCTTCTCGACCACTTCACGTTCGAAGCCGAATTTGCCGCTCGTCATCAGCGTGTACCAAAGCGCGAACCGACTACCCAATACGAGATGCAGGTAGCGGGCGATCAGCTGACCATCGGCGTGACCCGCGAGACTGTAACCGTAGAAACTCTCGTTATAGACGAGACCAGTGTCGCAGACCCCCAGATCGATCCGCTCGGCAGAGACCGGCGGAGACTGATGGACGACAAGCATTGGACCAGCAAATTGGTCCTGCGCCCGTGGATCGTGGATTCTTGCAAGCTGGAATGGCAATAGGTCGCTGGGATCGATCAGGTCCTTGAGGGTAGCGATTGTTAGTTCTGGCAGCCCGTGCAGATAGCGGGCATCTACCCCCGGCTGCCCATCGCCATTCTTGCGAACGCGGCTGCTCGGGCGTAATCGCTGATAACCATTGCCGCTTCCGCGCATGCGGCCCCGGTCGGATACGCCGAACTGGTCGCGCCAGTAAGCATCGAGCGTAGGCAGACCGCGGCGGCGCACGCGCTCAAGCAGTTGAAGGTCGATCGGTGAACCGCGAAACAAGGCCTTCAAGACTTCCGGCGTCTCCGACAGCTGGTCGGTCGCGATCGGCTCGGCATTGGCGGCGTCAATGCGCATGACGCCGCTGCTGTTGAGGCCGTCCTCGAGACGAGGACTGATCATCCGGAAGGTCGCGCCCGGGCCGGGCGTCCTGTTCTGAGCGAACAACAGGCAGAATGGGGCGTCGATCTCAGGCCATACGCGTGTCCGGCGAATTTCCACGCCGTTGATCACCGAGGTGACGTCGAGTGCGTTGAAGATGGCGACCCGCGCCTCGGCCATGCCGTCGCCCTGCTGGAAGAGCAGGCGCGCATGCAGCGCGAACGCAATCTGGCCATTGGGCCGGGCCCAGTCCATTGCCCGCCACACGAAGGGCAGATCGAGAACTTCATTCGGGAGCAGCGGTTTGCCGCGGCCCTCGGGCAAGCGCGTCACCGCGATGTCGGCGACAAGCTTCTGGACCAGCGACCAGTTCTTGAGCTTGGTTCCGCTTGCCCAAGGGGGATTGCCTATCACGAGATCGTACCGGCCCCTGTGCACTTCGCTTATAGCTGGATCCAGGCTGCCGAGGATCGGCGCATCGGGATCCACGGGAATAAGCCGGTGGAGGACAGTCCCTCGGATATTGTCGAAGCGCAGCTTGTCTACGGGCTTAGGCTCCGGGTCCAGCTCTATAGAAATGAGATAGAGGCCGAGTGCGGCAAATCGCAACGCCGCCTCGTTGATGTCGAAGCCGGTGATCTGCTGGTATAGGATCTGGCGAAGGTCGGCCGTGTTGGGGCGTATGCCGCTCCTGCGCCAGCGTTCGGCGACAAGTTCACGGAATGCCGTGAGTAGGAAGACGCCGGCACCGGCCGCTGGATCGAGCACGCGGGCTGTCGCCGCTTCGCCCTCGCGTGCGAGCGCCGCCATGGCGGCGCGCACCATAAGATCGGCGATCGGCCGCGGCGTGTAGAACCCACCTTCCCGTCGTTGCTGAACGGGCGAATGATTACGAAGATAGAGTTCGTACGCCTGGCTTAAAACTCCGATCGGGATATGGGCGAAATCGAGATTGGCCCATCGCTCTTGCCAGCCAAGGAAGAGCTGTCCGTCCGGCGCACGGCGCATGATATTGCCGAGTGTGAAAAATGCGTCGCTGGGCAACTGATCGAGCACGTTTGCGGAGAATGGCAACAGATCGCCGTTGAACGTCTGGTCCAGCCATGCGCACGTCGCACGCGCGGCGGACGCGGTGTCAAACAGGCTCGCGCCGTCGTCTGTCCCGGCCAGTTCGGCCGGCAACAGGTTGCGGTCGGCTAGAAATCGCGTGAATAGCGCGCGGCCCACCAGCGATATCGCATCTTCACCGCTGACGACACCCGACGCGGTCAGTCCATCGATTGAATTCGTCAGTAGTTTGAGGACGACATTGGAAATCCAGCCCCGGTCGGCGATCCTGCCCTCCGGACGCGCATTGCCGAGACGCACCAACAGGCTCGATGAACCGGCCTCCTCGCCTAGATCGACGCGGGCCTGGTCTGGCCGGCGATCATCGAGGGCGATGCGATAGATATCGAGACGGCCTGGCGCAACGACCCCGAGATACGGCGCGTCGCCGCGCATTGCGAGAAGCCGCCGGATACGGTGAATCCGATCTGCTACCGGTGTCTCCAGGCTCGCTTCATCGATCAGGAAAAGCAGGGGCGAACCCTGCCATTCATAGACCGCGCTCACCAGGCTGAGATCCTTGTCGCCGCTTCGCTGCGCGTTGACGATGGTCGCATAAGGCAGCAGGTCCGGCCCATCGGTCGTGAACGACCGCATGGCATCCCGATCGCCGCCGAACCTTTCGACTGCAACGCCAAGATCAGCCACAGCGGCTCATCCCTTGCGCGCGGTTGCGGATCGCGGCGCTCATGCGTCGAGGTCCAGCACGGCCTGAGGATCGCCGCCGAATTGGCCCTGTCGCGCACCGCCGCGCGGCTTCTTGGGCGCGATCTCGACCTTGGCAATCAGGCTGCGATAGTCGAGCCCCTGCACGCTCAGCTCGGCAATGAGGACGGCGATGAGTGCTAGATGTGCGGGCACTGCCTGCACCCGTGCATAGTTGGTGATCGAATTGGGGTTCATGCCGATCAGTTCCGCAAAAGCCCGTACGGTCAGACCCGCCCTGGTAAGCTCGTCCAAAAAGTCGTTATAGCTCATCCGAGCCGCTCACATAATTTTGTGTGCCGTAACACACTAAATCATGTGACAAAACTGGTATCTGTGGGGCCTCTCCACCCGACTGACGTCCAATATCACTTTCGTGACGTTGGCTCGGACCAGCGTGGGCTGTTGGGTCGCTGATTGGTTATGGTGGGGGTGGTATAGCCCGCCACTGATCTAATCGTCGAAGCCGGGCAGCTCTAGCTGCTCACCGAACCCGGAAAACTGCGTCGGCATCTCGTCCCCGAGCAATGCGTCCGCGAGCTGTCGCGGCCCACTAAAAGTGCCAAGGATATCATTCGGATAGATCGTCTGCTCGGTGGCGGCGATGCGATCGAACGACTCTTCGTTCAGCTCGCGCTCGATGAATGCGCGCAATCCCGGACCGGGTCTGAAGTGCCAGAGGAGGATGCGCCGGGCAGCCCGCAAAAGATTGCCGTCGATCGAAGGGTTAGGCAGCAAATTCACGTCGATCGTGCGTTCGGCCAGCCGCTCGAGATAACCGGGAAGGGCGTGGACCTTGCGCTTGCGCACCTCGTAGCAGATCGCGTCGCAGTCGAAGAAAGTGGTATCGACGAGATCCGCTAACGTGTCTGCGCGCACGAGTCCCACCGCCGCGGCCCAGGTGTTGGGCAGCGACCAGAAATCCACCTTCCAATGAGGATGTACCGATGAGAAACCGCCGAAGCGATTCGGCGTCGCGTCCAGTTCGGCGGCCAGCGCGGCCACGCGCGCGGGGTCGGCATCGACGACTAGGTCGATATCGGACCGGAAGCCGACCTTCCCCTTGCGCGCGATATCCCGCACAAGGCCGCCAATAATGGCTACCGGACCCAGCGGCTCGAACCGCGTCGCTAGGATTTCGCGCAGGCGCTGGATCGGCAGCCCATCCTCGCGCCACAAATAGTCGTCGATGCGTCGCTTGAGCTTCGGCAGTGTGTCCGCCGGGATCACCTTATTGCATGCCTTTCAGCTCTTCCCAGAGCTTGATCGTGAATGTGTCCGTCATGCCCGACAGCATATCAGTCAGGAGGCGCAGTTCGCGGTAGCGGACCGACGCTGCAATCCCGCCGCCGTTCGCGGCGCGTGAGGCGTCCTCGAGATAATTCTGGCTGATCAGCGCGAAGACATATTTGTTCTTCGCGCCAGAACGCCGAGCCAGGATATCGTCGAAATCTTCTGGCGGGCGGTCGTGGATCGCGTCCCAGAACGCAGTCATAAGACCGTCGATCGCCTCCGCCCCGCGCGCCTCCATTCGCAGCACGCCGGGATTGCCAAAAGCGTGCTGCCGGGCGAGCGACTTGAGTTTCTCACACAAATCGCTGTCGTCCATCAGGGGCGTGCGGCGCGAGAAAGCCGTGACCGCATCTCCGGCAGCGACGAAGCCGTTGCTGGCATGCTCGATCAGCGCTTCGATGAAATAGGCGCGCAGATATCCGATCTTGATATCGCGGGCGAGTTCCGGACGCCGGCCGGCAGACTCGACCTCTTCGAACTTGGCCTGCGCCTTGGTTACCGCCGCGTGCTTGGAAGTGGTCGTATCGGCGCGCAGGCTTGCAAGCACGTCGTCCGGCGAGATGACGCCCTTCTTCATGGCGTCATCGACGTCGAGGACGGAATAGGCGATGTCGTCGCAAGCCTCCATGATCCAGGTAAGCGGGTGGCGCTGCCCTTCGCCAAGCCCGGTCTCGGTTCGCAGCCCTTCCACGAGCGCGCGTTCCGCTTCGAAATACCCATACTTCTTGGCGATCGGATTCTTCTTGTCGCGGTTGCCCGCGCCGACTGGATATTTGATCGCCGCCGCCAGTGTCGCGGAGGTCAGGTCGAGCCCGAGATGGGCGATGTTCGTCTGTAGCTTGGTGATCAGCCTGAGCGTTTGGGGATTACCGTCGAACTTGAGGAACTCGGCGTGCAGATCATCGGGAATCGCGGTGGGCAGCCCGCGCACGCCCTTGTCGTGGTTTGTGAAAATCCAGTCCTTCCGACGTTCGAACCAGCGGCCAATCGCTGCCTCGCCTTGGTGTCCGAAGGGCGGATTGCCGAGATCGTGCGCCAAGCCGATCGCCGACAGCATCGGCTGAATCACGTGATGAAGGTCCGCACCGGAGAACAGATCGGAATTCGCCGTGTGGACGCGGGTGCCGATTGAGCGCGCCAGATTGGCAACCTCGTGCGAGTGGGTGAGCCGCGTGCGCACGCCATCATTGTCGTCCATCGGCCAGACCTGGGTCTTGTCCGATAGCCGCCGCACGGGTGTTGAGAACAAGAGCCGGTCATAGTCCTGCTGGAAGCGTGATCGAACTGCGTCGGGCGCGGCGCCTGCCGAATCGTCACTCAGCTCACCCACTCTTCGATCAGACCAAATCGTCGCCATCCGAATCCACCATCATCGTCATTGTCGGGCCCGGATAGGCCCACTGGCTTGGGCTTCCAAGGTCGCGTTGAAGAGCATATAGCAATTGGAACGTAATGGGAACATTCGGCTGGCACGTCCGGCCACAATAGAAGGCGGGCCGCTGGCCGTGGCGACGTCTGCTTTCACGCTGCTCCTGCGAGGAACTGACGGTCCGCTGTCGGCCCAATTCCCGCCTGGCGCGAATCTATTGACGCCGTCTGCTGCCTTCCAGCGCGTTCGTGGAGACCATGATGGGAAGGGAATGAACCTATAGCGAACCTATAAGCGAACCTAGGTTCACAAGCCCCCGGGAGAGGGGAGGGATTGGTTCAATTAAGTGCTTGATTTTATTGGAAAATTTGGTGGACGCACTAGGGCTCGAACCTAGGACCCGCTGATTAAGAGTCAGCTGCTCTACCAACTGAGCTATGCGTCCATCCGGGCGATCAGGAGCGCTGTTGGAAGGCGCTGCCTCGGTCGGGAGCGGGGCCACTAGCATCGGGTTTTCGGGTTGGCAACACCCGTTTGCACGAAAAATTACTGCCAGCTGTGGGTATTACGATTTTGGCGGTTTTCGCGGTCAAGCGACATCAGGATTCCGACGCAGATCAGCGTCGTCATCTGCGCCGATCCGCCGAAGCTGATCAGCGGCAAGGGGATGCCGACAACCGGGGCTATACCGATCACCATCGCCATGTTGATGAAGACGTAGAAGAAGATCGTGGTGGAGATCGCCGCGGCGGTCAGCTTGGCGAAGCGGGTCTGGCTGCGCACGCCGACCATGATCCCCCAGCGGATCAGCAGGCCGAAGGCGATGATGACGAACAGGCCGCCCATCAACCCCCATTCTTCCATCATCGTTGCCAGTGCGAAGTCGGTATGCCCCTCGGGCAGATAGTCGAGATGGCTCTGAGTGCCATTGAGGAAGCCCTTGCCGAACCAGCCGCCCGAACCGATCGCGATCTTGGACTGGCTGATGTGATAGCCGGTGCCGAGCGGATCATTCTCCGGGTTGAGGAAGGTCAGCACGCGGTTGCGCTGATAATCGTGGAGCACATAATTGACGATGATCGGCACCGAGACCGCCAGCGCGAGCGTGCCGCCGATGAAGAGGCGGAGCGGTATTCCGGCGAGGAACATGACGGTCAGCCCGCCCGCAGTGATCATCAGCGCGGTCCCGAGATCGGGCTGGAGCATCACCAGTGCGGCGGGAACCCCGATCATCGCTGCAGCAGGCCAGATCGCGCCGAAACGCCGGATCTCGCTCGAAGGAAGCATGTCGTAGAATTTGGCGCAGGCGAGAACGATCGCGACCTTCATCATCTCCGAAGGCTGAATCCGGATGAAGCCAAGGTCGAGCCATCGCTGGCTCCCGCCCGCGACCGCACCGAGCAGTTCCACCCCGATCAGCATGACGAGGAAGACGGCGTAGAGCGGAAAGGCGATCATCGACCAGTGATTTACCCGCACGCGGGACAGCGCCAGCGCCATGACAAGGAAGACGCCGAAACGGACCCCTTGCGGCATGGCCCATTTAGGATCGCCTCCCGCTGCGGAGAACAGCACCACCACGCCGAACGCCCCGATCGCGCTGACGAGCAGGATGATAAACCAGGGGAGCTGCGCCAGCGGGGCGGGGACGAAACCGGGACGGCTCATTCGCTGGGGACCTGTGACGAAGCGATGGGAGAGGGCGGAGCGGCAGCGGGCGCCGCCTGTCGAGGCGCGGGCGACGGCGTTGCGCCCGGTGAGGCGGTGGGAGACGGCGTCGGCGTCGGCGTCGGCGTCGGCGATGGTGTGGCGCCCGGCGTGGGCGCTGCTGCGGGAAGGCCCTGTGCCGCACGATAGGCCTTGTCCTTGGCGGCCATGCGCGCGCGGATATCTCCGCCCCATTCAGTCTCGAACCGGGCGAGGGTTTCGATCGCCTGTTGCCGGTCGAACAGCCAGGTGAGCACGTCCTTCGCCACCGGGGCCGCGGCGCGCGCTCCACCCAGGCCGTGTTCGATCACCACCGATGCGGCGTAGCGCGGATTGTCCACCGGCGCGAAGCAGACGAACAGGCCGTGGTCACGATATTTCCACTCGCCGCCCTGACCGCGGTTGCGGTCCATGATCCGGCGCACCTGTGCGGTGCCGGTCTTTCCGCCCATGCGAATGCCGTCGAGCCTCAGCTTCGACGCGCCCGCGGTGCCGCGGCCGTTCACCACCTCGTCCATTCCAGCGCGGACGATGGCAAGATGCGCTTCGGGGAAGTCGAGATGGACGGGCGCGCTGCGCTTTTCCGCGAGCAGCGACGGAAGCAGTTCACGTCCCGACGCGATGCGTGCGGCAGAGAGCGCCAGCTGGAAGGGGCTGACAAGGACATAGCCCTGGCCGATCGCAGCGTTGAGTGTGTCTGCCTGCGTCCACTCCTGTTTGTAGCGGCGCAGCTTCCACGCGCTGTCGGGGATGGTTCCATAACGCTGCGAGGGCAGGGGGAGCTCGAACTCTGCACCGAAGCCCAGCTTGCGGGCGGCGATAGCAATCGCTTCGATGCCGACTTCGCGTCCCATCGTGTAGAAATAGGTGTTGCAGCTGCGCGCAATCGCGGTGTGCATCGTCATCGGCCCGTGACGGCCAAGGCAGCCGAAGCGGCGATTGCCGAGCTGGTAGCCGCCATTGCAATAGACGACGCGATTGGGGTCTATCCCGCCGCCCAGGATGGCGAGCGCGGTCGCGGGCTTGAAGGTCGATCCGGGTGGATAGAGACCTTGAAGCGTCTTGTTCATCAGCGGGAGATGGTCGTCTTCCGACAACATCTTCCACTCGGTACGGCTGATCCCGTCCGAAAAGGCGTTGGGGTCGTAGGCGGGCATCGACACCATCGCGAGGATATCGCCATTGGTGACGTCGAACACGGTCACCGAGCCCGATTCATTGCCCAGCCGCCGCGCGGCATATTCCTGAAGCCCCGCGTCGATCGTCAGCCGGATCGTCTTGCCGGGCTCGTCCGGGCGCGTGGCGAGTTCACGGACCAGCTTGCCTCGCGCGGTGACCTCGACGCGCTTGGCGCCCGCCTTGCCGCGGAGTTCGCCCTCCAGCATCTTCTCCAGTCCGTCCTTGCCGAGCTTGAAGCCGGGGGTGACAAGCAACGGGTCCTTCGTCGCCTTGAACTGCTCCGCCGTCGCCGCGCCGACATAGCCGACCAGATGCGCGACGGCCGCGCCCGCGGGATAGTTGCGCGCAAAGCCGCGGGTGGGGGCGACGCCGGGTAATTCGGGCAGGCGTACGCTGACCGCGGCAAAATGCTCCCAGTCCAGATTCTCTGCGACCTGCACGGGCTGGAAGCCGGCCGCGCCCTTCAGGTCGTCCTCGATACGAGCCAGGTCCTCGGCGGTCAGCGCCAGCAGGTCGCGCAACGAGGCGAGGATGCGGCCGCGGCTGTCCTTCTCCATTCGGTCGGGGATGATATCGACGCGGAAGTCGGTACGGTTGTTCGCGATCGGCACGCCCGCCCGATCCACGATCCAGCCCCGGCGTGGTGGGATCAGTGTCAGGTTGACGCGATTGCTCTCGGCCAGGAGCCGGTACTTGTCATTCTCATAGACAGAGAGCCAGGTCATGCGCCCGGCGAGGATCAGGCCGCCTGCGACTTGTGCGGCGCCCAGGAACAGCGCTCTGCGCGAGAAGCTGTAGGTCTGCTGCGCCTCGCTGATCATGCGGACGGGGCCGTTCACCTCGTCCTCCGCTTGCCGTCAAGCCGGGCGACGAGGCGCGACAGGACCGGGAACAACGCGATCGCGATGAGGATCTGGATCAGCAATACGGTATCGACATGCGCGCCCAGCGGCGCAGCGACCAGCCTGCCGCCGATCAGGCAGAAGCCGATCGCGCCTGCTGCCAGCAGCCAGTCCTGAAGGAAATCACGCCACACGATCCGCGTATCTAGCACATCGATCGCGATGAACGACACCGTCCAGAACACCATCGAACTGCCCATCGGCTGTCCGCTGACCAGATCGTCGACGAGTCCCAGCAGTACCGCCGCCCAAGGCTTGAGCAGGTCAGGCCGATGCAACCGCCACGCGAGCAGCATCATCAGCCCGAGCGGCGGGAGGATCGGAAAGGATGCCTTGAACGGCACCAGCACCGTCAGCGACCCGATGACGATCGAGAGCGGGGCGAGCCAGCGGGCACGGGCGGAGGTGTCGACCTTGCCCAGGCCGGCAAAGGGCGATCCGCTCACCGCGGCGCAGCCTCTGGCGCGCGCACCGCGCCGGCCTCCGGGAAATAGCTCTGCTGCACGACCGCGTAGTCGAGCGTATCGGGGCTGGCGAAGGGGGTGCCTTCAGCCGTGTCACGCGCCCGGTTACGGACCTGGGCTACGGCGATGTTGGGGGGAAAGATGCCGCCGGTGCCCGAGGTGACGAAGGCGTCGCCCGGTTCGAACAGCACCTGCGCCGCGCCCGCCGAGCGGATCTCGATCAGCCCGTCGCCGCGTCCGGCGGCGATGGCAGGCAGGCCGTCGCGCACGCGACGCACGGGAACGATGCTCTCGGGATCGAGGATCAGCAGCACACGCGCGGTATTCGGGCTAACCTCGACCACTCGCCCGATCAGCCCGTCGGCGCTGCGCACAGGCTGTCCGGCGCTTACACCCTGCCACGACCCCGCGTTGAGCGTCGCGAAGCGGCGGGTGCTCGATCCCGTCGAATAGACAAGGCGTGCGGTGACCACGGGTGCGGAGATCCGGTCGCGCAGCCTGAGCGTCGCGCGCAGCCGCCGGTTATCATAGGCGGCGATCCGTGCTTCCTCGACCAGTTTACGGTTGGCCTCGACCTCGGCGCGCAGGGCGGCATTCTCGCTGCGCACGCCGAAAAAGCTGCCGATGCCCGACGGGATGCCGGAAACGCCGCGGCGCACCCCGTCAAGGCCGGAGGCGACCGGCGTCACCAGCTCAGAGAACGTCCCCCGCACCGCCGCAAAAGCGGGCGGATGCAAGGTCGAGAGCAGCAGCAAGACCGCGCCGACCAGCACACCGCCGCCCGCGAGGACATAGCTGATAAAGAGGCCGTACTGCGCCCGCCGTGAAAATCCGGGGCGCCGGTTGCGTGGCGGCGCCATCTCCTCTCGCCCTTATCAGACTGCGAGCAACACGCCGCGGAACATCGGATCCTCGAGCGCGCGCCCGGTGCCGAGTGCGACGCAGGTGAGCGGGTCTTCCGCGACGGTGACGGGCAGCCCGGTCTCGTCGCGCAGCACCTCGTCAATCCCTTCGAGCAGCGCGCCGCCTCCGGTGAGGACGATGCCCTGATCCACGATGTCCGCCGCCAGTTCAGGAGCGGTGTTCTCGAGCGCGATGCGCACGCCTTCGACGATCGTGCCGACCGGCTCGCTCAGCGCTTCGGCGATCTGGCCTTGGTTGATCTGGATTTCCTTGGGCACGCCGTTGACGAGGTCGCGGCCCTTGATGTGGATCGTCTTGCCGACGCCGTCCGCAGGCGGCTTGGCGACGCCCACTTCCTGCTTGATGCGCTCGGCAGTGCTCTCGCCGATCAGCAGGTTATGGTTGCGGCGGACATAGGAGACGATGGCTTCGTCCATCTTGTCACCGCCGACGCGGACCGAGGTGGAATAGGCGAGGCCGCGCAGCGACAGCACGGCGACTTCGGTGGTGCCGCCGCCGATATCGACGACCATCGATCCGATCGGCTCGGTCACCGGCATGTCGGCGCCGATCGCAGCCGCCATCGGCTCCTCGATCAGCATCACCTGGCTCGCGCCCGCGTTCGACGCGGCGTCGCGGATCGCTCGGCGCTCGACCGAGGTGGAGCCCGACGGCACGCAGATCACGATCTGGGGCCAGCGCATGAAGCGCCGTTGCCCGCCATGCACCTTGCGGATGAAGTGCTTGATCATCTCTTCGGCGACATCGATGTCGGCGATCACGCCGTCGCGCAGCGGGCGAATCGCTTCGATGCTGCCCGGGGTCTTGCCCATCATCAGCTTGGCGTCGTCGCCGACAGCCTTGACGCGCTTGACACCATTGATTGTTTCGACCGCCACAACCGACGGCTCATTCAGGACGACCCCGCGTCCGCGCAGATACACGACCGTATTCGCGGTTCCCAGATCGATCGCCAGATCGTGGGACATGAACTTGAAAAGGCGGGAAAATACCATTTGATCGCACCGTCCTGTTGCGGCTGGGCCCAAGCCGCTTATTCGCACTGAGACTAATCCGGACCGATCCGGGCGGATCGACTCCAGCCCCGATCAGGCGGACTCAAATCTAGCGGATACGGGTCGCGGAATGGCGCCGCTTGGGCTACACCGGCGTTCATGTCAATACGCCGTCTCCCAGAGCATCTTGTCAACCGAATTGCCGCCGGCGAAGTGGTGGAACGCCCCGCCAGCGCGCTCAAGGAACTTGTGGAAAATGCGGTCGATTCCGGGGCCTCCCGGATCGCGGTTCGCCTCGCAGGGGGCGGCATCGACCTGATCGAAGTGACCGACGACGGCTGCGGCATGGACCGTGCCGAAATGGCGCTGGCATTGGAGCGGCACGCGACCTCCAAACTGCCTGACGATGCGATCGAGGCCGTCACGACGTTGGGTTTTCGCGGCGAGGCGTTGCCTTCAATCGCAAGCGTCGCGCGGCTGACGATCGAAAGCCGCGTGCGCGGCGCCGAAGGCTGGGCGCGTACGGTCGACAATGGCGCGCTGACGGCTGAAGGCCCCGCGGCGCTTCCCCCCGGCACGCGCGTGCGGGTGGACGGGCTGTTCGAGAAGGTGCCCGCACGGCGCAAGTTCCTGCGCTCGACCCGCGCCGAATATGCCGCGTGCCTTGATGTGGTGAAAAGGCTGGCGATGGCGCGGCCTGACCTCGGCTTCTCGGTCGAGCATGACGGACGCCGCGTGCTAAGCGTGCAGGAGGGGATGACCCGGCCCGAACGCGTCGCGGCGCTGACCGATCGCGACCTGGCCGTCAACAGCGTCGGCGTCGATTTCGAGCGTGAAAGCCATGTGCTGGGCGGGGTGGCGAGCCTGCCGACCTTCAACCGCGGCATCGCCGACCATCAGTATCTGTTCGTCAACGGGCGCCCGGTGAAAGACCGGCTGCTCAACGGCGCGGTGCGTGGCGCCTATGCCGAGATGCTCGCGCGCGACCGGCACCCGGTGGTGGCGCTGTTCCTCGACGTGCCCGCCGATCAGGTCGATGTGAACGTCCATCCGGCGAAGACCGAAGTGCGCTTCCGCGATCCGCAGCTGGCGCGCGGGCTGATCGTCAGCGGCCTGCGGCGTGCGCTGGACGAGGCGGGACACCGCAGCGTCCAGCGCGCCGATGCCGCGGTGATGGGACTGTGGCAGGCCGAGCAGCCGGTTGCGCCCGTGCCGGAGCCGCAGGCGAATCTGTGGGGTATCGGCCAT
>Ga0247823_10000267_pt1 | contig 45222 bp, 36 predicted proteins | sample 13C_PalmiticAcid_2_FD_192426 | JGI IMG/M metagenome (GOLD analysis project Ga0247823, IMG submission 192426) | Soil microbial communities from agricultural site in Penn Yan, New York, United States - 13C_PalmiticAcid_Day30 | ecosystem: Environmental > Terrestrial > Soil > Agricultural land... | reverse complement strand
GTCCTGAACCGCTGTCACCCCCATCCCCGCCCCTTCCCCCATCAAAGGGGGAAGGGGGAAGACAGTCACCAAAGTAAGTGATTTATGACTTACAAGCAGGCGCCCGCGCGTGCGGCTGGCGCTTGCGCGGGCAATCGGCGGAGACTTGGCCGTCTCAGCGCTTGCCGGGGCAGACCGGCGGGCGCAGCCTGCTATCGGGTGGGGCGACGAAACGGCGGGGAGCGGAGTGACTCAAGCGTTCGAGATCGGCGTCAGGGCCAAGGCCCGCTGCGACCTGATGGGCGCGGCGCCGTTCAGCGAGGCCGACGACATGCTGGTGCGGCGGTTCCTGACCCCCGCCCACAAGGCCGCCCTCGACACCCTGAAGTTCTGGATGGAGGAGGCCGGCATGGCCGTCCGCCTCGATCCGGCCGGCAATCTGGTCGGCCGCTACGAAGGGCAGGCGCCCGGCGCCCCGGCCCTGCTGATCGGCTCGCACATCGACAGCGTGCGCAACGGCGGGCGCTATGACGGCGCACTGGGCGTGATGCTGGCCGTCGACCTGATCGAGACCTTCCACCGCCAGGGCCGCCGCCTGCCCTTCGCGCTCGAGGCCATCGCCTTCGGCGACGAAGAGGGCTCGCGCTTTCCCGCCTCGATGGCCTGCAGCCGCGCGGTCGCCGGCACGGTCGATCCCCAGGTGATGGAGATGACCGACGCGGAGGGTACGAGCCTGGCCGAGGCCTACGCCGCCTTCGGCCTGGATCCGACCCGCCTCGTCGAGGCCGCCCGCAAGCCGGGCGAGGTCCTCGCCTTCCTCGAGGCCCATATCGAACAGGGTCCGGTGCTGGAGGCCGAGGGCCTGGCCCTGGGCGTCGTCACCGCCATCGCCGCCCAGAAGCGGCTTCTCGTCCGTTTCAAGGGCCAGGCCGGCCACGCCGGCACCACGCCGATGGGCCTGCGCAAGGACCCCGGGCCCGCCGCCGCCGAGGCGGTGCTGGCGCTCGAACACATCTGCCGCGAAGGTCCGCTGGCCGGAACCGACGGCCTGGTCGGCACGGTCGGCCGCATGACCGCCCTGCCCGGCGCCTTCAACGTCATTCCCGGCGCGGTCGAGTTCTCGATGGACATCCGCGCCGAGACCTCGGCCACCCGCGACGCGGCCGTCGCCGCCGTGACGGCGCGGATCGAGGCCATCGCCGAACGGCGCGGCCTGTCGGTGTCGGTCACCCTGATGCAGGAACTGGCCGAGAGCCCGTGCGACGCGGGCCTGGCCGACCTGCTGGCCGCCGCCGTCGGCGATCTAGGCGAGCCCGACCGCCGCCTGCCCAGCGGCGCGGGCCACGACGCCATGGTCATCGCCGACCTCTGCCCCACCGCCATGCTGTTCATCCGCTGCGAGGGCGGGATCAGCCACAACCCCGCCGAAGCCGTCACCGACGCCGACTGCGCCCTGGCCGCCCAGGCCATGGTCGGGTTCGTGGAAAAGCTGGCGATGAACAACGATTTCTCGAAGACGCCGCAATGACCGACACCTTCAAAGAACTGGACCACCCCGCCCGCCTGCTGATGGGCCCTGGTCCCATCAACGTCCACCCGCGCGTGCTGCGGGCGATGTCGGTGCAGTTGCTGGGCCAGTTCGACCCCGAGTTCACCGGCTACATGAACGAGGTCATGGCGCTGTATCGCGGCGTCTTCCAGACGCAGAACCGCTGGACCTTCGTGGTCGACGGCACCTCGCGGGCCGGCATCGAGGCGGCGCTGGTCTCGACGCTGCAACCGGGCGACGACGTCGTGGTGGTCAACGCCGGGCGCTTTGGCCTGCTGCTGGCCGAGATCGCCGAGCGCTGCGACGCACGGGTCACCTTCGTCGAGGGCGAGTGGGGCCAGGTCGTCGATCCGCAGGCGGTGGAGGACGCGGTCGCGCGTGTGAAGCCGCGCCTGGTGGCCTGCGTGCACGGCGACACCTCGACCACCATCGCCCAGCCGATCGAGGCCATCGGCGAGATCTGCGAGCGGCACGGGGCGCTGCTTTATGTCGACGCCACCGCCACCCTGGCCGGCATGAGCGTTCCGGTCGACGCCTGGAAGGCCGACATCGTCACCGCCGGCCTGCAGAAGTGCATGGGCGGCCCGTCGGGCTCGGCCCCGATCACCATCAGCGACAAGGCCGCCGACCACATCTTCTCCCGCCGCCATGTGGAGAAAGGCCTGGCCACGCCCGGCAGCGCGGGGAACGGCCGGCGCATCGCCTCCAACTACTTCGATCTGGCCATGATCATGGACTACTGGTCGGACAAGCGGCTGAACCACCACACCGAAGCGGCCAGCATGCTGTTCGCCGCCCGCGAATGCGCCCGCATCGTGCTGGAGGAAGGGCTCGAGGCCCGCTTCGCCCGCCACGCCCAGGCCGGCGCGGCGATGACCGCCGGCATCGAGGCCATGGGCCTGACCGTCTATGGCGACCAGGCCCACAAGATGACCAACGTCACCGGCGTGATCACGCCCGCTGGCGTCGACTACGACCGCGTAAAGGCGCGGATGCGCACCGAGTTCGAGATCGAGATCGGCGCGGCCTTCGGGCCGCTGGCCGGCAAGATCTGGCGCATCGGGACCATGGGCGTGAACGCCCGCAAGCACGCGGTGCTGCAAACCCTGGCGGCGCTTGAGGCGGTGCTGCGCTGGGAAGGTTTCGTGGCGCCGGCCGGGGCGGGCGTGGACGCGGCGCTGGGGGTGTTCGCATAATGGTGACGGCGCTCAAGATCCTCCCCCTGAAGGGGGAGGTGGCCGCGAAGCGGTCGGAGGGGCAAGCGATCTTCCACGTCCGTCCGACTTCCCCCTCCGTCGCCTTTGGCGACACCTCCCCCTTCAGGGGGAGGATCTGATGACCTACCCCCGCGACCTCGTCGGCTACGGCGAGCACCCGCCGCACGCCCAATGGCCGGACGGCGCGCGCGTGGCCGTGCAGTTCGTGCTGAACTACGAGGAAGGCGCCGAGCGCAGCGTGCTGCACGGCGACAAGGTCAGCGAATACTTCCTGTCGGAGATGGTCGGCGCCCAGCCCATCGAGGGCATGCGCCACATGTCGATGGAGAGCCTCTACGAATACGGCTCGCGCGCCGGCTTCTGGCGCATCCGGCGCCTGTTCGAGGAATTCGACCTGCCGCTGACCGTCTACGGCGTCGCCCAGGCCATGGAGCGCGCGCCTGACGTCGTCGAGGCGATGATGAAGTCTGGCTGGGAGATCGCCAGCCACGGCTATCGCTGGATCGACTACCAGCACTTTCCCGAAGAGCTCGAACGCGAGCACATCGAGAAGGCCATCGAGGTCCACAAGCGGCTGACCGGCGAGCGCCCGCTCGGCTGGTACCAGGGCCGCACCAGCCCCAACACCGCCCGCCTGGTCGCCGAGGAAGGCGGCTTCGTCTACGACGCCGACAGCTACAGCGACGACCTGCCCTACTGGGACGACCAACACGGCCGGCCCCAGCTGATCGTGCCCTACACGCTCGACACCAACGACATGCGCTTTTCCGCGCCCCAGGGCTTCAACAGCGGCGACCAGTTCTTCGCCTACCTGCGCGACGCCTTCGACGCGCTCTGGCTTGAGGGCGAGACGGCGCCGAAGATGATGAGCATCGGCCTGCACTGCCGCATCGTCGGCAAGCCGGCCCGGATCATGGCCCTGCGCCGCTTCCTCGAACACGTGACCCGCCACGACAAGGTCTGGGTGGCCAGGCGCATCGACATCGCCCGCCACTGGATCGCGACCCATCCGTATGGAGCCAAGGGATGAGCGCCCCGCCCCTGACCCTGGCCCTCCTCAACAGCATGAACCAGACGGGCTTCGTCACCGCCCTGGGCTTCGCCTTCGAGCTGTCGCCCTGGGTGGTCGAGCGCGCCTGGAGCGCCCGCCCCTTCGACAGCATCGAGGCCATGCACGGCGCGATGATGCAGGTGCTGAACGCCGCCCCCCTCGACGACCGGCTGGCCCTGATCCGCGCCCACCCCGAACTGGCCGGCAAGGCGGCGATCGCCAGGCAGCTTACCGCCGAGAGCACGGCCGAGCAGGCCGGCGCGGGCCTCGACCGGCTGACGCCCGAGGAATTCGCGCGCTTCCACGACCTCAACGCGGCGTACGGCGAGCGCTTCGGCTTTCCGTTCATCATCGCCGTGCGGCTGAACGACAAGGCCTCGATCCTGCGGGCCATGCAGGCGCGCCTGGCCAACGACCGCGAGGCCGAGGTCGCCGAGGCGATCGCCCAGATCGGCCTGATCTCCAAGCTCCGCATCCAGGACGCGGTGACGCAGTAGATGGACTATGATCTCGCCGCCTGGCTGAACCTGGCGCTCCGCTGGCTGCACGTGATCGCGGGCGTCGCCTGGATCGGCGCCTCGTTCTACTTCGTCTGGCTCGACAACAACCTGCGGGCGCCCGAGCCTGCCAAGGACGGAGTCAAGGGCGAGCTGTGGGCCGTGCACGGCGGCGGCTTCTACCACTCGCAGAAGTACATGACGGCGCCGGCGCACATGCCCGGCCACCTGCACTGGTTCAAGTGGGAGGCCTACACCACCTGGCTGTCGGGCTTCGCCCTGCTGTTCGTGCTCTACTACTGGGGCGCGCCCGTTTATCTGATCGACCCGGCCAAGCACGCCTTCAGCCATTGGCAGGCGGTGGGCGTTGGCCTCGTCTTCATCTTCGGCGGCCTCCTCGTCTACGAAGGCCTGTGCCGCTCGCCGCTGGTGGAGCGTCCTCGCCTGTTCGGGATCGTCTGGTTCTGCGCCCTGATCGGCGCGGCCTGGGCGCTGCAACACCTCTTCACCGACCGCGGGGCCTTCATCCACGTCGGCGCCATCATCGGCACGGCCATGGCCGCCAACGTCTTCCTGACCATCATCCCCAACCAGCGCAAGATCGTCGCCGACATGCTGGCCGGCCGCGAGGTCGACCCGCGCCTGGGCGCGGCGGGCAAGCAGCGGTCGGTGCACAACAACTACATGACCCTGCCGATCCTGTTCATCATGATCAGCAACCACTATCCGGCGATCACCGGCCATCCGCTGGCCTGGCTGCTGCTGGCCCTGGTGGGCGCGGCGGGGATCTCGATCCGCCACTTCTTCAACCTGCGCCACCACGGGATCATCCGGCACGACTTCCTGTTCTACGGGGCCATGCTGATGTTCGCCGTCAGCGTCATCGCCAGCCAAAAGCCCAAGGCGCCCGCCGTTCTGGGCCCGGTCAGCTTCTTCGAGGCGCAGGCGATCGTGCAGAAGCACTGCGTGACCTGCCACGCCGCCAAGCCCACGCACCGCGGCTTCGGCGCCCCGCCCAACGGCGTCGCCTTCGACAGTCCCGAGCACATCGCCCGCTATGCGCCCAAGATCAAGGAACGCGCGGTGGTCAGCACGAGCATGCCGCTTGGCAACGAGACCCATATGACCGATGAGGAGCGCGCCAAGCTTGGCGCCTGGATCGAATCCGGGGCCAAACTGCCCTGAGCACGCTGGAGGCCGCCCCCTTGTCCGACGCCGATCACGAGGCCGCCCCCGACGCCCCGGCGCCGCGCAAGCGCAACGCCGAGCGGACGCGCAAGGCGATCATGTCGGCGGCGCTGAAGGAGTTCTCCCAGGCCGGCTTCGCGGGCGCGCGCATCGAGCGGATCGTCAAGGCCGCCAAGTGCAACATCCGCATGCTCTACCACTACTTCGGCGACAAGAAGGGCCTCTACGTCGCCGTGCTGGAGGCCGCCTACGAGGACCTGCGCAACCGCGAGGCCGAGCTGAAGATCGACTTCGACAAGCCGCTCGACGGCTTCCTCGAACTGCAACGCTTCACCTTCGAGTATTTCGAGAAGAACCCGCGCTTCGAGGGCCTGCTGCGCAACGAGAACCTGATGCAGGGCAAGTTCGTCGCGCAAAGCCGCAAGGTCACCGAGACGGCCTTCCCCCTGCGCCGCACCATCGAGCGGCTGATCGAGAGCGGCCAGGAACAGGGCCTGTTCCGCGACAATCTCGACCCGATCCAGATCTACGTCACCATCGCGGCCATGAGCCGCTTCCACCTGGCCAACGGCTGGTCGCTGTCGGTCACGCTCGACACCGACATGAGCACCGCCGAATGGCGCCGCGCCAGGCTCCAGCACGCCCTGGACGTGCTGGAGGGATACCTGACGGCGGCTTGATCAGGATCCTCCCCCTGAAGGGGGAGGTGTCGCCAAAGGCGACGAAGGGGGAAGTCGCTGCCGAAACGGCAAGCGCCGCAATAGCTGAAAACGTCCCCCCTCCGGCCCTTCGGGACACCTCCCCCAGAGGGCAAGGATCTTAGGGGCCTACTTCGCCAGCACGTTCATCACCGCCAGGGTCATCGCTTCCACGCCTGTGCGGATGCTGGGCTCGGGAACCGGGGCGAAGAACGGCGAGTGGTTGACCGGCATGGGTTTGCCGGCTGCTTTCGCATCGGCCATCGCCTTGGGATCCAGGCCCCCGATCGAGAAATAGACCGACGGCACGCCGGCGATGATGAACTCCGAATAGTCCTCGCTGGCCGAGCCGGGCGAGGTCACCGCGATCGCGTCCTTGCCGAAGGCGGTCTTGAAGACGGCGGCGGTCTTGTCGGTCAGGGCCGCGTCGTTGACCACCGCCTTGCCGCCCGGAACGATCTCGAGATCCGGCGCCGGCGCGCCCGACATCTCGGCCACGGCCTTGGCGGTGCGGGTGACGCCGTCCAGGATCCGGGTGCGCACGCCGTCGTCCTGGGTGCGGATGGTGCCGCGCACCTTGGCCTTGTCGGGGATGATGTTGCCGGCGCTGCCGGCCTGGATCGAGCCGACGGTCACCACGCCGAACGCGGCCGGATCCTTCTCGCGGCTGATCACGCTCTGCACGTCGACGGTGAAGCGGGCGGCCATCATCACCGGGTCGATCGAGGCGGCCGGCATCGAGCCGTGCGCGCCACGGCCGTTGAAGGTCAGCTCCAGGGCGTCAGAGGTCGAGGTCAGGACGCCGGGCTTGTAATAGACCTGTCCCGCCGGGCCGGGACCGACGTGCAAAGCAAAGCCGTAGTCGGGCTTGCCGAACTTCTGGAAGAAGCCGTCGTCGATCATCGCCTTGGCGCCGCTGACCGTCTCTTCCGAGGGCTGGGCGACAAAGACCAGCGTACCCTTCCACTTGGCCTTCTGCGCCACGAGCTGGCGGGCCGCGCCGATCCAGGCGGCCATGTGAATGTCGTGACCGCAGGAATGGGCGACGAAAACGTCGGCGCCGTTCCAGGTGGTCTTGGCCCGGCTGGCGTAGGGCAGGCCGGTCTTCTCTTCCATGGGCAGGGCGTCGAGCTCGGTGCGGATCAGCACGCTGGGCCCCTCCCCGTTCTTCAGCACCGCCACCACGCCGGTCTTGCCGACGCCTTCGGTGACCGTGAAGCCCAGCGCGCGCATCTGCTCGGCCAGCTTCTTGGCGGTCTCGACCTCCTGGAAGCCCAGTTCCGGATGGGCGTGCAGGTCCTTGTAGAGCGCGTCGAGCTGCGGGTAGTCGCGATCGAGCTGGGCCTTGATGGCGGCCTTGGTCGCCGGAACGTTCAACGGGGCGGCCATCGCGGGCGCGGCCAGCAGGGCCATGGCGGCGGCGAGGGTGAAGGTCTTGGAGGTCATGCTGCTCGCGCGGCGGACCGCGCCCTTCCTTCTGTCGTTACGCAAACTCTCCCTTCCCCCATCGAGAGGGGGAAGGGAGCAATGGAGATCAGAACTTCCTACGGGCGTTCACCCCGACGGTGCGCGGGGTCAATCCATAAAGCAGGTCCTGGTACCCGACGTTGCTGTTCTTGTTCATGATCCCCTCGGCGTCGGTGAGGTTGGTCACGAAGGCGTAGACGCCCCAGTCCTCGCCCTCGACGCCGGCCCGCAGGTTCACGGTGCTGAAGCTGCCGAACTTGTCGAAATAGACGTAGGTCGGCCGGAAGGTGGAGACCATCTCGCCGGTATAGGCGTAGTCGGCGCGCAGCAGGCCGTTGAGACCGGCGACCGGCAGCGGCCAGACGTACTGGGCCGAGGCCGAGGCCGTCCAATCGGGCACGTTGGCGATGCGGTCGCCCTTCTTGCCGGTCGAGCCGTCGACCAGGATGTTGGCGTTGGCCTGGTCCTCGGTCAGCTCGGCCTTGGTATAGCCGATCGAGCCATTGAGCGAGAGGCCGGCGATCGGCCGGGCGGCGATCTCCAGCTCCAGGCCCTCGATCCGCGCCGCCCCGGCGTTGGTGATGAAGGAATAGAGGCCGTCGGCCGTGATGGCGCTGGTCTGGCGGTCCTTCCAGTCGATGCGGTAGGCGGCGGCGTTGGCCGTCAGCTTGCCGCCCAGCCAGGTGGTCTTCACGCCGGCCTCGTAGTTCCACAGGCTGTCGGGATTGTAGACCACCAGGGCGCCGTTCAGGCCGGGCACGTTGTTGGCCCCGCCCGGCCTGAAGCCCTCGGCCGCCGTGGCGTAGACCATGACGTCGGAGGTGATCTTGTAGCTGGCGTTGAACTTGTAGACCCAGCCCGAGGCCTCGGCGGTCTGCTCGGAATAGGGGGCCGGCGCGGCGCCGGTCAGCAGGTTCCTCTGGGTGCCGGCGCTGCCCGTGGTCTTGGTGTAGTCGTAGTGGCGCGCCCCTACCGTCAGCGACAGGCCCTCGACCTGCGGCGGCGTCCAGGTCGCCTCGCCGAACTGGGCGGTCTGCTTGACGCCGGTATTGACGTAGCGGCCCTGCAGGTACTGCATCGGGCTGTAGGGCTGGCCCGTGGTCAGGCTGGTCAGCACCGTGTTGCTGTCGATGTGGTCCTTGCGCAGCTCCATGTAGCCGCCGACCGTCCACTGCAGCTGGCCCTCGCCCTTCGACGACAGCCGCAGCTCGTGGTTCCAGGCGCCCAGATAGGCCGGCTGGTAGCCGATCACGCCGTTGGCGCTGCCGATGTAGGGCCGGTACTGCGGGGTGAAGTCGATCGTCCGCAGCATGTCGTACTTGTAGTAGGCGCTGGAGGCGGTGACCTCGCCGATCGGGCTCGACCATTTGCCCGTGACGCTGGTCATGTCCATCTCGGTGTCGAGCGGCAGCTTCACGGCGCTGTCAGTCTTGTAGTCGCCGAGGCGATCGTACCAGCCTTCCAGGTCGTCGGCCGACGAGTTCTGGTGGACCTTGGTGACGACCAGCGAGATGTCGTCGGTGGGCGTGAAGCCCAGCATGGCGCGATAGCCGTCGGCGTGGCTGTCGTTGACGTTCCTGGCGCCGGTGCGGACGTTGTCGACGAAGCCCGGGCGGTCCTCGGTATAGGCCACGATGCGGGCGGCCAGCTTGCCCTCGATCAGCGGGATGTTGCCCATGGCCTTCAGGTACGAGCCGCGCGAGCCGCCCTTGGTGGTGCTCGCCTGGCCTTCGACCGAAGCCCCGAACTGGCTGCTGTCGGGCTTGGCGTAGATCACCCGGATGGTGCCGCCCATCGAGCCGCCGCCGTACAGCGTGCCCTGGGGGCCGCGCAGCACTTCCACCCGCTCGACGTCGAACAGGTTGAGGTCGGCGGCGTTGTTGGCCGGATCCTGGGTGGTGCCCGAAGGGCCGGTCACCGAGGTCTCGTCGTAATAGAGGCCTGTGGTGGCCTCGCCCGAGCCCTGCACGCCGCGGATGGTCACGCGGCTTTGGCCAAGCTGGCCCTGGGTCAGGTTCACGCCCGGCACCGAGCGGAAATAGTCCTGCAGGCCGGTGGCGCCGATCTTCTGCAAGCTGTCGCCGGTCACCGCGCTGATGCTCATCGGCGTGGTCTGGAGGGTGGTCGAGCGCTTGAGCGCGGTGACGACGATCTCCTCGACGGTCTCGTCCGGCGCGGGCTTGGTGGCCTGAGTAGCGGATTGGGCGGCCGCCCCCAGCGGCGCCGCGAAGGCGGCAAGAGCCGCCGTGGAAAGCAGGATCCGAAGATCGGTACGCATCACATTCCCCAGTGCATGCATGAGAGCGCCCGCTCTGAAGGCGGGTCGATCCGCAGGCTGGGGTACGCGACGAAAATATGTCAACGCTTTTGTATCGATATTATTTGGATCGATATGATTGCCTGCCACACAAGCAAACCTTCGCCCCTCACCGCCGTCATCCCGGCTCTACGCTGCGCTTCGGCCGGGATGACGACGATGGGGGTGGGACGCCTCCCCCTCAGATCCCCGGCGCGTACGGGAACGCCATCGCCTCATAGGCCTCCAGGCTCAGCGGCGGCGGCGCCTCGCCCTTGGGCAGGGGCAGGCCGTTGATCGACTGGAAGTAGGCGACCGAGGCGTCGCGCCACCACTGGGCCTCGCGACGCTGGACGGCCAGGTACGTCGCCACCTCGCCGTGGCGTTCGGCGTCGACATAGGGCGCCAGGTCCGCCCAGGTCGCCTGCATGCCGTCGACCGCCTTCACCCCGCGCGAATATCGGGTCACCAGCTCGTCCCACAGCGGGCGGCCGGACTTCGCGCGGTAGTCCCACGGCAGGTGGTGGAACCACAGCAGGTCCTTCTCGTCGATCCTGGCGAGATCCGAAAACGCGGCCGCCACCGGCGGGGCGTATTGGGCGACGGCGTCGCTGCCCTTGGCCGTGCGGTCGAAGCCGATCCCGGCCTTGTCGGCCTTGTGGTAGTAGACGCTGGTCCAGTCGGCGCGCTCTCCGCCGGCCACCCACGGCCCCGGCCCGTAGTGGTGGCTGCGGCCCATCAGGTGGTGCAGGCCCATGGGGGTCATGTAGTCGACCACCGCCTCGCGCGAGCCCATCATCATCTTCACGGCAGGCCCGGTGAAGCGCCTGTCGGGCGTGAAGGTCATGGCCGCCCAGTCGCGGGCGATCGTCTCCGAGGAGGCTTCCGGATCCCAGGCCAGGCGCCCGAAGGCGTACCAGTTGGCCTGGTCGAACTGCGAGCCGCTCCAGTTGCGGTCGGTCCCGATATTGGCGACGCCCGCCATCAGGGTGCGCGAATAGCCGTGCCGCTTGCCGTCGACCACCTTGGCCACGGTCGAGCCACTACCGGCAGCGAAGGTGTCGGCCTTCAGCACCTCCTCCCACATGGTTCCGAGGTAGGCCAGGTGGGTGGAGAAGCCGAGATATTCCTTGGTGATCTGGAACTCCATGCCGAGGTTGGTCTTCGGCATGGCCCCGAACAGCGGGTGGAACGGCTCGCGCGGCTGGAAGTCGATGGCCCCGTTCTTGACCTGGACGATGACGTTTTCGGCGAACTTGCCGTCGAACGGCTTGAACTCCGAATAGCCCTGCTTGGCGCGGTCGTCGGGCTGCTCGTGTGAATAGACGAAGGCCCGCCACATCACGATCCCGCCGTGCGGACCCACCGCGTCGGCCAGCATGTTGGCGCCGTCGGCATGGGTGCGGCCATAGTCCTGCGGGCCCGGCTGGCCCTCGGAATTGGCCTTCACCAGGAAACCGCCGAAATCGGGAATGGCCTTGTAGATCTCGTCGGCCTTGGCCTTCCAGAAGGCGCGCACGGCCGGGTCCAGCGGGTCGGCGGTCTTCAGCCCGCCGATCTCGATCGGCGAGGAGAACCGGGCCGACAGATAGACCTTGATCCCGTAGGGTCGGAACGTGTCGGCCAGGGCCGCGGCCTTGGCGATATAGGGCGCGGTCAGGCTGTCGGACTTGGCGTTGACGTTGTTGAGCACCGCGCCGTTGATCCCGATCGAGGCGTTGGCGCGAGCGTAGTCGACATAGCGAGGATCCTTGACGTCCGGCAGTCGCCACCAGTCCCAGATCGACTGGCCCGAGTAGCCGCGCTCGACGCTGCGATCCAGGTTGTCCCAGTGGTTCAGCAGCCGGTAGCGGACCTTGGGAGCATCGACCAGATCCAGGCGGTCGACCGCCTGCCGGGTCTGGATCAGCGCCAGATAGCGATAGACGCCGTGCAGCACGCCGAGGTCGGCGTTGGCGGCGATCACGGTGACGGGCCTGCCGCCCTCGCCCAGGGTGCGGATGCGGTAGCCCTCGTCGCCGGCCGCTTCGAGCGGCAACTTCAGGGCGGCGATCCGGGGCGAGGACTTCGGCGTTCCCAGCAGGATCTCCCCGCCCCCGTTACGACGCTCGCCCAGCAAGCCCGCCAGGCCCCGTTCGAGTTCCGCGTGGGCGAGCTTCAGCGCCGGCGCGTCGGCGACCGGCGCGACGATCCCCGCCGAAGCGCGATAGGCCCCCGCGGCGCTCGCTTCCACTGGTCGGTAGCGGAGCCACAGGTCGTGGCCGTCCTCGGCCCGGGCGGTCAGCGGCGCCAGCAGCAGGCCGGCGGCCAGGCAGAGCCCTCGAAGCAGTCGGCTGGGTCGCATCGGTTCTCCCCGTCGATCATCTGGGTCGGCCGTCTTCGCGGCCTGAAGCTGTCGCCGCATGTCCGGCGCGGTGGTCGAGTCTCTGACACCTTATTGGTCTGACCAATGGATTGACAACCTCCCCGCCGCGTTTAAACGAAAGGACGAAGATCGCTCGCGGGCCAGGCGCCCGCCAAGACCTCGTCGCCGGCCAAACCGGCGCCGCCGCAGAAAGACGCCGATGCTCAAGATCACCGCCGCCAGGGTCATCGTCACCTGTCCGGGCCGCAACTTCGTCACCCTGAAGATCGAGACCAGCGACGGCGTGTACGGGATCGGCGACGCCACCCTGAACGGGCGCGAACTGGCCGTGGCCAGCTATCTGAACGACCACGTCATTCCTTGCCTGATCGGCCGCGACGCCCACCAGATCGAGGACATCTGGCAGTACCTCTACAAGGGCGCCTACTGGCGGCGCGGGCCGGTGACCATGTCGGCCATCGCGGCCGTCGACATGGCGCTGTGGGACATCAAGGCCAAGGTCGCGAACCTGCCGCTCTACCAGCTGCTGGGCGGCGCCTGCCGCACCGGGGTCATGGTCTACGGCCACGCCAACGGCGCCAGCATCGAGGAGACCCTCGACAACGCCGCCGTCTATGCCGAGCAGGGCTACAAGGCCATCCGCCTGCAGTCGGGCGTGCCGGGGCTGAAGACCGTCTACGGCGTCTCCAAGGACCGCTTCTTCTACGAGCCGGCCGACGCGGCCCTGCCCAGCGAAAGCCTGTGGTCGACCGAGAAGTACCTGCGCAGCGTGCCGCCGCTGTTCGAGGCGGCGCGGGAAAAGCTGGGCTGGGACATCCACCTGCTGCACGACGTGCACCATCGCCTCACGCCCATCGAGGCCGGGCGCCTGGGCAAGGACATCGAGCCTTACCGCCCGTTCTGGATGGAGGACGCCACCCCCGCCGAGAACCAGGCCAACTTCCGCCTGATCCGCCAGCACACCACCACGCCCCTGGCCGTGGGCGAGGTGTTCAACTCGATCTGGGACTGCAAGCAGCTGATCGAGGAACAGCTGATCGACTACATCCGCGCCACCGTCGTCCATGCCGGCGGCATCACCCACCTGCGCCGGGTGGCCGCCTTCGCCGACATGCACGGCGTGCGCACCGGCTGCCATGGCGCGACGGACCTGTCGCCGGTCTGCATGGCCGCGGCCCTGCACTTCGACCTGTCGATCCCCAATTTCGGCATCCAGGAATACATGCGCCACACGGCCGAGACCGACGCCGTCTTCCCGCATGCCTACACCTTCGAGGACGGCATGCTGCATCCGGGCGAGGCGCCGGGCCTTGGGGTCGATATCGACGAGGACCTGGCCGCCAAGTATCCCTACAGCCGCGCCTATCTGCCGGTGGCCCGCCGGGAAGATGGATCCATGCACGACTGGTGAGATCCCGCCCGGGATCTTGTCAGACCAAATAGCGGCGGCGTCCGACAAGGGTTATGCTATCGGTGAGGGACCATCGGTTCCGAGCGTCGATTCCAGGAAGCCATGTCGGACAACGTCAAGCTCTACCGCAAGATCGCGGACACCGTCGCCGACGCCATCGAGGCGGGCCAGTACAAGCTGGGCGACCGCCTGCCGACCGAGCGCGAACTGGCCGAGCAGTTCGGCGTTTCCCGCCCCACCCTGCGCGAGGCGATGATCGCCCTGGAAATGCTGGGCATGATCGAGGCCCGCCACGGCCTGGGCATCTACGTCACAGGCGACGTACGCCCAGTGGCCCCGCAAGCCGCCGAACGCGAGACCGAGATCGGCGCCTTCGAGCTGATCGAGGCCCGCCGCCTGTTCGAGGGCGAGGCCGCCGCCCTGGCCGCCACCTCGATCACCGAGGACCAGATCGCCCAGCTGGAAAGCCTGCTCGAGCGCATGCACGAGGAGGAGGAGATCCGGGGCGAGGACGCCGACCGCGAGTTCCATCTCGTCATCGCCGCGGCCACCGGCAACGGCGCGATCATCGCCACGATCGAGAACCTGTGGGACTGGCGCAACCGCTCGGCGCTCGCGCGCAACATCCTGACCCGCGCCCGCGGCATGGGGCTGGAGCCGCGCATCGCCGAGCACCGCCGGGTGGTCGAGGCCCTCAAGGCCCGCGACCCCGCCGCCGCCCGCCAGGCCATGCGCGACCACCTCGAACGGGTCATCGAGCACCTGCTGCACGCCACCGAAACCGAGGCCGTCGAGCGCGCCCAGCAGGAAACCAACGCCCGCCGCGACGCCATCGCCAAGCGCGTGGCCATCTAGCAACAACAAAGAATTCCAGCAGGGCCTATCAAACCTACTGAGCAAATCCCGTACTGATGAAAACAGTTCAGACAAGCATCTTCGGTGAGGTGCAGGCCCCAGACTCCTTTCTTGAGCTGGTTAGCCTAACACGAACACCCTTGAGTAGCGATGATGCAAGAATCGTACGCATGTGGCGCGGACAATCCAACATCGACTGGCGTATTGATAGCGGATCATACCGAAAAATTCGCCTAACCAATCCAAATCCAAAAGAATCCGAAGTTCGCTTCTACGAAAAAAGACTTCTGGAAAGAGCAACACATCGTGGATTTCGCCACATAGACGGGCGTCAACTGAGCGATTTTGAACTTTTGGCACGCCTACAGCACCACGGAGCAGCCACGCGCCTTCTTGACACATCCAGAAGCGCACTTGTTGCACTATTTTTCGCGGTGAGCGCCAACGCCGAGACAACGGGAGCACTCTTCGGCTTTCACTCAGATTATCTTGGCGGCCACGAAGAGACTTTAAACGACGATTCATACAACGACATTGTTGGCATGATCGAAGAATTTGATCACCCACAAACGTGGCAACCGCCCATCGTATCACACAGAATATCAGCCCAGCACTCTCAGTTTCTGTACAGCAAAATTACGGATGGTGAAACCAGCAGCCTCGCCATACCTCAAAAATCCCTGCAGATAATTGCAATTAGTCCTGATTTGAAAAAGGAATCACAAAAAATACTTTCGGAAACATTTGACATTAGATACGCAACACTATTTCCAGACATTGACGGCTTCGGGTTCGACAACAGCACTGCCTTTGATCGATGGGCCTCCGATCGCTGGTAACGCAAAACGCCCCGGCGGAGACCGCCGGGGCGCCGTTGCGAGCCTGCCCGCGACCTTAGGTCGGCGTGCGGACAGCCATGCCGCGGAGCCAGAAATAGGTCGTGCCGGTGCTGGCCACCTGCAGGCTGAAGGTATTGGCGCCGGCCTTCACCAGCTGCGGCGGCACCACGAAGTAGTTGGCCTGGTAGCCGAAGCCGCCGCCGGGCACGACGTAGTTGGCGATGATCTGCGTGCCGTTGACGCTGAGGCTGACCGGGGCGTTGCCTTCCTGGTTGCCGTTGCGCGACACCAGCCCGTCGAACTCGAACATCAGCGCCGCCGAGGCCGAGGCCGCCTGGTAGGTCACCGCCACCACGCCGTTCTGGGCGATCTTCACGTGGTCGCCGGCGAAGCTGCCGTCGTTCTGCGAGACCGTCAGCTGATTGGTCTTCGGCGGCGAGACCGAGAAGTCGGCCGTGGCGACCGGCGTGTAGAACTGGCCTTTCGAGACGGCGAAGTCATAGAGCCAGAAGAAGGTGGTCGCCTTGGGCGACACCGTCAGGGCGATGGTGTTGGCGCCGGCCACGCAGAGCTCGGCGGGCACGGCCACTTCCACCCACTGCGGCCCGAAGCCGCCGCCCGGCACGGTGTAGTCGGCCAGGATCGGCTTGCCGTTGAAGATCAGCGAGATCGGCGAATAGCCGTCCTGGTTGCCGTTGCGCGACACCAGGCCGTAGAGGGCGACGCTGACCTGGGCGCCGGGACCAAGGTCGGTCAGCGAGAACTGCAGGCCGAAGCTTGCGTTCTGGGCGTACTTGTAGTGATCGCCCGCGAAGGTCCCGCCGTTGGTGGTGATCGACAGGCCGGGGCTCAGAGCGACCGGCGAGACCCGCAGGTTGGCGGCCAGGGCCTTGCCGATATAGGGACCGGAGACGAAGTCGATCTCCAGGCCGTAGAGCCAGAAGAAGGTCTGGGCGTTGCCGTCCACCTGCAGCTGCAGGGCGTTGGCGCCGGCCTTCAACAGGGCCGCGGGGATCGGGAAGATCGCGTCCTGAGGGCCGAAGCCGCCGCCCGGAATGGTGAAGCCCGAGACGATCTGGCCGCCGTTGACCTGCACCGAGATCGGCGAAAAGCCGTCCTGGTTGCCGTTGCGCGACACCAGGCCCGTCACCCGGACCGCCAGGGTCTTGGTGAAGGCGTCGGCGTCCAGGTTGAACTGCACGGTGACGGCCTGGTTGTTGCCCAGGCGCTGGTGATCGCCGGCGGGCGTGCCGCCCAGGGCCGTGATCGACAGGCCCTGCGTGGTCGGCGGCGAGGTGTTGAAGACGGCGGCGCCGAGCACGAGGCCGATGGCGGCGGTGTCGGTCGAGACGATGGCGTTCATGATGTTTCCTCCTTGATCTAAACTCGGTTTCGAACTCGCACTCAGGACAAGTTGGCGGCGATCTCCTGGCACCACTGGGCTGTCTCGGCCGGCGGCGCCGCGTTGAGATTCCAGAGCATGATCCCGGCCTTGGACGCCCCGGACGGGTTCCAGCTGGCCAGGGGCGCCAGGTCGGCGAAGGCGGTGTTCTGGCCGGCGTTGGCGGCGTCGGCGACGCCGATGGCCACCTTTCCGGGGCCGACCAGGTCGGCGTACTGCTCGAACAGGGCCTGCTGGCCGGCGACGCCGTTCCAGTAGGCCATGGTGGCGACGAACGAGATCTGGTCCTTGGCCTGAGCCAGGTAGGCGTCGCGCACGGGACCCAGATAGACTGGCAGGGTCAGCAGGGCGTCGGGCCCCAGCGCCGCGCGCAAGGCGGCGATGACCTGCACGAAATTGTCGTCCGGCGTGTAGGAGACGTCCTCGTTGTCCAGGTCCACCCCGTCCAGGCCCCAGTCGTCGACGACGATCGCCTTGACGTTGGCCGCGTAGACCTGCGGATCGAGATTGCCCCAGCCGCCGGGATGGCCGTCCCAGTTCGGCTTGCCGTTGATCGACATCAGCACCTTGACGCCCCGCGCCTGCAGGGCCTTGGCGCCGGCCCGGATCTCCTGCGCGCTGTGCTTGCTGGTCAGGAAATCGAGCGTGATGGTGTCGCCCTGGTCGCTGGGCGCGTTCACCGCGAAGGCCAGGGCCACGACCCCAACCGAGTCCGGCGTATCCTCCAGCGACGGCCCGCCCTCGTTGTAGCCGAGCCAATAGGCCATGAAGGTCTGACTGGTCACGTGCGTCCCCTCGATCGCAGAAATACAACCTGAGGCAGTTATTGAAGAAATGACTCCTTTAAGATGTGCGATTCCGCACACCCAACCTCAGGGCGCGAAAATTCGGAAGCCCGTGAACTAGACGACCGGTCTATTATTTCTTACATAGCTGATCATGACCCCCCGCAAGAAATCCGAGATCACCCGCGAACACATCCTGGCTGTCGGCCGCGAGCTGGTGCTTCGCCAGGGCTTCGGCGGCATGGGCCTGAAGGAGCTTCTGGACGCCAGCGGCGTGCCCAAGGGGTCGTTCTATTACTACTTCGCCTCCAAGGAGGCCTTCGGCTGCGCCCTGCTGGAGGACTACTGCGCCGAATACGGGGCCAAGCTGGCCACCCTGTTCGACGCTCCCGGCAGCGGCCGCCAGCGCCTGATGGCCTACTGGAAGGTCTGGCTGGACGGCGACACCGCCTGCGGCATGGCCGATCGCTGCCTGGTGGTGAAGCTGGGCGCCGAGGTCTCCGACCTGTCGGAGGAGATGCGGCTGATCCTCGACACCGGCGTCGAGCGCCTGGTGCGCCGCATCGCCGCCGTCATCGTCGAGGGCCGTGACGACGGCTCCTTGCCCGGCTCGGGCGATCCGGTCGCCACCGCCCGGGCGATGTACGCCCTGTGGCTGGGCGCGGCCATCCTGGCCAAGCTTTCCAAGGACCAGGCGCCCCTGCGCGAGGCGCTGGCCACCACCGAAACCCTGCTCGCGGCCGCCTGAGCCGCACCCCGACAACAACAAGGAGAAGACCCATGCGCAGCGCGATCCACGACGTGTTCGGCGACCCGGCCGAGGTTCTGGCCCTGGCCGACAGCCCGATCCCCGAGCCCGGCCCCGGCAAGGTGCGCGTGCGCACCCTGCTGTCGCCGATCCACAACCACGACCTTTGGACCGTGCGCGGCAACTACGGCTACAAGCCCGCCCTGCCCGCCATCGGCGGCAGCGAAGCGGTCGGGATCGTCGACGCCGTGGGTGAAGGCGTCGACGCGGCCCTGGTCGGCCAGCGCTTCGCCGTGGCCGGCGTGCACGGCAGCTGGGCCGAGTTCTTCATCGCCTCGGCCGCCGGCCTGGTCCCCGTGCCCGACGCCATCCCCGACGAGGCCGCCGCCCAGCTGATCGCCATGCCGTTCAGCGCCATCACCCTGCTCGAGACTCTCGGCGTGGAGGCCGGCGACTGGGTCGCCCAGAACACCGCCAACGGCGCGGTCGGCAAGACCCTGGCCATGCTGGCCAAGGCGCGCGGCGTCAACGTGATCAACCTGGTGCGCCGCGACGCGGGCGTGGCCGAACTGGCCGAACTCGGCATCGACAACGCCGTCTCCACCGCCGACGCCGACTGGAAGAAGACGGTCGCCCAACTGACCGGCGGCGCGCCGATCAAGGCCGCCGTCGACTCCATCGGCGGAACCGCCTCGGGCGACATGGCCGACCTGCTGGGCGAGAACGGCCTCCTGGTCTCGTTCGGCTCGATGACCGGCGAGCCGATGCAGATCTCGTCGGGCGCGGTGATCTTCAAGCAGCTGACCGTGAAGGGCTTCTGGGGCTCGACCGTCTCGGCCAACATGGCCCCGGACCTGCGCCGCAAGCTGATCGGCGAGCTCCTGACCCAGGTCGCCACCGGCAAGCTGAAGCTGCCTGCGGACGGCGTCTACGGCCTCGACCAGGTGTCCGACGCCGTGAAGGCTTCGCTGACCCCCGGCAAGACCGGCAAGGTGCTGCTGCGGCCGTAAGGCCTTCCCACTCTTCGTCATCCCGGGTCTACGGCGCTATGCGCCTTCACCCGGGATGACGAACTGGCTTGAGCCTCTACTTCAGCAGCGCCTTCAGCTGCGCCAGCCCGCGCTCGGGCGGGCTGCCGTAGCCGATCGGCTCGACGAAATTACCCTTGGCGTCGAACAGATAGACCGCCGACGAGTGGTCGACCGTGTATTCCCCGCCCTCGATAGCCACCTTGCGATGGTAGACGCGGTAGGCCTTGGCCGCCGCGTCGGTCTGGGCCGTCGTGCCGGTCAGCCCTCGGATGCGGTGGTCGAAGTTTGACAGATAGAGCTTCAGCTGGGCCGGCGTGTCGCGCTCGGGATCGACCGAGACGAACACCACGTTCAGCTTGTCGGCGTCGGGACCCAGGTCCTTCAGCCAGCCGGTCATCTCGGTCAGGGTCGTGGGGCACACTTCCGGGCAGAAGGTGAAGCCGAAGAAGATCGCCGTGGGCTTGCCCAGGAGATCCTTCTCGGTGACCGCCCGGCCATCCTGGTCGACCAACTGGAACGGTCCGCCGACCTTGGCCGAGGCGTTGGCCTTGGCGTGCTCGGCCGTGCGGTCGCAGGCGGCCAGGGGCGCGGCGCAGATCAGCGCCGCCAGGGCGAGTTTGGACAGGATACGCACGTCTACTTGCCTCCCACGGCCTTGACCGGCGCATTGATGGCCACCGGCGGCGCCGTCTCGAAGCGCAGCGTCAGCGGCACGCTGGCGCCGACCACCAGATCGATCTTCGGCCCGATCACCATCAGGTGCTCGGCGCCCGGCTTCAGCGCCACCGGCTGCCCCGCCGGCAGGGCCAGGCCGTCCGAAAGCTTGCGCATGCGCATCACCCCGCCGTCCATCGACATGGTGTGGATCTCGGCCCGGGCCGCGGCCGGGGTCTCGACCGACACCAGACGGTCGGCGACGACGGCCTTCAGGGTCAGGTAGCAGCCGCCGGCTGGCGCGCCCTTCGGCGCGGCGCGGCACCAGGCGCCCTCGACGGCGACCTTGGGCGCCACCCGGGCCGGCGGCGCGGCCTGGGCGGCGCTCGCCAACGCGGCGACGGCCAGGATCGGGAGATAGAGTGTCTTCATGGTCAGGCTCCAGCCTCGAGGCGCAGCCGGGGGGACAGGCGGCGCAGGATGAGATCAAGCGACAGGACCGCCGCCAGCGAGGCGCCGACGAGCGGGTAGAAAACGGCCAGGGGCAGGACAACGGCCAGCAGCCCCAGATAGGCGCGGCGGTCGGCCGGCGGGACAGGCGCGGCCAGCCGGCCCTTCGGCCGGCGCTTCCACCACATGACCACGGCCGAGACGCCCAGCAGCCAGACGGCGATGCAGCCGACCAGCATCAGCAGCTTGTTGAAGAGGCCGAACTGCTGGCCCTGGTGGACGGCGATGCCCCACTCGATGGCCTTGGCCGCCGGACCAAAGTCGCGATAGCCGAGGTCGGCGATCACGCGGCCGTCGCCGCCGTCGAGATACAGGGTGCGGGTGCGCTCGACCTGGTCGGGCATGTAGGCCGCCGTCCAGGTCCCGCCGTGGGTCTTGGGCAGGGTCAGGGTGAAGCCGTCGTTCAGGCCGGCGGCCTTCGCACGCTCCACCACGGCGTCTACGCCCAGGCTCATGTGGCCATGGCCCGAAGCAGGCGCGGCATGGGTTTGCAACGCCCACGGCACGCCTTCGCTCGGGGCTTCGCCGGCATGGTGCGGCTGGACGACCGGCGGACGCGGACGCCCCCAGCCGGCCTGGGTGGTCAGCTGGCGGACCTCCTTGCCCCAGAACGCCGACCACGGCATGCCGGTCGCGGCCAGGAACACGATCACCAGCCCCGCGAAGATCCCGGTCACCGCGTGCAGGTCGCGCCAGAAGACGCGCCTGGCCGGCGCGCCCCGCACGGTCACCACGCCGCCGCCCCGCCCGCGCGGCCACCACAGGAAGACGCCCGTGGCGACCAGCACGATGGCCCAGCCGGCGACGATCTCGACCAGCAGGTTGGCGACCGGACCGGCGATGTCGAGGCTGTGCAACCGCTTGACCACGCCCATGACCCCGCCCGGCGCGCCGACGCCCAGCACCCGGCCGGCATGCGGATCGACATAGGCCGTCCGCGCGCCGTCGTCGGTGTCGAGCGCCAGCTGCACGGCGCGGTCGCCCCGCGCCGGAACGACCAGCTGGCGGACCTTGCCGCCCGCCGCCACCTCGGCCGCGGCGATCCAGGCCGAGGGCCGGGTCTCGCCTGGCCCATCGGCGACCACCGCCAGCGGCCGCTGCACCAGGGCCGTCAGCTCGTCCTTGAACAGGTAGAGCCCGCCGGTCAGCGCCAGCAGCATCAGGACCGGCAGCACCAGGAGGCCGGCATAGAAGTGCCAGCGCCAGAAGGCGCGATAGATCTCGCCGGCCGGGGTTTCGGTTCCCGCCATGGTCAGAACGACACCGTCACGCCGCCGAACACCGAGCGGCCGTCGCCCGGCCAGACGGCGGCGGTGGCGGCGGTCCAGGCCGTCGCCGCCTGGACGTTGGAGACATAGGCCTCGTCGGTCAGGTTGCGGGCGTCGAGGAACAGCGAGACCTTGTCGGTCGCCTTCCAGCCGGCGTTGAGGTTGAGGATCGCGTAGGACGGCGCGGTCTTCGTATTCTTGTAGTCGATCCACTGGTCGGCGGCCGACCACTCCACCGACGGCGCCATGAACCATCCGCCCGCCGCGTCGTAGCGCAGCTCGGCCCGGTAGAAATGCTTGGGCACGATGGGCAGGCGGTTGTCGCCGTACTGGGCGTCGCCGTCGAAGCGGAAGTCCGACAGGGTGTAGGTCTGGCGCAGCCGCCAGCGCGGGGCGAAGGCCCAGTCCAGCGCCGCCTCGATCCCCTGGTGAAGGGTGTCGTCGGCGTTGAAGGTGGCGGCCGGGTGCTGGCTGTCGACGGCGAACTGCAGGAGCTCGTGCTTCAGCTTGGCGCGATAGGCGGTCAGGTCGTAGGTGAACGCCCCGCGATGGCCGCGCGCGCCCGCCTCGGCGGTCCAGGCCTCCTGCGCCTGGATCGGCGCGAAGCCGACATTGCTAGGCGACAGCGAGCTGAAGTTCGGCGGTTCGACCGAGCGGGTGACGTTGGCGAACAGCTGCGAGCCGTCGTCGCCCTGCCACAGGACGCCCACGCGCGGCGACACCCACTCGTAGTCCTTGTCGGCGGTCAGGTTGAAGGTCGAGGCGACGGCCGGGACCTTGAAGCTCTGGTAGTCGCGCTCGGCCCGGCCCCAGGTCAGGCCGCCGACCAGGATCAGGTGGTCGGTGACGAAGAGGCGCCCTTCCCCGAACACGTCGGCGGCCTTGGCGTTCTGCAGCGACAGCGACTGCAGCGCGCCGCGCCCGCCTCGGACGTTGGTGTAGAAGGCCGAGTCCAGGTCGCCCTGGCGATACCAGGCGCCGAGATAGGCGTCGGCCTTCAGCCCGCCGACCTCGCCGTCCCAGTCCAGCCGCCCGAAGGCGCCGTAGTTGCGGCTCTGCTGGTCGATGACCTGGAAGATCGGGTGGTCCAGATCCTTCCACACCGCATAGACCGCGCCCTGGAACACCGTGTGCTCGTCGAGGCGCCAGGTGGTGCGCAGCGAGCCGCGCAGGCCGCGCTGGTTGCGGCCCTGGTCGTTGGCGAGGCTGGCGGCGGCGCTCTGGCGGGGATTGGCCTGGAACTGCGCCAGGGTCAGGGCGCCGGGAATCTCCTGGGCGATGTTGGAGCCGTTGAGGATGAAGCGCACCTCGCGGTCCTGCCCGAAGCCGCGCCCCAGGTTCAGGGTGGCGAACTGGATGTTCTGCTGGCTTTGCGAGCGCCAGCCCTGGCTGGCCTGGTTGGTGGCCGCCGCATAGAGGTCCCAGTCGCCCGATTGGCCGGCGATCGCCGCGTGCTCGCGGATCAGCCCGAACGAGCCGCCGTCGACGCGCAGGCGAGCGTTGAAGCCGGCGTCCTTGCCCGTGGGCGTCACCATGTTGATCGCTCCGCCCAGCAGGGCGCCGCCGAAGCGCAGCGCGTTGCCGCCGCGATAGACCTCGGCGTAGCGGGTGTTCAGCGGGTCGGCGATCTGGCTGTCGCCGTAGCCGTCGGCCTCGTTCAGAGGCACGCCGTCCTGGGCCAGCAAGAGGCCGCGATTGTGGCTGGCGTTGCCGATCCCCGAGCCGCGGATCGAGATGCGCACGTCCCCGCCCCACTTGCGCTGGGCGTAGACGCCGGGAGCGTCGCGCAGCATGTCGTCCAGCGCCAGGGCCTGGCGGGAGGCATAGGCCTCCTGCGAGATCACCGACACCGCGCCGGGGGTTTCGGAAAGGCGCTTGCGGGCGTCGGCGACGACGGAGGGGTCTTCGGCGTTGCGGCGCGCGGTGACGATCACCGACGAGACGGCGCCTTCGCTGTCGTCGGGGGCGGCCAGGGCGGCGGCGGGCGCGAGCGCGGAAAGAGCGCAGGCGGCCAGGAGAACGGATTTCATTGTCTTTAAGTCCCAGGGCCGCGCCTTGCGCGACCATCAGCAGGCGGATCTTGGCCAGGCGCGGTCTCGCACGCGGCGCTGCGAACCCGGCGCGCGGCCGGGCGCTCCGCCGGTCATGCGACCGACGGTCAGATCAGCAGGCTGGGAGGACCTCTGGCCGGAAGCGGCGGCGCGGCCAGGCCTCGGCCGGGAGCCAGGTGGACGACGCGGGCCGGCTGCGGCTGGGCGGCATAGGCGACGAACTCGACCGGCGCGACGGCCAGGTCGGCCGGCGGCGCGCCCATCGCCACGCCCAGGGCCGCGAAGGCGCAGGGGGCGTCGGCGGGCTTCTCGTCGGAGCCCTTCTTGTGATCCAGCCGCTCGCCGGGCGCGACCACCTTGGCCCCCTGGCCGGTGCAGAGCACCAGGGCGAAGGGCAGGCCGTTGCGCGGTTCCGGGGCGGTCATGAAGCCGGCCGGGATCAGCACCTTCAAGGCGACCGCCAGCGCCGCGAGCGTCATGAAGACGGCGCGGGCGTTGGTCCAGCGATGGAAGGTCGGCCGGGTCACGCTTCAGGCTTTAGCTCAAGCGGCGCGGCTTGTCCTTGGTCATTCCGTCCCAGCCACATCATCCCTGGCGCGAAACGCGTCACGGGGTACAACCAAGCCCATGATCGACCGTCGTTCCTTCCTCGCGTCCGCCGCCGCCCTGGCCGCGCCCGTCCCCGCCCTGGCCCGCGAGACCGAGGGCGAACGCCTGACCGCCGTGCTGGAAGGCCTGATCCAGAAGGCGATGCTCGACTCGCCGCAGCTGATGACCCTGACGGGGATGGACGCCGGCCCCAACGCCGCCGCGCGCGGCAGGCTGGACGACCGCTCGCCGGCCGGGATCGCCCGCACCCGCCAGCTGTTCGTCGACCTGCAAGCCCAGCTTGCGACCTTCGACGCCAAGGCCCTGACCGGCATGGACCGGGTCAACCACCGCTCGGCCGCCTATCTGGCCGACACCACCCTGCAGAGCTACGCCATGCCGTTCGGCGATCCGAACGTCGGCGTCGCCGTGCCCTACATCGTCTCGCAGCTGTCGGGCGCCTGTCGCGCCGTGCCCAGCTTCCTGGCCGACACCCATCCGGTGAAGACCAAGGAGGATGCGGAAGCCTATCTGTCGCGGCTGTCGGCCTTCGCCGGGCTGCTCGACCAGGAGACGGCCCGCGCCCGCGCCGACTTCGCCAAGGGGGCGACCCCGCCCGACTTCGTGCTGCGCACCACCCTGGCCCAGTTCTCGGCCCTGCTGACGCCCGCCCCGGCCAGGTCCGAGCTGGTCACCGGCCTCACCCGCCGCACCGGCTCCATCCCCGGCGAGTGGGACGCCCGCGCATCGAAGATCGTCGAGACCGAGGTCTATCCGGCCCTGCGCCGCCAGGCCGACCTGCTGACCGCCGCCCTGCCCACGGCCACGCATGACGCCGGCGTCTGGCGCCTGCCGGACGGCGAGGCCTACTACCGCTACGCCGTACGCTCGGCCACGACCACCGACCTGGCCGGCGAGGAGATCCACCGCCTGGGCCTGGAGCTGGTGGCTCGGTTCACCGCCCGCGCCGACGCCATCCTCAAGGCCCGCGGCCTGACGCAGGGCCCTGTCGGCGCCCGCATCGCCGCCCTGCGCCGCGACCCGGCCAACCTCTATCCCAACGACGACGCCGGCCGCGCCGCCCTGCTGGCCGACCTGGAGGCCAAGACGCAGGCCATGCGCGAGCGCCTGCCCGGCTATTTCGGCCGCCTGCCCAAGGCCGGGGTGAAGATCCAGCGCATCCCGCCGTCGATCGAGAGCGGCGCGCCCGGCGCCTACTACACCCCGCCCAGCCTGGACGGCTCGCGCCCCGGCCTGTTCTCAATCAACCTGCGCGACACGGCCGAGCAGCCGCGCTTCGACCTGCCGACCCTGGTGTTCCACGAGGCCATCCCCGGCCACCACCTGCAGAACGCCCTGATGATGGAGGCGCCGGGCATCCCGACGCTGCGGCGCCTGCCGATCTTCTCGGGCTATTCGGAAGGCTGGGCGCTCTATGCCGAGCAGCTGGCCGACGAGATGGGGGCCTACAAGGACGATCCCTTGGGCCAGCTCGGCTACATCGCCTCGATGCTGTTCCGCGCTTCGCGGCTGGTGCTCGACTCCGGCATCCACGCCAAGCGCTGGAGCCGCGAGAAGGCCATCGCCTACATGTCGGAAACCCTGGGCGACGCCGAAAGCTCGGTCACCCGCGAGGTCGAGCGCTACTGCGTCCAGCCGGGCCAGGCGTCCAGCTACATGCTGGGCTGGCGCACCTGGACGGACAGCCGCGCCCGCGCCGAAAAGCGCCTCGGCGACAGGTTCAGCCTCAAGGGGTTCCACGACACGGGCCTGACCGCAGGCACCATGCCGCTCGACGTGCTGGCCTCGGTGATCGACGAGTGGAAGGGGAGTTGAGGATCAGGCCGGGACGTATGTCAGCCTGACGACCTCGTCGCCGATCCGCGTGCTGTCCACCAGCCGCAGCCTGGGCTTTGACCCCGCGAAGAACGGGGAACCCTCGCCCAGCACCACGGGGTGCAGGTAGATCCGGTATTCGTCGATCAAGCCGAGCGCGGTCAGGCTGCGAGCCAGATCCGGTCCGCCGACCTCGATCACCCCGTCGTGGCGATCCTTCAGCGCCCGAACGGCCGTCGCGAGATCGCCCTCGACCAGCGACGCGTTCGGGCCGACCGACTTCAGCGAGCGCGACACCACCCATTTGGGGCAACCGCGCCACGCCGTCGCGAAGTCGCGCCTGGCCTCGTCCCACTCGGGATGCTCGTCGTCCCAGTAGCTCATGATCTCGTAGAGGCGGCGGCCATACAGGCTGCCCGTCAGGCTCCGCGCCTGGTCGACGAAGTAGCGGAACAGCGTCGGGTCGGGCCCGAAGCCCATGTGGTCGACATAGCCGTCGAGGGACTGGTTCATGCCGAAGACGAGCTTGGCCATGCCGCGATCTCCACCCGGGCCTCTCGAACGACCCCAGCGCAAGGTGCGCGCAAACGCGATCGGACACAAAGGCCGCCGCCCCTGCCCGCCCACTTTCGCCCCCTCGCATCAACTCGCTATTAAGAGTCACTTGCATTAAGGCGGAAAGGCGACCAAAAGCGTCGCCGTTCGGCGAGGCGCTCTGTCGGGAGTCGCTCGCCCATATGATGCGAATGATTCTTATTCGCTAATATACGGGGATAGTCGTATGCGCATTTCCAACCGGACGCGCGGCCTGTTGCTGGCCGGCGTCGCCAATCTCGTTCTGGCGGGCTTCGCCCACGCCCAGGCCGCCGACGCGCCCGAAGAGGCCGTCACCACCAGCAAGCTGTCGCTGGGCAAGGTCGTCGTCTCGGCCGGCCAGGAGAAGGTGGCGATCGATACGCCCCAGGCCGTGACCACTCTCGACCAGGACGCCATCGACCAGGCCCAGGCCTCGACCATCGGCGACCTCCTGGCCGGCATTCCCGGCGTCAACACCATGGGTGGCGTCGGCGCCCTGGGCCAGGGCTTCAACATCCGCGGCATGGGCACGGGCCTGGCCGACAGCGACAGCCGCATCCTGATGCAGATCGACGGCGTCACGAAGTTCTTCGAGCAGTACCGGATGGGCGCGTTCTTCAGCGACCCCGAGCTCTACAAGCGCGTCGAGGTGCTGCGCGGCCCGGCCTCGTCCACCCTCTACGGCGCGGGCGCCCTGGCCGGCGTGGTCAGCTTCACCAGCAAGGACGCCTCCGACTTCCTGCAAGGCGACGACCGCTTCGCCGTGCGCTTGCGCGGCGGCGTCGAGAGCAACGCCGAGGCCCGCTTCGGCTCGGGCATCCTGGCCTTCAAGCCGACCGAGAAGCTCGAAGTGCTGGGCATGTACACCAGCCGCCGCAGCGATGAGTACGAGAACGGCAATGGCCAGGTCGTGCCGGCCTCCGACGCCACCTCCGACAGCTACCTGCTGAAGGGCCGCTACACCTTCGGCAAGGACCACAGCGTCTGGGCCTCGTACCAGAACTGGAAGAACGACAGCGTCCAGATCTACGACCAGTCCGAGGCCATGGCCACCACGCCGGTGCGCCGCAAGACCACCGACGACACGGCCGTGATCGGCTACCAGAACGCCTTCGAAGGCAACGACCTGCTCGATTTCGAGGCCCAGGTCTCCTACGCCAACAGCAAGGTCAACCAGACCGACACCACCTTCCTGTCGGGGGTGCTGGAGTCGGAGTTCTCGTACAAGACCCTGCAGGGCCGCGCCCAGAACACCTCGGAGTTCCAGTTCGCCGGCGACGGCGTCGCCTTCCTGACCGTCGGCGCCCAGGCCTACAAGCAGGAGCGCCGCAACCCGCGCCGCACAGCGACGGGCGTCAACCACGGGGCGGCCACCCACCCCGAAGGCGACATGGAGAAGTACGGCCTGTTCGCCCAGGGCGAGGTCACCTACGGCAAGCTGACCGTCATCCCTGGCGTCCGCGTCGACTGGACCAAGCTGCAGCCGGGCCTGGGCGTGACCACCAGCCGCGAGATCAAGGACAACGGCGTCTCGCCCAAGATCGCCGCCCTCTACAGCCTGACCGAATGGGCCTCGGTGTTCGGCTCGATCGCCCACACCGTGCGCATGCCGGTGCTGGACGAGATCTACAGCCGCACTTCCGCGACGGCGAGCAACTACAGCCTCAACCTCAAGCCCGAGGAGTCGGACAACTACGAGGTCGGCGGCACGCTGCAATTCCGCAACCTGTTCGGCCAGGGCGACCAGGCGCGGATCAAGACCACCCTCTTCCGCAACGACGTCAGCAACCTGATCGCCCGCGGCACGGCCACCTCCAGCTATTTCGTCAACATCGGCGAGGCCCGCTATTCGGGCGTCGAGGTCGAGGCCGAGTACGGCGCCAAGCAGCTGTTCGTGCGCGGCGCGGTGTCGGTGATCGACGGCGAGAACCGCACGAGCGGCGCTCCGTTGAACACCATCCCGGCCGACACCCTGAACCTGACGGTCGGCTACGTCTTCCCGAGCCACAACCTGACGGCCGGCTGGCGCGGCGAGTTCGCCGACGACCAGAACGAGACCACCACCGCCTCGCTGCGCACGCCGGGCTACTCGGTGCACAACCTGTTCCTGACCTGGAAGCCGCAGGACGGCGCGCTGAAGGGCCTGGAGGTGCAGGCGGGGGTCGACAACCTGTTCGACAAGAACTTCCGCCGCCACCTGTCGTCGCTCGACGCCGAGGGCCGGACGGTCAAGCTCACGCTCGGCAAGACGTTCTAGTGATGAAGACGCCCTGGCACGTTCGAGCCTGGGCGACGGGGGCGTCGTTGATCATCAACGGCGCCCTCGGGCTCGCCGTCGTCCAGTGGGAGCAGAGGCCCGTCCTCGCGCCCATGGACGATGCGGCCATGCTGATCTCGCTGGGCGACCCAGCGCTCGAAGCCGTAGACAATGCGACCTCGCCCGACGCCGCGCCCGCCCCTACGCCGGAAAGCGAGCCCGCCCCGCCGCAGCCCTCGCAACCACAGAAGCCGGTTCCCAAGCCGCTGCCGCCGCGTCCCGACGGCTGGCTGACCCAGGCCGCGCCGGCGCCGCCCTCTCCCGCTCCGCCATCGGAAGCGCCGCCGCGCCCGACGCCGCCCGCCGCGGCCCAGGCCGCCGTGCCGGCCGCCGCCCGGGCCATGGACGCCTCGGCCGCCAAGCCGCCCGCCGGCCGGCGCGACGCCGACAGCGTGCAGGCCCACGCCGGAACCAGCACCGCTTATGCAGCAAGGGTCCGCGCCTGGCTGGAAGCCCACAAGACCTATCCCAAGGCCGCCCGCATGCGGAAGCAGCAGGGCACGGCCCAGGTGACCTTCGTCCTCGACCGCGCCGGCCACGTGCTGGACTGCCGCCTCACCGGCCCCACCGGCCATGCCCTGCTCGACGCCGAGGTCCGCGCCATGGTCGCCCGCGCCGATCCGTTCCCCGCGCCGCCGCACACGATCAAGGGCGAGCGGATCGAGATGGACGCGCCGGTGGAGTTTTCTTTGCAACGCTAGATCCTCCCCCACAGGGGGAGGCGGCCGAAGGCCGGTGGGGGGCCGTTCTCAGCTGCCGAGACAGCGGAACTTCATCAGCCACTCCCCCCACCGATCGCTTCGCGATCACCTCCCCCTCTGGGGAGGTTCCTGTTTAGCGCGCCCGCATCCCTTCCACCGGCCCGAGATGGCTCCCAGCCACCACGCCGCGCGAGATCACCAAGCGCTGGAACACCACGCCCGGATCCACCCGCCACAGCCGGACCCGGTGCGCGCCCGCCGACGGAACCGCCAGCGGCGTCGTCAGTGAACGGACATTATCCGCCACCGCCTTGTCCCAGGCCTTCTCGGACGGATCGGGAATGGTGTTGACCACCACCGGCGGCGCGTCGTCGATCGACACGGCGAAGCGCGGGCCCGTGCCGCCGGCGACGTCCAGGCCCGGCGAGACCAGCACGGCCAGGTCGACCGGCCCGGCCTTCTCGAAGTCGACCAGGTATTCGAGCATGGGCCCCTTCCCCGGCGTGCTGGGCGCGGCCGTGGTCGGATAGCTGGCGACGCCCGACAGCGTGCGACCAAGGTTGGGGATGGTCGTCCACGAAACGCCATCCGCGGTGGTCGCCCTGGCGTGATGCTCGGCCTCGATGGCCAGCGGCCCGCCGGCCTCGACGAAGGCGCCCCTGGCCGGCTTGCGGGCGACGTTGTCGACTACCGCCGTCACCACGACCTGCTGCCCGCCTGGTCCCTTGAGCGTGATCGGCGCGCGGTGGACGCCCCTGGGCGCCCGGGCCCAATCGACCGAGACCTCCAGCCGCGTATCGCCCCAGTCGACGGCGGGACCGCGCGACAGCTTCAGCCACGGCGCGCCCGACCTCGCCTCGAACGCCATCTGCGAGGGACCGCGATTGAACACGTCGATCCAGCGCGAGGCGGGGCCCCAGCGGGTCAGCGGCGGCAGGTCGGCGCCCTGCTCGGCGTCTACCCGCGCCTCGCGCCCCTCGACGGCGACGCCCATCAGCGCGCCGCGATAGAGGACGTTGCGGGCCAGGGCGGGCAAGGTGTTGCGTTCAGGCTGCTGCCAGCTGGTGTAGCCGATATGGGTCTGGTCCATCATGTGGACCCACTTGCCGCCGCCGATCGCGTGGTACTGGCCGGTCAGCTCGGCGTCCCGGGCGAACAGCCTCTCGGCCAGATCGGCCTGCCCCTGCGAGGCGGCCCGGCCCTGCTGGTCGTACAGTCGGTTGCGGCCGACCGCGATGTAGAGCCGGGTGTGATTGGCGCTGGCCATGATCGGGAACCAGACCAACTGGAAGAAGGCGTCGTCCTGGGTCTTGGGCAGCAGCGCGCGCACCGCCTCCGCGCGGGCCTCCAGCGCGGCCCACTCGGCTTCGACCCGCTCGGCCTCGCGATCATTGACCAGGCTGAAGGTCGCCGCGTCGATCAGCTCGGGCTTCCGCCGCGCGTTGAGCTTGGTGTAGCCGTCCAGCAGTCCCGCGATCTCAGCCGCGTGCTCGGGGCCGAACTGCGCCGCCGCCCAGTCGCGGCTGTAGGTCGAAAGCTTGCCGACCGGCATGGCGTCCGGGTCCCAGGCCAGGTCGAGGAAGAACTCGGTCGGCAGCTCCATGGGCTTCAGGTCGCCGACATTGACGATCCACAGGCGGTCGGCGCCGTGGTCGTCGGCGCGCTTCATCTGCTCCCAGGTGCGCTCGATCTGGTTGGTGTTGAGCCACTTGTAGTTCCGCGGCCCGCCCACATAGTCGAAATGGTAGTAGACGCCGTAGCCGCCCGGCCGGGTGTCCCCGGGCTTCGGCAGCCTTCGGATGTTGCCCCAGTTGTCGTCGGCGAACAGCAGGGTCACGTCGCCCGGAACCCGCATCCCGGCGTCGTAATAGTCCTGCACCTCCTTGTAGAGCGCCCAGACCTGGGGCGTGACCGACGGGTCCTTGCCGGTGACCTCGCCGATGATCGCGCGCTGGTCGGCGACGATCGTCTCCAGCAGCCTGGTGGCGGTGCCCTGGGTCATCGGTTCATCGCCGTCGCCGCGCATGCCGACCGTGACCAGGCTCTCGTTGGCGCCCATCCGCTCGACGCCCTCGCGCCAGAAGCGACGCAAGGCCTGCGGGTTCTTCGAATAGTCCCACGGCCCCTGGCCGTAGCGCTCCCACTCCACGTGCGCCCGCATCATCGGCTCGTGGTGCGAGGTTCCGATGACCACGCCCATCTCGTCGGCCAGCACCGCGTTCAGCGGGTCGTCGTCGTAGAGCGCCTTGCCCCACATGGCCGGCCACAGATAGTCACCCTTCAGCCGCAGGACGAGCTCGTAGACCCGCTCGTAGAAGGCATGGTTGAAGCCGCCGAACGTGGCGTTGGCCCAGCCGTAGAGGGCCGGGTTCTCGTCGTTGAGGAAGATGCCCCGGTACTTCACCTTCGGCGCCTGCAACCGGGCGCCCGGCGCCACCGTCAGGTCGCGACGCACCGGAACCGGCACGTCGGCCCACCAGGTCCAGGGCGAGACGCCGGCTCGTTCAGACAGGTCATAGGCGCCGAAGATCGTCCCGCGCTTGTCGGCGCCGGCGATCACCAGGGCGCGGGCGACGCCCGGACGCGGGTTCTCGACCACCTGCTGGACGAAGCCCTCCCAGCGTCCCTTCAGGGCCGAGACGTCGAGCTTGCCGGCCGCGACCAGGGCGTCGATCTGTGCGCTCCGCCCCAGCGTGCCGACGATGACGACCGGCGCGTCCTTGGCCGGCTGAGCGCCGCCCGACAGCTTCGAGAGATCGCCGCGCAGACCCTGCACCGCGCGCAGCGCGCCAGGCCAGTCGGTGACGTCGGCCTCGACCCGGGCGGGCTTGCCGCCTTGGATCAGCGCAAAGCCGCCGGCGACGGGGCGCTCCGACACCGCGCCGGCTTCAGCCGAACGCGCGGCGGTCGGGGCCGCCAGCGCCGCCGCGGCCGCAACGACGGCGGCCAGGGCCAGCGCCGAGACGGCCGTGCGAAATCCCGTCGCGCCCTTGCTCACGGGGCGACCGCGACCTCGAACGGCCCCAACGGCAGGCCTGCCATGTCGAAGACGTTGAAGGTCGGCGCGTCGGCCCAGGCGAAGCGCACCTTCGCCGGGGTCAGGCCGGCGGGAATGACGACCACCGCCCTGTCGCCCTCGACCCGGGCGTCGGCGAACCGACAGCCGGCCGCATCGCACAGCTCGAAGCCGATGGCCCTGTCCGAGCCCCGCGTCGCCAGGCGCTCGGCGACCTGCTCGAAACGCACCTCGACCGTGTCGCCAACCCGTCGCGCAGAGACCGGCGAAGGCCCGGTCGTGACGGCCTGTCCCGCCAGGCGCTGGGCGCCCCGGGCCAGGCGCTTGCCGACGTCCTGCTTGTTGGTCGGGTGGATGTCGGACGGATCGCCGATGTCGGTGATGACGGCGAGCGCCGCGTGGCCGTCCTTGGCCACGGCCAGGCGCTGACTCTCGCGCACCCAGGCCCACCACGAATCCTCGGGCGCAAGCTGCGGCTTGCCGTAGTTGGCCAGTTGCACCACCAGGGCCGGCATGTCGGCGGCCTGGCCGACGCGGCGCTCGGCCAGCAGTTCGCGCAGCAACGCCTCGTAGGTCTGCGGCCGGCCGGCGTTGCTCTCGCCCTGGTACCAGGCGAAGCCCTTGAAGGCGTAGACGCCCATCGGGGCCAGCATGCCGTTGTAGAGGGTCGAGACGCCCGACAGCGTGTCCCACGGCGCGCGCGGCGGCTCGCCGGTCGCCTTGGGCTCGATCTGGTAGCGCCATGCGGTCAGCGGGATCCGCGTCCCGTCGGCCAGCACCAGGGCCCGGGCCGCGTCGCCGTACAGGCCGCCGTTGGCGTAGGTGTCCAGCGCCGAGACAACGATACGGTTGACGCCGGCCTTCAGCGTTCCAGCGCTCACCGGATAGGTCCGCACCGTGCCCGCCCCGGACGTCGAGCCCACCCCCACGCCATTGACGTAGGTGGTGTCGACCTCGTCGACCATGCCGATCTCGAGGCTGGCCGCGCCTTTCGCCTGCGCCGCCGTCAGCGTCGCCGTCGTGTCGAACCAGACCATGCCGTTGAAGTCGGCCAGGGCCGGCACGCCCCAGCTTTCCCACACGCCCAGGCCCTGCGGCGCGGGCGTCCAGGCGCCGTCGCCGGCCCACGGGCCGCCGTCCGCGCCGTTGTGGCGCAGGCTCCACCAGGCCTTGATCGTCTCGCCCCAGCGGCGGTCGGCGGCCGGGCGGTCCTTCAGCGACAGCTCCAGGGTGGCGATGTCGTTGCCGTAGTCGCCCGCCTTGCGCAGGGCGGCCGGGCTCAGCCAGGCCTCGATGGCCGACCCGCCCCAGGAGGCATGGACCAGGCCCAGCGGCGTCTTGTCGGTCTTCCGCAGTTCGCGGGCCATGTAGTAGCAGGCGGCCGAGAACGACCCGACGGCCTCGGGCCTGGCCGCCTTCCAGGCCGGCGGCTTGACGAAGGTCGTGCGCGGCGAGCGGCTGTCGGCGTGGTCGACATAGGCCATGCGCAGGCCCTCGTCGTTGGCCGAGCGGATCTCGGACCACGAGTTATTGCCGCGCTCGACCGGCAGCTCCATGTTCGACTGGCCCGAGCAAAGCCAGACATCGCCGACCAGCACGTCGCCGACCGTCTGCACCGCGCCCGAGGCGGCCTTGGCCTCCAGCGTATATGGACCACCGGCCGTCATCGCCGGCAGGTCGACCCGCCAGGCGCCGTTCGCGCCGGCCGTGGCGGTGGCGCTCTTGTCGCCGAGGGTGACGGTCACCGCCTCGCCAGGCCTGGCCTCGCCGAACACCGGCAAAGGCCGGCCGCGCTGCACCACCGCATGGTCGGCGAACAGGCCGTTCAGCAACGGCCCCTGGGCGGCGGCGGGCGTAGCCATCAAGGCGGCCAGCAGGATCGGCGCGACGCGACGCATGTGTGTGCTCCCTAGCTCCAGATCCTCCCCCTCCTGGGGGAGGTGGCCCAGAGGGCCGGAGGGGGGCTGTTTTCAGCCTCCGCGACCTTGGCCGCTTCGGCAACGACTTCCCCCTCAGTCGGCTTCGCCGACAGCTCCCCCTTCAGGGGGAGCATCGTCAAACCACCGTCAGCTTCGCCGACTTCAGGTCAACCGAGTTCGGCCCGACCAGGATCGAGAAATCGCCCGGTTCGACAACCCGCTTCATCGCCAGGTTCCACATCCATAGATCCGACGGCTTCACCTCGAAGCTCACCGTCTTCTTCTCCCCCGGGGCCAGGGTGACGCGCTTGAAGTGCTTCAGCTCCAGCACTGGACGGGTGACCGAGGCCGCCTCGTCATGGACGTAGAGCTGCACCACCTCGTCGCCGGCGACCTTGCCCGTGTTGGTCACCTCGACCGACACCGTCGTGCTTTCGCCCTGGCCGATGCGGGCCTTCGAAAGCCGCGGAGCCGAGATGTCGAAGCTGGTGTAGGACAGCCCGAAACCGAACGGATAGAGCGGGCTGGTGGCGCGATCGAACAGATAGCCGCGACGGGCCGTGGGCTTGCGGTTGTAGTAGATCGGCAGCTGGCCGACGTCGCGGGCGATGCTGACGGGCAGCTTGCCGCCCGGATTGGCCCGGCCGAACAACACGTCGGCCGCGGCGTGGCCCGTCTCCTGGCCCAGGTACCAGCCCTCGACGATGGCGTCGGCCTTCTCGGCCAGCAGGTTCACCGACAGCGGACGGCCGTTCAGCAGCAGCACCACGGTCGGCTTGCCAAGGGCGAAGATGGCGCGGGCCAGATCGTTCTGCTGGCCCACCAGGTCGAGGCTGTCGCGGTCGCCCAGGTGGTTGTCGGCCCAGGCCTCTCGGCTGGTCTGCTCGTTGTCGCCCAGCACCATGACCACGACGTCGGCCTTCTTCGCCGCCTCGACGGCCTCGGCGATCAGTTTCGCGTTCACGGCCGGGTCGACCAGCTTGACCTCGTCGGCGGCCCAGACGCGCTTTTCGGTGATCCGCACGGCCTCGGCGTAGTCGAGGGCGAATCCTTGCGCCTTGGCCTCGGCCGTCAGCCCCTCCAGCACCGAGACCACGTGGCGCGGCTCGTCGGAATAGCCGCCGATCGGGGTGTCCTTGGCGTGCGTGCCCAGCAGCGCCAGGCGCTTGATCTTCTTGCCGTCCAGCGGCAGCAGACCCTTGTCGTTCTTCAGCAGCACCACCGCCTTGCGAGCGGCTTCGCGGGCCAGGGCGACAGCCTGCGGCGTCGCGGTCTTGGCGTCGGCGGTCTTTTCGTCCGCATACGGATTTTCGAACAGGCCGCCTTCGAACTTGATCCTCAGCACCCGGGCCACGGCCGCGTCGACGGCGGCCTCGGGGACGCGCCCGGCGCGCACCAGCTGCGGCAGCAACACATAGGCCTCGCCGTCGGGCAGCTCGACGTCGACCCCGGCGTTCATGGCCATCACCGCCGTGTCGGCCAGCTGGTCGGTCAGCTTGTGGCGGGTGATGATCTCCTTGATGGCGAAGTAGTCGCTCATCGTCGCGCCCTCGAAGCCCCACTCGCCGCGCAGGATGTCGGTCAGCAGCCAGCGGTTGGCGTGCGAGGGCACCCCGTCGATCTCGTTGTAGCTGGGCATGACCGAGCGCACGGGCAGCTCCTTCACCGCCCGCTCGAACGGCGGGAAGAAGTTCTCGCGCAGGGTCCGCTCGGCGATCTGGGCCGGGCCGACATTGGTGCCGTTCTCGGGCTGGCCGTGGCCGGTCATGTGCTTGAGGGTGACGAACACCTTGTCGGGCGCCAGCGGCAGGGTCTTGCCCTGGAAGCCGCGGATGGCGGCCAGGCCCATCTCGGCGCAGACGTGCGGATCCTCGCCGTAGGTCTCCTCGATGCGGCCCCAGCGCGGGTCGCGGGCGACGTCGACGACGGGAGCCAGGGCGATGTTGGAGCCCCGGGCGCGCATTTCCTTGGCGGCGACCGAGAACACCTGCTCGACGAGCTCCGGATCGAAGGTCGAGGCCAGGGCGATCGACTGCGGGAAGCTCGTCGCATCACGCGCGACGTAGCCGTGCAGGGCCTCGTCGTGCATCAGCATCGGGATGCCCAGGCGGGTGTTTTCCATCGCCCACTTCTGGGCGGCGTTGACGTATTTGGCGGTCTGCGGGGCGTTGCGGCCCACCGAGCCGTCCTCGGCCCCGGCGGCGGCGTTGACCTCGGTCGTCGGCTTCAGGCCCCGGCGGTCGGTCGGGCGCGAGATCTGGCCCAGGCCGTTGGGGAAGTTCATGGTCGCGGTCTCGGGCGAGAAGTCGCCCGTCGGGGTCTGGATCGCCGCCTTGGTCAGCCAGATGCCGATCAGCTGGGCGGCCTTCTCCTCCAGCGTCATCCGCGAGAGCAGGTCCTTGACCCGCGCGTCGACCGGCTGGGCGGGATCCTTGTAGAGCGGCTTGTCGCCCGTCGCTTTCGGAGCCGCCCGGACCACGGGCGCCATGGCCGCGCCGAGAGCGGCCAGGCTGACGCCCAGCGTGCGGCGAGTAAGGGTGGTGGTCATCCTTGCGTTTCCCCAGCGTCTGTCACGGCGGCTTCGCGCCGTCTTGCCTGACACTATGGGAGAGCTTGTCTGACCACTCAAGCCCAAATGTTACCGGTCACTTTTGTTTCTCCTTCTCCTTGAGGGAGATGGAGGGGCCCGCGCCGCCAGGCGTGGGAGGGTGAGGGGTTAACCGGCCGACGGCTTACCCCCTCACCTCCCCGCTGCTACGCAACGGGTCCCCTCCTCTCCCCATGGGAGAGGAAAGTTCAGGTCACCCCGACCAGGCGTCGACCACGCTCTCCAGGACGGTCAGCGGGGTCGGGCCGACCAGCAGGGCGGTGTCATGGTACTTGCGGATGTCGAACTTGGCGCCGAGACGCTGCTTGGTCCGCTCGCGCAGCGCCGCCCAGACGGTGTGGCCCACCTTGTACGAGCAGGCCTGGGCCGGGTTGGCGCAATAGCGCTCGACCTCGCGGGTGATGCGGCCCTCGTCGTCGCCGCCGGTCTCGACCATGTAGGCGATGGCCTTCTCGCGGCTCCAGCCCTTGGCGTGGAGGCCGGTGTCGACCACGCAGCGCGAGGCGCGGAACAGACGCGCCTGGTACATGCCCAGAAGGCCCAGGTCGTCGGTCTCGTAGAGGCCCATCTCCATGGCCACCTGCTCGGCATAGAGCGCCCAGCCCTCGGTGTTGGCCGAGAAGAACATGTTCTGGCGCAGGCGCGGCAGGCTGCCCTCGGCGGTCAGGGCCAGCTGGAAATGGTGGCCCGGCGCGGCCTCGTGATAGGTCAGGGTCGGCAGGGCGTAACGCGGGCGTTCGGCCGTGTCGCGCAGGTTGATGTAGAAGGCGCCCGGGCGCGAACCGTCCAGCGGCGGCCGCTCGTAATAGCCGCCCGACGAGCCTGCCTCGGTGTATGGCGGGATGCGGCGCACCTCGACCGGGATCTTCGGCGTGACGCCGAACCACTGCGGAAGCTTGGGCTGCATCTCCGCGATCAGGCGGTTGCAGTACGCCAGGATCTGGGCCCGGCCCTCGTCGGTGTTGGGATAGCTCTCGCCCGGCAGGTCCTTCAGCGCCGCCATGCGCTGGCCGACCGAGCCTTGCGTGAAGCCGCGCTTCTTCAGGATCTCGTCCATCCGCGCCTGGATCTGCGCGCCCTCCTCCAGGCCCAGGCGGTGAACCTCGTCGGGGGTCTTCTCGGTGGTGGTGTAGATGCGCAGCAGGGCCGCGTAGAACGCCTCGCCGTCCTTGAAGCGGTTCATCCCCGCTTCGTGCTCGGCCTTGGCGCGGACGGCGGTCAGGGTCTCGATCTGGCGGTCCAGCGCCGGGTGGATCGCGCTGGTCAGCAGGGCGGCGGCCTTGGCGTCGTAGTCGCCATAGGCCTTGGCGCGGCGGGCCATCGAGGCGACCAGCACGTTCTTCTCCGGAGCCAGGCCCCGGAACTGCTTCAGCTGGCCGATGGCCTTGTCGAGGATGAAGTCCGACGGGATCACGCCCTTGGCCGCGTCGGCGCGCACCCGCTCGCTCTCCTGGTCGAGCACGTCGGCGAAGCCGGCCATGCGTTCGAGGTAGCTGTCGGCGTCGGCCGCCGACTTCACCTCGTGCTTGTTGTCCAGGAAGCTGGGGACCGACGAATAGCCGCCGTAGAACTGGGTCACCACGAACGGCCGCGACACCGCGCCGTAGTCGAAGCCCGAGGCCTTGTCGCGCGCGCCGTAATAGTAGGCGGCGGTGTCGTAGTTGACGGCGTCCTCGCCGGTCAGGGCCTTGCGGTCGATGGCCTTCAGGCGCTTGAGGCGCTGCGCGGGCTCGCGGCGTTCCTTGATCCAGGCGGCGATCGAGCGGTCGCCCAGCTTCGTGCGCGCGCCGGCGTGGGCGCCGGTGTCGAGGCCCAGATTGGTCGCCTGTTCGGGGCTCTCGGTCAGGTCCTCGTCGAAGAAGGCGTCGAACAGGGCGTAGAGCTTGGCGCTCTCGCCTTTCGGGGCGGCCATGGCCGGCAGGGCCGTGGAAACGGCGGCGGCGGTCGCGCCGACCAGCAGCTGACGGCGATCGAACTTCGTGGAATCGGACATGCGGCCCCCAAGGCAGACTTGGCCGCATGTCGAGAACAAAGCCGTCCGGCGCCTCGCGGCCCCGGACGCCGGACGGCTCTAGAGGCTTACTTGCGGGGCGCCAGGATGTCGTCCAGGCGCGCCGGCGTGCCGGCGATGCGCTCCAGGCGCGGGTAGCGCGGGCCGCCGGCGTAATCGAGCTTCACGGTGCGGTAGCGCGAGCCTTCCTTGACCAGCAGCTCGACCGGAACGCCCTTGGCGGTGGCCTTCACGGCCGCCTTCAGCTTGTCGGCGTCATAGGTGTCGCCGTTGACGGCCACCACGGTCAGGCCCTGGGTCAGGCCGGCCTTGAAGGCGGGACCGTCCCACTGGACGTCGGTCAGCACCGCGTCCGAGCCCACCGTCAGGCCGAGCGAATAGGACAGGTTGGTGTTCTTGGCGCGGGTTTCCGACGACTTGAAATATTCGGTCGGGGTGTCGGTATAGACCAGCTTGTAGCCGCCCCGGGCCAGTCCATCGAGCGGAGCCTTGGGGTTCACGCCCTCGATGCGGTCCTTCAGGAAGGTCGCCCAGTCGTTGGCCACCACGCCGTTCAGCGCCGCGACCACGTCGTCGAAGGTGTAGGTGTGCGACACGTACGAACCGTCGGCGACGCCGAAGAAGGCCTTGGCGAAGTCGTCGAGCGACTTCTTGCCGCCGGTCTTCTCGCGGATCAGCGTGTCGGCGTCGAGCCAGACCAGCTGGCCTTCCGAGTAATAGTCCTCGCTGCGCTGGTAGGAGAGCCACGACAGCGGCTTGCGGTTGGCGATGATCGGGTCGTTGGTGGTGTCCTGCACCGGGCGCCAGTCGCGGCCGCGACGGTTGTCGTAGGTCGCCGCCGTCATGGCGATGGCGTCCAGCGTCTGCTCCTTGGAGAGCAGGGTCGAGCGCGACGACAGCACATAGCCCCAGTACTGGGTCTGGCCCTCGTAGACCCACATCAGGCTGTCGCGCATCGGGGTGTTGAGGGTCGGGGTCCACAGGTCGGCCCCGCGGCGGAACTTGCCGTTCCACGAGTGGGTGAACTCGTGGGGCAGCAGGTCGCGGCCGACATAGGTCTTGTCCCACTCGGTGAAGTACTTGGGCGCGACGCGGTTCTCGCTCGAGCGGTGGTGCTCCAGGCCGATGCCGCCCAGCTGGTCCGACAGGGCCACCAGGAAGTCGTAGTGGTCGTAGTGGTGCGAGCCGTACAGCTTGTAGGCCTGCTGCACGAGGTTCTTGTGGGCCTGGATCTGCTCGGGCTTGAACTCCAGCAGCTCGGGCTTGTCGGCGATCATGTTCAGGCGCACCGGGACCTTGGCGCCCGGATCAAGCTCGACCGACTTGAAGTAGCGGCCGGCGAACATCGGCGAGTCCACCAGGGTCTCGACCGTGGTCGGCTTGAAGCTGGTGACCTGGCCTTCGGTCTTGTCGACCTCCAGGGCCGAGGCGAACTGGAAGCCGGCCGGCAGCTTGACGGTCGGCTCGACCGTGATGCGGCGGGTGAAGTGGCCGGCCGGGTACATGGTCATCTGCAGCCATTGCAGGTTCAGCATGTCCGGCGTCATGACCATGCGGCCGACCTTGGTCTCGACCGGCGACAGGAACTTGTAGGCGACGTTCAGCTCGGTCACGCCGGCCGGCACGTCGATGTGGAAGGCGTTGACCTCGACCACGTCGCGCTTCCACGGGATCGTCTGGCCACCCGCCGTGATCACCAGGCCCGCCAGCTTGTCGATGTCGTTGCGCGGCGAGTGGCCGCCCGGAACCCATTGCGGATAGTACAGGGTCATCGGACCGGGCTTGGCGACCGGCAGGGCCAGCTTGATGTCGAAGATCTTGCGCTCGAGGTCGGTGGCGTCGACGTAGAGCTTCAGCACGCCCGGATAGGCCACGTCCTGCGGGGCGACGATCGGCGCCGTCGGGGCGGCCGGTTGCGGCAGATAGTCCTGGGCGAGAGCGGCGCCGCCCACCAGCGACAGAAGCGAGACCGAGAAGAAAAGCGCTTTCAAGAAACGACCCCAATGCAGCCCGCGAACGTCCCCTCGCGGTAAGAAGCCTGGATATTTCTTTTGTTAGGGGCCGCTTGTCGAGACGAACTTGGCCGGACGGCGTTACGGCGACGCTGGTCGTTCAGCCCTTCGGCCGCCGCCGGATCAACCCCAGCAATAGATAGGCGACCGCCGCAACCGCCAGCGCCGGCAGGGTGGCGCCCAGCTGCGGCGCCAGGCGGCTGAAGCCCTGATAGGCCGCGATCCCGGCCGCCCAGGCCAGGAGGCCCGGCAGGTTCAGGCCCCAGGCGAAGGCGGCGGCCGCCTCAGGCTGGCGGCGACGCACGACGAAGTGGTCGGTCAGCAGCACGCCGAACAGCGGCGCGAACACCGAGCCGATCAGCAGCAGGAAGCCTTCATAGCGGGCAAGCGGCGCCAAGAGGGCGATCAGGGTGCACAGCGCGCCGAAGGCCAGGGCCAGGCGCGCGGGCCGCACCGGTGCCAGGGTGGCCGTCGAGACGGCGGCCGAATGGATGTCGGCGAAGGCGTTGTCGGTCTCGTCGACGACGATCAGCAGCAGGGCGATCCCGCCGCCCGCCGCGGCGAGCGCCGTCAGCAGCAGCCCCTCTCCGCCCCCGGCGGCCAGGGCGTAGCAGGCGCCCAGGCCCATGAACCAGATGTTGGCCAGCAGGTAGCCCACCGCGCTGCCACGGAACATCCGGCCGGGAGAGCGGCCGAAACGCGTGTAGTCGGCGATCAGCGGCAGCCACGACAGCGGCATGGCCACCACCAGGTCGACGCCGGCGCCGAAGCTCATTTCGCCTGTGCCGGCCTTGGCGAACAGCGCCGCCAGGTCGTGCTGGGCCAGGAGCCGCCAGGTCAGCCAGCCGGCCCCGCCCAGCAGCAGCCACAGTCCCCAGGCGCGCAGGAACCGCCGCACGAACGACACCGGGCCCATGAAGGCCAGCCAGGTCGCAAGGGCGCCGAACAGCACCGTCCAGGCCAGCGGGTTGGAGAGGCCGAAGGTCTGCCTGGCCAGGGCGTCGGCGGCGTCGCGCATGGCGATGATCTCGAACGCGCCCCAGCCGACCAGTTGCACCGCGTTGAGCACCGCCGGAACCGCCGCGCCACGCGCACCCAGGGCCAGCCGCAGCGTGCCCATGGCCGAAAGCCCGGTGTCGGCGCCGACCACGCCGGCGGCGGCCAGCAGCAGCGCGCCCAGCACCGAGCCGGCGACGATCGCCGCCAGCGCCATGCCGAGGCTCAGGCCCGGAACCAGGAACGCGCCGGCCTGCAGCACCAGCAGGCCGATACCCAGGCTGAACCACAGCGAAAAGGCGTCGCGCGTCCCGAACACCCGGCGCTCTGCCGGAACGGGGGTCAGCGGATCATAGGTGTCGTCGAGCTTGGCCATGGTGGGGAGGCATAGCCCGCCTCTCTCCTTCCGTAAAATCCCCGCGAAAGCGGGGACCCAGGTGTTTTATCGTCGAGCGCCGAGGGTTTCAGAAAAAGCCTGGGTCCCCGCTTTCGCGGGGATTGGGCGGTTCTAAGGGCGATACGCCGAAACGATCCGCGGACAAATGCTTCCAATCGTGGCCTTAAGGCGATCGGGTCTTGTAATTGCAAGTCGCTCTCAAGTATGGACGGCGGCATTGAAGCTCGTCCGTTCCGGAATCCCGTGAAAGCCGCCGCCGAACAGAACCGCCGCTCCTTCTGGCTGAAGCAGTTGCACCAGTGGCACTGGATCAGCGCGGCGATCAGCCTCGTGGGCATGCTGCTGTTCGCGATCACCGGCTTCACCCTGAACCATGCCGGCTCGATCGAGGCGCAGCCCAAGGTCGTCAGCAAGAAGGCGACCCTGCCGCCCGAACTGATCGCCGAGCTGGCGTCTGGCCCCACCGAGGGCAAGCGCCCCCTGCCGATCAAGGTCGAGACCTGGCTCGACAAGGCCGTCGACGCCGACATCGCCCGCCGCGTCGGCGAATGGTCCGACGCCGAGGTCTATCTCGCCCTGGCCCGCCCCGGCGGCGACGCCTGGATCGCCATCGACCGCGAGACCGGCGCCGTCGAGCACGAGAAGACCACGCGCGGCTCGATCAGCCTGCTCAACGACCTGCACAAGGGCCGCAACACCGGCAAGGCCTGGAGCTGGTTCATCGACATCTTCGCCGGCGCCTGCGTGATCTTCACCGTCACGGGCCTGATCCTGCTTCAGTTCCACGCCCGCGGGCGGCCGATGACCTGGCCGCTGACCGCCGCCGGGCTGGCCATTCCGCTCCTTATCATCATCCTGTTCGTCCACCTCTAGAGAAAGGCCGCCTTCCGTGAAGCGCACCGTCTCCCTGCTGACCTTCGCCGGCGCTGCCGTCGGCGCTCCGGCGATGGCCGCCGACCTCAACGTCACCGTCGAGATCCCGCGCCTTTCGGTGGCCGAGTACCACAAGCCCTACGTCGCCATCTGGGTCGAGGGCCCGGACGCCACGGCCGCCGCCACCCTGGCCGTCTGGTACGATCCGGACTCCAAGGAGGACAAGGGCGAGAAGTGGCTGAAGGACATGCGCCAGTGGTGGCGCAAGGCCGGCCGCACCATGAGCTTCCCGGCCGACGGCATCTCGTCGGCCACCCGCGCCCCGGGCCCCCAGAAGGTGACCTTCAGCGGCGCCAAGAGCCCGCTGTCGAAGCTGAAGCCGGGCGCCTACACCCTGGTGGTCGAAGCCGCCCGCGAAGTCGGCGGCCACGAGGCCGTGCGCGTGCCGTTCACCTGGGGCAAGCCCGGCAAGACCGCCTCCGCCAAGGGGACGGCCGAGCTCGGCGCCGTCTCGGTCACCGTCAAATAAGCAAGAGAGAAACGCCATGACCCTTCGCAAGCGCCTTCTCGCCCTCTCGGCGGCCGCCGTCGCCCTGACCCTGCCGCTGACGGCCCACGCCCACCGCGCCTGGTTCGTCCCCTCGGCCACCGTGCTGTCGGGCGAAGGCTCGTGGGTGACCGTCGACGCGGCCATCTCCAACGAACTGTTCTACCCCGACCACCGCGCCATGCGCGTGGACGGCGTGGTCATCACCACCCCGGACGGCTCGACCGAGCCGCTGAAGAACGCCTCGACCGGCCAGTACCGCTCGGTGTTCGACGTCGAGCTGGCCAAGCCCGGCACCTACAAGATCGGCACCGCCTCCAACAGCGTGATGGCCAGCTGGACCGAAAACGGCGAGGTCAAGCGCTTCCGCGGCAGCGCCGACGACTTCGCCAAGCAGGTTCCGGCCGGCGCCGCCGACCTGAAGACGATCAAGAGCTTCAACCGCAACGAAACCTTCGTCACCCGCGGCGCGCCGACCGACACCGTCCTGAAGCCGACCGGCAAGGGCCTGGAGCTGGTTCCGGTCACCCACCCCAACGACCTGGTGGCCACCGAAGCGGCGACCTTCAAGTTCCTGATCGACGGCAAGCCCGCCGCCGACCTGGAAGTGACGATCGTGCCGGGTAACTCGCGCTATCGCGCCACGCCGGGCGAGATCAAGGTCAAGACCGGCGCCGACGGCGCCTTCAAGGTCACCCTGCCGGAAGCCGGCATGTACTGGCTGAACGCCAGCGTCCGCACCGGCGAGACCGGCCGCGGCGGCATGGGCGGCCCTCCGGGCGGCCCCGGCGGTCAAGGTGGTCCGGGCGGCGGCGCTCCCGGCGGTCAGCCGCAGGCCCCGACGGCCCTGGCCGGCAACGGCTTCTCGGCCAGCTACACCGCGACCCTGGAAGCCCAGCGTCCTTGATCTGACGACCTAGCTCCTCCCCCGTGCCAACGGGGGAGGTGGCGCGGCGCTATCAGC
>Ga0247823_10000266_pt1 | contig 45285 bp, 43 predicted proteins | sample 13C_PalmiticAcid_2_FD_192426 | JGI IMG/M metagenome (GOLD analysis project Ga0247823, IMG submission 192426) | Soil microbial communities from agricultural site in Penn Yan, New York, United States - 13C_PalmiticAcid_Day30 | ecosystem: Environmental > Terrestrial > Soil > Agricultural land... | reverse complement strand
GCGGCATCCATGCCGAAGCGGGCTACGAGATGCTGGTGCAGCAGGTGCCCGAGTACCTGCGCTTCTTCGGCTACGAGGACCTGGCCGGCACGGTGCAGGCGGACCTCACCGGGGTGCGCGCGATGCTGGTCCCCAAGCCCTGAGCCCCCCTCCCGGAGAGCCCCATGACACCGACGCCTTCCCGTCTGCTCGCCGCCGCCATCGCGGGTCTGCTGCTGCACGCCCCCGCCTGGTCGCAGTCGATCAGACTCGCCAACATCATCGAGCTCTCCGGCGCGGGGACCTGCGCGCCCTCCGCGCCACCGTCGAGAAGGCCTGCCGCTACACGCCCGATCACAACGGCATCAAGGGGTTCACGGGGGTGTACGTGCTCAAGGCGGCCATCGAGAAGGTGGGCCGGCTGGACCGCAGGGCGGTGGCCAGGGCGATGCACGGCATGAAGGTCACGGTCGCCCAGCAGCCGAACGTGATCATGGCCCTGGCCTTCGACCAGAACGGCGACCTGGATCGCCAGAGCTTCCTGGTGGAGGTGCGCAACGGCAAGCAGGAGATCAAGCAGATCCTGCCCCCACTGGGCGCTGCGAAATGAACCTCTTCGACGAACCCAAGATCGACGCGCACTGCCACCTGCTGGATCCGGCACGCTTTCCCTACGCGCCCGACGTGGCCTACCGGCCCTCCGGCCAGGAGATCGCGACGCCGGAGCAGTACCTGCAGGTGATGGATGCCTACGGCATCCGGCATGCGCTGCTCGTCGGACCGAACTCCGGCTACGGCCTGGACAACCGCTGCATGCTGGACGCGCTGGCCCGATACCCCGAGCGCTTCCGCGGTGTCGCGGTCGTGCGCAACGAGGCCCCGCGCGAGGAACTGCTGGGCCTGAAGCAGTCCGGGGTGGTCGGCGTGGCCCTCAACGCCACCGTGCTGGGCGTGGACCACTGCCTTCAGGCGGGCCCGCTGCTGCGGCATCTCGCCGACCTCGACCTGTTCCTGTCGATGCAGGTGGAGCACGACCAGCTGGTGGCCCTCGGCCCGCTGCTGCAGAACAGCGGCGTGCGTGTGGTCTTCGACCACTGCGGTCGCCCGCATCCGGACGCCGGCATCGACCAGCCGGGCTTCCAGGCGTTGCTAAGTTTTGCGCGCACCGGCCGCGCCGCCGTCAAGTTGTCGGGCTACCAGAAGTTCTCGCAGCAGCCCGCCCCCCATGCCGACACCCGGCGTTTCGTGCGTGCGCTGCTGGACACCTTCACCCCCGACGCCTGCATGTGGGCCTCGGACTGGCCCTTCCTGAAGTCGCCCGTGCACCTGGACGTGGGACCGCTGCTGCGCCAGGTGGAACGGATGGTGCCCGACGCGGAGGAACGTCGCCGCCTCTGGTGGGAGACGCCGAGGCGCTGGCTGGGCCTCCCGCACGTGGAGGATGCTTCACCAGCCGCCTGAGGCGCCCGGCCCACCGTCCGCACCGCCGGACATCTCCCGAAACGGAACGTCAGACCGTCGGCTTGCAGGAGGGCAACGCCCAGTTCGCCGGTCGATCCACGCCGGCCCGGCTGTTCTGCCCGGCCGGAACGAACCACACGTCCTGCACCAGGCCGTAGGTCTTGCCGATCTTGCGCAGCTCGCAGGTCTGCCAAAGCTTGGCGATCTCGGCGTTCACCGCCTTGACCAGCTCCGGGTTGTCCTTGTTCAGGCCGAACACCACCTGGCCGAGGCCGGTCAGCAGCGGAAACTCGGGCGAGTTGTCGGCGAAGGCGTTGAACTTCAGCTTCCACTGCGGGTTGCGCGAGATGGCGTACTGCATCACCGGGGGGTCACCGATCACGGCGTCGATGCGGCCGGCGAGCAGGTCGCGGACGGCGGCGTCCGAGGTGTCGTACAGGGCGACCTGCAGTCCCTTGATCTTGCGCATCTCGGGGATGAACGAGAAACCGGTGATGGTGCCGACCTTCTTGCCCTCGAGGTCCTTCAGGCTGCTCCAGTTGTTCTTGTCGAGCTGCGTGATGCCGTTCTTGAAGTAGTGGATGGGGTCGCTCAGCGCCATGATCTTCGAGCGCTGCTCGGTCCAGCCCATGGTGCCGGCCATCACGTCCACGCGCTTCGATTGCACCGAGGCGATCGTGCCCGACCACTCCATCAATGCCGGCTTGACCTTCAATTGCGCGGCCTCGCTGATGCGCTGCAGGATCTCGCCGTCGTAGCCCACCATCTTGCCGTCCTGGTAGCCGGTGCCGGGCATGTCGCCGGTGAAGGCGATGGTCAGCATGCCCTTGTCGATGGTCTCGACCGACTGGGCGAGAACAGGGGTGTGGGCCGCGAAGACGGTGGCCAGCGCGGCGAGCCAAGCTTTGATTCGGATGTGTCGGTTCAACATGGGAACTCCTGGTGAATGGGCCGTCCTCGAACAGAACGTGGAGCGAAATATAGGGACGCGGGCCTCCCGTGAATTGCAGGTCCTGACGTTGGAATTGCACGTTTGCGACAGCACGGGAAACCCCGGAGGCCTCGAATCGGTGCGCGCACTGTGCCTGCGGCGCGCATAAAGAAAAAGGCCCCGGCGCATGCGCGGCGGGGCCTCGGGCGAGATAAAGGTGTTTCAGCCGGCGAACTGCAGCGTCTCCTCCGACAGTTTCGAAGCGCTGCCCACGGCGAGGGTCAGTCCGAGCGCGCCCTGCCCCCCGCGCGCGCGGCCGACCAGGCCCGCCCCGTTGATGCACACCTTCACGTCAGTGCGCCCATCGACGTGTCGGCGTGGTCGGTGAGCAGCCAGCCCTCGCGGGCGCGCGAAAGCACGAGCTGCGCCGTCGCAACGTCGGCCAGGCCCACGCCCACCGACTTGAACACCGTGATGCCGCGGCGATCGAGGTGCCACGGCGCCTCGCCGCCGAAGAGCTGAGGCAGGTCCACGTAGCGGCCGGCCTGGTGCCGTTCGTTCCACAGCACGATCTCGCCGGCCTCGACGAGGCTCTGCGGCTTCCACTCCACGATGATGCGTTCCGCGCGCGACATGGTCGTGTCGTCCAACTCCCGCACCTTCGGGGTGCTGGTGCCGATCGCCGCCACGAACGCGCCGGGAGCGAGCCAGCCGCCGTCGAACACGGGTTCGGCCGAGCGCGTGGCGGTGACGACGATGTCGGCGTCGAGCACCGCCTCGTCGGCCGCGGTGATGCGCACGCGCGCGCCGGTCGCCTGCTCCACGCGCTTGCACCAGGCGGGGTTCGCGAGCGGGTCCACCACGCAGATTTCCTCGAAGCGGAACCGCTCGCACAGCGACTGCGCCTGCGAGCGCCCCTGCAGACCCGCGCCGAACAGCGCTAGCTTGCGCGCGCCCGGCGCCACCGCGCGCGACGCGACCAGCGTCGTGATCGCCGCGGTGCGAAAGCGCGTGAGCTCATTGCCGTCGAGCACCGCCATCGGCGTGTTGGTCTCGAGGTCGAACAGGATGATCGAGAAGCTGAACTGGCCCGCGACGGTGGGGTACACCTTGAGGCCCGCGACGTTGCGCGCGGCCCAGATCGCGCCCATCGAACTCAGCTTGATGCCCGCGCAGTCGGTGCGCTGGCGGGGGTGCACGGCGGCGCGGCCGTCGGCCAGGTCCTGGAAGGCCTGCGCGAGGACCTCGGTGACCCCGCGGAAGTCGAGCAGTTCGGCCACTTGGGCGTCGGAGATGTGGAGCATGGTCATGGCGATGAAGAAAAAGGGGGGCGTCAGGCGGTCAGTCCAGACCGGGTGGCACGGCCTTGTGCCAGGGCGTGGCCTTCTCGAACGCGTGCGCGATGCGCAGGATCAGCGGTTCGGCCAGGGGGCGGCCGATGAACTGCACCGAGACGGGCAGCCCCTGCCCCGACTGGCCGGCCTGCACCGCGACGGAGCACAGGTCGAGCAGGTTGACGAACCGGCCGAAGCGCGAGAGCGGCGTCGACTGTTCATCGACCTCGCTCACCGGAATCGCGGTGATGGCGTTGGTGGGCATCACGCAGACGTCGATGCCCTCCATCGCGTCGAGCATCGCGGTGTGCGCCTTCTCGCGCATCTTGAGCAGCTCGATGTACTGCGCCGCGTCGATGTCGCGCCCCGCGAGGATTCGGCGCTGCACGTGAGGGTCGAACACCAGGTCCTGCTCGAAGAGTTCGCCGAGGTTGGCGTAGCCTTCCGCGCTCATCAGCTTGCCGGCGATGCGCATCGACTCGGTGAGCGACTGCGGCAGCGGGCGTTCGACCAGCTGCATGCCGAGGCCGGACAGCGTGGACAGCGCACGGTCGTAGAGGGCCAGCACGTCGGACTCGATCGAATGCCGCTCGGACGCCGGCATCACCCACACGCGGGTGCCGGCCACGCCGTGCTCGATGCCCTGGAGCACGCGGCGCGCCGGCGCGTGGGCGCTGGCCGGATCGCGCGGGTCGGGGCCAGCGATCACGTCGAGCACCAGCGCGGCATCGCGCACGCTGCGCGTGATGGGGCCCACCGTGTCGTGCGTGGGGCACAGCTCCACGAGCCCGTGCCGGCTCACGAGGCCGTGCGTGGTCTTGAGCCCCACCAGGCCGCACAAGCCGGCGGGTATGCGCACCGAGCCGCCGGTGTCGGTGCCGAGCGCGGCCGTGCACAGCCCCGCGGCCACGGCCACCGACGACCCGCTGCTGGAGCCGCCGGGCACGCGGTGCGTGTCCAGGTCCCACGGGTTCCAGGGCGTGCCCATCACGGCGTTGGTGCCCCACCCGCCGAACGCGAACTCGACGGTCTGGGTCTTGCCGATGATCACGGCGCCAGCGGCGCGCAGGCGGTCGACCACGGTGGCACTGAGGCTCGACACCTTGGCCGGCAGCGCGCGCGAGCCGGCGCCCAGCGGGTGCCCCTCGATCTCGAACAGGTCCTTGATCGCGATGGTGACGCCGTGCAGAGGCCCGAGCCGCACGCCGGCGCGCAACATGCCGTCGAGCGCGCGCGCCACCTGGCGCGCCTCGTCGGCGTACACCTCGACGAAGGCCTTCAGGCGGGGCTCGAGCCGCGCCGCTCGGGCCAGCTGGAACTCGACGAGGGCCTCGCTCGTGAGCTGGCCGTCGCTGATCGCGGCGGCGGTGTCCTCGAGCGAGGCGTGGGCGAAACGTTCGATGGTGGTCATGTCGTCCCCAGGGCGCGCCGGCCGCGCGACAGCCTCCGCCCCAGCAGGCGGGAGATCATCGACAGCGGGAACGCGATTGCAAAATAGATCAGCCCGACCAGCACGAAGATGTGCAGGGGCAGGAAGTACTCGCTCGACATCGCCCGTGCCGCGAGCATCAGCTCGTCCGTCGCGATCAGCGCGCAGAGCGAGCTGTCCTTCAGGAGGGACACGTAGCAGTTGACGAGCGGCGGCAACATCACGCGCAGGGCCTGGGGCAGCACGACCGCGGTGAAGACCTGGAACGGGGACACGCCGGCGGCGAGGCCCGCCTCGCGCTGTCCCCGGTGAACGGCATCGAGCCCGCTGCGGAACACCTCTGCCACGTACGCGGCGCCCTGCAGCCCGAGGCCCAGCACCCCGGCCCAGTAGCCCGACAGCGTGAGCCCGATGGCCGGCAGCCCGAAGTACAGCGCGAGCAGCAGCGCGAGCAGCGGCACCGCGCGCAGGAATTCGACGACGGCGCTGGCCGCCACCTTCAGCGGCGCGAAGCGCGAGCGGTTCATCGCGACGAGGCCGCCGGCGAGCACGAGGGCCAGCGCGAAGCCCAGCGTCGAGATCTCCGCCGTGACCCGCGCCGCGTCCATCAGGCGCGGCCACCACTCGGGCCAGTGTTCCCGGTACACCTGGAGGAAGTCGTTCATCGCCCCACCCCCAGACGGCGCTCGAGCCGGTTGAACATCCAGCTGACCGGGAACACGATGCTCGCGTACAGCGCGATCGCGCTCGCGTAGATCAGCGGCGTCTGGAACGTCGAGGTCACGAGGCTGCGCGCGTAGAACATGATCTCGGGCGCGGCGATGGCCGACGCGATCGAGGTGTCCTTGATCAACTGGCTCGCGTAGTTGCCGATCGACGGCAGCGTCAGGCGCAGCATCTGCGGCAGCACCACCGCGCGCAGCGCCTGCATCGGCGTGAGCCCCACGGCGAGCGCCGCCTCGCGCTGGCCCACGTGCAGCGCGCGCATGCCGGCCGAGAACACGTCGCACAGCACCGCGGCGCCCACGAGGCCGAGGCCGATGATGGCCGCCGCCTTCGGCGAGAAGCGCACGCCCACCGAGGCGAGCCCGAAGTAGAGGAGGAACAGGTGCGCGAGCGCGGGCACGTTGCGCATCCACTCGATGTACGCGGCGATGGCCACGCGCACGACGCCCACCGACGTGAACACGTTGAGCAGCGCGAGCGCGAGGCCGAGGCCGAACGCGATCAGCGCGGCGCCGAACGCGACCTGCGCCGCGGTGACGGCGCCGGCCAGCAGCGCGGAGAGAATCGAAGGCAGGGCATCCAGCATCATGCGGCCCTGACGATGGTGGACGACGACGCACCGTGGCCCACCTGCCCGAGGAAGGCGCGCGTGCGTTCCTTCGCCGGGTGGTTGATCACCTCGGCGGCCGGGCCTTCCTCGACGATCACGCCGCCGTCCATGAAGATCACCCGGTCGCCCACGTCGCGGGCGAAACGGATCTCATGGGTCACGAGGATCATCGACAGTCCCTCCTCCGCGAGTTCGCGGATCACACCCAGCACCTCGCCCACCAGCTCCGGGTCGAGCGCCGAGGTGGGCTCGTCGAACAGGATCAGCTTGGGCCGCTGGGCGAGCGCGCGGGCGATGGCCACCCGCTGCTGCTGGCCGCCCGACAGCCGCTCGGGGTACTCGTCGGCCTTGTGCCGCAGGTGCACCTTCTCGAGCATCGCCTCGGCGAGTTCGTAGGCCTCGGCCTTCGACATGCGGCCGGTCTTGATCGACGCGAGCGCCACGTTGTCGCGCACCGTGAGGTGCGGCCACAGGTAGAAGAGCTGGAACACCATGCCGATCTCGCTGCGTTGTGGTGCGAGTTCGCGGTCGGTCATGGTGCGCGTGCGTCCGTCGCCGGTGCGCACGCGCCCGATGTGCTCGCCTTCGAGCACGATCTCGCCGCCCGACGGCTTCTCGAGGTAGTTCACGCAGCGCAGGCAGGTGGACTTGCCCGAACCGCTGGGCCCGATCAGCGAGAGTGTTTCGCCGCGCCGCAGGTCGAAGGAGATGTCCTTCAGCACCTCGACCGCGCCGTAACTCTTTTTCAGGCCCTTGACCGTCAGCAGTATGTCGTTCATAAAATCCCGTCGCCAAATGCAGAAGTTGACGACGACATCGTAGGAACCTTTGCGCGGACCCGATGGCAGGGCGGTGCGGCGACATTGAACATATGCGACATCCCGGGAAAATACCGACCGACGCCCTGATCGCCGAAGATCCCCGCCTGGTCATCGACCGGCTCGACCAGTCGCGCCAGGCGCCCCGCCCCGGCAGGAAGCCCGCCTCCCAGGCCGAGCTGCGCATCGGCATCCTGCTGTGGCCCGGCTTCCCGCTGCTGTCGCTCGCCGGGCTGTGCGACGGGTTGCGCCACGCCGCCGACCTCGGCGACCAGAGCCGCCAGAACCGCTGCTCGTGGGCCATCCTGGGCAAGCCCGGCGAATCCGTCACCGCGAGCTGCGGCGTGCGGGTGCCCGTCGACCTGCCGCTGTCGGCCCCGGTCGACTACGACTACGTGGCCGTGATCGGCGGCCTGCTGCCCCAGATCACGAGCGTGGACCCCGCGCTCGTGAACTTCCTGCGCGAGGTGGCCCGGGCCCAGGTGCCGCTGATCGGCATCTGCACCGGCAGCTTCGTGCTCGCCCGCTTCGACCTGCTCAACGGCCACGCGCCGTGCATCCACCCGTTCCATGTCGACGACTGGGAGTCGATGCACCCGTCGCTCGCGTTCGAGACCCGCTCGCACTACGCCATCGGTTCCAACCGCATCACCTGCGCGGGCGGCATCTCGATCGTGGAGCTGGCGGCGGAGCTGGTGCGGGTGCACTGCGGCGCCGACCGCGCCGCCAAGGTCGTGCACCAGATGACCGTGACCGCCGAACGCACGGCCTCGCACATGGCGCGGGGACACGCCTTCGGCTACGAGACGAGCGACCACGACAAGCTGCGCCAGGCCATCGTCCTGATGGAAAAGAACATCACCACGCCGCTCGAGATCGCGGTGATCGCGAAGCTCGTGAAGTCGAGCAGCCGCCAGCTCGAACGGGTGTTCCTCGCGGAAACCGGCACGAGCCCGTCCGAGTACTACCGCAACTCGCGCCTGAAATACGCGCGCTACCTGCTCACCACCACGGACCTCCCCATCGTGACCATCGCGGGCGAAAGCGGGTTCTCCGACGCATCGCACTTCATCCGCCACTTCCAGCAGCTGTACGGCATGGCGCCGGGGCGGCTGCGCAAGGCGCTGAGCGGGGCCACCCCGGCGGTCTGATTCCTCCCGGGCCGGCCGGCACTTCGGCCATCACGACGCGTCTTCGCACGCGGCTTCGCCGCGCGTGGCATCGATCCGCAGACTCACCGTCATCCGATCGTCACACTGCCACCGAAAGAGGCCTGCGCATGCACACTCCGATCACGCGCCCCGGTTCGCCCCCCCTGACACCACAACCGACGCCGTCGAACGCAGGCGAGACTTCGAACACGGCGACATCGAACCGCCCCGCCAGCCCCACCCGGCCCGAGCCGTCCAGTTCGGCCCTCGTGCGCTACGGCGCCGACCCGCACTCGATGCCCACGCGGCGCCCGTCGGTGAACACCACCGAGGCCACCGCATCGACGGCCGCGGCGGGCACCGTCGCGATCACGCGCCGCCGTGCCGCCACGGCCAAGCTGCACCAGGCGGAACAGGCCCAGCAGGCCGCCTCGCACGAGATGCAGCTGCAGCGCCTGATCACGGAGACCGTGGGCTCGCCCGACCTCGCCGCGATGCAGTCGTTCTTCGAGACCAACGTGCCGCAGCTCTTCGGACAGCAGGCCCCCGCGCAGGAACGCCTCACGCGACTGCTGGCCGGCCACGGCATCCCCGACGCCGAGCGACTGGTGCGATCGGTGATGCAGACCTCCGACCGGATCATGGCCGCCATGGTCGACGGCGCGGCCTCGGGGTCGGGCCAGCCGCCTCGCCTCTCACGCCAGGAAGCCGGCGACCTGCAGCAGCTCTTCGAAGCCGTGGGGGGCCTCCAGACCACCGCGCTGCCGCCGGCCGAGCAGGGCCGAATCCGGGAACTGGAGACCGAGGAGGACGTGGCGGCCTTCCTGGCCGAGGTGGGCGGCCGTACCGAGGCCGCAGGCGTCGAGAGCGCGACGCCCTCCACGATCGAGTCCGCGACCACCGACACCCCGCCGCTGCCGACGGAGGCCGAAACGACCTCCGCGCTGTGCGGCATGCTGGACCGGATGGACTTCGGCGCGGTGATGAAGTTCATCGACCGCGTGCTGGAGAACCGCACCTTCGACACGAAGACGGCACAGTGGCTCGCGACCACCGTCAACGTGATCCTGCGCAACCTCGCCTCCGTGGGCGCCACCACGTTCGGCCGGGAGCTGCTCGCCTTCGGCATCGAGACGGCGCTCGAGGCGCACGGCGTCGGCCCGGAGAAGCGGCGCGCCCTGAGCGCCCTGATGGGCCCGGGGTATGCGACGCTGACCCACATGCTGGGCGCGTTCCGCGATGTGATGAACGACCGCGCCCTCGTTGCCGAGGGCCTCGACCCGAACCCGAACCTGCGCGACGCGCTGATCGGCCGCGGCATCTCGGCCGCCACGGCCATCGGCGCCTTCATGGTGGAGGATGCCCTCGACCTGTCGAAGAACACCACGGCCGTGCATTCTGCGATGACCGCCTACACCCACGGCCGCGACGTGGGGGTCCAGTCCTGGCTGCGACTGCCCGCCGCGCAGGACCCGGCGGAGGACGCCTTCCACTTCAAGTTCATGAGCCTCACGTACGGCATCGACCAGATGCTCACGCCGATGGCCATGATGCTCACCGCCCCCCTCTCCGGCGCCCTCGCCGCCCGCGCCGGCCACACGATCGGCCAGGCCGCCAAGGCGGCGGTGATCCGCGCCGGCTGGAACACCGCCGGCGAGGTGGCCGAGGACCTGCTCAACGAAGGCAACCGCGCGATCCGTGCCGGCCACGCGCCGGAGGTCGGCCTCGCCGTGGACGCCCACCCCACGAACTTTGTCAACGGCCTGCTCGGCCAGCAGTCGGTGCGCAGCGCCATCATCTCCGAGGCCCAGAGCTTCGCCGCGGTGATCGCCTTCGAGATGACGAAGAAGAATGCGTCGCCGATGGCCACGCTGATGATCACGGCGCTGATGATCGGCCTCGTCAACGGCGTGCAGTACTGGCCGTTCGCCCGCGGTTTCGCGGCGCAGCCGAAACCCGTGCGGCCGGCCCCGTCCGACCTCGAGTCCGCCCTCGACCTCGACCGCCTCGACGGCACCCCGCCGCCACCGGCCGACACGGACACCGCCGCGCTTGACTCGGTGGTCGTGGCCCCCGCCGGCCACGGCACCGACGACGCCGACACCCGCCGGGCCGCCTGACGGCCCCAACTTCCAGGAGACCCGCAGCATGTCCAGCCACACCACCGCCATCCCCTCGTCGTCCCGGCCCACCATCGACACCTCGGTCCACACGCCGGCCGAGGCACACGACAACGGCAAGGGCAAAGGCAAGGTCGGCTCCACCCCGTCCCGCGCCACCGGCACGGACGGGGGACCGAACACCCCGTCCCGCGCGTCCAACGCCTCCGCCGGTTCGCCGCTGCGCTCGAACCAGGCCCTGTCCGGCCTCAACAGCCTGCTGGGCGCGAAGAAGGTCCACCCCGCAGCCCACGCCCATGTGCCGCCGGGCTCCTCGTCCTTCGACGCGTCGGCGATGCTCAAGACCACCGCGCGCACGAAGGCCGTCGTCAACATGAGCAACGTGCGCAAGAACTTCCGCACCGGCCTCGCGATGATCGGCAGCCACAGCCCCGAACTCGCCGCGCGCGGCGGCGCGGTCGTGAAGGCCGACGGCTACGGCCTCGACGCCGCGGCGTTCGCCAAGGTGCTGGCCTCCGAGGGCTGCCGCGACTTCTTCGTGGCCGAGCTGAGCGAAGCCGTCAAGCTGCGCAAGGCCATGCAGGCCGAACGCCCCGACCTTGCCGACCAGATCAGCATCAACGTGCTCGGCGGCCTCGACATGGCGGTCGACCCGAAGTGGTTCGTCGAGAACAACATCACCCCGGTGATCAACAGCGTCGAGCAGGCCCTGCACTGGAACGCGATCGCGAAAGACATGCAGCTCGCCAACAAGCTCAAGCCGGGAGAAGGCCTCGACTGCATCCTGCAGTTCGACTCGGGCATGAGCCGCACCGGCATCGGCGGCCGCGACATCGACCGCCTGATGCAGGCCATCGACAACGGCGACCTGAAACACATCGCACCGCAGCTGATGATGTCGCACCTGGCCAAGGCCGGCGACACCGACCCGGCCACCGCCGACCCGGAGACCCACGAGCGCGAGCCGGGGGCCGACACCCTCCAGCAGCTGTCGAACTTCAACGCGGTCGCCGACCGCCTGAAGGAGCGCTACCCGCACATCCAGGAGTCCCTCGGCGCATCGTCCACCGTGTTCCTCGGCAAGTCCGACCTCGGCAAGTCCATCCACAAGAACATGGTGCGCATGGGCGCCACCTTCCACGCCCAGGCCCCGTTCGAGGCCGACACCAACCCGTTGCTGCCCACGCTCACGGTGTCGTCGAAGCTCGGTTCGTTCACGGCGTACGAGGCCGGTGCCAAGGTGGGCTACGGCGGGACCTACACCGTCAAGCCGGGTGGCGAGACCCTTGCCACCATCCCCGTCGGCTACCGCGACATCCTGCCCACGCCGGACCGCTGGGACATGCAGGCCGCCGACGGCAGCGTGCCCACCGTGCGCGTGCGCACCGCGGACGGTGAACTCCACCCCTGCCCGTTCGCCGGCAAGCCGTCGATGGACATGGCCTCCATCAACGTGTCGGGCATCCCCGCCCACCAGCTCAAGGAGGGCCTGGAGGTGGTGCTGATCGACGACAAGGTGACGCCGGACCAGTTCGCCGTGCAGTTCGGCATGGGTGCCTCGTACGTTCAGACCAAGCTCGCGAGCGACCGCGTGGCCGTCGTCCACGAGGACAACGAGGCGTTCCCGTCGCCGGCCGCCGAACCGGTCGTGGCGCCGTCGCCGTGGTCCAAGGCGGGTCGCGCGGCACGGGCCGAGGCGGCCGCCACCGCGGCGGTCTGACCCCGTCTCCTGCCCCCCCGAAAGGCCCGCAGCGCCACGCGCTGCGGGCCTTCTCCGTTGGGCGGGGCTGGCCGCGGCGCATGGAAAAGCGAAGCGGCGTGGTGCGCGGCGAAGTGCCGTGCGCGGGGTCACGGGAGGGTCATGCGAGCGCCCTACTTTGGGGACCGGATCCACCTTCGCGCCCAAGGCCCCCATGACCACCACCCCGATTTCCTCCCGTTCCGGCAGCCCCGTCCCCACCGACCGACCCGCGGCCGCCGACCCCCTTGCCGCCTCGCCGTCCCGCACACCCACGCTCGGGCACCGCGCGAGCGGCCCTGCCACGGGCCGCCCGCCCTCCGGCGACCTGTCGCTCCGCCCCCGGCAGTCCATCGCGCTCGACACGCTGGACCGCAGCGGGACCACGGTCCCCGCCGCCGAACCGACGCTCGACATCGGCCTGGCCCGCACCCTGCCCGAGTTCCAGCGCCGGCTCGACGCGCAGAAAGACCGCCCGGTCGACCTCGTCGAGGCCGCCGCCGTGATCAACGCGGTGCGGCACAACCCGCTGGCCATCACCGACGCGCCACGGAACCACAAGGAACTCGCGGCGCGCATCACGCCCGAACTCCTCGCGCGCTGGAACGGCGCCCTCGGCCTCACCCCGGAAACGGCGGTCGAGATGGAGCGCATCGCCGCCAAGGGCGGTCGCTGGATCCCGACGAGCGGCTCGGCCTTCCAGGCCGCGCTCTACGGCGCGATCCCGTTCGCCGCGCTGAAGGCCTCGCCGATGCACGTGCTGTACGCGAGCCTCGCCGCCCTGGTCGCCCAACCCTTCGTCACCGCCGGGCTGCAGACGCCCATCGTCTCGGCGATCACGCTGATGCGCCAGAAGGCCGCCCCGATGGTGAAGATGCCGGGCAACCTCAAGGCGAAGGAAACCCTGCCCGAGATCGAGCGGCAGGTGAAGGCGCTCGAGGCGGAGGCGGTGCGCGACGCCCAGGCGATGAAGGCACTGATGGTGCGGCTCGCCGCGCGGCACCCCGCGCACGCGCCCGCCGATGGTGAAGCGGCCACGCCCGAGGGCATCCAGGCGTTCCTCGGCGCCTTGTCGCCCGACGAGCGCGACGAACTCGAGGCCCTGCAGCAGACCCAGACCGACCGCGCGGTGCAGGTGGGCTTGCTCGTGATGGATGCGTTCCGCCTCGAAGGCATGCAGGACCGCCAGTTCAACTCCACGACGGCGCAGGCGCCATGGCGCGTGGTGCGCGCGATGAGCGGCATCTTCGCGCCCGCACTGCAGGCCGCCGGCGCGCCGGCCGGGGCCATCACCGCGACCTCGGTGGTCCTCGCCTTCGCCGCCATCGCCGGCCAGCACCATGCGGCCGGGCTCGACGAGAAAACCGCCCAGGCCGATGAACACAAGCTGGGCCTGCTCTACGGCGACGTCTTCACCGCGCGGGGACAGGCCGACTGGAACGCCGGCCGGCCGGTGGACGCGGACGGCGTCGACGAGGCGAAGTTCCGCAAGCTGATCGCCGAGCCGGAGACGACCATCGCCGGTCGCGTGGCCGCGCACGTCGCATCGCACCGCGACGAACTGCAGGCGCGGCTCGACGCCATGGGCCCGCTCGCGGCGACCGACCACGACGCCGAGCAGGGCCGCCCCGAGGTCGAGACGCTGCGCGAGGCCATCGCCACGTGCACCCGCGACGTCGACCTGCTGAAGGACCTTGACGTGACCGGCCTGAGCCCGGACGGCCACGCCCGTCTGCTGCTCGGCGAGGCCATGAAGGACACCTCGGTGGCGTTCGCCCGGCGGGAAGGCGTGGCGAAGCTGCTGTCACCGCTCGAGTACTCCGCCCAGCTGGGCCAGCGCTTCGCGGCCCAGTTCGCATTCATCGGCGCCGGCGGCGCCGGGGCCGTGGGCCTGGTGCGGGGCGTGGGCGCCGCCGTGGGCGGCACGAGCACGATGGCCGCGGGCGCGCAGGTGGCGCTGTCGCTTGGCGCGGGGGTGCTCGGCGCGTTCTCGGCGCTGACCCAGTACACCGCCGTCAACGTGAAGAATGCGCGGCGCGACCGCGAGGGCGAGGACGCGGGGTTCGTGGCCCAGCTGGGCCGCGGCATCGTGAGCCCGCTCTGGCAGCGCCAAGCCACGCACAGCGGGCATGCCGCCACCGCGGCCGGCCACGCCGCGCTGCGGAAAGACTGGCGGGACGCCGCGCCGCTGCGCCAGGCGAACCCGCGCGAGGACGACCCGGTGACGGACCAGACGTGAGCGCCACGGCCGAGAACACATCCGCTGCAGCCGCCACATCCCACACTTGTCGGCACATCGATGCACCAAAGTATCGAGACCCTCCTGAAAGTATCTGTCCGGATGCAAAGTTCACCCTATCCTCGACGCTGCCCCCTCCTCCCGTTTCCGACGGCGGCGCCGGAATCAGCCGGCGCCCCTCCACGATGGAAGTTCACCGTGCAACAAGCCACCTGCTATGCGTTCGACAACGTGGAACTCCTGGCCGGCGAGCGCCGGTTGCTGATCGATGGCCACCCGCGAACGGTGGGCGCGCGCGCCTTCCGGGTGCTCGTGACGTTGCTGGAACACCGCGACCGCGTGGTGACGAAGGACGAGCTGCTCGACGCCGTGTGGCCGAACCTGGTGGTGGAACAGAACAACGTGGCGGTGCAGATCGCCGCACTGCGCAAGCTGCTCGGGGCCTCGGTCGTGGCCACGGTGCCGGGCCGCGGGTACAAGTACTCGGGCGGGCCGGTGCGCACCCGCACCGCCGCGGCGGCCCCCGCGGCCTCGCCGGCGCCGGTCCGGGCCGCCAGTGACCTGGAGGTGCCGCTGATCGGCCGCTCGGGCGACCTGCGTCGCCTGGCCGAACTGCTGTCGACGCACCGCGCCGTCGCGCTCACCGGCCCCGGCGGCATCGGCAAGACACGCGTGGCGCAGCGCCTGCTGTGCGACGTGGCGCACCGCTACCCGCAGGGCACGGTGTGGATCGACCTCGCGCCCGCGGGCGACGAGGTGACGATCGTCAGCACCCTCGCCCGCACGCTCGGCATCGAGCTGCGTCCGGACGAACCGTTCGAAAGCCTGCTGCACGCGCTGCAGCAGAGGCAGGTGCTCGTGATCATCGACCACGTCGAGGTGGCGCCCGACGAGGCGGCCCGCACCGTGCAGGTCCTGATGCGGCGCGCACCCGGACTGTCGTTCCTGCTGTCGGGTCAGATGTGCCTGCGCCTGCGCGACGAACAGGTCGTGCGCCTCGGCGGCCTGCCGGTGCCCGACACCCCGCTGCCCGCACGCGACGCGCTGGCCTTCGGCTCGGTGTCGCTGTACGTGGTGCATGCGAAGGCCGCGGATCCGCAGTTCGTGCTCGACGAGGACAACGTCGCGCCGGTGATCGAGCTGTGCCGCCGGCTCGACGGCATCCCGCTCGCCATCGGCCTGGCGGCCTCGCGCGGCGGTGCGCGGGAGGTGTCCGACACGGCCGTGGCCGTGCCGCGGCCCCGCACGCTGCGCCAGTCCCTGGCCCGCAGCCACGACCTGCTCGCCGAACGCGAACGCAAGCTGCTGCGGCGGCTGTCCGTCTTCGAGGAGGACGCGCCGCTGGAGATGGTGCTGCAGGTGGCCGCCGGCGAGGACGGCCTGGACACCTGGGGAGTGCTGGACGCCCTCACGGAACTGGTCGACCGGTCGCTCGTGATCGTGATTCCCGGCGAACCGCCGCGGTATCGGCTGCTCGCCTGCACGCGGCACTTCGCGACGGAACAACTGGAGCTCGCCGGCGAGACGGCGGACTGCCTGCAACGCCAGGCGCGGGCGGCAGGGACGTCCCCCACCGGCCCCGAGGCCACGGCGCCAAAGTCCCGGGGTTCCGAACCGACGCGCCTGCAGTCGGCCTGAGGCCTGAGGCCGCAGGCCCCGACACAGGGCTGGCCCGGCAGCCGCTCAGGCGGCCCGCGGCACCGCGAGGCATTCGAGCTGGTAACCGCGCGCGTACACGCTGCGCAGCACCACCGCATCGCCCACGCACCGCTTCAGCTTGCGGCGCAGCTGGTACACGTGCTGTTCGATCGAGCGGCTGGCGATGTCCTCGTCGGCCTCCCAGATGTGCGCCAGGCGCCGCCTCGACACGAGGCCGCCCGGCGTCTGGAACAGGCAGCGCGCGAGCGCGGTTTCGCGGCTCGTCAGGGCCACCGACCCTCGGGGCGCCACGAGCCTGCGTGCCGCGACGTCGAGCGCGCAGGGGCCGCAGCTCAGCGAGGTTTCCGCCGTGCGCGCCGGGCCCGCACGGCGCAACGCGGCCTGCACGCGCGACCCGAGTTCCGGCGCACGGCATGGCAGCGCGATGAACTCGTCCGCGCCGGCATCGAGGGCCACCGATGCGGACGGCGCCGATGCGCCGATGCCCACCACCACCGCGCGATCCGGCGAGGCCTCGTGCAGCTGGGCGATCACCGCGGGCCAGTCCTCCCCGGGCAGGTCGACGTCGATGAACAGGAGCCGGCCGTCGTCGCGGCGCCAGCCTCGCAGCAGGCCCGCCACGCCGGTGAACACCACCGTGTCGAACCCCAGCGAGGCGAGCGCGGACCGGAAATGTTCGCGCGCCCCCCCCTCCGCCATCAAGATGCCTGCTCGTTCCAAGACCGTCTCCTGTCGATGAACGCCCACGCCTGCGCTTGCGGCGGCCGGGCGACCGTGCCCGTCCTTTCGCAACCGCCATGCCAGCACTGTCCGGTCATGACCGCTGCCGCGCCACCGTGGAAACACGAGGGTCGGAGGCTTCAGATGATGCCCGTCATCTCGAAAACGGGAATCCGTCCGGCGGCGCCGTCTCGATTCCGCGAAAGCGGGCCGGCGGGACGCGCTGGCCCGTGGGGCCTCGGTCCATTGTCAGCAGCGACCGTGAAACCCGTGTGTCCCTCGCGGTGCATCGGCACCACGGCAGCGCCTCAGACCTTGTCGGGTTCCCCGTCGGCCTTGTACATGCCGGGGTCGATGTCGAGGCCCTTGAGCTTGCGGTACGCCGTGGCGAGCGTCATGCGCAGCGCCTTGGCGGCCGACCGCACCGAGCCGCCGTGCTGCCGCAGCGCGGCCTGCAGCAGGCTGCGCTCGATCATCGCCATCGACTCCTCGAAGGAGCGCGACGAGGCTCCCGCGTCGCGCCCGTCGACCGCCAGCGGCAGGCCGAGCACGAGGCGTTCGGCGCAGCTCTTAAGTTCGCGCACGTTGCCCGGCCAGTTCGCGCTCAGCAGCAGTTCGTGGTGGTCCGCCGTCAGCGGCGGCACCGGCATCTCGTAGCGCATGCCGGCCTGGTGGGCGAAGTCCTCGAACAGCGCGATCACGTCGACCAGGCGGTCGCGCAGCGGCGCGACCCGCAGCGACACCACGTTGAGGCGGTAGAACAGGTCGGCCCGGAACAGGCCCTTGCGGCTCAGGTCATCGAGGTCGACCTTCGTCGCCGCGATCACGCGGAAGTTCACGGGAATGGCCTGGTTGCTGCCGAGCCGCTCCACCTCGCGTTCCTGCAGCACCCGCAGCACCTTGGCCTGCAGTGCGAGCGGCATCGCCTCGATCTCGTCGAAGAAGAGCGTGCCGTCCTTCGCGTGTTCGATCTTGCCGATGCGCTGGCGGCCCTCGCCGGCGAACGCCCCGCTCTCGTTGCCGAACAGCTCGGTCTCGAACAGGTTCTCGGGAATCGCCGCGCAGTTGACCGGCACGAAGTTGCCCATGCGGCGCGAGAAATCGTGGAGGCAGCGGGCCACGAGTTCCTTGCCCGTGCCGGTCTCGCCCTGCACCAGCACGTCCACCGGCGTGGGGGCCAGGCGCAGCACGAGGTCGCGCAACTCACGCATCGGCGTGCTGTCGCCGCGCAGCACCTCGCCGATGCCGGACGCCGCGGCGAGCTGGCGCTTGAGCTGGCGGTTCTCCAGCAGCAGCGTGTGGCGGTCGGCCGCCCGCGTGACCACGGCCAGCAGGCGTTCGCGGCTGAATGGCTTCTCGAGGAACTCGTACGCGCCGGACCGGATCGCCTGGATGGCCGTCGGGATGTCGCCGTGGCCCGTCATCAGCACCACCGGCAATTCGGCGTCGATGGCCTTGACCCGCTCCAGCACCGACAGCCCGTCGCTTCCCGGCAGGCGCAGGTCGGTGAGCACGACCGACACCGGGCCGGCGGCGAGGTGGTCCGCGGCAGCCTCCGCGCTGGTCAACGGCACGACCTCGAACCCGGCCAGTTCCAGCGAGCGCTGGACGGTGTGCAGGAAGGCCTGTTCGTCCTCGATGACAAGCACGCGGCGTGGCGCGAAGGTGGCGGGTTCCGGAACGGGGGCGGTCATCGGCATGGCGGTGTGGGAAGCAGTGGCATCAACGGAAGGCGGGCGGGCGACGTCACGGCGGAGAGGCCCGCGGCAGCGTGAGCTCGAAGGCGGCGCCCGCACCCGCGGAGTGGCGGGCCGTGAGGTCGCCACCCATCGCGCGCAGCGCGTCGCGCGACAGCGCGAGGCCCAGGCCCAGGCCCTGCCCCGCGGCCTTGGTGGAGAAGAACGGGTGGAACAGGCGGTCGTGCACGGCCTCGGGAATGCCGGGGCCGTTGTCGCGCAGGGTCAGCGTCGCGTGGCGGGCGCCGACCGTGCACGTGAAATCGATGCGGCGCCGGGGCTGCGCCGCCAGCGCGTCGAGTGCATTGTTGACGAGGTTGGCCACCACGTGGACCACCTGGGCCTCGTCGGCCTGCACGAACACGTCGTCGCGCAGACGGTGCACCTCGCACGGGGTCTGGGCCAGGCGGGCCTGCAGCAGCCCGAGGGCGTCATCGACCACCCGGCGCAGCGCCACCGGCCGCAGCGGCGCGTTCTCGCGCACCGGGAACGCGGCCAGCTTGGAGGCCACCACCTCGAGCCGCCCCCCGAGCGCGTGCATGGAGCGCAGGCTCTGCTGCACCTCGTCGGCATGGCCGTGGGCCGCGAGTTCGATGGTCGTCTCGGCCAGCAGGCGGATGGAGGCGAGCGGCTGGTTCAACTCGTGGTTGACGCTGGCGACCAGGTAACCCACGTTCGAGAACCGCTGGGCATAGGCCAGCGTCTGTTCGGTCTCGCGCAGGTCCTGCTCGGCGCGGCCATGCAACCCGATCAGCTCGAGCCGGTCAGCGACCTGAGCTCGCTCCTGGTCGCTCTCGTGCCGCAGCGCCGACACGAAGGCCTCGTAGGCGCCCCGGCTGTCGGCGTGGCGTTCGAGGACATCGGCGAGCAGGCGTTCCGCGGCCGGCAGCCAGGGCGAACGGGGCGACCGCTCGAGGTGGGCCACCGCGCGCCGGGCGCCCGCGATCGCCGCGGCCTGCCGGCCCCGCACCGCACGCAGTGCCGACAGCCGCAGCCAGGCCAGGCCCAGCCAGTCGGCCTGGCCGAGGCGCCGGGCCACGCGGAGCAGCCGGGCGAGCGCCGCACGCCGGCCGGCCTCGTCGCCCCGCTCGGCGGCCACCATGGCCGCGATGTCGAACACCAGCGCCGCCTGCCCACCCGACGTGTCGTCCACGTCGTCGACCGGCGGCAGCACGGCGGCGGCCTCGTCGAGCTGCCCGGTGGCGGCCGCCCCTTCGCCGAGCGACCTGAGCCGGCGCGCGAGCAGCAGCCGCGTGTACGCCTCGCCGGCGCCGAGCCGGTGCAGCAGGTGCGTGGGCGTGGGGTCGAGCCGCGCCCGCGAGTGACCGGCGAAGTGCACCGCCGCGAGCAGGTTGCCCTCGCCCCGGTAGGCCGACGCCAGCAGCGATTCGCACCGCGCGGACTCGACGGCCAGCCCCATGCGCTCGAACCGGTCGGTGGCCTCGGACAGCAGCGTCTCGGCGAGATCGTGTTCACCCACGTCGAGGCAGCAGCGTCCCCGCAGCTTGAGCACCTGGGTCGCGCCCCAGCGGTCATCGAGCCGCTCGAGCATCGGCTGCGCCTCCAGGCACATCGCGTACGCGCCGCAGGCATCGTGCACCTTGAGGAGGATGGCGGCCGCGCGGTGCAGGCAGCGGGGCAGCACGCTGTCGTCGCCGGACGCCTCACCCTGCGCGCCGACGTGTCCGCGTGCGGACGCGATGGCATCGTCCAGCAGGCGCCGGGCTTCGGCCGGGTGGGCCGCGCACAGCCGCTCGGCACGCGACAGCAGCGCTTCGAGGTCGTCGGACAGGCCGTCGTCGGCCGGCCGGTGCGGCCAGAGCGACGGGCGATCCTCGGTCGCGGCATGGGGATACAGGACGGGTGGCACGCGGGCAGACAGTCTCGACCGAGGGGGGGGAAGCGCCGGGGCGCGGGGTCCGTGGAACGCCGATGGGAGCCTAACAAACTTTCACGCGCGAAGCCACGCGTAGTCGCCAGCCGCGATGCCTTCGAACATGTCGTCGACCGACGTGCTCATGTGGTCCCGCCAGTAGCGGCCGTGTTCGGCGTAATGCACGAGCGTGTCGGCGAACCACGCGCCATCGATCTCATCGCCCATCGGCACCCGCAGGATCAGCAGCACGCCGCCGGTGTCGGGGTTGACGCCGAGCTGGGCCTGGTCCTGGGCGTACACCAGCAGGTTCGACTCCAGCATCATGCGGAAGATGCGCAGCGTGCGGCCCGCGGTGACGATGCCGTAGTCGAACTGCATGTACATCGCCGTGGGATCGTCCTCGAAGTGGTCGAGCAGCACCGTGAAACCCTCGACCTCCAGCGTCTTGGTCTCGAGCACTACCTTCGGGTCGCCGAGTTCGGTGGTGGTGCACAGCGCAGTGACGAGTTCCTCGTAGCGTTCGTAGGTCATCGGACGGGCTCCCGGTCAGAAGGGGCGCAGCACCTGCGGCATCCGCGCAAGCGCGGCGACGCGCACGAGCAGGTCCTGCCGCTGGCGCGGGGTGCGGGGGCGCTGCAGGTCGAGCAGCACGAGGGGCAGCAGGCAGAAGAAGGTGGCGCGCATCGGGTTGGGCAGCAGCCGGTGGCCCGCGGCGCCGGAGGACAAGGCCACCAGCACGTCGCACACGCCCCCGATGCCACGCCCGTCGCCCTCGAGGCCCTGGCGACCCGCCGCCGCGTGGAACGCGCCGACGTTGCCGAGCCAGGGCCGCCGCCAGCCCGCCGTGCCGGGCCCGCGCGCCGCCTGGAACAAGCGGGCCGCGAGCGCCCGCCGCAGCGCCGGCTCGCCGCCCGACGCGAGCGCCGCCACGGCCCAGTCGGCCCGGAGCACCCCGGCGCCGGTGCGGATCGCCGGCGGCGGCCGGAGCGCCACGCGCGCACGGGGGCGCGGGTGCCGTGCCCCTCCAGGCACGGCGTCGTCATCCTGCGGCGCGTCGTCGTCGCCGTCACCGGACGAGCGGTCACGCCGTTCACCGTTGCCGTCGCGACGGTTCACCCGGTGGCCGTGCACGCCCTCCTCCGTCGTGCCCTCCGTCGAACGGCGGGCCTCCGGTTCGTCGTCCACCGCCGATTCGAGCGCCTCCGCCCGGGTGCGGGTCACCCCGGTGCCACCGGGCGGCTGAGGTCTCGGCTTGAGCTTGGCGAGCATCGCCTTGGCCATGCCCCCCGGCCGCACCATCGCGAACGACGTTCGCAGCGTGGCCCCCTTGTAGTGCGCCACCTGGTCGCCCGGGCGGTGGCCCGGCGCGGCGGCGGCATGTCCCCCGGACTGCTGCGCGGTGTGCGCCGCCACCGTGGCGCGGATGCCGTTCGTGCTGTTCGCGTTCATCTGCGCCGCCGTTCAGGACATCGCCAGCCGCATCATCGAGTTGGCGAACTCGAGGATCATCCGGGCCCCCCACGGCGCGGCCAGCAGCAGCGTCACCAGCACCGCGATCATCTTGGCGCCCTGCCCGATCGCCTGCTCCTGCAGCGACGTCACCGCCTGCACGAACGCGATCAGCAGCCCGACCGTGGCGGCGACAAGCACCGTCGGCAGCGAGACGATCAGGCACAGCAGCAGCGCCTCCGACGTGACCCGCGAGATGTCTTCCGTTCCCATCGCGTGCTCCCTAGCGGTACGTCAACACGAGACCGTGCAGCAGCACGGACCAGCCGTCCATGACGACGAACAGCAGCAGCTTGAACGGGATCGCCACCTGCGTGGGCGTCACCTGGGACAGGCCGAGGGACAGCAGCACATTGGCCACCACCAGGTCCACGACGACGAAGGCGAGGTAGATCAGGAACCCGATCTTGAACGCCTCCGTCAGCTCGGACAGCGTGAAGGCCGGCGCGAGGATGATGAGATCGTCCTCGCGCACCTGCTTGGCCCGCTCGGGGGTCCACACCGCCGAAACCGACTTCAGGAAAAACGCCTTCTCGCGCGGGTGGGCGTGTTTGGCGAGGAACTTGCGCACCGGCTCGCGCGCGGCCTCCATCACCTGCGCCACCTGCCGCGTGCCCCCCCCGGGGCCGTGCTGCTGGCGCTGCAGCGCGTCGAACGCGTCCATGAACATCGGCGCCACGATGTAGACCGACATGATGATCGCGATGCCGTTGAGCACCATGTTCGGCGGAACCTGCTGCACGCCGAGGGCGTTGCGCACGAGGCCGAGCACGACGACGATCTTCGTGTACGACGTGACCATCATCGCCGCGAACGGCAGGAAGCCGATCGCGAAGATGACCGCCAGCAGCGGGACGACCTCAATGGCCGGTTCGTTCTGCATCGCGCCGGGCCATGTGGGTGATGCGGGCGCCCAGGCGGTCGCCCACCGCGACGAGCTCGGCTGTGCCGATCACCCGGCCGCAGGCGACCAGGCGCAGCGGCGCGCTCGCGAGCGGCGCGGCCAGCTCGATCACGTAGCCGTGGGCCATCGACTCGATCTGCGAGAGTGGCAGCGCCACCGTGTCCACCTCGAAGCGCACCGGCACCTCGAGGTCGGGGGGCGGCGAGGCCGGCGCCTCGTCGGTGGTGGCGACCTCGTGGTCGTGCCCGTCTTCGTCGATCATGCGTCCTGCTCCTTGGATGGTGAGGAAGGTGTCTTCGACCGCGGCGTCGGCGCACCAGCGCCGGCCGCCGCGGGCCCCGTAACTGACATTGCAGGCCACGCGCGTGTCCGGCCCGCCGGACACGAGCAGCAGCACGTCGCCGGTGCGCAGCGAATCGAGCACCGCGCGGCGCACCGGCCGGGCCGACAGCAGCACGCGGCCCGGCATCGCGAGGGATTTCGCCATCCGCGACACGAACCGCTGCGGGGCGAGGCGGTCGTGCAGCCCCTGCAGCAGCACGTCGGGCAGCCGGGTGCAGGCGAAGCTCGCGACCGGTTCGCCATGGACCATCACGCGCACCCAGCCCTCGGCCGGCACGTCACCGTGGCGGCCCCGCATCGGCGAGAGGTCGGCCACCCGCACGTCCTGCAGGCCCACCGCCGCGAACGCCTCCAGCAGCGGTTGCATCACCGCTTCCGCGGCCAGCGCCTGCAGCGCGGCGGGCACCCCGGACGCCTGGGCGGCGGCCACGTCGAGCGACGGGAAGGCCGGGGCGCAGAAGTGGGCCTCGACCAGGCCGTGGGCGGTCTCGAGCGACACGCGGAACACCGGGTCCGAGGGCGGTGTCGCGAGCGGCACGAACTCGAGCCCGTCGATCGCGCCCCACCAGTTCGGCCGCAACCGCCGGTCGTGCAGCAGCCGGGACGCGGCGGCGCCCGTGCGGTCCAGCCGCGGCAGGTGTCCGGCGACGGGCTGGGGCAAAGGAACGGCGGCAAGGGTCATGGGGCGTCGAAGGTGATGGCGATGTCGCGCTTGCGCGCCAGCGTGGTCTCGAGGACCTGCAGCAGCGCCTCTCGTCCCCTCGACAATAGGTCGAGGGCGGCGGGGTCCGCGGCGTGAAAGCGAAGCGTCAGCCAGTGCGGCGAAAGCGACAGGTGCAGCGTGGTGTCGGGCACCACGTCGGCGCGCAGGGCCATCTGCACTTGCCACATGTCGCCGTTGTTCACGGCGGGGTCGTTGCAGAAGCCGGTGATCGTCAGGGCCACCTCGCGCATCGCGGCGCGGCACTGCGTGCCGGTGGGCACCGGGGGCGCGGCCGGCACCACCGGCGGGGCGAGTTCGGGCTCCGGCGTGTCCGCGTCGGGGGGCAGGTCCGGGCCCTCCTCGCGGCGGGCGGCCGGCGCAGCCGGCGGCGACGGCGCGGTCTCGTCCGGCATCACCACGGGGGCCTCGGCCTCGGGCGGCGGCTCTGGCGGCTTGCGCTGCTTCAGCAGTTCGGAGAACTTCGCGGCCTGGCCCACCGGCGGGAGGGGGCGGCCCGGCGGCGTGGCCGGCACGGAAGGTCGCACGGGCGTGGTCATCGCCGTCGGCCCGTCAGAGCGTCACGCGCCCGAGCGGCTCCAGGCGCACCTGCGGCCCGAGCTCCTGGAACGAGTAGACGGCGAGCCACTTCATCTCGGGCTCGACGATGCGCCGCACGTAGCGGCGGATGTCCATCGACGTCACGACGGCCAGCCCCGGCTGCGGCTCACCGCCGGCCAGGCGGCCGATGTTCGCGGAGATCGTGGCCATCGTGTCCGGCGGCAGCGCCAGGTAGTTGCCCGCCGGCGTGGGCTTGATCGCCTCGCGGATCAGCTTCTCCACCATGGGGTCGAGCAGCACCGCCGAGAGCGAGCCGGTGCCGGCGGTGGCGCGGTGGGTCAGGTAGCGCCCCAGGTCGCCGCGCACGTACTCGGTGAGCATCAGGATGTCCTTCTCCTTCGGCCCCCAGACGATCAGGCTCTCGCAGATCGCGCGCATGTTGCGGATGGGCAGCTGCTCCTCCAGCAGCCGGCGCAACACCTCCGAGATGCGCTGCAGCGGCAGCACCTTCTGCGCCTCGGCCACGAGCCCCGGGTACTCCACCCCGACCCGCTCCAGCACCCACTGCACCTCCTGGATCCCGAGGAACAGGTGGGCCTGCTCGTGCAGCACCTGCACCGCGTGCCGGGCGATCGCCTGTTCGTGCGACAGCACGCCGGCCTCGCCGGCCTTCACCAGCGCCGCGGCGGCGGCGTCGGCGATCCAGAAACTCTCGGTCTCGCCGCCGGCGGGCCCGGCGATCTCGCAGCGCGCGATCAGCTCGGTGGACGGCGACACGACGAGGTGGTTTCCAGGCTGCAGCGTGCCGTCGCTCGCGGGCACGTCGTGCACGAGCACCTCGTACCCGTTCTCGGGCAGCAGCGGTTGGCGCCAGAGGCGGATGCCGGGAAACGGCAGGCCCAGCCGTTCCTGCAGCGAGTTGCGCTCCGCCTCGAACGCCGCGCCCAGCAGCGCACCATCGAGCGAGGCCGCGAGCGACGCCGACAAGGTCACCGCCAGCGGACAGCTGAACGCGGCCGGAGCGTTCTCGATGCCGCCCGCCTCGCCCTTCGCGCCTTCACGCTGCAGGCCCTTGTAGGGGCTGGCCTCGGGGTCGCCACGCACGCCGCCCTGCAGCTTGCGGGCCACCATCGCCAGCACACCGGCCAGCGCGAGGAAGACGTACCACGGGAATCCCGGCACCACAGCGAACCCGCACAGCAGCGCCGCGGCGAGGTACAGCGCCTGCGGGTTGGACATCATCTGGCCCGCGATCTCGGCGCCGAGCGCCTTCGGCTTCTTCGCGTCGTCCGCCACGCGGGTGATGATCACGCCGGCGGCCACGCAGATCAGCAGCGACGGGATCTGGGACACCATCGCGTCGCCGATCGACAGCACCGCGAAGAGGTTGGCCGCCTCCGCCGCGGGCATCTTGTGGTAGGTGATGCCGATCACGATGCCGGCGAGCAGGTTGATCGCGGTGATCACGAGGCCGGCGATCGCATCGCCCTTGACGAACTTCATCGCGCCGTCCATGCCGCCGTGCAACTGACTCTCCATCGCGAGGTGAGCGCGCTTCACACGGGCCTCGTCGCCGGTCAGGTGGCCGGCGCGCAGGTCGGCGTCGATGGCCATCTGCTTGCCCGGCATGGCATCGAGCGTGAACCGCGCGCCCACCTCGGCCACCCGCTCCGAGCCCTTCGCGATCACGATGAACTGCACGATCGCGATGATCAGGAAGACGACGATGCCCACCACCAGGTTGCCCCCCACGACGAGGTTGCCGAAGGCCTCGATCAGGTGGCCCGCGTCGGCGTGCAGCAGGATCAGCTTGGTGGACGCGATGTTCAGCGCGAGCCGGAACAGCGTCGTGAACAGCAGCAGCGACGGGAACGAGCTGAGGGCCACCGCGTTCGGGATGTAGAGCGCCACCATCAGCAGGAGCACGCTGACGGTGATGTTCACCCCGAGCAGGATGTCGATCATCAGCGTCGGGAGCGGAAAGACGATCAGCGCGAGGATCGCCACGATCGCGAGCAGCGTGCCGACCTCCTCGCCGTAGCCCTTCTTGCCCACCGGGCGGGTGATGGTTTGACTCACGTTGCTGCTCCTCCTGCGCTCGTGCCTGCGCCGCCGGGCCGGCGCGCCATGCGGTCGACCCAGCGCAACACTGCGGCGACCGCCTCGAACAGTTCCGCGGGAATCGCCGCGCCGAGATCGACCTTGTGGAGCGCCCGCGCGAGCGGCGGGTTCGCGAACACCGGCACGCCGAGCGACTCGGCGAGGCGGCGGATGCGCAGCGCCTCCTCGTCGAGGCCCTTGGCCACGACCACCGGCAGGCCCGCCTCGTCGGGGTCGTAGCGGATGGCCACGGCGTAGTGCGTGGGGTTGACGATGACGGCGCTGGCCGACGCCACCGCCTTCTTCGGCGGAGGGCCGTTCGCGTTCTCGCGCTGCAGCTGCTTGCGCTGGCCCTTGAGCTGCGGGTCGCCCTCCTGGCCCTTGTGCTCGCGCTTGACCTCGTCCTTCGACATGCGCTGGTCCTTCATGAAGAGCCAGCGCTGCATCGCGAAGTCGACCGGCGCGAGCGCGATGAAGAGCACGAGCGCGATCATCAGCATCTTCAGGATGGCCGACCACGCGATGGTGCCGATGCCGGCCACCGACTGGTAGGTGGCACCGCTGATCAGCGGCAGCAGCATCAGGATCACCTGCCACACCGCCACGCCGATGACGATGGCCTTGGTCAGCATCATCAGGAAGGTCAGCAGCGACTTGACCGAAAAGAGCTTCTTGGTCCCGGCCACCGGGTCGAGCTTCTCGGGCTTCGGCGTCACGGCCTCCATCGCGACGAGGAACCCCACGTGGCTCATCAGGCCGAGCGCGGCCCCCACCGCCGCGACGATCACGAGCGGCAGGATGGCGATGACGGTCTCCATCCCCATCTCCTTCATGCGTCCGAATATCTCGTGGAGCGGCATGTCGCCGTCGCCGAAGTCGAGCGCCCGCGCCATCACGAGCTTCAGTCGCTGCAGGATCGAGTCGGCGGTGACCTGGAGCACGATCACGACCCCGAGCATCGAGCACGCCACGGCCACGTCCTGGCTTTTCGGCACCTCGCCCTTCTCGCGCGCCTTCTCGAGCTTGTGCTCTGTCGGCTCTTCGGTCTTTTCGTCGGACATGTCGGCTGCGTTCTCGGGATGACGGTCGGGGAGGAAGGTCCAGCACCGGTCATCGCAGACTAGGGTCCGACCCCCGCCGGGAGGGTCCGTCCGCCGAAGCCGCGTGCGGAAACACGATGCCGGCCGGCTTGACAAGCGCACCGCCGGCCGCCACCCTCACGCCAACGCCCCGCGCCCGCCGCCTTCGATGACCTCTCCCCACGCCGACACCCCCGAGGTCGATGCTTCCGTCCACCTGCTCGCCGCCGCCGCGGCGGGCCGTGACTTCCCCGAAGGGCTTCGGCTGTCGGCGCAGGCGGTGATCGCGGCGCGCCGCGACGGGGCGGCCGACGACGTGCTCGGGCAATCGCTGCTGCTGCAGGCCCACTACGCGTACCGGCTGTTCGACTACGCCCTTGCCTACGAGTCGGCGCTCGACGCCAGCGCGGCCCTGGCCCGCTGCGGCGACACGGCCCGGCGCGGACGGGCGCTGAACTACTGCTTCATCACCTGCATCGAGACCGGCGACCTGGTGCGGGCGCTCGAACACTCCACCCGGGCGCTCGCGCTCGCCGAGGCGGCCGACGATCCGCTCCAGCGCGCCACGCTGCTGCACAACCAGTCGGTGATCTTCGAGATGGTGGCCGACCACGACAACGCCCTCGCCTGCCTCGGCCAGTCCGCGCGCCTGCACGACGAACTGCCCGGCGGCGGTCCCGGGGCTTTTTTCGCGCGGGTCAATGCCGCGGGCATCCACCTGGCGCGGGCCGACGCCGCGGCGGACGACACCTCGGCCCGGGCGCACCGCGACGCAGCCGCCCGCGAACTGCCCCCGCTGCGCGCCGACGCGGCGCCGGCCGCGCTGCAGACCTGGCTCTCCATCCAGTCGCGCCTCGGCAACCTGGCCGCCGCGCGCGAGGCCGCGCTGATCTGCGTCGCGAAGGCCCGCGGCAACCGCTCCAGCGAGCGGTACCGCACCTACGCGATGCTCGCGCTCGCCGACTACCACCTCGGCCGCGACCGGCCCGACCGCGGCGTGCTCTGCCTGGAGAACGCCGTGCGCAAGCTGCGCGCGGCGCGCAACCAGTCGCACCTCGGCGCCACGGAGCGGCGGCTGGCGGCGATCCACGCCGGGCTCGGCCAGCACGACCGGGCGCTGCACTGGCTGCGCCAGGCCGAGGCCGACAACACGCGGCTGCAGGCGGAGCGCCACGAGGTGCGCTGGAGCTTCGCCGAATCCGACCGCGACGAGAAGCGCCGGCGCAGCCTGCGCGACGAGGTGCTCGTGCACGTGCAGCGGCTCGACGTGATCGGCCGGCTGATCGCCGAGATCCACCACGCGCTGGCCCAGCCGCTGGCCGCGGTGCGGGCCACGTTGCAGCAACTGCTCTCGGCCACCGACCTGCCGCACGACCCCGAACGCCTGCGCCTCGCGCTCGACGACGTGATCGAACAGGTCGACGCCGCGTCGGCGCTCGTGCGCCAGCTGAAGATGTTCTCGTACCGCGCCTCGCCCCAGCCAAGCGAAGTCAACCTGCGGCTCGCACTGGAACAGGCCTGGGCCGATGCCTCGCTGTGGCGGCGCGGCCCCTTGCGCGCACTCGCCATCGATGCCCGCCAGCGTCCCGTCGTGCATGTGGACGCGCAGCGCCTCGCGGTGCTGCTGCGCATCCTGCTCATCGAGGCCGACCGCGTGACCGCGCCCCACGACCTGGGGGCCACCGTCGAGGCCGACGACACCTCGTGCCGCATGGCCCTCCGCTGCGGCACGGGCGAGGTCGCGCGCGTGTCCGGGCGCGTGGGCATCACGCTGTGCGCCGAGATCGCCCACGAGGTGGGCGGCCACCTGACCTGCGAGGCGGCGCCGGGCCAGCGCGTGGCGCTGCACCTGCGGCTGCCCCTCATGAACAGCTTGTGAGCGCGGGCACCTGCGGCACCTCCGGCGCCCCGCCGTCGCGGTACACGTCGTACCACGACAGCACGGACGCCACGTACTGGCGCGTCTCCGCATACGGCGGGATGCCGGCCCACCGGGCCACCGCCCCTTCGCCCGCGTTGTACGCGGCGATCGCGAGGTCCAGCCGGTCGGGATAGCGGTTGTGCAGCGCGCGCAGGTGGCGGGCGCCGGCGCGCAGATTCACGTGCGGGTCGAGCAGGTCGCGCGCCGGGTCGGCCACGCCGAGCCCGAGCGCGGTGGCCGGCATGATCTGCATCAGGCCGAGCGCGCCCTTGCGCGACACCGCCCGCGGGTCGAACGCGGACTCCACCCGCACGATGGCGGTCACGAGCGACGCGTCGACGCCCTGGTCCGTCGCGACCTCGCGGATCAGCTGCGCCAGCGTGCCGTCGACGCGCACCGGACCGCGGGGCGCGGCGCTCGCCAGCGCCAGTCCGCCGCCACCACCGCCTTCCAGCCACAGCGCCGGGCTCCCGCAATCGCCGGACGACTCCAGCCGCAGCGTGCTCGGCCGCCCCGGCGGGGCGAGCACCAGCCCGTCGCGCGGCCAGGCGGCGGCATGCAGGCCCGGCAGCAGGAGCAGCCAGCAGAGGCGCCGGCCGTTCGGCGAGCCGACCTCACGCATGGAACACGGCCGGGGCCTCGCGGCGGGCCAGCGTGTCGGCGGGGGTCTCCCGGAAGTGCTTGCGGTACGACGACACCAGCGTGGAGCGGTTGCGGATGCCCCAGCGCGCGGCGGTCTCGATCACCGTCGGCCCGCAGCCCTCGGCGCTGAGCAGGTCGTCACGGATGCGTTCGACGCGGCAGCGGCGCAGCACCTCCACCGGCGTCATGCCGAGGTGGGTGCGGAACGCCGACTGCACGGCGCGCTCGCTCACGCCGATGTGTTCGGCGATCTCGCGCACGCTCAGGTCGGCGCGGTCCATCTGGGCGAGCAGGTAGCGGTATGCGCGGCGGTACTTCGCGGGCAGGGCCAGCTCGGCCTCGTCGCGGGTCTCGGTCATGCGCCCCTTCACCGCCACCGCCGGCGACGCGGCCTGGGCCTCGCTGCGCAGGCACCGCGCCGACTCGAGCGCGTAGCGCTGGTAGTGGCGGTGGCATTCCTCGTTCTGGCCCGTCATCTCGCAGAGCTTGGCGCGGCAGTACGACAGTTCGAAGTTCCAGCGCTGCGGGCCTTCGTCCTGGCGGGTGCCCAGCGGTTCGAGCAGGCTGCGGGCCAGCTCGGGGCTGTTCGTCGCGATGGCCACGAGGGCGCTTTCCAGCCGGCCCTCGCGCTCGGGCGCGGCCAGGTGCATGCGGCGCAGCCAGGCCAGGTACTCGTGCACCGACACGAGCCCCCGGGCCTGGCCCATGCCGGCGCGCACCAGCACCGCGAGCTGGGCGAGGCGCTGGGTCAGCAGCGCATGGCCCACGGCCGCCGCCTGGCACGACTGCAGTTCGGCGAGCAGTTCGGTCTCGTCGCGCCGCACGCCGGCGTACACCGAATCGGACTGCCAGAACACGTGGTCGGCGAGCGCCCCGCTGGTGCGGATCGCGTATTGCACGGCCAGTTCCGCACGCGTGATGCGCACGAAGAGGCGCAGCGACGCCGCCGCCGGCATCAGGCCGTCGGCAGGCGTTCCGTCGAGCCGGTCCACGGCCTCGTCCAGCGCCTGTGTGGCCAGCTCGTTGCGGCCGAGCGCATGGTGGGTGAGCGCCAGACCCGCGAGCGCCTCCACCTGCTGGGCCAGCGTCGCGGCGTCGTCCTCGGCGACGCGCTGGAAGCTGTTCGCGGCCGCGCCGTAGCGACGCTGGTACAGGCTCAGCATGCCGATGTTGCGGCACGAGATGACCCGCACCTGGCCGCGGGGGGACGTGGCCGCCGAGACGAGGGCCTGGCGGTACAGGTCCTCGGCGTCCTCGGGACAGTCCTGCACGAGCATCAGGTCGGCGGCGAGGCTCGCCAGTTCGACCGCCGGCTCGCCGTGGCGCGTGGCGCCCATGCCTTCGAGCGTGGCGAGGGCCAGGGACGCGGCTTGCTTGGCGCGTCCGTCCAGGACCATGGGCAGCAGGTCACGCGCGGTGGACGAACGGGTCATCGCGGTCAGCATGCAGAAGTACATCATCGCTCCTTGGGGGTGAACGGGTGGCTGGGATGACCCATGCTAGGAGCGACCTTCCGTGCGGAATTTCATGAATCGTCAGGCGAGTTTCGTAACCCGGCGTGAGAAAAGTCCTGGCCGGTTTGTCTCACTTCTGCGAAGCCCGGGCGTCCCGGGACTGGTCACCCCGGGCCCAGGGGGCACGGCCGAAGCGCCGTCGCGGGAAACGAAGCCGCCGCGTCGCACGTTCGGGAACGGGAAGCTGCAACACGTGCGCACGCCTCCGCCGGCATGGCCGATTATTCTTGCTACGAGAGACCCGCTAGCGTGCAGGCAGCAGCTTCTCGAGGCGCGGCGTCAGGTCCACCGGCAGCAGGAACTGGCGCACCTCGGCGATGAACACGCCGGCCAGCAGCGCGAGCAGCAGCATCGCCACCGCCCCCTTGACCGGCTGGGACAGCGAGTGGGGCTCGAGCTTGTCGGCCGCCCGCGTCACGAGGCCGAAGCCGACGTCGATCAGCACGAGCACCAGCAGCACGGGCGCGGCGAATTTCAGCGTCATCGTCATCATGCTGTCGACCTCCCGCAGGAAGAAGACGTCCGAGAAGCCCTGCATCGATGGCAGCGGCGCCATCAGCGGCCACACCCGGAACGACTCGAACAGCGCGCCGAGCAGCACGAGCATGCCACCCATCGAGAAGAACACGGCGATCACGAGGTGCAGCAGCGTGTCCGACACCGGCGTGCTCTGCTGGCCGCTCAGCGGGTTCGTGAGCTGCACGTTGTTGTAGCCGGCCTGCGTGTCGATCAGCGCGCCGACGCACTCGGCGACCCAGAACACGGTGGACGCGGCGAAGCCGAACATCAGGCCGATGAGGGCCTCCTTGATCGCGAGCATCAACCAGGTGGACGCCGACAGCGCGCCCGCGTCCTCCCACGACATGCCGGCGGCCACGAACATGCCGAACAGCACGACCATGCCGTTGCGCACCATGCCCTGCATCGCATCGCCCGCGGTGGCCGGCAGGATCATGAACACGATGAAAAACCGCAGGCTGCACAGCGAGACGGTCTTCAGGATGTCCCCGAATGCCGCGCCCACGTGCATCATGTCCAGTTCAGGCATGGTCGGCGACCTCCCGCGACGCACGGCGGCGCCCGCCGATGCGCGCGCTGGCCATCTCCTCGGCCTCCTCGTCGGCGGCCTCGTCCTCGGCCGTCTGCTTCGCAGCGATGGCCGCCGCGATGCGCGACTCGAAGCGCTCGATGCGCTCGTTGTTCCGGCGCACCGCCGCCTGCGCGGCCGTCACCTCCTGCGCCTGCCGCTGCTCGCTCGACTCGCAACGCTTCAGCAGTTTCTCGGCCTCGGCCTTCTCGGCCACCGACGTCTCGATGGCGATGTCGGCCGCCTTCACATGGGCCGGCGTGAACGCCTGCTCGAACAGGCGCGAGCGGCCGTCGAGCGCCTGCAGGTTCGCGGTGACGGCGTCGTCGCGGCGCTGGCGCGCGGCCAGCGTGTCGGCGGCGCAGCGCTCCAGCGCCGCGCGCTGGTCCAGCAACGCCTTGTCGAGCAGCTTGCCCCGCCGGCGGCGGATGTCGGCGAGCACGCGCAGGCTGCGGATCGGGTTGTCGGCCATGCGCGCCTCACTGCACCAGCGACGCGAGGTGCGCCAGCGTGTCGTCGAACGGGCGGAGGTCGCTCGTGGCCTGGTTCAGGAATTCGCGGATGTGCTCGATGCGCTGCACGGCCATGTCCGCCTGCGCGTCGTTGCCGGGCTTGTACTCGCCCACCTGCAGCAGCATTTCGACCTCGTCGTACTTGGCCATCAGGCTGCGCAGGGTGGACGCCATCGCGACGTGTTCCCGCGGCACGATCTGCGTCATCACCCGGCTCAGGCTGCCCAGCACGTCGATGGCCGGGTACTGGTTCTTCGCGGCGATGCGGCGCGACAGGATCATGTGCCCGTCCAGGATGCCCCTCACCTCTTCGGCGATCGGGTCCCCGCCGCTCTCGTCCTCGGCCAGCACGGTGTAGAGCGCGGTGATCGAGCCGCGCGCGCCCATGCCGGTGCGCTCCAGCAGGCGCGGCAGTTCGGCGAACACCGAGGGCGGGAAACCCCGGCGGGCCGGTGGTTCGCCGGCGGCAAGCCCGATCTCGCGCTGCGCGCGGGCGAAGCGGGTCAGCGAGTCCATCATCAGCAGCACCTTCTGGCCCTGGTCGCGGAAGTACTCCGCCACCGCGGTGGCCACGTACGCGGCCTTCGCCCGCTCGATGGAGGAGCGGTCGGACGTGGCGCACACCACCACCGAGCGCGCCATGCCCTCGGGCCCGAGGATGAACTCGATGAACTCGCGCACCTCGCGGCCGCGTTCGCCGATCAGCGCGATGACACTCACGTCGCACTGCGCCCCGCGCGCCAGCATGCCCATCAAGGTGCTCTTGCCGGCGCCGGCCGGCGCGAAGATCCCCATGCGCTGGCCTTCGCCGAACGTCATGAGCCCGTCGATGATGCGCACGCCTGTGGGCAGCGGGTGCTCGATCATCGCGCGGCTCATCGGGTCCGGCGGGTCGGCGAACACCGGGCGGTCCTCCACGCCCACGATCGGGCCCTTGCCGTCGATCGGATCGCCGAGCCCGCTGATCACACGGCCGAGCAGCCCCGGGCCCACGCGCACCGACAGCGGCTTGCCTGTGCCGAGCACGCGGGTGGTGTCGTTGACGCCGGTGAGCCCGCCGAACGGCGACAGCACCGCGCCGCCCTTGCCGAAGCCCACCACCTCCGCGCGCTGGATGCGCCGGCCGCGGCTGTCCTGCAGCTCGCACAGTTCGCCGACCCGCACGTCGAGTCCGCTCGCGCGGATCAGCGTGCCGACCACCTCGAACACCTTGCCGGTGCGGGTTAGGACCGACTCGTGCTTGAGTTCGTCCTCGAGGGCTCTGGCAAATCGCAGCAGGTCGGTCATGGGGTGCCGTGGGAGGGTTGCGGGATCATGGCCTCACTGTGTTCCGCGCCGCGCCCCGCCGGGGCCGCGGGCGCGAAGCCGAGGCCGCCGCGCCGAATGCATCAGGCCGCGTCGGACGTGGCCGCGTGCCCCACGCGCTCGTCGTTCTGCGCCGGCGGCGCTGGCGTGCCGGCCGCCGCCGTCTCCAGCCCCACCACCTCGCCGGTGGCCACGGTGTCGTCGAGCAGCAGGTGTTCCGCCGCCCGCGCCATCGCGCGCCGGATGCCCGCGAGCTGCGTCTTCAGGCCCGCGTCGATCAGCCCCTGGTCCGATTCGAACAGGCAGCTGCCCGGCGGCAGCGCGGAGTCGGCCTTGACCTCGATCTGCAGCCGTCCCGCCGCGCACGGCGCGAACGCGGTCACCGCGGCGAGCGCGCTGTCGAGTTCGCCGGGGTTCACGCGCAAGGTCGCCATCGGCACGTCGCGCACGAGCTTCGTGATGGCGGCCAGGGCCCGGTTGAACAGCGCCACCCGGTCCTCGTGTTCGATGATGCGCTCGAGCGCGAGCGAGACGATCTGGCTCAGCCGCTCCGTCTGGCGGATCAGGGTGCGCTGGGTCGAGGCCGCCTCGCGCAGCGCGGACTCCGTCCAGCGCGCGGCGGCGCCCTCCAGGCCTTCGGCGAAGCCGGCCTCGCGCGCCCGCTCGCGTTCCGCGCGGGCGGCCGCCAGCTCGGTGTCCACCTGCTGCCGCGCCGCGGCGCGCATCGCCTCGACCTCCTCGCCGACGCCGGCCAGCAGGCGGTCGCGCTCGGTCTGCAGTTCGCGCGAGGCGTCGAGCAGGTCCGTCAGTGAGGCGAAGTCATCGGCGCGGACGACGCCGTCCTCGACACCGACAGTGCACGATCCATGTCTGAACCAAACAACCATGCGAGCTCCGGAAAGTAGTCTTGAAGTCGATCGATGACTCGCTCCGTGCCGCGCGCGGGCGGCGCGGCCGGAACGGCATCGGCGGAGACACCGGGCGGCAGGCTCAGCCGCACCATCGTGATCAGCGCGGGGTGGCGCCATGCCGCCTGCGTGCACAGCGCGCGAAAGCCGTCGGCGGCGAGCCGCTCGGGGCTCACGTCCACGGCGCCCAGCGGGGCGGCCGCCTGCAGGCCGCGCGCCGGGCTGTCCAGCACCCGCTCGTACGCGCTTTCGCCGATGCCCTCGATGAGCAGGTCCCGCACGAGCCGGCCCACCGACCGCCGCACGCTGTCGCGCCGGCCATCCAGCGCGCAGGTGGCGAGCACCTTCAGCAGCGTGGTCCGGTCGAGCAGCGCGAGGCGGTGGGCCGGCTCGCGGAACTCGGCGAGATCGGGGAACACGAGCCCGTAGGTGCGCGCGATCAGCATCGCGTGCCGGCGCGGCGGCACGCGGGCGCACCACGACGCGGCCCGGGGCCCGAGCCGCGCCGCGGCGGCGTCGACCCACGCGGGGTGCAACTCCGACGGCCACGCTGCCGCCTTGCGGTCGACGGCTTGCAGCAGCCGGCGCAGCGGCGTGCTCACGCCGAGGCCTTCTGCGCGCCACCCGCGGGCCGGCCGAGCAGGCGGCCGGCCGGGCCGCTCACCGCGGCCGGCAGCCAGGCGGGACGCACCATCGCGATCCCGAGCAGCAGCAGCACCCCGCCGAGCAGGCCCAGCATGGCCATCATCGCGAGCGACGGGCCGGGCTTCTTCTCCACCGCGTGCCGCACCCCGGGTGCGAGCGGTGCCGCGGCCACGACGGTCACGTTGACGTTGTCGTAGGACAGCCCCTCGACGCTGCGCATCACGAGGTTCTTCACGACCGGCACGAGCGTGGCCACGTTGGCCTCGGGCCGGTGCTTGATGAACACGGACGCGCTCGACGGCTTGACGTTGTCGGCCAGCGGGTCGTTGTTGGGCAGCACCACGTGCACGCGCGCCGTGATGACCCCGTCGATCGCGGTGAGCGTGGCGGCCAGTTCCTGCGACACGCCGTGGATGAAGCGCACGCGCTCCTCGGTGGGCGTGGAGATCAGGCCGTCCTTCTTGAAGACCTCGCCGAGGCTCGCGTGGGCCTGTGCCGGCAGGCCGTTGGCGCGCAGCACCGACAGCGCCTCGCCCAGCTGGTCGCCCTCGACCGAGATGGTCCAGGTCTTGCCATCGGGCGACTTCTTCGCGGCATCGAGGCCGGCCGTCAGCAGCACGCCGAGCATCTCGTTGGCGTCGGCCTCGGCGAGCTTCGAATGCAGGTCCTGCTTGCAGCCCGCGAGCACGAACGCGAGGCCCAGCACGAGCCCGCACGCGAGCGACCGGTGAATTCGGAGAAAGGACATGGTTCGCCTCTCGATCACTGGTTCTTGAGCAGCGACTGCATGCTCTTGTTGGTGCCCGAGGCGACGGACGTGGCCGCCTGCAGGCGGAACGCGCCAATGGACGCCGCGTTGCTCACCTCGATGGACGCGGCCACGAACTCCGACGGGCTCATGTGCGGCGCCTGCGCGCGCAGCTCGGCCACCTTTTCGTGCGTGTGGCGCAGGAACTCCTCGCCGTTGGCCATCATGTGGGTGAGCAGGCTTTCCTGCGGACCGGTGGGCGCGTGTTCGACGGGATTCGGCGCGTCCATCATCGCGCGGAACCGGTTCGTCAGTTCCTCGATCGACGGGCCGCCGGCGGCCGGCGAGGACACGGACTGCGTGGGGCCGGCGCCCGCGACGGACATCACCTGTCCGGCCGCGGCCAGCGCCGAGACGGGTTCGACGGGGTTCATGGCATGGCGCTCCGGCTCAGCAGGCCACGCCCATGTAGGGCATGTAGGCCATGACGGGCGCCGGGTCGGCCGGCGCGCCGACCTCCTCGGCCTCGGGGGCCTCGAACGGGTCACCGCGCGCGATGCGGTCGAGGAAGTCGAGGATGGATTGCGCCTTGTCGTCGTGCGGCAGCTGGCGGGCCTCGTCGGCGTACGCGGCCCACAGCCCGTTGCGCTGCTGCTGCAGCACCAGGGCGAGCATCGCCTTGACGATGGGGGTGCCGGGGCTGCGCTCGTCGGCCTCGTCGAGCAGCAGGCGGGCGCCCTGCAGGTCGCCGCACTCGATCAGCTGCTGGGCCTCGACCACCGCCAGCTTCGGCGAGTCGGGGCGCAGGCGGCGGATGAGGCGCAGCACGGGCAGGGTCTGCTCGTCCTCCTCGAGGTCGCTGCCGACGTAGAAGACGGCCGCGAGGGCGTCGACGAGCGGCTTGTCGGTCTGGGCTGAGGTCATGTCGGTCTCCGATCCAGTCGCCTGGACTCACGAATCAATGGAAGGGGTCTGGGGGAATCGCCACGCTCGATCCGGGGATCGAGACGTGGCTCAGGGGCTGCCCGGTCAGGCCGCCTTCTTGTCGCCGCCCTGCAGGTCTTTCAGCAGCATCTCGACGAGCATCTTGATGGCGTCCGCCATGCCGCCGGCCTGCTGGCCGCCCTGGGCGCCACCGGCGCCTTCGGCACCGCCCGCACCCTGCGCACCACCGGCGCCGCCCGCGCCCTCGCCGCCCCCGCCGGCCTTGTTGGCCTCGGAGTTCTTCTGGCCCTGCTCGAGGATCTGGCGCAGCAGCTCGTACAGGTCCATGCCCTGCCCCGGCGGCGGCTTCTGCGTGCCTTCGGCCGCCGACTTGGCCGCGTCGCAGGCCTCCTTGAGTTCGTTCAGCGCGCCGGCGGTGTCGCCCTTGCTCAGCTTCTCGAGGCACTCGATGCAGTTCTTCAGGACGTCCAGCTTGCCGGTGTTGGCCGGCGCGGCGGTGGCGAAGCCCTCGATCTTGCCCACTTGCATGTTCATGTGTCGCTCCTGGAAAAATGGTTCGGTGTCGGAGCGCTCAGATGGCGCCCTTGAGCAGTTCGGACGCGGCCTTGCGCGCGTTGTTCAGCATGGCCTGCGTGTTCATCGCCTCGTTGGCCTTGGACATCTTGTCCGAGTTGCCGATCTGCGTGTTCACCATGCTTTCGGCGGACTTCGTGGCCGCGCCCGATTCGGCGGCGGTGGTGGCCGCGCCGGAGGCGGAATTGATCATCGCGTTGGTGGACGGGTCGAGGGCCTGACCCAGTTTGCTTCCGGACATGTGCGATCCTTTCGGTGGGGATGGAGTGCGGGTGTTTGCAGCCTTCGGTTCGCCCCTCCGACGGAGGAGCGTCCCAGGCGCCGGCTGCAGGTGGCGCCTAAGCCTGGAGGTATGGTTGGTCGAGCAGTTGGCGTGCGAAGCGGCGCGCGTCGTCGTCGTTGCTGATGGCCAGCGTCTGCTCGCACACGCGGACCCATTGCGGGTCGCCGCCGATCTTGAGCGCCATGGCCACGGAGACCTTCGCGGGCTCGGCGCCCGGCCAATCGTCCATGCCTTCGTCGAGCAGGTCGCGCGCCGGCTGGGCGTCGCCGCCGATGGCGCTCGCCAGCGCGAGACTGATGCGCAGGTGGCGGCCGTCGCCCAGCATCGCCGACAGCGTGCGGAACACGAGCGCGACGTCGTCGGCCTGGCCGTGCATCTGGCCCACCATCATGGTGGAGATCAGCTTGCGCACCAGCTCGACCTGGTACATCAGCGGCGACGGCGGCTGCGGTTCGGCCACCGCCGGCATCGCCGCGAAGGGCATGTGGAAACGCTCGAGAACGATCATGGTCGGCTCCTGGTGCGACGGGCGAAACGGGGGGCGGACGGCGCCGCGTTCAGGCGTGCAGTTCCGAGCCGTGGGCCTTCTGCCAGGCCGCGAGCAGGATCCGGGTCGACGCGGCGAACGCGTCGGCGAGCATCTGGGCGTACTGCTTCTGCTCGTACTCGGTGGTGCGCAGCTGCATTTCGCGGCTCTTGATCTCGGCCTGCCGGAAATACGCGACGAGCTGGCGGGTCTTGTCGCCCTCGCGGTCCTGGAAGATCGTCATCTGCAGGTCCTTGAAGTCGTCGACGAGGCTGACGGGCGGGTTCAGGGCTTCGGTGCTCATGGGGTGGCTCCTTGGGTGGATGGGGCGTGGGCGGTGGTGATCGCGGCGGGGCGTGCCGCCACCGCGGTCGGCGTGGGAGACGGAGGCTCCGGGGAAGGGCCGGCGGCGGCCGTGCGCACCGCCTCGATGACGATGTGCTTGACACCGTCGCGGGTCTGCACGACCGAGAGACCGTCCTGCTGGGAGCGCGACAGGATCGGGCCCAGCGGGTCGTTCGGGAAGATGCGTTCGAAGCTCGCGTGCACCTTCGTGACGGCCGGCGCGAGGTCGGCCGCGATGCGATCGACGGCGGCGCGGGCGGCCCGTTCGTCCGTCACCTCGGCGGCGAGCGAGAACACGCCACCGCCCTCGTGGCGCACGGTGGGGTTCGTCAGGCCGCTGGTGCCACGCAGCGTCTCGGCGATGGCCGACGCCACCGCGAACCGCGGCACCACGTTGTACGGCACGCGCAGGGCCTCGACGGCGGCACGGCCCGAGGCCGCGTCCTGCGGGTCCTCCGCCAGGCCGGTCAGGAAGATCGTGCCGTGTTCGGCCACGGCGACGAGCCGGCCCGCGGTGACCCGGTCGAGCTCGCGCTGCGCGAGGGCCCGGGACTCCTCGAGCGTGGGCAGCGCCACGGGCGGCGCCGAGGTCTCCAGCCAGGGCCAGGCCAGGGCCACCCCGCCCACCACACCCGCCGCGAGCAGCAGGGGCAGGAGCCGCGACGGCAGGCGCTCGCGGGCCCAGCGGGCCACCCGCTTCGGCGTGGGCGCGAACACCACCGACAGCAGCTCCACGTCGCTCGGCCAGGGGCCGTCGGCTGGCCCGACACACAGCACGATGCCGTCGAACTCGCGTGGCGCCAGGTCGGCGAGCGCGGCCCGCCGCTCGTTCCCGGGGCGGGCGTCGGGCTCGGCGGGCACCTCCGCGCCCTCGTACCAGCGGCACGACGCCCCGCCGTCGGCCACGGTCAGCTCGAGCGGCGCGAACGTCCAGTCGGTGACCATGATGTCGCAGTCGTTGCCGGGGCCCACGACGTGGACGCCGTCGGCCAGGTCGAGGAATGCACCGACGTGCCGGCCCGTCAGGATGCGCAGGCGTTTCATCGTGTCGCTCCCGCAGCCGGCGCGGTGGTGGCCTTGCCGAGCGCCGCGATCTGGTACACCTCCGGCGACACCGTCACCGGCACGACCGGCTCGGGCAGTGACGTGCGGAAGGCCGCCACGCGCGAGCGGCCGGCGGACCGCGACTGTGCCGTCGCCTTTGGCGGAAGGCCCGGCTGGCGCGACGACGACGGCGGCGTGGGCAGCGGCGCGGGCGGCTCCAGCGGCGTGAACGGCGGGACCACGGGCGCCTGCGACTGCGACGGCACCAGGCTCACGAGCTTCGGCGTGATCAGGAAGAGCCGCTCGCGGCGCACCTTGTTGCCCTCGTCGTGCCGGAACAGAGCCCCGAGGAACGGCACCCGGCCGAGCCCCGGCAGGCCGCTGCGGCCGTTGACGTCGGCCTCCACCGAGATGCCGCCGATCAGCAGGCTCTCGCCTTCCAGCAGCGCGGCATCGGTGCGGATCTCGGTCTTCTTGACGATCGGGATCGCGTCGACCACGGCGCCCTCGAAGCTGCCATCCTCGATGAACAGCGACAGCCGCACCTCGCGGCGCTGCGCGGTGGACACGATCTGCGGCATCACCTGCAGCGTGGTGCCGGCCTCGACGGTGAACAGCGCCACGTCGAGGTTGCCGGCGACGCGCACCGAGGCCTGCCGCTTGTCCACCATGCTCGCCATGCGGTTCGCGGTGCCGAGCACCTTCGGCCGCGCCACGATGCGGGCCTTGCCGGTGCCTTCGAGGGCCCGGATGCGGGTGAGCAGCTCGCGACCCGCGTCGGCCACGAGGGTCGTGACGTTCGGCACGCCGATGTTGACGGCTGGCCCGGTGCCGGACCCCGTGCTCGGGCTGCCCGGCGACACGGCGATGCTGCCCTTGCCGGTGCGCGAATACTCCCACTCGATGCCGAGCGACTCGAACGACTCGGTGCTGATGTCGATGATGGTCGCCTCGATCTCGACGAGCCCCTGCGACACGTCGAGCTGGCGGATCAGCGCCTGGTACTGGTTCATGCGCTCGGGCACGCCGCGCACGATGATCGAGTTGGAGCCTTCGTCGGCCTGGAAGAACGGCGTGTCGTCGCGCGCGGTGTCCATGCCCGCCTCGGGCACCACGAGCCGGCCGGCCGCGTCGCGCACGCCGTCCTTGCGGGACGGGCCGCTGTTGGGGTCGTCGGCCCGCGCGCCGTAGGTCTGCTCCATCGCGCGGCGCTTGTTCGGATTGCCGTTCGACGGTGTCTCGTTGCCGGGGGCGATGTTGGCTTCGGGCGCGCCTCCGGCCGCGCGGGACCCGCGGGTGAACAGGTTGTTCAACGTGCTCGCCAGGCCCGGCACCCGCACGTTGCCGGTCACGCGGTCCGCAGCCACCACGTTGTTCAGCGGGAACACGCGGATCGCCGACCCCACGCGGTCGCGCGCGGTGCCGTCGAGCGTGTCGATCACCGTCTGCACGAGCTCGATGTGGCGCGGAGGGCCGTAGGCGAGCAGTGTCTGCTCCGCGTCGTTGAACTTCAGCGGGAAGCGGGGGTCGCCGAGGCCCATCGACGAGAGCATGCGGCGCACACTGTCGCGGTTGTAGCCGCGCATGCGGAACACGCGGCTCTCGATCATGCGCGACGGGTACACGAAGAGCGTGACGCCGTCGTAGTACCAGATGATCCCGTAGCTCCTGGCGAGGGCGGAGAGGAACTCCTCGGGCTTCGCGTTGAACTGGCCGTTGACCGTGCCGTCGACCCCCGCGTCGACCACGATCGACACCGACTGCGCCGCGGCGAAATCCTGCAGCACCTCGGTGAGCCGCTTGCCGTCCGCGCGGTAGACGAAGCGCTTGGAGGGCAAGGTGGCGTTCGCCACCAGGGCCACCGAGATCAACACCACACCCACGAGTTTTGCGAATCGCATGACGGAAGGGGCTCCGGGTTTCGGAAGGGGCACCGCGTGGTGCCGTTCGATGGGCTCTACGTTAGGGTCCACCGGGCGCCGGCGCGGTGCGCGGCACGAAGCGGACGCCGGTAACGCGAACCGGCGTCCACGGGTTCACACCATGTGCAGCTGGCGCCAGATCGGCGCACGCAACGCCAGGATGTCGTCCACGGCACGGCCGATCTCGCGCAGCTCGGTCTCGCGGTCAGGCAGCGGGTCGTGGTGCAGGATGATCGGAGGGCCCTGGTCCGTCAGCACCTGCCAGATCCACTGCGTGAGCGCGTTGCGGTCGAGCGGATGGGGACGCTCGCACAGCGCGTGGTACACGAGGCGCTGCAGCACGCTCGAACTGATGCCGGAGCCCAGCAGCGGCGAGGCGAGCGCCTGGTAGCGGTCGTTGAGCACCGCGTCGAGCGCCACCTCGGTGTTGAGTCTCAGCGACGCGGCCTTCTCCGGCGACTGCGCGCTGACGATGAACGGCGCGCCCTGGTCGTGCCACACGAGCAGGGCGATCACGTTCGCGATCGCATCGGGCGGACAGGCGTTGCGTTCGGCGAGCTCGAGCACCGACATCGGCCCGTCCGCCAGCATGTCGAGGAGCGGGCTCGCGAACCCCCGCGACGTGTCCGTCACCGGCTGGCCGAGCGTCGCGAACTTGCGCGGCACGGTCAGGGCCACGCCGATCTGGTCCCACCACTGCTGGCGGCGGGCCGGAGCCATGCGCCGCGCGCCGCGGATGAAGATGTCGCTGCGAAAGGCGGTGTTCTGGAGGTAGTCGAGCACCGTCTCGCGCAGCACCGGGTCGTCGATCGATTCGACGATGGCGCGCTGGTCGTCGGGCAGCTGCTTCGGATCGATGTTCATGCACAGTTCGGCCGAGGCCGCGAAATCGAGCTTGGCGGCCGCGAAGTCGCGCACGACGTCGGCGTGGTACAGCGCCTGCCACGACGCGTTCAGGTACTCGTGGGCGAGGTACACCGGCTTGTCCTTCGCCCAGGAATCGAGCCGGCTGCGCAGCACCGTGCTCTCCTGGTTCGACGCGAAGTAGTACGCCTTCGCGTCCACGAGCCTGTCGATCAGTGCCTTGGCCTGCGTGACCTGCGCGCCGAGGCGCGCGGGGTGCGCGCGTGCGTGTTCGATCACCAGGCGCTGCAGCGGCGCGGCGGCCGACCAGCCCGGCAGCGCGTTGTAGCTGACGTACAGGATGCCCCCCGGCTTCAGGTAACGCGCCACCAGGTCGACGATGTGGCGGCGGTTCTCCGGGTTGATCCACGAGTACACCCCGTGCATCGTGATGAAATCGAGCGGCGGCAGGTCGGCGGCGCCCGCGGCCAGTTCGGCGAAGCTGTTCTCGAGGTGGGTGACGTTGTCGAGCCGCGCGGTGGCCTCGAGCTCCTGGGCCGCTACGACGTGGCCCGGCATGAAATCGGCCGCGAAGAACCGCGCATGGGGGTTGGCCGCGGCGAGCACGTTGGCTGTGAAGCCCTGCCCTGAACCGAGTTCGAGGTACGTGAAGGGCTTGCGGGTGTCGACCGGCTCGAAGCCGTTGAGCGCACAGGCCACGCTCAGGTGCACCGGACTCTGCTTGCGGAAGAACCCGCTCGTGTAGGCCTCTTCGACCACGTAGCCTTCGTTCCAAGCCATCTCCTGACTCCTTTCGTTTCGGTGAAAGGGAGTCTGGCCAGCGGGGCGGCGTGCGGCGCCGTGGAATCCGAAGCGGGCGACAGGGGCGCGAACCCGCTGCGGGTCCTTCGCCGGACAACACGCGGCTTCGCCGCCGGAGGCGGTCCGGGGAGCAGCGCGCATTACCGTCGGGTCATCCACCAGCACCAGGAGACCCTCCATGGCCGTTCCGATCGCCGCCGCAGCCACCGCGTTGAGGGCCCTCGCCACGCGGGTCGCGTAATCGGAGACGGCCCGCACGATCGCGACGGAGGCGGGAACCCAGATCGCCACGGCGGCCGCGGACAAGATGACCCAGAAGGTGCTGCAGCGCCTCGATGGCGGCGGTCCGGAGGGCCGCACCGCGACCACCGCGTCACTGGACATGCCGATGGCGCCACGCGGCAACAAGCTGTCGAAGCTGGCCGCCCGGTCGCCGCAATCCCCGGACCTCGACGCGAACCCGCGTGCGCCACGCGCCTGAGCGGACCCGCGCCGCCGTCGGCGGCGGTCGAAGTGGCACGTGTCTTGCCACTTCGACCGGTCTCGACCGCGCGCACGCCCTGCCCCGTCCCTCGCGCACACCCGGTCGGCCGCCCGCGCTTGACCGTCCACCACCTCTCCGATCGCTGCACCGTGCTCGTTGACCAGCGCCAGTTGCTGATCGACGGCGAGCGGGTGCGTGTCGGGTCGAGGGCCTTCGACATCCTGCTCACGCTGCTCGCCCACCCCGGCGAGGTGGTGACAAAAAATGACATCATGGCGGCGGTGTGGCCGGGATATGTCGTCGACGACAACAATCTGGCAGTCCACATCAGCGCGCTGCGCCGCCTGCTCGGGCCCGGCGCGATCTCCACGGTGCCCGGCAGTGGTTACCGGCTCGCCTTGCCGGCCCGGGGCACGCCCCCCCCGCCACCGGCCCACCACCGGCACGAGCGGGGCCGGTGGTGGGCCGGCAGCTCGACCTGGACTCGCTCCACC
>Ga0247823_10000263_pt1 | contig 45401 bp, 39 predicted proteins | sample 13C_PalmiticAcid_2_FD_192426 | JGI IMG/M metagenome (GOLD analysis project Ga0247823, IMG submission 192426) | Soil microbial communities from agricultural site in Penn Yan, New York, United States - 13C_PalmiticAcid_Day30 | ecosystem: Environmental > Terrestrial > Soil > Agricultural land... | reverse complement strand
GCGCTGGCTGTCGGGGTCGAAGGTGCGGATGCTGTCGATCTCGTCGTCGAACAGGTCCACCCGGTAGGGCACCAGGCTGCCCATGGGGAAGAGGTCGATCAGGCCGCCGCGCACCGCGTACTCGCCCGGGCTCACGACTTGCGTGACGTGCTGGTAGCCCGCCAGGGTCAGCTGGCCCTTGAGCCGGGCCTCGTCGAGCTTCTGCTTGACCTTGAAGTGGAAGGTGTAGCCCGCCAGAAAGGACGGCGGCGCGAGCCGGTACAGCGCGGTGGTGGCGGGAATCAGCACCACGTCGGCGCCGGTGTCCTTGTCGCGCTGCGAGATGCGCCAGAGCGTGGCCAGCCGCTCGCTGATCAGGTCCTGGTGCGGCGAGAAGGTGTCGTAGGGCAGGGTTTCCCAGTCGGGGAAGAGGGCGCAGCGCAGGCCGGGCGCGAAGAAGGCCATCTCGTCGATCAGGCGCTGCGCGTCGTTGGCGTCGGCGGTGACGATGGCGGTGAGCCGGCCGGCGGCTTTCTCGCGCGCGCCCAGCTGGGCCAGCATCAGGGCATCGGCCGAGCCGCCGGGGTGGGGCACGGTGTGGCGTTTGCCGGGGGTGAGTTTGGGCAAGTCCATGGGAGATGGGGTGGCGTGCGGGGAGGACTTGAGGGCGAGGTGGACCGGTGCGGCCATGACGAACACCCCCGGCCTGGCGGGTCGGGGGTGTGAGGCCTGATTTTAGAATGCGGGCACACCATGCCCCATGCCGACACCGAATTGACCCGCCCCGGCGCTCCCCGATGCCATGCGCTGCTGCCCTGCGCGGGCACCGGCAGCCGGGCCGGCACCGACATTCCCAAGCAATACCAGCCGATCGCCGGCCAGCCCATGGTGATGCACACCCTGGATGCGCTGCGTGCCGTGACCCGGCTGAGCGGCTGTGTGGTCGTCGTCGCGCCCGACGATGGTTTCTGGACCACGGCGCCCGTGGGCACCACGCTGGCGCGCTGCGGCGGGGCCACGCGCGCGGAGAGTGTGTTCAACGGTCTACAGGCCCTGCGCGATCAGGGTGCCGAGGCGCACGACTGGGTGCTGGTGCACGACGCGGCGCGCTGCCTGGTCACGCCGGCCCAGGTGAATGCGCTGATCGACGCCTGTGCGGACGATGCCGTGGGCGGCTTGCTCGCATTGCCCTTGCCGGACACGCTCAAGTCCGAAGCCGGCGGGCGCGTGGCCGCAACGGTGGAGCGCAGCGACAAGTGGCTGGCGCAGACGCCGCAGATGTTTCGCCTGGGTGCCTTGCAGGCCGCGCTGGCGGCCACCGCGCCCGGCTTTGCCGGCGTGACCGACGAGGCCAGCGCCATGGAGATGGCGGGCCACCGGCCGCTGCTGGTGCGCGGCAGTGCGCAGAATTTCAAAGTGACCTATCCCGAAGACTTCGCACTGGCCGAGGCCGTGCTCAGGAGCCGACCATGACCATCTCCGCCCTTCCATCGTTGCGCATCGGCGAGGGCTGGGACGTGCACGCCCTCGTGCCCGGGCGGCCGCTCATCATCGGCGGCGTGCGCATCCCGCACACACAGGGGCTGCTCGGCCATTCCGATGCCGACGTGCTGCTGCACGCCATCACCGACGCGCTGCTGGGGGCGGCGGCGCTGGGCGACATCGGCCGCCATTTCCCCGACACCGACGAGCGCTTCAAGGGCGCCGATTCCAGCGTGCTGCTGGCCGAGGCGGCGCGCCGGGTGCGCGAGACGGGCTTCGAGATCGGCAACATCGACAGCACCGTGATCGCCCAGGCGCCCAAGCTGGCGCCCCACATCGCCGCCATGTGCGAAGGCATCGCCCGCACCCTGGGGCTGGCGCCGGGTCAGGTCAACGTGAAGGCCAAGACGGCCGAGAAGATCGGCCCCGTGGGGCAGGGCCTGTCGATCGAGGCGCGCGCGGTGGCGCTGCTCGTCAAGACGGCGCCTTGACCAGCTTCATGTGGGCCGCCAGGCCCCCGGTGCTGCTGTTGGCCAGCGCGAAGCGGCCACCCATGCGCGCGATGGCGCGGTCCACGATGGCCAGGCCCAGGCCGGTGCCGGTGGCCGCGCTGCGCGAGACGTCGCCCCGGTAGAACGGCTGGGTCAGCTGCTCGAGTTGCTCGGGGTTGACGCCCTGCCCATGGTCGCGCAGCTTGACCAGCACGTCGTCGTCCTTGGCCTTGGCCGCGATGTCGATCTTGGCGATGCCGGTTTCTGGGTCGCGCCCGTAGCGCATGGCGTTCTCGATCAGGTTGGAGAACACGCGCTGCAGCTCCACCGCATCGCCCATCACCGCGGTGTCGCGCGGGATGTTGGTGGTGATGTAGGTGTTGGTGTCCTGGCCGACCGAGAAGATCGCGGCGTCCACCACCTGGTTGAGGCTGACGCGCTCGGGCTTGAGGTGGTCCGGGCGGGCGTAGTCGAGGAACTTGTCGATGATGGCGTTGACCTGGTCGATGTCTGCCGCCATGTGCTCGCGCGCCTGAGCGTCGCCCACGCTCATCTCGGTTTCCAGGCGCAAGCGGGCCAGCGGCGTGCGCAGGTCGTGCGAGATGCCGGCGAGCATCAGGGCCCGGTCCTGCTCGATCTTGGAGAGCCGTTGGGCCATGCGGTTGAAGCCGATGTTGACCTCGCGGATCTCGCTGGTGGCCACGGCTTCGTTGAGCTGGCTGGCATTGAAGTCGCCTTCGCGCACGCGGCTGGCGGCGAACGAGAGCTTCTTCAGCGGCCGGTTGATCAGGCGCGCAATCAGCGCCGCGCCGGTGAGCGAGAGCAGGGCGGCGGTGCCCAGCCAGATCAGCCAGGTGGTGCCGGCCACCGGCCCGATGCGGGACGGGTCGGTCAGCAGCCAGTACGGATCGCCGTCGATGGTGAAGCCGATCCACAGGCCGGGTGCGCCGTTGACTTCGCGCGCCACCAGGGTGTCGGGGCCCAGGCGGCCGCGCAGCCGCTCGGCCACGTTGCGGCTCAAGGCATCGGTGTTGTAGAGGCGGAAGGTGTCGGTCGGCTCACGCGGCGCGATGCGCAGGCCTTCTTCGCTGGCCAGGGTCTTGATCAGCGAGACCCGGGCGATCGCGTCCGAGTGCACCAGCGCCGCCCGGCTGAGGTTGACCAGCGAGGCGAGCTGGTTGGCGCTCTGCAGCGCCCGCGGTTCATATTCCAGTGCGCGGAAGGTCTGCAGCCAGGCGACCGTGCAGCCGACCAGCAGCAGGGCGAGAAAGAAGAACGTGCGCCAGAACAGGCTCACGCCCCGCGAAGGACGCATGTCCAGCGGGGCGGGCGCTGTCTCCAGCGAGGCCGGCTGGGTCTCGAACGGAACGCGTGACTCGTCGGACATCAGGCATTGCCATCGGGTACGAACACATAACCCACGCCCCAGACGGTCTGCAGGTAGCGCGGCGACGCGGCGTCTTCCTCGATCAGCTTGCGCAGGCGGGAGACCTGCACGTCCAGGCTGCGGTCAAAGGGCTCGAACTCGCGGCCGCGCGCCAGCTGGGCCAGCTTTTCGCGCGACAGGGGCTGGCGCGGGTGGCGCACCAGGGCCTTGAGCATCGCGAACTCGCCGGTGGTCAGGGGCAGGTCGGCGCCTTCCTTGCGCAGGGTGCGCAGGCTCAGGTCGAACTCGAACGGGCCGAATTTCACCACTTCCTGGTCCTGCGACGGCGCGCCCGGCACCTCGGTGGGCGGGCGGCGGCGCAGCACGGCGTGGATGCGGGCCAGCAGCTCGCGCGGGTTGAAGGGCTTGCCCAGGTAGTCGTCGGCGCCGACCTCCAGGCCGACGATGCGGTCCACATCCTCGCTCTTGGCGGTGAGCATGATGATGGGCGTGCGGTCGCCGTTGGCGCGCAGGCGGCGGCAGATCGACAGGCCGTCTTCGCCGGGCATCATCAGATCGAGCACGATGAGGTCGACCGAGTCGCGCTGCAACACCCGGTTCAGGGCCTTGCCGTCTTCGGCCAGCATGACCTCGAAGCCTTCCTGCATCAGGTAGCGGCGCAGCAGGTCGCGGATGCGGACGTCGTCGTCGACGACCAGCACTTTGTTGGGACGGACAGTGGTTTGTGGCATGGGAGCAACTTCCGTTAAATGTAACAAACGCGATTGTGGCAGCGCCAAGTGGTTGTCAGCACTCATTTTTTATTTTTATGACACGCTGTTACAGATGTTGCCCCGATACTCCGCTGCTTCACGCCGCCCACATCACACAATCGGCGAATTGGCCATACTTGAGTGCACCATGAAATCGTATCTGTCGAGTGGTTTGTTGCTTGTCACCCTGGGTTCGGCGTTCGCCGCACCGGACGACCAGCGTGCGCATCCGATGCCCTCGGACACGCCGGTGGCCGTCATGCCGATCTCGGCCGACGAGAGCGACCCACGCAGCACCATGCGCTTGCGCGATGCGCTGCGACAGCCCTTCGATGACATGAACGACAGCCGCAAACCCTACCGACTTTCGGTGGAAGAGCGCCAGCGCTTGCGCGAACAGCTTCGCGACCAGCCGCACTACGACTTCAAATTCAAGCCATGACCCTGTCTTCCTCGCGTCGCCTCTCAAGTTCCTCCTCGTCCCGCTTTCTTCTTTCCTCCGTTCTGGCCCTCGGGCTGGGTTTCAGCGCTTCGGCGATGGCCCAGGTGACGGTGCCCGTGCCCGCCAATGTGGTGAACATCGCCGCCAGCGGTTTCCTGGAAGTGCCCCAGGACTGGCTGAGCATGAGCCTGAACACCACGCGGGAGGGCAGCGATGCCGTCACGGTGCAGAACCAGCTCAAGCAGGCGCTCGACGCCGCGCTGGCGGTGGCCCGCGCCAACGCCAAGCCGCAGCAGCTGGAGGTGCGCACCGGCCAGTTCAGCCTGTACCCGCGCTACAGCAGCAACGGCAAGATCAACGGCTGGCAGGGCAGCACCGAGCTGGTGCTCGAAGGGCGTGACTTCGCGCTCATCAGCGCCACCGCCGGCAAGATCCAGACCCTGACCATGTCGGGCACCAGCTTCTCGCTCTCGCGCGATGCGCGCCGCAAGCTCGAATCCGACGTGCAGGCGCTGGCCATCGAGCGCTTCAAGGCGCGCGCCGACGAGGTCAGCAAGGGCTTCGGCTTCGCCGGCTACACCTTGCGCGAGGTGTCGGTGAGCTCGGCGGACCAGGACGTGCGCCCGTTCCAGCCGCGCGCGATGGCGATGGAGGCCAAGGCTGCGATGTCCGACGCCCCCGTGCCGGTGGAAGCGGGCAAGTCCACGGTCAACGTGACCGTGTCGGGCTCGATCCAGCTGCGGTGACTCGCCGCCATGACAAAGGCCCGCATCGCGGGCCTTTTTTCTTTGGGGCGGGGCCTTTACTGCGCCGCCCAGCCGCCGTCCATGTTCCAGGCCACGCCGCGCACGTTGTTGCCGGCCGGGGAGCAGAAGAACACCGCCAGCTCGCCCAGCTCTTCGGGGGTGGTGAACTGCATGGACGGTTCTTTTTCGCCCAGCAGTTGCTTCGTGGCTTCCGCGTTGGAAATGCCTTGCGCCGCGGCCTTGGCGTCCACCTGTTTCTGCACCAGCGGGGTGAGCACCCAGCCCGGGCAGATGGCGTTGCAGGTGACGCCGGTGGTGGCGTTCTCCAGCGCCGTGACCTTGGTCAGGCCCACAATGCCGTGCTTGGCGGCCACGTAGGCCGACTTCTCGGCGGAGCCCACCAGGCCATGCACCGATGCCACGTTGATGATGCGGCCCCAGTTGGCCTTGCGCATCGCGGGCAGCGCCAGCCGGCTGGCGTGGAAGGCGCTGCTGAGGTTGATGGCGATGACCGCATCCCAGCGGTCGACGGGGAAATCTTCCACGCGCGCGACGTGCTGGATGCCGGCGTTGTTCACCAGGATGTCCACCTGGCCGAAGGTGCTGGCCGCGAAGGCCATCATGGCCTCGATCTCGGCCGGTTTGCTCATGTCGGCGGCGTGGTAGGCCACTTTGGCGCCCAGGGCTTCAATCTCGGCCTTGGGGCCTTCGGCATCGCCGAACCCGTTGAGCACGATGTTGGCGCCCTGGCGCGCCAGGGCCTTGGCGATGCCCAGGCCGATGCCGCTGGTGGAGCCGGTGACGAGGGCGGTCTTGTTGGCAAGCATGGGGTGAACTCCAGTTCCAGTACGATGGGTTGAAAAGCACTCAAGGCATTATCACGGACGCCTCAAACGCCCGTTCCGCACTGTCACACCATGCAAGAACCGAACCTCCAATACCTTCCCGTCAACGGCCCCGCAGCCCGCACCGGCGAGCCGCGCCGCATGGCCTATTGGGATTGGGCCAGCAGCGCAGGCGACGACCGCCATGTGGTGGTCTGCGTGCACGGCCTCTCGCGCCAGGGGCGCGACTTCGACACCCTGGCGCGCGCGCTGAGCGAGCGCTGCCGCGTGATCGCGGTGGATGTGACGGGGCGGGGCCACAGCGACTGGCTGGCCGACCCCATGGGCTACCAGGTGCCCACCTACGCGGCCGATCTGGCGGCCCTGCTGATGCACCTGCGGGCCGCGAACCCGAAGGCCATCATCGACTGGGTCGGCACCAGCATGGGTGGCCTGATCGGCATGGCGATCGCGGCCCAGCCGGCGCTGGCACCGCGCCGGCTGGTGCTCAACGACGTCGGCCCCTCCATCCAGTGGGAGGCGCTGCAGCGCATCAGCACCTACCTGGGGCAGAACCCGTCCTTCGACAGCGAGCAGGCCGCGCTGGATTACCTGGCGTCGATCTCCACCGGCTTCGGCCCGCACACGCCGGCGCAGTGGCGGGGCCTGTCCCTGCCCTTGCTGCGGGAGCGCGATGGGCGCTGGTGGCTGCACTACGACCCGGCCATCGCCATGCCGGTCAAAGCCCTCACCGGCATGGCCGACGAAGCCCAGGCCCGGCAGGTCGCCCGCGATGGCGAGGCCATGCTCTGGCAGCTCTACGACGCCATCACCGCACCCACCCTGCTGCTGCGCGGCGGGCAGTCGGACCTGCTCTCCGAGGCGACCGCGATCGAGATGGGGCAGCGAGGTCCCAGGGCGCGCTGTGTGGTTTTTGACGGCGTCGGCCACGCGCCGACGCTGGTGGCCGATGATCAGGTGGCCGCCGTCCGGGACTTCCTCTGGTCCGATTGAGCGGTGGGTTGTTGAGCGATTCATGAAACGTGTGATGTCCCCGACCTCGTCCGAGGCCTCCCCTGCGGCCACCCTCATCGAGCGCGCGCCAGCCGTGCCCTCGGCGATCGTGGCGGCCACTTCCGACAGCCTGCCCAAGCAGGCGAATGCCCTGGCCCGTGCCCGCGCCTTCGCCGAGCCCTTGCTCGGCAGCGAGCAGCTCGACACCGGTGAGAACACCCTGGCCCACGCCGACGCCGTGGCCGGCGTGCTGCACGACATCGGCGGCTCCGAGGCGATGCAGGCAGCGGCGTACCTGGTGTACGCCTGCCAGCACCTCAACCGCCCGCAGGAGGTGATTGCCAAGGCCTTCGGCGACAACTTCGCCGCGCTGGCCCTGGAAACCACCAAGCTGGTGCAGCTGCAACGACAAGCCCGGATCAAGTCGGCCGAGGTGCTGGCGAAGAAGGAGGAAGAGCGCCTGGCCGCCCAGGAGCAGGCCCTGCCGGTGGCCACGCCGGGCAAGACGCCGGTGTCGGAGCTGGCGGCGAGCCAGACCGAGAACGTGCGCAAGATGCTGCTGGCCTTCTCGCGCGACCTGCGCGTGGTCATGCTGCGCCTGGCGTCCCGCCTGCAGACCTTGCGCTACTTTGCGGCGAGCAAAGGCGAGCCGGGGGACGCGCTGGCCAGCGAATCGCTGCACGTCTTCGCGCCGCTGGCCAACCGCCTGGGCATCTGGCAGATCAAATGGGAGATGGAGGACCTGGCCTTCCGTTTCCTGGAGCCGCAGACCTACAAGCAGGTGGCGCGGCTGCTGGACGAGAAACGGACCGAGCGCGAGGCCCACGTGGAGCAGGTGCGCCAGCAGCTCGAGAGCGAGCTGCTGCGCCAGGGCGTGGCCGCTTCCGTGCAGGGGCGACCCAAGCACATCTACAGCATCGTCAAGAAGATGCGCGGCAAGTCGCTGGATTTCGACCAGGTGTTCGACATCCGGGCGCTGCGCGTGATCGTGCCGGACCGGGACGACTGCTACACCGCGCTGGCCCATGTGCATGCCCACTACCTGCCGGTGGCCGACGAGTTCGACGACTACATCGCCAAACCCAAGCCCAACGGCTACCAGTCGCTGCACACCGTGGTGCGCGACGAGCAGGGCAGGGCCTTCGAGATCCAGATCCGCACCCAGGCCATGCACGACCACGCCGAACACGGCGTGGCGGCGCACTGGGCCTACAAGGAGGCGGGTGCCAAGGGCTATGCGGGTGTCTCGGCCAGCTCCGAGTACGACGCCAAGATCGCGGTGCTGCGCCAGCTGCTGGCCTGGGAGCGCGATCTGAGCGGGGCCGCACCAGGCCTGTTCGACGACCGCATCTACGTCCTCACGCCCGATGCCGCCATCGTCGAACTGCCGCAGGGCGCCACGGCGGTGGACTTCGCCTACAGCGTGCACACCGACCTCGGCCACCGCTGCCGTGGCGCGCGCGTCGACGGCGCCATGGTCACGCTCAACACGCCTTTGCAGAACGGCCAGACGGTGGAGATCACCGCCACGAAAGAGGGCGGTCCGTCGCGCGACTGGCTCAATGCCGAGCTGGGCTACCTGGTCAGTCACCGCGCCAAGAGCAAGGTGCGCGCGTGGTTCAACGCGCAGGCCATGGAGGAAACCGTGGCGCGCGGGCGCGAGGCGGTGGAAAAGCTGCTGCAGCGCGAGGGCAAGACGGCGCTGAAGTTCGACGACCTCGCCGTGTCCATGGGACTGGCCTCCGCGCAGGAGCTGTTCGAGCAGGTGGGCAAGGACGAGCTGTCGCTGCGGGCCATCGAGACCCACCTGCGCCCGCCGGAACCCGAGGCGCCGTCCGAGATTCCGTTGTGGCTCAAGAAGCCGCGCAAGTCGTCCAGCCAGCCCAGTGGCGGCGTGCTGGTGGTGGGCGTGGATTCGCTCATGACGCAATTGGCCAAGTGCTGCAAGCCGGCGCCGCCGGACGAGATCGGCGGCTTCGTGACGCGCGGCAAGGGGGTGAGCATCCACCGCGCCGACTGCAGCGACTTCGCCCACCTCCAGCGCAAGAACCCGGACCGGGTGATCGAGGTGCAGTGGAGTGGCCAGTCCGCGCCCGATCGCGACGGCCGCGCGGCGGTGTACCCCGTGGACGTGGCCATCGAGGCGCAAGACCGTCAGGGCTTGCTGCGCGACATCTCGGACGTCTTCGCGCGCGAGAAGATGAACGTGATCGGGGTGCAGACGCAGTCGGTCCGCGACGTGGCCTGGATGACGTTCACCATCGAGGTCTCCGACGCGCGGCAGGTGTCGCGGGCCATGTCGGTGGTGGGGGATGTGCCAGGCGTTCGGGTGGTGCGCCGCAAATGATCGGTGGGCTGCGCGAAAGTGCCTCGAAACACTGATATACTGCGAGGCTTCGGATCGTTTGTAGGCGCGTAGCTCAGCTGGTTAGAGCACCACCTTGACATGGTGGGGGTCGTTGGTTCGAGTCCAATCGCGCCTACCAAACTTATCTTCGGGGTAACCAGGCCCCGGAAACAGAAAGCAGACCTTGTTGTCTGCTTTTTTTTTCGCCTGTGCGATCCCCGGCTGTCCCGCAGGGCTCCCTCGCACAGGGAAAACCCATGCTTGCGGCGCGGGGGCGGGTTTTTAGAATGTGCCGTATCCTTCCCCGAAGACGACGGGCCTTGTTCGCCCGTCCCATCCTGAAAGTCCTGCAGTGCAAAAATCCAAGGCCGGTAGCGGCAGCGAACGTGCGCCCGCCGTGCGTGTGATCAAGAAGTACCCGAACCGGCGTCTCTACGACACCGACACCTCGTCGTACATCACGCTGGCCGAAGTGAAGTCGCTGGTCATGGACAACGAGCCCTTCGTGGTCCGGGATGCCAAGACCAACGACGATCTCACCCGCAGCATCCTGCTGCAGATCATCCTGGAAGAAGAGACGGCCGGGGTGCCCATCTTCACCGAGCAGGTGCTGGCCAACATCATCCGGTTCTACGGCCATGCCATGCAGGACTTCATGGGCGCCTACCTGGAGAAGAACGTGCAGATCTTCATGGACCTGCAGCACAAGATGACTGAGCAGTCCACGGGCGTCAATCCGGAGGCCTGGAAGCAGTTCATGAACGTGCAGTCGCCCATGATGCAAGGCATGATGGGCACCTACCTGGAGCAGTCCCGCACGGCCTTCACCCAGATGCAGGAGCAGATGCAGAAGAACAGCGAGCAGATGCTGGCGGCGCTGGGACTCAAGCGTTAAGCCTCGAATCTCCGCTCCGGGGGCAGGTCTGAGACAATCGGACCATGTCTGAAACGCTTTCATCGCCGTCCCACGCGGCCCCCAAAGTCGGTTTCGTCAGCCTGGGCTGCCCCAAGGCGCTGACCGACTCCGAGCTCATCCTCACGCAACTCAGCGCCGAGGGCTACCAAACTTCCAAGACGTTTGCTGGCGCCGACCTGGTGATCGTCAACACCTGCGGCTTCATCGACGACGCCGTCCGTGAAAGCCTGGACACCATTGGCGAGGCCCTGGCCGAGAACGGCAAGGTGATCGTCACGGGGTGCCTGGGCGCGCGCGAAGGCGAGGGCGGGGGCAACCTGGTGCGGCAGATGCACCCGAGTGTGCTGGCCGTGACCGGGCCGCATGCCACGCACGAGGTGATGACCGCCGTGCACGAGCACCTGCCCAAGCCGCACGATCCCTTTGTGGACCTGGTGCCGCCGCAGGGCATCAAGCTCACGCCGCGCCACTACGCCTACCTGAAGATCAGCGAGGGCTGCAACCACCGCTGCACCTTCTGCATCATCCCGTCCATGCGTGGCGATCTGGTGAGCCGCCCGATCGGCGATGTGCTGACCGAGGCGCGCAAGTTGTTCGAGTCGGGCGTAAAGGAATTGCTGGTGGTGAGCCAGGACACCTCGGCCTATGGGGTGGATGTGAAGTACCGCACCGGGTTCTGGGACGGCAAGCCGGTGAAGACGCGCATGTTCGATCTCGTGCGTTCGCTGGGCGAGCTGGCCCAGGGCTATGGCGCCTGGGTGCGGCTGCACTACGTGTACCCGTATCCGCATGTGGACGAAATCATTCCGCTCATGGCCGATGGCCTGTGCCTGCCCTACCTCGATGTGCCGTTGCAGCACAGCCACCCGGATGTGTTGCGCCGCATGAAGCGGCCGGCCAGCGGCGAGCGGAATCTGGAGCGCATCGCCCGCTGGCGCGAGCTGTGCCCGCAGATCGTGGTGCGCAGCACCTTCATTGCGGGCTTCCCGGGCGAGACCGATGCCGAGTTCGATCACCTGCTGGACTTCGTGCGGGAGGCGCGCATCGATCGTGCGGGTTGTTTCGCCTACTCGCCGGTGCCCGGTGCCACGGCCAACGAGCTGCCCGATGCCGTGCCCGATGCGGTGCGCGAAGATCGCCGTGCGCGCTTCATGGCGGTGGCCGAAGCCGTGTCGGCCGAGAAGCTGCGGCAGCGCGTGGGTGCGACGATGCAGGTGCTGGTGGACTCCGCGCCCGGCCTCGGCAAGAAGGGTGGCATCGGACGCAGTTATGCCGATGCGCCGGAGATCGATGGTGTGGTGCGCCTGCTGCCACCGGAGAAGATCAGCAAGACCATGAAGGTCGGTGAATTCACCAAGGCCCGTGTGGTCGCGGCCCAGGGACACGACCTGTTGGCGGTCCCGGTTTGACGGTGAACACGATGGCCGGACCGAATGCTCGCCGGCCTCGTCGAACGCTTCAGAATGTGAAGCAGCTCAGCCTTGAGTGCAAAGCCTGCTTGCAGGTTTTGCATCTTCAGACGACAAAAGAAAAGGGCTTGCAAACATCACGTTTGCAAGCCCTTTATGATTGGTGCCCAGGAGAGGACTCGAACCTCCACGATGTTACTCGCTAGTACCTGAAACTAGTGCGTCTACCAATTCCGCCACCTGGGCTTTCAGGAAAACCAGAAGTATAGCAGAGAAAAAAGCGAAGCAAAAAAGTGAACGAAAAAAATAGCCTGTTGGCCGAATATGAGGGTGTGGTTTCCGGTCATCGCGACGGACACGGGTTCGTGATTCGTGACGATGGCCAGGCAGACATCTACTTGCCATCCAATGAGATGCGCGCTGTGTTGCACAAGGACCGGGTCAAAGCCCGCATCGTTCGGCTGGACCGCAAGGGTCGGCCCGAAGGCCGTGTGACCGAAATCGTCGAGCGTTCCGATTCCCCGATCATCGGCCGCCTGTTGCAGGAGAGCGGTGTCTGGCTCGTGGCGCCCGAGGACAAGCGCTACGGCCAGGACGTGCTGATTCCCAAGGGTGCGACCGGATCGGCCAAGCCTGGGCAGGTCGTGGTGGTTCAACTGACCGAGCCGCCTGCGCTGTATGGCCAGCCCGTGGGGCGCGTGAAGGAAGTGCTCGGCGAGATCGACGACCCCGGCATGGAGATCGAGATCGCGGTGCGCAAGTACGGTGTGCCGCACGAGTTCTCCGACGCTGCGCTGGCGCAGGCGCGCGCGCTGCCCGATCACGTGCGGTCCGCGGACCACAAGCACCGCGTGGACCTGCGCGATGTGCCGCTGGTGACGATCGACGGTGAAGACGCGCGCGACTTCGACGATGCGGTGTACTGCGAGCCGGCCAAGGTTGGCAAGGGCAAAGGCTGGCGCCTGTTGGTGGCGATCGCGGACGTGAGCCACTACGTGGAGACCGGCTCGCCGATCGACGTCGACGCCTACGACCGCGCCACCTCGGTCTACTTCCCCCGCCGCGTGATTCCCATGCTGCCGGAGAAGCTCTCCAACGGCCTGTGCTCGCTGAATCCCGGCGTCGAGCGCCTGTGCATGGTGTGCGACATGCTGGTCAACGCCAAGGGCGAGGTGCATGCGTACCAGTTCTACCCGGCGGTGATGTTCAGCCACGCGCGCTTCACCTACACCGAGGTGGCGGCCATCCTGCAGAACACGCGCGGACCCGAGGCGGCGCAGCGCAAGGCGCTGGTGCCTTATCTGCTGAACCTGCACGACGTGTACCGGGCCTTGCTCACCGCGCGCGGCGAGCGGGGTGCGGTGGATTTCGAAACCACCGAGACGCAGATCGTGTGCGACGAATCGGGCCGCATCGAAAAGATCGTGCCGCGCACCCGCAACGATGCGCACAAGCTGATCGAGGAGGCCATGCTCGCGGCCAACGTGTGTTCGGCCGATTTCATCCAGCAGGGCAAACACACCGGCCTGTTCCGGGTGCACGAAGGCCCGACGCCGGAGAAGCAGGAGATCCTGCGCAACTACCTCAAGGCCATGGGCGTGTCGCAGACCATCGGCGACAACCCCAAGCCGGGCGATTTCCAGGCGATCGCCAACGCCACGAAGGACCGCCCCGAGGCGCAACAGATCCACACCATGCTGCTGCGGTCCATGCAGCAGGCGATCTACACGCCCATCAACAGCGGCCACTTCGGTCTGGCGTTCGAGGCCTACACGCACTTCACGAGCCCGATCCGGCGCTACCCCGACCTGCTGGTGCACCGCGTGATCAAGGCCATCCTGGCGCGCAAGCGCTACGAGTTGCCGAACCTGCCCACGCCGGGCGAGGCCCATGCCAAGCTCAGCAAGCGCCTGGCCAGCCGGGTGCGACCGCCGGAGGCGGGCGAGCCCGTGAAGAAGCCATCGGCCGACACGCTGGCCTGGCAGGCCGCCGGCCTGCACTGCAGCGCCAACGAGCGCCGTGCCGACGAGGCCAGCCGCGACGTGGAGGCCTGGCTCAAGTGCAAGTACATGCGCGAGCACCTGGGTGAAGAGTTCAGCGGCGTGGTGACCGCGGTCACGAGCTTCGGCCTGTTTGTCACGCTCGACGCGATGTACGTCGAGGGCCTTGTGCACATCACCGAGCTGGGTGGCGAGTACTTCCGGTTCGACGAGGCGCGCCAGGAATTGCGCGGCGAGCGCACCGGCATCCGGTACGCGTTGGGCACGCGGGTGAAGGTGCAGGTGAGTCGCGTCGATCTGGATGGCCGGCGCATCGACTTCCGGCTGGTCACCGACAACGACGACGTCGTGTTGCGCGCGATGCGCGACAAGACGGGCATGCCGGCGGTGGCCGACAACCAGGCGCCACCGGCCCGGGCAGGCAAGTCGCGCCGCAGCCGCAGCGAGGGCGCCCCGCAGGGTCGCCATGCGCAGGTGCCGCCCATGGAGGTCAAGGCGGCAGTGCGCAAGGCAGCCAGCAAGAAAGACAAGGGCGCGCGAGGCGGTGGTGCCCGCGGCACGGCGAGTCCTTCGCGAAAGAACCGGCGCTGAGCCGCTTGCAAAAGGCCTATTCATGTCCCGCATCGCTGCCCTGATCAAAAGCCCTGCGGACAAGCCGGCCAGGGCCACCGTGGCACGCCGGCGCGAGCCTGCCACAGTGCCCATCGACCGGGCCCTGCGCATCGGCGTCTCGGCCCGGCTGTTGCACCAGGCGCCGCAGGAGCTGGGGTTTCGCAACAAGATCCTGCAGTACATCGAGCAGTCGCTGGCCCACTGGATCATGGAACACGGGGCGGTCGCCTTCATGGTGCCGGCCGTGGCGCACGACAGCAAACACGCGGCCCGCCATCTCAAGGTGGAGCAGGTGGTGCAAGAGCTGGACGCCCTGGTGCTGCAAGGCGGGGCCGACGTGGCGCCCCAGACCTACGGGCAGGTGCCGATGGACCCGCGTTGGCAGGGCGACGTGGTGCGCGACCGCTATGAGCTGGCGTTGCTGCGGACCTTTCTCGCGCAGAAAAAACCGGTGCTGGGCGTGTGTCGCGGCGCGCAGTTGCTCAACGTGGCGTTCGGCGGAACCCTGTACCAGGACATTGCCACCCAATGCCCGGCCGCTCACGCCCACGTCGACACCGATCTGTACGACCAGCTGGAGCACGACGTGACCTTTCTGCAGGGCACGGCCTTGACCAAGCTGTACCCGAATGCCTCGCAACTGCGGGTCACCAGCATCCACCACCAGGCGGTGGCGGAGCTGGGCAAGGGCGTGGTGGTGGAGGCGGTGTCCACGCTGGACGGCATGGTGGAAGCCATCCGCTGGACGGGCGGCACCTATGCGCGGGGCGTGCAGTGGCACCCCGAGTTCCACCACGGGCGCGACGCACTGGCCGACAGCTCGCCGATCATGCTGGACTTTCTGGAGGCCTCTCGGACTGCGGCGCTGGAGCGGCTGGCCAGTGGGTACGAGCCGGATCCGCGCACACCACGGGCGCCGCTGCGCCTGGGCGCCTGAGCCTAAACTCTGTCCCTCCGTTCTCCGCCGTTCTCACGCCATGCGCATTCTTTTCTTCCTGCTCGAAACCCTTTTCTTTTTTCTGGTGGCGGCGGCGCTGCTGCGCGCCTGGATGAACCACCTGCGCATCCACATGTCGGGGCAACCGGGGCGCTTCGCGATCGCGGTGACGGACTGGCTGGTGGCGCCGTTGCGCCGGGCGTTGCCGCGCTCGCTCGCGCAGAGCCGCATCGATTGGGGCAGCCTCATCGCGGCCCTGGTGCTCGCACTGGCGTTCGGTGCCCTGTGGTGGTTGCTGGCGGCGAGCGTTTCCGCCGCGCCCGGCTCGCCGGCCGCCGTGGTCACGATCGTCATCACCATGGCCGTGAGGCTTCTGGTGCGAACCCTGTTGCAGGGCCTGATGATCCTGTTGATCGGCTACGCCATCCTGTCGTGGGTGCAGCCGCAATCGCCGGTGCTGGGCACGCTCGATCGCCTGTGTGCACCCATTCTTCGGCCGGTGCGCCGGGTGGTGCCCCTGATCGGCGGGGTGGACCTGTCGGTGCTGGTGGTGATCATCCTGCTGCAGGTCGGCCTGATGCTGCTGGGCTGATCGGCCTTTTCAAGTCGGTGGGCGAACCCGCGCGGCCAGACGGCCGGCCGTGAGGCCTCGGGCGAGGTTGTCGTCCCAATGGTCGGCCAGCCAGCCGTGCTGGTGCATCGCTGTGGCGATCCGGTCCCGCAGCGGGCCCCCTGAAAGCCCAATGGGCGCGATCGCGCTGCCGATCATGCCGGCGAGCACGTCGCCCGTGCCGGCAGTGGCTAAAGCGGCGTTGCCGCTGGCGTTGATCAGCGGTGCTTCGCCCCGCGCGGCCAGGACCGAGCCCGAGCCTTTGAGCACGCAGAACGCTCCAAAGCGATCGGCCAGCGCCTGCGCGGCCCGCAGGCGGTCGTGCATGACCGCCTGGGTGCTGCTGCCCAGCAGGCGCGCGGCTTCCAGCGGGTGAGGGGTCAGGACCGTCGTCCAGCCGTGGCTGTGGCGGTGGCCGAGCTGGGTCTGCAGCGCGCTGTCGGCGGCGATGGCGTTGAGCGCGTCGGCGTCGAGCACCAGGGTCGGTGCGGCCGAAAGCACGCGAGGGAGCAGGGCGGCCACCGAGGTGCCGCCGCCACAGCCGCACACGACGCTGGCCGCCTCCAGGGTGCCGGGCTCCAGCAACCGCTGCGGTCGGCGGAACATGAGCTCCGGGCAGACCGGGTCCCAAGGCGTTGGACTGGCGCCATCTCCTTCGAGCAAGCCGACGAACACGCGGCCCGCACCGGCGTGCAGGGCCGCCCGGGCCGCGAGCACGGCCGCGCCGGTCATGCCGGCGCCTTGCACGTGAATGCCCTGGCCGCCCAGCACCAGCACGTCGCCGAAGCTGCCCTTGTGGCTGGCATGAGGCCGTGCCCCCGCCGAGGGCGGCTCGCCGGCCAGCCAGGCGGTCACGGGCACGTCGGGCGCGGGTTCGGCGCCGAGGTCGTCGAACCAGACGCTGCCGCAGGCGTCGCGTCCTGCACCGGTGAACAGGCCGGGTTTGGGGGTCAGCAGGGACAGGGTGTGGCGCGGGCCGGTCGGGCCGGTTGGCCCCGCATTCAAGGTCGCCAGCACGCCGGTGTCGGCGTCCAGCCCGCTGGGGAGGTCGACGCAGAGCACGGGCTGGGCGCTGGCGCGCAGCACGGCCAGCCACTGGGCGAGCGGCCCCTCGAGAGCCCTTTGCGCGCCAATGCCGAGCAGGGCGTCGATGGCCAGGTCGAAGTGCGCCGGTGGCTGGGGGCTGAAAGGCACGCCTGCGGCGCGCGCGGTCTGCAGCGCCTGGCGGGCGTCGGCCGGCATCCGGGCTTCGTCCTGCAGCGCGTGCGTCACGATCACTTCAGGACCGCCACCCCGTTCCTGGGCCCATTGGTGCAGGTGGGTGGCTGCGACCAGGCCGTCGCCGCCGTTGTTGCCGGGTCCGCACGCGATCCAGATGCGGCGGGCGTGCGGCGCCAGGGCGCGCGCGAGCCGCGCGACCGACAGGCCGGCGCGCGACATCAGGGTGTGGTGAGGGACGCTGGCCGCGGCCTGTTGTTCGATCTGGCGGGTGGCGGCGCTGCCGTACAAGGCTTCGCGGCGGCTCCCGGACACCTGGCGCAAGGAAGAGGCCGGCGTGAAACTGCGCATGACCAAGGTCTCGCTCCTTTTGAAGATGGGCGCGTCGGCCGAGGCTGGCCCGGCCGCTTCACGCGCATTTCAACATGGTTGGCGGCGGCCTCAGAGGCCGATGCGCTGCGGCGAGGTGCCGGCGGTGTCCAGTTCGGTGGCCCGCCCCGCCAGTTGGTCTGCCAAGGCCCGTGCCGTGCCGCAGGCCATGGCCCAGCCCGCAGCGCCATGACCGACGTTCACCCACACGCCTGGCAGGCGGGTGGCGCCCAGCAAGGGTGGGCCGTCGGGCAGGGTGGCCTGTGCGCCTTGCCATTCCTGCACGCTGCCCCGAGGGCCGCCCAGGCGCACCGCGCCCGGAAACCAGTCGGCCAGCACCGCATAGAGCCGCTTGAGCGTGACCTTCGACAGCTGGCCGGGTTCGGCGCCGAATTCGCTGCCGCCGGCCACGCGGATCCGCTGGCCCAGGCGAGCGATCGAGATGCCCTGCGCCGCGTCCAGCACCGCCGACATCGGCGCATCCAGCGGCTCGCGCACCGCGGCGCTCAGCGAGTGGCCGTACACGGGTTGCAGGGGCAGGCGAAGGCCCAGCGGATGCAGGAGGCGCGCACTGTGCACGCCCGCGCAGACCACCACCGCGTCGAATCGCTGCACCTCGCTGTTCCCCGGGGTCGTGGTGTTCGAGACCCTCAGGTTCACGCCGCCGGTCGGGCCGAGGGTTTCGATGGCGTCCACCGTGGTGCCGAACCCGAAGTGGCAGCCGAGTTGCTGGGCTTCCACACGGATGGCAATCGCAAATTCCCGGCAGTTGGCGGCAGCGTCCCCGCCCAGTTCGACGGCGCCGTACAGCGGTGTTTCAGGATTCAGGGCCGGCTCCAGTGCGCGTGCCTGGTCGGCGGAGAGTTCGCGGCAGGCGATGCCGAGGTCCTTCATCTGCTGCAGGGCCGGGCGGGCTTGCTCCGCCTCGCGCGCATGGCGCCAGAGCACCAGCATGCCCTGGCTGCGGTCGTGCTCGAGACCCTGTTCCTCCGTGATCGCGAGCATGCGCTGCTGGCTGTATTGCACCCATTGGTGCACCTGGCGGTGGTGCTCGGCCTGGCGCGGGCCCTGGCCGGCCTGCAGCCAGCGCCAAAGCCAGCGCCACTCCCCGCCTCGGGGCAGTCGGGCCAGCTTCAATCCCCCGGGTCGGGTGGTCCAGGGCTTGTCGAGGCTGCGCTCGGGCTGCAGCCAAGGTGCTGTCCAGCCCGGCGCCACGAGGGCGCCGCTGGCGAAGCTGGCCTCCTCGGCGACGGTGCTGCGGCGCTCGAACACGGTGACCTGGTGGCCGTCCCGCGTCAGCTCGAAGGCGGTTGTGGTGCCGATCACCCCCGCGCCAACCACCGCGATCTTCAAGATGCGCCTCCAACGGCGGCGGCAGGCTGCGCCTCGGATCGGGAGGGAGGGGTCGGGGTATCGGCAATCAGCGGGGCATCGGGCATGGAACGTGGCGCAGAAACACCCTGGACGCGGTTCCCGGGCGGGCGCGGTTCCAGAATGCGGAAAGAGGGCGGGATCGGTCGGGCTGCTATAATCGATAGGCTTTGCAGATGACGGGCTTGAGCATTCCGTTCAAGTCGTCGATGCAGAGCGAAATCGCAAACCAGCCCAACCGGGTGTTGCCTGAAGCACCGGGGCCGTCAACGGCCCGCCAATGCACAGGTGATCGGGGCTGGATTTTAGACTCAACCTCTGGAAAGTGAATTCATGTCTATCTCCATGCGCGAAATGCTGGAAGCCGGTGTCCATTTCGGTCACCAAACCCGCTTCTGGAACCCCAAGATGGCTCCGTACATCTTCGGCCATCGCAACAAGATCCACATCGTCAACCTCGAAAAGACGCTGCCCCTGTTCGAAGAGGCCGCCAAGTTCGTGCGCCAGCTCTCCGCCAACCGCGGCACCATCCTGATGGTGGGCACCAAGCGCCAGTCGCGCGACATCGTGGCCCAGGAAGCCCGCCGCGCCGGCGTGCCTTACGTCGACCAGCGCTGGCTCGGTGGCATGCTGACCAACTTCAAGACGGTCAAGACCTCCATCAAGCGCCTGAAGGACATGCAAGCCCAGAAGGAAGCCGGCCTGGACAGCATGACCAAGAAAGAGCAACTGATGTTTGCTCGCGAAATGGAAAAGCTCGAGAAGGACATCGGCGGCATTCAGGACATGAACGCGCTGCCCGATGCCATCTTCATCATCGACGTGGGCTTCCACAAGATCGCCGTGCTCGAAGCCCAGAAGCTGGGCATCCCGCTGGTGGGCGTGGTCGACACCAACCACTCGCCCGTGGGCATTGACTACGTCATCCCCGGCAACGACGACTCGGCCCGCGCCGTGGCCCTGTACGCCCGTGGCATCGCCGACGCGATCATCGAAGGCCGCAGCAACGCCGTGACCGAATCGGTCAAGGTGGCTCCCGCTGCCGACGAGTTCGTGGAAGTCAAGGACGCGGCTTCCGCCTGAGCGTGACTCTTGCATGAAAGAGGGGCTCGTGTAGCCCCTTTTTCATAATGCAACCCGATCATTGAAACTGACCGTTCTGCCCGCCGGGGTGCAACGGCGAATGGAGAAACTGAAATGGCAATTACCGCAAGCATGGTCGCCGAACTGCGCGCCAAGACCGACGCACCCATGATGGAGTGCAAGAAAGCCCTGACCGAGGCCGATGGCGACATGGCCAAGGCGGAAGAGCTGCTGCGCGTCAAGCTGGGTACAAAGGCCGGCAAGGCCGCCAGCCGCGTGACCGCCGAAGGCGTCGTCACCAGCTTCATCAGCGGCACCACCGGCGCCCTGATCGAGGTCAACTGCGAAACCGACTTCGTCACCAAGAACGACAGCTTCCTGGCGCTGGCCAACGCGGCGAGCAAGCTGGCGGCCGAGAACAACCCTGCCGATCTGGACGCGCTGGGCGCGCTGCCCTACAGCCAGGACGGCTTCGGCCCCACCCTGGAAGACGTGCGCAAGGGCCTGATCGGCAAGATCGGCGAGAACATGTCCTTCCGCCGCTTCAAGCGCTGGTCCAACGGCGGCCAGCTCGCCGGCTACCTGCACGGCACCCGCATCGGCGTGGTAGTGGAGTTCGACGGTGATGCTGCGGCCGCCAAGGACGTGGCCATGCACGTGGCCGCCATGAAGCCGGTGTCGCTGACCTCCGCCGACGTGCCCGCCGAGCTGATCGAGCGCGAGCGCTCGGTCGCTGCCGCCAAGGCCGCCGAATCGGGCAAGCCTGCCGACATCGTCGCCAAGATGGTGGAAGGCTCCGTGCAGAAGTACCTCAAGGAAGTGTCGCTGTTCGACCAGGTCTTCGTGAAAGCCGCTGACGGCAAGCAGACCGTGGGTGCGATGCTCAAGGCGGCCAACACCAACGTGAAGGGCTTCACCCTGTACGTGGTCGGCGAAGGCATCGAGAAGAAGGTCGACGACTTCGCGGCCGAAGTGGCTGCGCAAGTGGCGGCCGCCAAGGGCGCCTGATCCTGCCTTGACTGGATGAGACAACGGGCCGCAAGGCCCGTTGTGCCGTATGGGGCTTATTTACGCCTCGAAACGGCTGGTGGTCGCGGGCTCCTCGCTACACTTGCCGGTTGAATCTTTGTTTTTTGAATTCCTGAAAGTCGTCTCATGCCTGCCTACAAACGGATTCTGTTGAAACTGTCGGGAGAGGCCCTCATGGGCGATGATGCCTTCGGCATTAATCGGGCCACCATCGTGCGCATGGTGGAGGAAATCGCCGAAGTCACCCGCCTGGGCGTCCAGGTGGCCATCGTCATCGGCGGCGGCAACATCTTCCGCGGTGTGGCCGGCGGGTCGGTCGGCATGGACCGCGCCACCGCCGACTACATGGGCATGCTGGCCACGGTGATGAATTCGCTGGCCCTGGCCGACACCATGGACAAGGCCGGCCTGGTCGCCCGCGTGATGTCGGCCATCGCCATCGAGCAGGTGGTCGAGCCCTATGTGCGCCCCAAGGCCTTGCAGTACCTCGAAGAGGGCAAGGTCGTGGTCTTCGCCGCCGGCACCGGCAACCCCTTCTTCACCACCGACACCGCTGCGGCCCTGCGCGGTGCCGAGATCGGCGCCGAGATTGTGCTCAAGGCCACCAAGGTCGATGGCGTCTACTCCGCCGACCCGAACAAGGACCCGAGCGCCACGCGCTACGCCACCATCTCGTTCGACGAGGCCATGAACAAGAACCTGCAGGTGATGGATGCCACCGCGTTTGCGCTGTGCCGCGACCAGAAACTGCCCGTGAAGGTGTTCTCGATCTTCAAGCCCGGCGCCTTGCGCAAGGTCGTGCAGGGGGATGACGAGGGCACGCTGGTTCACGTCTGAGGCCGACTCGGCATTCCATTTCCCGCTGCATTAGGAGTTTTCATGAGCACCGACGACATCCGCAAAACCGCTGAGCACAAGATGCTTCAATCGGTGGAAGCGCTCAAGAACGGTTTGACAAAAGTGCGCACCGGCCGCCCCAACCCGGCCCTGCTGGACACGGTGCATGTCGAGTACTACGGCTCCATGCTGCCGCTGTCCCAGGTCGCGAATCTGACGCTGCTGGACGCCCGCACCATCGGTGTGGCGCCCTGGGAAAAGGGCATGGGCGCCAAGATCGAGAAGGCCATCCGCGAGTCGGACCTGGGCCTGAACCCCTCGAGCCAGGGCGACCTGATCCGCGTGCCCATGCCGCCCATGACCGAAGAGCGCCGCAAGGAGCTGACCAAGGTGGTGCGTGGCGACGGTGAGGCGGCCAAGATCGCGATCCGCAACCTGCGGCGCGATGCCAACGAATCCGTGAAGAAGCTGGTCAAGGAAAAGCTGGCGTCCGAAGACGACGATCGCCGCTCGCAGGAAGACATCCAGAAGCTCACCGACCGCATGATTGCCGAGGTGGACCGTCTGGTGGCGTCCAAAGAGCAGGACATCCTGGCGGTCTGACCCGTCTTCCGCAACCGACCGCCATGGCACCTTCTGCTGCAACACCCACCCCCGTGCCGGCGAAGCTGCCTGGCCATGTGGCCATCGTCATGGATGGCAATGGCCGTTGGGCTCAGAAGCGCTGGTTGCCCCGCGCGGCCGGGCACAAGCAGGGCGTGGACGCGCTGCGCGAGGTGGTCAAGGCGTGCATCGAGCGCGGTGTGGGGGTGCTCTCCGTCTTCGCGTTCTCGTCCGAGAACTGGAACCGCCCCGTGGAGGAGGTCTCCGGTCTCATGGACTTGCTGGCCATGGCGCTGTCGCGCGAGGTGCCCAGCCTCAAGAAGAGCGGTGTGCAGCTTCATTTCCCGGGCAACCGGGGCGGCTTGTCCGCGCGGGTCGTGCAAGGGCTCGAAGCGGCCGAGCGCGAGACCGCGCACAACCGCACCCTGGTCCTGAACGTGTGCTTCAACTACGGTGGGCGCTGGGATGTCGCCCAGGCGGCGCGGCGCCTGGCGCAGCAAGGGGCGGAGATCACCGAGGAAAGCCTGTCGGGTGCCATGGCCCTGGCGCATGTGAATGACCCGGATCTGCTGATCCGCACCGGCGGCGAACTGCGCATCAGCAACTTCCTGCTCTGGCAGTCGGCTTACACGGAACTGCTGTTCACCGACTGCCTCTGGCCCGATTTCGATGCCGCTGAACTGGACCGCGCGCTGGCCGAATTCGCGCGGCGCGAGCGCCGCTTTGGCCAGACCGCCGAGCAACGGGCCGAGATCGTCCCCGAGGCGGCGGCAATGAGCCAGCGACATGCTTAAGCAGCGCATCATCACGGCCTTGCTGTTGCTGGCCGTCCTGCTCCCCGCCCTGTTTTACCCATCGATCGAGCCCTTCGCCGCCCTGACCCTGCTGCTGATCGTGGCCGGCGGCTGGGAATGGGCACGCCTCAATGGCTGTGGTTCTTCCCTGTCGCTGGGCCTGGGCTTCGGCCTGGGGGTGCTGATGGCCGTGGTCTGGTGGTCCGGCGGTTTGAGCCTCACCTTGCGTCCGCTTTGGCTGGCCGTGGGGGCCGCGTGGGTGTTGCTTGCCGTGGTGATGCTGGGGCGCGGCGTCAAGGGTTGGGGTGCCTGGCCGGTGGGCCTGCGTCTGCCCGTGGGCCTGGTGCTCATCGCCTGTGCCTGGCTGGCGATGGTGCACGCGCGTCTGGTGGGACTGGAGTTTCTGCTGTCGGTGCTGTTGCTGGTCTGGATGGCCGACATCGCCGCGTACTTCGGCGGCAAGACCTTCGGGCGGCGCAAGCTGGCCCCCGCCATCAGCCCGGGCAAGAGCTGGGAAGGTGCCATCAGCGGCTTGCTGGGCGTCTTCCTGCTGGCGGCCTGCTGGATCCTGGTCGATGCACAAGGCCCCAGCCTGTATGCGCGGCTGTGGGCGCTGGGCCCGGTGCTTGCGGTGCTGTCGCTGGTCTTTCTCGTGGCCATGAGCGTGGTCGGCGATCTGGTCGAGTCGCTGGTCAAGCGCAGTGCCGGTGCCAAGGACTCCAGCCAGTTGCTCCCGGGTCATGGAGGCGTGCTGGACCGGGTCGATGCCCTGTTGCCCGTGTTGCCGCTGGCCATGATGCTCATCACCGTCTGAATCCATGATCCGCTCCCAAGCCATCACCATTCTGGGCTCGACAGGTTCGATCGGCGTCAGCACGCTGGATGTGATCGCACGCCATCCGGACCGCTACACCGTGTTTGCCTTGACCGCCGCCACGCAGGTGGACGCGATGCTGGCCCAATGCCAGCGGTTTGCGCCGCGCTATGCCGTGATGGCCAGCCCGGCCCATGCGCAGCAGCTGGCCGACCGGGTGCGCGAACTCGGCCTGCCAGTCGAGGTGCTGTCGGGCGCGCAGGCTTTGTGCGACGTCAGTGCCGATCCGTCGGTAGATGCCGTGATGGCCGCCATCGTCGGCGCCGCCGGTCTCGCCCCCAGCCTGGCTGCTGTGCAGGCGGGCAAGAAGCTGCTGCTGGCCAACAAGGAAGCCCTGGTGGTGGGGGGCGAGCTGTTCATGCAGGCGGTGCGCGACGGCGGTGCGACGCTCCTGCCGATCGACAGCGAGCATTCGGCGGTGTTTCAGTCGCTGCCCGAAGACCCCTCCACCTGGTCGCGGCGGGTCGACAAGATCGTGCTCACCGCTTCCGGCGGCCCCTTCCGCACGCGCGACCCGGAAACCTTGCACGAGGTGACGCCGGAACAGGCCTGCGCGCACCCCAACTGGGTGATGGGGCGCAAGATCTCGGTGGACTCGGCCACCATGATGAACAAGGCGCTGGAAGTCATCGAGGCCTGCTACCTGTTCGGATTGCCGGCTTCGCAGATCGAGGTGGTGATCCACCCGCAGAGCGTGATCCATTCCATGGTGCAGTACACCGACAGCTCCGTGGTGGCCCAACTCGGCACGCCCGACATGCGCGGGCCCATTGCCTACGGACTGTCCTGGCCTGAGCGCATCGTCTCTGGCGCGGCCGCACTGGACTTCGCCTCGCTGGGCGCGCTGAGTTTCGAGAAACCCGACGACCGGCGCTTCCCCGGCCTGCGCCTGGCCTGGGATGCGCTGGCCGGGCCGACCGGCACGACCGCGGTGCTCAACGCCGCCAACGAGGTGGCCGTGGCGGCCTTTCTGGACCGCCGTTTGCGGTTCGACCAGATCCACGCCGTCAACCATGCAACTTTGCAGGCCCTGAGCCCCTCGAAGCCCCAGGGCCTGGGTGACCTGCTGGCGATCGACGCGGAAACGCGCGCCATCGCGCAAGTCCAGGTCGACCGCCTGGCCGCTTGACGGCCAGACGGTCGGGGCCCCGTCCGTTCACCTCTCAAACGATCCCGCCATGCTCACACTCGTTGCCTTTGTCGTGGCCCTTGGTCTGCTGATCGCCGTGCACGAGTACGGCCACTACCGGGTGGCCGTGGCTTGCGGTGTCAAGGTTCTGCGCTTCTCGGTCGGTTTCGGCAAGCCGCTGCTGACCTGGCGCAAGAAGGGCAGCCCGACGGAGTTCGTGCTCTGCGCCTTGCCCCTCGGGGGCTATGTGCGCATGCTCGACGAGCGCGAGGCGCCGGTCGATCCGGCCGAACGCCACCTGGCCTTCAACACCCAGCCGCTGCGTTCGCGCGCCGCCATCGTGGCGGCCGGCCCGGCCGCCAATCTGCTGTTGGCGATCGCGATCTACGCCCTCGTCAACTGGACCGGCGTGGAGGAGCCCAAGCCCGTGCTGGCCAGTCCCGTGGCGGGCTCGATCGCCGAGCGCGCCGGTTTGAAGGGGGGCGAGTGGGTGGCACAGACCGCCGCGGCCGACGCCGAAGCCAGTGCCGTCGCGTCGTTCGAGGACCTTCGCTGGCGCCTGACGCAGGCGGCGCTGTCGAGCGAGGACATGACGCTGTGGGTCGCTTCGCGTGAGGGCGATGCCACGCGCCCGGTGACGCTGCCGTTGAGCCAGCTCGACGTGCGGGAGGCCGATGCCGCCCTGTTCCAGCGCATCGGCATCACCAGCCCCTGGAGTGCACCGCTGGTCGGGGAGGTGATGGAAGGCGGCGCCGCCGCGGCGGCCGGCCTGCGGGAAGGCGACCTGGTGCGCCGGGTCAACGACCAGCCGCTGGGCGATGGGCAAAGCCTGCGCGCCCTGATCCGCGCGGCCACCGGCCCGGCCGGCGAGCCGGTCGAGCAGCGCTGGGACATCTCGCGCGGCGGGCAGCTGCTGACCCTGGTGGTCAGGCCCGTGCCCGAGCAACAGTCGGGTGTCTGGGTGGGCCGAGTCGGGGCCTACATCGGCGCCATGCCGGAGATGATCACCGTGCGGCACGGCCCGGTCGACGGCCTCGTCAACGGGGTGGTGCGCACGTGGGAAGTGTCCTGGCTGACGCTCAAGATGATGGGGCGCATGCTCATCGGCGAGGCCTCGGTCAAGAACCTCAGCGGCCCGCTCACGATCGCCGACTACGCCGGCAAATCGGCCAGCCTCGGCATCACCTCTTACCTGCTGTTTCTTGCCCTGATCAGCGTGAGCCTGGGCGTGCTCAACCTGCTGCCGCTGCCGGTCCTCGATGGGGGACACCTGATGTATTATCTTTGGGAGGGTGTCACTGGGCGCAGCGTGTCTGACGTCTGGATGGAGCGCCTGCAGCGAGGGGGTGTCGTGGTTCTCATGGCGCTCATGTCCGTCGCCTTGTTCAATGATGTGGCCCGCCTGGCTGGCTGAACGCTTCTTTTCCATGAAAACAAAATCCTTCGGACTTCGCGGCCTGACTCTTTCTGCGCTCGCGACAGCCCTTCTTTCGGCCCTGCCTGCGTGGGCTGTGGACCCCTTCACCTTGCGTGACATCCGCGTCGAAGGCTTGCAGCGCGTCGAGCCGGGAACGGTGTTTGCCTCGCTGCCATTCCGCATCGGTGACCAGTACAACGACGACAAGGGTTCGACCGCCATCCGTTCGCTGTTCGGCCTTGGGCTGTTCAGCGACGTGCGGCTGCAGGTCAATGGCGACGTGCTGGTGGTGATCGTCGAGGAGCGGCCCACGGTCGCGGACGTCAGCTTCTCCGGCATCAAGGAGTTCGACGAAGCGGTGCTGAAGAAGGCCCTGCGCGACATCGGGCTGACCGAAGGCCGGCCGTTCGACAAGGCACTGGCGGACCGCGCCGAGCAGGAGCTCAAGCGCCAGTACATCAACCGCAGCATGTACGCCTCGCAGGTCGTCACCACCGTGACCCCTGGCGAACGCAACCGCGTCAACCTCAACTTCAACGTGATCGAAGGCGACGTGGCCAAGATCCGTGAAATCCGCATCGTGGGCAACCGCGCGTTCTCGGAGTCGACGCTGCGCAACCTGTTCGATCTCGATACCGGCGGCTGGCTGAGCTGGTACACGAAGTCCGATCGCTACTCGCGCGCCAAGCTCAACGCCGACATCGAGACCCTGCGCTCCTACTACCTCACGCGCGGTTACCTCGAGTTCCGCATTGACTCCACGCAGGTCGCGATCTCGCCGGACAAGGAGAGCATGTCCATCACCCTGAACGTGACCGAAGGCGATCGCTACGTGGTCAAGTCGGTGGCGCTCGAAGGCGAGTACCTGGGACGGGAAGAGGAATTCAAGTCGCTCGTGACGCTGCGAGCTGGCGAGGCCTACAACGCGGAAGACGAGTCCAGCACCATCAAGGCCTTCACCGACTACTTCGGTGCCTTCGGTTATGCGTTCGCCCAGGTCGAGGCCACGCGCGACATCGATCGGGCGAACAAGCAGGTGGCCTTCGTGCTGCGTGCCCAGCCCGCGCGCCGGGTGTACGTGCGCCGCATCAATGTGGAAGGCAACAACCGCACCCGCGACGAAGTGATCCGCCGAGAGTTCCGCCAGCTGGAATCGGCCTGGTACGACAGCGACCGCATCCGCCTGTCGCGCGACCGCGTCGACCGCCTGGGCTTCTTCACGTCGGTGGAGGTCGATACCCAGCCGGTGCCGGGCACGCCCGACCAGGTGGACATGACCATCACCGTGGCCGAGAAGCCCACCGGCAACCTGACGCTGGGCGCCGGTTACTCCCAGGCCGACAAGCTGTCGATCATCGCCGGCATTCGCCAGGAGAACGTGTTCGGCTCCGGTAACTACCTGGGGGTGGATGTCAACACCAGCGACTACAATCGCCAGATCGTGGTGAGCACGGTGGACCCGTACTTCACGCCGGACGGCGTGTCGCGCAGCTTCGACGCCTACTACCGCACGACCACGCCGTACACGGAGCAGGGCGGTGACTACCGCCTCGTGACCCCGGGCGTGAGCGTGAAATTCGGTGTGCCCTTCACCGAGCAGGACACGGTGTTCTTCGGCATCGGCGTCGAGCAGACCAAGATCGAGCCCGGTACCGGTCTGCCCCAGGCCTACCAGCTGTACTCGAACACCTTCGGTGAAAGCAGCACCTCGGTGCCCCTGACCATCGGCTGGTCCCGCGACGGGCGCGACAGTGCCCTGGTGCCCACCCAGGGCCGCCTGCAGCGCTTCAACACCGAGCTGGGCGTGGGCGGCGACACCCGCTACCTCAAGGCCAGCTACCAGATCCAGCAGTACATCCCCCTGAGCAAGCAGTACACCCTCGCGTTCAACGGCGAGCTGGGCTACGGCAAGGGCCTGGGCGGCCGTCCGTTCCCGCTGTTCAAGAACTTCTACGGCGGCGGCCTCGGCTCGGTGCGCGGCTTTGACCAGGGCACCCTGGGCCCGACCTCGCCCATCATGTCCGGCGCTCAGGCCGGTCAGCTGGTGAACATCGGCGGCAACCGCAGCATGGCGTTGAGCGCCGAGTTCATCACCCCGTTCCCCGGTGCGGGCAACGACCGCACCCTGCGCATGTTCGGCTTCATAGACGTCGGCAACGTGTACGGTGAAAATGACACCCGTCCGAATGCCACCGATTTGCGCGCTTCCGTGGGCGTGGGCCTGAGCTGGATCTCGCCCGTCGGCCCCTTGCGCTTCGCCATCGCCAACCCCATCCGGAAATTCACAGGCGATAGAATCCAGAAATTCCAGTTTCAGATCGGAACCTCCTTTTGATGAAGACTTTTTACCGAATTTTCAACCGACGCTTCCTGCTGGCTGCGGGCCTGGGCCTGCTGGCCTTTGCCGCCACGGCACAGGATTTCCGCATCGGTTTCGTGAACACCGACCGCATCTTCCGCGAAGCCAACCTGGCCAAGGCGGCACAGACCAAGCTGGAGCAGGAATTCTCGCGGCGCGAGAAGGAAGTCCAGGGCCTCGCTGCACAGCTCAAGTCCGCTTCCGAGAAGTTCGAGCGCGAATCGCCCACCTTGCCTGATGCGCAGCGCACGAACCGCCAGCGCCAGCTGGTCGAGCAGGACCGCGACTTCCAGCGCAAGCAACGCGAATTCCAGGAAGACCTCAATCTGCGCAAGAACGAGGAACTGCAAAGCGTGCTCGAACGCGCCAACCGCGTGATCAAGCAGGTTGCCGAGGCCGAGAAGTACGACCTGGTGATCCAGGAAGCTGTGTACATCAACCCCAAGCACGACATCACCGACAAGGTGTTGAGCAGCTTGAACGGCAGCAAGTAAGTCACAGCAGGGTTACCCGTGTCGAGGCCACTGGGCGACATCGTTGAAGCCCTGGGCGGTACGCGTCACGGTGCAACCGATCTGCTGATCCACCGCCTGGCCCCTGTGGCCACGGCGGGCCCGGGGGATCTGGCCTTCGTCGCACAGGCGCGCTATGCCAGCCAGATCGACACCACGGCCGCCGGGGTGCTCCTGGTTCCCCCGGCCTTGCAGGACCGTGCCCTGGCGCGCGGGGCCTGCATCGTCACGGACGACCCCTACCTCTACTTTGCGAAGCTGACCCAGTGGTGGCGGCGGCAGCATGAAGTGGCGCCTGCACCGGGCGTCGATCCCCTGGCCAGCATCCATCCCTCGGCGCGGGTCGACGAAGGCGTGAGCGTGGGCCCGTTTACCGTGGTGGGGCGCGATGTGCATCTGGCGCGGGGCGCCCGGATCGGTGCGCACGCCGTGCTGGGCGACGGCGCGCAAGTGGGCGAGGGCACCGTGCTGCACCCCCGGGTCACGCTGGGTGAGCGCTGTGTCATCGGTGCGCGCGGTGTGGTGCATTCCGGCGTGGTGATCGGGGCCGACGGCTTCGGCTTCGCACCGCACCAGGGCGAATGGATCAAGATCGAGCAACTCGGTGCGGTGCGCATCGGCGATGACGTGGAGATCGGTGCGAACACCTGCATCGATCGCGGCGCGCTGGACGACACCGTGATCGAGGACGGCGTGAAGCTGGACAACCTGATCCAGATCGGCCACAACGTGCGCGTGGGTGCGCACACCGCCATGGCCGGTTGTGTCGGCGTGGCAGGCAGCGCCACCATCGGCGCACACTGCACCATCGGCGGTGGGGCGGTGGTGCTGGGGCATCTCCGGCTGGCCGATGGCGTGCATGTCTCGGCGGCATCGGTGGTCACCCGCTCTCTGCTCAAGCCAGGGCATTACACCGGCATGTTCCCCATCGACGACAATGCGATCTGGGAAAAGAACGCTGCTTCTCTCAAGCAGCTCAACCGCCTGCGCGAGCGCCTCAAGGCCGCAGAACAGGCGATCGAACAAGCCCTTCAAAACAATTCAAAGCCATGATGGACATCCACCAGATTCTCAAGCAGCTGCCGCACCGATACCCCATTCTCCTGGTGGACCGCGTGCTGGAGCTGGACAAGGGCAAGAGCATCAAGGCGCTGAAGAACGTGACCATCAACGAGCCGTTCTTCGTGGGCCACTTCCCGCATCGCCCGGTCATGCCGGGGGTGCTCATGCTCGAAGCCATGGCCCAGGCCGCCGCCCTGCTGTCCTTCGACACGATGGGTGTCACGCCCGACGACAAGACGGTGTACTACTTTGCAGGCATCGACGGCGCGCGCTTCAAGCGCCCGGTCGAGCCGGGCGACCAGCTCATCATGGACGTGACCCTGGAGCGCGCCAAGGCCGGCATCTTCAAGTTCAAGGGTGTGACCCGCGTGGGCGATCAGGTGGCGTGTGAAGCCGAACTGATGTGCACCATGCGCACCATCGCCTGACCGCAGGGGAGGGCGCCCTGTGTCTTTGATCCATCCCACCGCGCTGGTCGACCCTGCCGCCGAACTCGACAGTTCGGTGGCTGTCGGGCCGTACACGGTGATCGGCCCCCATGTGAAGATCGGTGCGGGCACCACGGTCGGCGCGCATTGCGTGATCGAGGGCCACACCACGATCGGCCGCGACAACCGCATCTTCCAGTTCAACTCGCTGGGGGCAGTTCCGCAGGACAAGAAGTACGCGGGCGAGCCCTGCGAGCTGGTCATCGGGGACCGCAACACGGTCCGCGAGTTCTGCACCTTCAACATCGGTTCGCCCGGTGATCGGGCGGTGACCCAGGTCGGCAACGACAACTGGATCATGGCCTACGTGCACCTCGCACACGACTGCGTGGTGGGCAACCACACCATCTTTGCCAACAACTCGCAGCTTGCCGGTCACGTGGTCGTGGACGACTGGGTGATCCTCGGCGGCTTCACCGTCGTGCACCAGTTCGTGCGCGTGGGCGCCCATGCCATGACGGCCATGTGCTCGCTGCTGTTCGCCGACCTGCCCCCGTTCGTCATGTGCCAGGGGCAGCCCGCGCAGGCGCGCTCGATGAACTTCGAAGGACTGCGCCGCCGAGGCTTCTCTGCCGAGCGCATCTCGGCCGTGAAGGCCATGCACAAGGCGCTGTACCGGGACGATCTCAAGCTCGACGAGGCGGTGGTCCGCATCCGTGCGCTGACCGACAAGACGCCCGAGGCCGCACCCGATGTGGCCATGATGCTGGACTTCCTCGGGCAGGTGTCGCCCCAGCGCGGCATCGTCCGCTGACCTTCGCATGAATCCGTCCAAGCGTTTTGCCCTCGTGGCGGGCGAGACGTCGGGCGATCTGCTCGCGGGTCTGTTGCTGGGGGGTGTCCGGCAGCGCTGGCCCGATCTCCAATCGTTCGGCATCGGTGGCCCTCAAATGGCCGCGCAGGGCTTCGATGCCTGGTGGCCCAGCGAGAAGCTCGCGGTGCGGGGTTATGTCGAGGTGCTGCGCCACTACCGCGAAATCGTCGGCATTCGTTCCCAGTTGCAGCAGCGCCTGCTGGCTTCGGCGCGCCCCGACGTGTTTATCGGCGTGGATGCGCCCGATTTCAACCTCGACCTGGAAGCCGGGCTGAAGGCCGGCGGCGTGCGCACGGTGCACTTCGTCTGCCCATCCATCTGGGCCTGGCGGGCGGACCGGGTCGACAAGATCCGCCGCAGCGCCGATCACGTGCTGTGCATTTTTCCCTTCGAACCCGATCTGCTGGCACAGCACGGCATTGCCGCCACCTACGTGGGGCATCCGCTGGCCAATGTGATTCCGGTGGAGCCGGACCGCGCGGCCGCGCGTGCCCGGCTCGGCCTGCGCGCAGAGGACACGGTCGTGGCCATCCTGCCGGGCAGCCGCGCATCGGAGGTGCAATACCTGGTCAGCCGCTTTTTTGCGGCCGCCGTCCACCTCAAGCGCGAGCGCCCGGGCATCCGGTTCGTGGTGCCGGCGGTGCCCGCGCTGCGCGAGCGCATCGAGGCGGCGGCCCATGCTGCAGGCCTGGGTGACGCGTTGGCGGTGATCGCCGGGCAGTCCCACACGGCGCTCGCCGCCTGCGATGTGACGCTGATCGCCAGCGGCACGGCCACGCTGGAGGCCGCGCTGTTCAAGCGCCCCATGGTGATCGCTTACAACATGAACTGGTTGTCCTGGCAGATCATGCGGCGCAAACAATTGCAGCCCTGGGTGGGCTTGCCCAACATCCTCTGCGGCGAGTTCGTGGTGCCCGAGCTGCTGCAGGACGCCGCCACGCCCCAGGCCCTGTCGCAGGCGGTGCTGGACTGGCTCGATGCACCTGCGAAAATCGCGTCGCTGCAGCGACGATTCACCGAGCTGCACCACACGCTGAGACGAGATACCGCCCAACTGGCCACCGATGCGATCGAACAAGTTCTTGAAGGCTGAGCAGGCCGCGCTGATCTGGGACGTGCCCGGGTTGCTGGCGGGCGTGGACGAGGCCGGGCGCGGCCCTCTGGCGGGGCCGGTGGTGGCCGCTGCCGTCATCCTGGACGACCGTGCACCCATCAAGGGCCTGGCGGACTCCAAGCAGCTGACCGCCTTGCGCCGCGAGAAGCTGTATGACGAGATCCGCGCCAAGGCGCTGTGCTGCAGCGTGGCCCAGGCCTCGGTGGAAGAGATCGATCAGCTCAATATCCTCCAGGCCACGATGCTGGCCATGCGCCGGGCGGTGCTGGGTCTTCGCCTGAAGCCCGCCAAGGTGCTGGTGGATGGCAACCGCCTGCCGACGCTGGATGTGCTGGCCGAGGCCATCGTGTCGGGCGACGCGCTGGTGCCCTCGATTTCGGCCGCGTCCATCCTGGCCAAGGTTACGCGCGATCGCTTGCTGTGCGAGCTGCACCTGCAGCATCCCGAGTACGGGTTCGACCAGCACAAGGGCTATGGAACGGCGCAACACATGCAGGCCTTGCGGGTGCATGGCGCGCTGGCCGTGCACCGGCGTTCGTTCGCGCCGGTGGCCCGCGCCCTGGTGCCGCCAGTGGCCGGCGGAGAAGCCGAGCCATGACCGCGCCACCCCAGGCCATCACATCGCGCGACAACCCGTTGCTCAAACGCCTGCGCCAGCTGGCGCAGGACGGCACCGCCTACCGAAAGCAGGGTCAGGTCTGGCTGGAGGGGGATCACCTTTGCCGGGCCTTGCTGGCGCGTGGACACAGGCCGGTGACGGCGGTATTCACCGAGTCCTTCTGGCCGCAGGCCCCCCACGACTTGCGCGATGCCGCCGATCACGTGGTCACCGTGCCCGATGCCCTGATGGCCGGCATCAGCGGCCTGGAGTCGCCGGCCGGCGTGGGCTTTGTGTGGGCGTTGCCGCCCACCCAGGCGGTGCAGGGCGGCACGGCCACCGTGGTGCTGGACCGGCTGCAGGACGCCGGCAACGTGGGTTCCATCCTGCGCAGCGCCTCCGCTTTCGGTTTTTCCCAGGTGCTGGCGATCAAGGGCACCGCTGCGCTGTGGTCCCCGAAGGTGGTGCGCGCCGGCATGGGGGCGCACTTCGGGCTGCGGCTGATCGAAGGCCTGGCGGCGGACGATCTCGCGGCGCTGGACGTGCCCATGCTGGTGACCAGTTCCCACCAGGGTGATTGGCTGCACCAGGCCCGGTTGCCCTGGCCTTGCGCCTGGGTCATGGGGCATGAAGGGCAGGGCGTGGGTGAGGCCTTGATGGCTCGGGCCGGGGCTTTTGTGCGCATTGCCCAGCCGGGGGGCGAAGAGTCGCTCAACGTGGCCGCCGCTGCGGCAATCTGTCTGCACGCCAGCGCAGCTCGATAGCCTGCGTCAATCCCGGCTCGCCGGCGGTCCCAAGCTATAATTCCACGGTTTACCCGCAATCTGCGCAACACCTGCGCGCCCCGGCTCATCACCCCAGGTTTTGGCTCCGTTTCTGCTCCGGCTCAGGCCGGTGCGAGGCGGGTGCGAAGCCTGCGCGGCACCTGCCGCCGGCGCGAGGACGTTGCCACCCCACTCTGGAGAATTCCGTGCTTCCCGTCCACCCGAAAGCCCTTCTCGCGCTCGCCGACGGCACGGTCTTTACAGGCGTTTCCATTGGCGCCACCGGTCAGACCACGGGCGAAGTGGTGTTCAACACCTCGCTCACCGGTTACCAGGAAATCCTCACCGATCCCAGCTACTGCCAGCAGATCGTCACGCTGACGTATCCGCACATTGGCAATACCGGCGTCAATGCCGAAGACGTGGAGGCCAACCGCGTCCACGCCGCTGGCCTGATCATCAAAGACCTGCCCCTGCTGGCCTCCAACTTCCGCAGCAACGAAACGCTTTCGCAGTACCTGCAGCGCGAAGGCACTGTCGCCATCGCCGACCTCGACACCCGGGCGCTCACGCGCCGCCTGCGCACGCACGGCGCACAGAACGGCTGCATCCTGGCCTTGCCGGCCGGTGAAGCCATCACCGAGGCGCACCGCGCGCAGGCCCTGGCCGCCGCCAAGGCCGCGCCGAACATGGCCGGCACCGATCTGGCCAAGGTGGTCTCGGCCACCGCACCCTACGCCTGGACGCAGACCGAGTGGCAACTCGGCTTCGGCTACGGCGAGCAGATCGCGCCGCGCTTCCACGTGGTCGCCTACGACTTCGGCGTGAAGTACAACATCCTGCGCATGCTCAGCGAGCGCGGCTGCAAGATCACTGTGGTGCCTGCGCAGACGCCGGCCTCCGACGTGTTCAAGCTCAAGCCCAATGGCGTGTTCCTGTCCAACGGCCCCGGCGACCCGGAGCCCTGCGACTACGCCATCGCCGCCGCGCGCGAGATCATCGAAGCCGGTGTGCCGACCTTCGGCATCTGCCTGGGCCACCAGATCCTGGCGCTGGCCAGCGGTGCCAAGACCTTCAAGATGAAGTTCGGCCACCACGGGGCCAACCACCCGGTGAAGGACCTCGACAACGGCCGCGTGAGCATCACCAGCCAGAACCACGGCTTCGCGGTCGATGAAAAGACGCTGCCCGCCACGCTGCGCGCCACGCACGTGAGCCTGTTCGACGGCACGTTGCAGGGCCTGGCCCGCACCGACCAGCCCGCCTTCTGCTTCCAGGGCCACCCCGAGGCATCGCCCGGCCCGCACGACATCGGCTACCTGTTCGACCGTTTCATCGACCTGATGCAGGCCCGCGTGCCCGCCACCGCCTGAGCCGGCGCACACCCCCAGCGAACCATGCCCAAAAGAACCGACATTCAAACCGTCCTCATCATCGGCGCCGGCCCGATCATCATCGGCCAGGCCTGTGAGTTCGACTACTCTGGCGTGCAGGCCTGCAAGGCGCTGCGCGAAGAGGGCTACCGGGTCGTGCTGATCAACAGCAACCCCGCCACCATCATGACCGACCCGGCCACGGCCGACGTCACCTACATCGAGCCCATCACCTGGCAGACGGTCGAGAAGATCATCGCCAAGGAGCGCCCGCTGGCCCAGGGCGGCTTCGCCATCCTGCCGACCATGGGCGGCCAGACCGCGCTGAACTGCGCACTCGACCTGTGGCGCAACGGCGTGCTCGCCAAGTACGACGTGGAGCTGATCGGCGCCACGCCCGAGGCCATCGACAAGGCCGAAGACCGCCTGAAGTTCAAGGACGCCATGACCAAGATCGGTCTGGGTTCGGCGCGCTCGGGCATTGCCCACAGCATGGAAGAAGCCTGGGGCGTGCAGAAGACCGTCGGCTTCCCGGTGGTGATCCGACCCAGCTTCACGCTCGGTGGCACCGGCGGCGGCATTGCCTACAACCCGGAAGAGTTCGAGACCATCTGCAAGCGCGGCCTGGAGGCCTCGCCCACCAACGAGCTGCTGATTGAAGAATCGCTGCTCGGCTGGAAAGAGTACGAGATGGAAGTGGTGCGCGACAAGGCGGACAACTGCATCATCGTCTGCTCGATCGAGAACCTGGACCCCATGGGCGTGCACACCGGTGACTCGATCACCGTGGCGCCGGCTCAGACGCTGACCGACAAGGAATACCAGATCCTGCGCAACGCCTCGCTGGCCGTGCTGCGCGAGATCGGCGTGGACACCGGTGGCTCCAACGTGCAGTTCTCCATCAACCCGAAAGACGGCCGCATGGTTGTCATCGAGATGAACCCGCGCGTCTCGCGGTCTTCGGCGCTGGCGTCCAAGGCCACCGGCTTCCCGATCGCCAAGGTGGCCGCCAAGCTGGCCATCGGCTACACGCTCGACGAGCTGCGCAACGAGATCACGGGCGGCGCCACGCCCGCGAGCTTCGAGCCCAGCATCGACTACGTGGTCACCAAGATCCCGCGCTTCGCGTTCGAGAAATTCCCCACCGCCGACAGCCGCCTGACCACGCAGATGAAGAGCGTGGGCGAAGTCATGGCCATGGGCCGCACTTTCCAGGAGTCGTTCCAGAAGGCTCTGCGCGGCCTGGAAGTGGGCGTGGACGGCATGAACGAGAAAACGCAGGACCGCGAGACGCTGGAGCGTGAGCTCGGCGAACCCGGTCCGGACCGCATCTGGTACGTGGGCGACGCGTTCGCCGCAGGCTGGACGCTGGAGGAAGTGCACCAGTTCACCAAGATCGACCCCTGGTTCCTGGTGCAGATCGAAGAGATCGTGAAGATCGAACTCGCCCTGGAAAAGACCAGCCTCGACGCGATCGACGCCGATACGCTGCGCGGCCTGAAGAAGAAGGGCTTCTCGGACCGCCGCCTGGCCAAGCTGCTCAAGACCAACGACCAGGCCGTGCGCGAGCGCCGCATCGCCGAGAACATCCGCCCGGTCTACAAGCGCGTGGACACCTGTGCGGCCGAGTTCGCCACCGACACCGCCTACCTGTACTCTACCTACGAAGGCCATGGCGACGGCGAGTGCGAAGCCGAGCCGACCGGCAAGAAGAAGATCATGGTGCTCGGCGGCGGTCCCAACCGCATCGGCCAGGGCATCGAGTTCGACTACTGCTGCGTGCACGCCGCACTCGCCATGCGCGAGGACGGCTACGAGACCATCATGGTCAACTGCAACCCCGAGACCGTGTCGACCGACTACGACACCAGCGATCGCCTGTACTTTGAGCCCCTCACGCTGGAAGACGTGCTGGAGATCGTGGACAAGGAAAAGCCGGTCGGCGTGATCGTGCAGTACGGCGGCCAGACGCCGCTCAAGCTTGCGCTCGGCCTGGAGGCCGCGGGCGTGCCCATCATCGGCACCAGCCCCGACATGATTGACGCGGCCGAAGACCGCGAGCGCTTCCAGCAATTGCTGCACACCCTGGGCCTGCGCCAGCCGCCCAACGCCACCGCCCGTGCCGAGCCGGAAGCGCTGGAAAAAGCCGCCGCACTGGGTTACCCGCTGGTGGTGCGCCCCAGCTACGTGCTCGGTGGCCGCGCCATGGAAATCGTGCACGAGCAGCGCGACCTCGAGCGCTACATGCGCGAGGCCGTCAAGGTCAGCAACGACTCGCCCGTGCTGCTGGACCGCTTCCTGAACGACGCCATCGAGTGCGACGTGGACGCGGTGCGCGATGCCACCGGCCGCGTCTTCATCGGCGGCGTGATGGAGCACATCGAACAGGCCGGCGTGCACAGCGGGGACTCCGCCTGCTCGCTGCCGCCGTACTACCTGAGCAAGGCCACGGTCGACGAACTCAAGCGCCAGACTGCCGCCATGGCCGAAGGCCTGAACGTGGTCGGCCTGATGAACGTGCAGTTCGCGATCCAGGAAGTGGAAGAGAACGGCGTGAAGAAGGACGTGATCTTCGTGCTCGAAGTGAACCCGCGTGCCTCGCGCACCGTGCCCTTCGTGTCCAAGGCGACCGGCATCCAGCTGGCCAAGGTGGCGGCGCGCTGCATGGCCGGCCAGTCGCTCGACCAGCAGGGCATCGGGGCTGAAGTGACGCCGCCGTACTTCAGCGTCAAGGAAGCGGTGTTCCCGTTCGTGAAGTTCCCCGGCGTGGATACCATCCTCGGCCCCGAGATGAAATCCACCGGCGAAGTGATGGGCGTGGGCAAGACCTTCGGCGAAGCCTTCGTGAAGAGCCAGCTCGGCGCCGGCACCAAGCTGCCGACCTCGGGCAAGGTGTTCCTGACCGTGAAGAACAGCGACAAACCGCGCGCGGTGGAGATCGCGCGCCAGCTCGTCGAGATGGGCTTCTCGCTGGTCGCCACGCGCGGCACGGCAGCGGCCATCGCCGCGGCGGGCGTTGCGGTGCAGACGGTGAACAAGGTCACCGAAGGTCGCCCGCACATCGTGGACGCGATCAAGAACGGCGACATCGTGCTGGTCATCAATACGGTGGAAGAGCGCCGCAACGCGATTGCCGACTCGCGCGCCATCCGCACCTCGGCCTTGCTGGCCCGCGTGACCACCTTCACCACCATCGCTGGCGCCGAAGCCGCGGTGGAAGGCATGCAGTACCTGGACAAGCTGGGCGTGATCTCGGTGCAGGAGATGCACGCGCAGCTCTGAGCCGGCCACCCGTCCCGGCCTGGCACTTTTGCGCCGGCCGAGGCGGGTTGGGCAGCGGATTCTTTCGCGGCATAATGCCCTTTCATGAACACCGCCGAGCGGCAACGCCCGGCGGTTTGCTTTTGTGCTGGCGAAGAGCCGGAGACAGTAGGAGAACATCACCGTGGCCACCATTCCGATCACCAAACGCGGCGCCGAGAAGCTCAAGGACGAACTGCACCGCCTGAAAACCGTGGACCGCCCCTGGGTGATCAATGCGATCGCCGAGGCCCGTGCGCAAGGTGACCTGAGCGAGAACGCGGAGTACGACGCCGCCAAGGACCGCCAGGGCTTCATCGAAGGCCGCATCGCCGAGATCGAAGGCAAGCTGTCGGCTGCGCAGGTCATCGACCCGAGCGCACTCGATGCGGGCGGCCGCGTGGTGTTCGGCGCCACGGTGGAGCTGGAAGACGAAGACAGCGGCTCGGCCGTGACCTACCAGATCGTGGGCGAGGACGAGGCCGACCTCAAGCTGGGCCTGGTGAACATCAGCAGCCCGATCGCGCGCGCGCTGATCGGCAAGGAAGAGGGCGATGTGGCCGAGGTGCAGGCACCTGGCGGCACCAAGCGCTTCGAGATCGTGGCGGTGCGCTACGCCTGATGGCGATGCCGCTGCAGCGCGTGGCCATCTTCATCGCCGCCCTGTGGTGGGGCGGCATCACGGCGCTGAGTTTTCTCGCGGTGCCGACGCTGTTCGCCCAGCTGGGCAGCCCCGCCGTGGCGGGGCCGGTCGCCGCCAAGCTCTTTTCCCTGCAGTGTTACGCCGGCCTGTTGCTGGGCCTGGCGCTGCTGGTGATCTTGCGGCGCGGCAATGAGCAAGGTGGCCCGCCTGACGGCGCCACCATGACCACGCTGGGCATCGTGGTGCTGGGCATGCTGCTGGCGCTGCTGCAGGAGTTCGGCGTGGCGCAGAACATCGTCACAGCGCGCGCCAGCGGTGGCAACCTGCGCCTGTGGCACGGCGTTGGCAGTGCCATGGTGCTGGGCCAGTGGCTGTGTGCCGGCGCCGTGCTCTGGCGTTTGAGCCGGGCATCGCCGGCTCGCTGAACCTCAGGCCACCAGGCGTTCGGCCGACTCCAGGGTGTTGACCATCAGCATGGTGATGGTCATGGGGCCCACGCCGCCGGGCACGGGCGTGATCCAGCCGGCCACGTCCTTCACGCCGTCGAAGTCCACGTCCCCGCACAGCTTGCCCTCGTCGTTGCGGTTCATGCCCACGTCCAGCACCACGGCGCCGGGCTTGACCATGTCGGCGGTGAGCACGTTGCGCTTGCCCACGGCAGCCACGATCACGTCGGCCTGCAGCGTCTGGGCTTTCAGGTCCTTGGTGTTGCTGTGGCAGATGGTCACCGTGGCGTTCTGCTGCAGCAGCATCAGGGCCATGGGCTTGCCCACGATGTTGCTGCGCCCGATCACCACGGCGTGCTTGCCCTTGAGCTCGAAGCCGATGCTTTCCAGCATCTTCATGCAGCCGTAGGGGGTGCAGGGCCAGAAACCCGGCATGCCGGTCATGAGCGCGCCGGCGCTGGCGATGTGAAAGCCGTCCACATCCTTGGCCGGTGAGATGGCTTCGATCACCTTCTGGGCGTCGATGTGGGCCGGCAGCGGCAGCTGGACCAGGATGCCGTGGATGGTGGCGTCGCGGTTGAGGGCATCGACGCGTGCGAGCAATTCCGCCTCGCTGAGGGTGGCGGGCCAGCGCTCCAGCACCGAGTGCATGCCGGTGTCTTCGCAGGCCTTGACCTTGTTGCGCACGTAGACCTGCGAGGCCGGGTTGTCGCCCACCAGGATCACGGCCAGGCCCGGCGTGATGCCCTTGGCCTTGAGGGCGGTGACGCGCGCGCTGACGTCGGCGCGCAGTTGGCGGGAGAGGGCATTGCCGTCGATGAGTTGGGCGGTCATGGCTGGAAGGTTTCTGCGGTTGAAATGCAAACGCCCGCCGGGAGAGCGGCGGGCGTCGGGGAAATGTGGGGGCGGGGTCTGAGGTTCAGGCCTTGGCCGGGGTTTGGCCGAGCGCGATCTTGAGCAGATCGGCCACGGTGTTGGCGCCAAGCTTTTCCATGATGTTGGCGCGGTGCGCCTCCACTGTCTTGATGCTGATGCCCAGGTCGTCGGCGATCTGCTTGTTCAGGCGGCCGGCGACGATGCGCTCGAGCACCTGCGCCTCGCGGCTGGTGAGCTTGGAGAGCAGGGCGTCGCGGCTGACCGCCTGCTGGTGGGTGGCGAAGGCCTCGCGCGCGTGTTCGAGCATGCGCTCGACCAGGGCCACGAGCTGGTCTTCCTTGAAGGGCTTCTGGATGAAGTCGAGTGCGCCGCGTTTCATGGACTCCACCGCCATGGGCACGTCGCCGTGGCCGGTGATGAAGACGATGGGCAAGGGGGACTGGCGCTCGATCAGGCGTTCCTGAAGTTCCATGCCGGTCATGCCGCCCATGCGGATGTCGGCGATCAGGCAGGCCACTTCACGCGCGTCGTAGCGACTGAGAAAGGCCTCGGCCGATTCGAAACATCGGACCCGGAAGTCCTTGCCTTCGAGGAGCCATTGCAGAGAGTCGCGCACCGCCTCGTCGTCATCGACCACGTAGACGCTGCCTTTTTTGGGGATCAAACTCATCTCGCTCTTTCAGTGTCGGTCAGCGACTCTGTGGCGGGCCCGGCCCCTGTGCTGAGGTTCTGCAGCCGTGAGACCACAGGAATCCAGAAGCTGAAGCAGCAACCCACCACCTCTTCACCATTGTAGATGTTCTGAACCTGCATCCGGCCATGGTGCGATTCGACGATGCTGCGGCACAGTTTGAGGCCGATGCCCATGCCCTCGCTCTTGGTGCTGTAGAAGGCCTCGTAGATGCGCTCGATCATTTCGTCGGGCACACCATTGCCGGAGTCGCGCACCGAGAACTCCACCACGTCCACGTCGTCCAGGCGGCGCGGGCCGACGCGCAATTCCACGTAGCGCTCGCCGGGCGCGCGCCCGGCCTGCGCGATGGCTTCGCCCGCGTTCTTCAGGAGGTTGATGAGCACCTGTTCGATCAGGATGGGATCGACCATGAGGTGGGGCAGGCGCGCGGCCACATAGGGCGAGAGGCGCACCTGGTGCCGGCGCAGTTCGATCTCGGCGAGTTCGATCGCGTTGCTCACCATCTGCGCCACGTCGGACAGGGTGGGGTTGGGCTCGCTGCGTTTCACGAAGGCGCGGATGCGCTGGATGATCTGCCCTGCGCGCTGGGCCTGGCGAGAGGTCTTCTCCAGGGCCCCGAGCAGTTCATCGGTGGTGATGCGCTGCTCGGTCACGCGCGAGATCATGCCGTTGCAATAGTTGGTGATCGCGGTCAGCGGCTGGTTGAGTTCGTGCGCCACGCTCGAGGCCATTTCACCCATGGTGATCAGCCGGCTGGCGGTCTGCGCGCGCTCGGCCTGGCGGGAGGCCTGTTCCTCCGCGTAGCGGCGCGGCGTGATGTCGCTGGCGATCACCATCTGCGCGAGGCGGCCGTCGACCCAGGTGAGGTAGCGCGTGCGCACCTCCAGCCAGCGGTCCAGTTCCTCGACGAAGACTTCCGCGTTCTCCGCGCCCGCGTCGGTCAGCGTTTCGGTGGGCATGCCGGCGAAGGCGTCCACGGCGTCGCCATCGTCGGGGCTGGGGGAGGGCTGGTTCCCCGCGAGGTCGACCAGGTGGCGGTGTCCCTGGCCCCGGGTGCCGAACCACAGCCGGTACATCTTGTTGGCGAACAGCATCTCGTCGCTGCCCAGCGGCGCGACCGAGACGGCGGAGTCGAGCGACTCCAGCACGGTGGTGAAGCGTTCGTAGGAAGCGGAGAGTTCCTCGCGGATGCGCTTGGGCTCGGTGATGTCGGTCATCGAGGTCATCCAGCCGGTCTGGTGGCCCTTGGGGTCGATCAGCGGCGAGACGTACATGCGCGCGTCGAAGATGCTGCCGTCCCGGCGCTTCACATGGACCTCGAAGCCGCCGGGCGTGGAGCGGCCGCGCAGCTCGTCTTCCAGGCGCGCGGCGAGTTGATCGTGTTCCTCTTCCGGCCAGTAGGGGAAGGGCGCGGTGCGGCCGACCAGCTCGCCTTCGGTCCAGCCGGTCATGGAGCAGAAGGCCGGGTTGACGTAGGTGATGCGGCCCTGCATGTCCAGCGCCCGCATGCCGGTGAGCATGGAGTTCTCCATCGCCCGGCGGAAGTTGGTCTCGGCCACCAGGGCCTGCTGCGCCTGCACGCGGCGGCGGGTGTGGCGCCAGGTGCCGAGCAGCATCCACACGGTGAGCGCGGAGAGCGCGCCGATGACCCAGAAGAAGCCGCTGCCCACGATGTCCTGCGAGGTGCGGTAGCCCTGGGCTTTCAGGATGAGGCCGTTGCCCACGGGCGAAACGGGGACTTCGTGTTCCAGCGGCGGGTTCGACCAGGGCAGCAGGCGCAGCACGGTGGAGGGGGTCTGCAGGCTGCCGGCCAGCACGCGGCCCCGGTCGTCGACCAGCGCCACGGCGTAGCGGGCCATGATTTCCGGCGGGATGCCGAAGCGCATCAGGCCGTCGATCGAGTACTCGCCCATGATGGTGCCGGAGAACCGGCCTTGCTCGCTCAGCGGCACGTGCAGCATCAGGGTCGAGTTGCGCGCGTCTTCACCCAGGGGGCGCGAGTAGATGGGTTGGCGCAGGTCGCGCGCGAGATCGAAGGAGCCGTCGGTCTCGCCGGGCGTGAGCACGGTGCCGACGGGGCGCACCAGCGCGGCGGGCGCGCTGGGCGAGGCATAGGTGGCCAGCACGTTGCGCCGACCGTCCACCCAGCTGATGGCCAGCATCTCGGGGAACTGGCTCACCAGGGATTCGACCTGGAACTCGAACTCTTCGCTCTCGATCTCTTTGTTGCCCACCTCGCGGGCCAGGCGCATGAGTTGCTCCTGCCGTTCGAGCAGGCGCAGCCGCAGGCGCTGCTGGGCGTACTCCACGTCGCGCGTCACGGCTTCCTGTTCGCGTTCGAGTTCCTCGTAGCGCAGGTAGGTGATGGCCACGACGATGGCCGAGAGGAACAGCAGCACGGCCAGCAAGGGGCCAAGGGTGGCGAAGCGGTCCTGCCGCGAGGGCGGAAGGCGGCGCCACCAGCGCTTCCACCAGACGGCCTGTGCGGGCGGGCTGTTCGGTGGCGTGGTTTCGGGCAGGGGAATCATGAACCCTTGAGTCTACGTGAGCGGGTGCTCCGGGTTCTGCTCTCTACCTGTCCTGTAATTTCATAATACAAAAACATGAAGCATATGTTGAAAATGAAAAGCTTTTGTGGAAAAATCAGTGACAGTGCGGATGGACCTCCGTAAGCTCGATTGAAACCAACAGGAGACAACATGTCAGCGAATGACGCTCTCAACGTCCGTGGTGCCACGGACGCGGATTCCCAGGAAACCCGTGAGTGGATGGAGGCGCTGGCCGCCGTCATCGAGCGCGAGGGCCCCGAGCGGGCGCACTTCCTGCTGGAGCAATTGCTGGAGGAAGCCCGCCAGCACAGCATCGACCTGCCTTTCTCGGCCACCACCGGTTACGTCAACACCATCGAGGCGAACCAGGAAGAGCGTTGCCCGGGCAACATCGAAATCGAAGAACGCCTGCGCGCCTACATGCGCTGGAACGCCATGGCCATGGTGGTCAAGGCCAACCGCCACAACCCCGAGGACGGCGGTGACCTGGGCGGCCACATCGGTTCGTTCGCCTCGCTGGCCCACATGTTCGGCGCCGGCTTCAACCACTTCTGGCACGCCGAGAGCGAGAACCACGGCGGCGACTGCCTTTACATCCAGGGCCACGTGTCGCCGGGCGTCTATGCCCGTGCCTACCTGGAAGGCCGCCTGACCGAAGAGCAACTGCTCAACTTCCGCCAGGAAGTCAACGGCAAGGGCCTCTCCAGCTACCCGCACCCCAAGCTCATGCCCGAGTTCTGGCAGTTCCCCACGGTGTCGATGGGCCTGGGCCCGCTGATGGCGATCTACCAGGCGCGTTTCCTCAAGTACCTGCACGCCCGTGGCATCGCCAACACCGAGAACCGCAAGGTCTGGGTGTTCTGCGGCGACGGCGAGATGGACGAGGTCGAGTCGCTGGGCGCCATCAGCCTGGCCGCCCGTGAGAACCTCGACAACCTGATCTTCGTGGTGAACTGCAACCTGCAGCGCCTGGACGGCCCGGTGCGCGGCAACGGCAAGATCATCCAGGAACTCGAAGGCGAGTTCCGCGGCTCCGGCTGGAACGTGATCAAGCTGCTGTGGGGCAGCGAGTGGGACTCGCTGCTGGCGCGCGACAAGGACGGCGCGCTGCGCAAGATCATGATGGACACGGTCGAC
>Ga0247823_10000262_pt1 | contig 45409 bp, 42 predicted proteins | sample 13C_PalmiticAcid_2_FD_192426 | JGI IMG/M metagenome (GOLD analysis project Ga0247823, IMG submission 192426) | Soil microbial communities from agricultural site in Penn Yan, New York, United States - 13C_PalmiticAcid_Day30 | ecosystem: Environmental > Terrestrial > Soil > Agricultural land... | reverse complement strand
TCGCAAGACTCAAGGCCGGGGGCCTTTCGCAAATCTATTTGGATCTGGACTCTTCGCACAGCCACTCCAAGTACCTCATCGTCAACGGCAAAACCGTGTACCTCGGTACCGGAAACTGGAACGCCTCGGACATCAACACGCATCCGCAGCTCTACATCCGCCTCGACGATGCCCACCTGGCGACCTCGCTCTCGGCCTATCTGTCGCAGCAAATCGCCTACGAACATTCGGGCGAGAACCTCACACGCCACTCGCGAATCTGGATCGGTGCGCGCAAGCCGGAGATCGCTCCGGAAGATTTTGAGAGTGCCATCTCTCGTATCTTCGTGCCCGCCACGGTCTCAGCAATTCAGCAGCGCGGCGGCGAAGCCTACCAACCGGTGCTCATTCACCAAGGCGGATCAACACTCGATCGCCGCCGCGGAGCTCTCACTCTGCCCGACGAAGTCGCGCACATCGCCTATCTCAATCCACTCGTCTACCGTGCGGCACGCGAAGCCCCGGTGGGCCAAGTTTACGGCCCCCTACACAAAGATTACTTTTTGATGGACCCCAATCACGCGATGAATTCCAAATCGAGTGTCGCTGAAGCTTGGGCGGGCGCCACTCAGCTGGGACGCTCGTACGAGATCTCCAAAGACGGGCTCAACTTGCAAGCCGAAGGCGGCGCCGTGGTTCTGCACTTGCGCAAAGACGACCCCGATCAGAGCGATACCGATTACCTAGCGGGCCTCACGCAGTACTTTGAAAAAATCAAAGCCGGCCGCGGTCCCGCAAACCTCGAGGGCTACTGGGTCTATGTCGGGCCCGAATACATTTTGGAATACCTGCATTTCTCCGAAGCCCCCGAAGCGGGACTCGAAGGGCTCGCCGCACTCAAACATAAGAGCGGTGTTTTGGAAGCCAAGATCCACCAGAGCGAAATCTTGCGCGTGGTAGCTCCCGGTAGCGCCGCAATGAGCGCCGAGCACGGTCGCAGCGCTGTATCGGTCGCCTTTCCCACACAGCCCTACAAAGTGAGAGCCATCATGAAAGAATGCCAGCGCATGCTGAATTCCACGGTCGCCGAACACAAGGGTGAACTAGAGAAGATCAAAGGCGCGATGCTTAAGGGGAAACGTCTCCCTTAGGAGTAGAAGTGGCCTGGCTTAAGGTTTGGACGATCGTCGGGCACTTCGATTTCGCTGCGGCTTGGTGCCGCTGCTTGAGCCAGGCTTTGGCGGCCTCGTGAGTCTCCTCGTCGGTGGATCTCGTAGATCGTAAAAGGCCTAAAAGCTCTCGTGTCATAAAGCTCTCAATGCGTTCGGGGTTCGTGCGCACTTGTTCGGCAAGCCAGTCGAGCGTTTCGCGGTACGATTGCTTGATGGCGGCAACGCTGATCAGCTCAGGCGAGACCCCCACCTGGCGCACAAGAGCCCCTATCACCTCTGGAGTCACCGTATGTTTGAAAACCTTACGAAAGTTGCCACGATAATTTCCGAGCGAGGCGTATTGATGAAGCACCAATAGATTGATGCCCTCGCTCAGGGTGGCTGTCAGCGAAGTTCCCCGTCTCCGCATGATCAAACAAAAGGTTTTCAACATTCCGTAACTGACAAGGCGCTCATCTTGAGGGTAGTGACGCAACAAAGTGATGTAAATGTTGAGGTAGTCTTTGTAATGAAAGGTCTTCGCTTCGACACGCGGATAGAGCGATTCCATCATTCCGATCACTTGCGGCAGAAACTCACGAAACGCTTCGGGATTGGCTTCAATCATCGCGGTCAGGGTAAAATCGTAAATTTGACTGTAGTTCCCCATCTGAAGCAAATGCTTCAGGAGCGTTTGCATGCCACGAGTTCCGAACTCGGCCAGGGCCTCCGGATGTTCCGCCACGAGCTTCCGCATCGCCGTCAGATATAGCGTTCTCGTGGCATGATCCTGAGCCGAAACATGCATGACCTGCATCGCGATGCGCCGGGCCGCGGGACTGAATCGCGCGTAGTTTTTTCTGAAGCTCACGAAAAAATGTTTCGCGTTGAACCCTTCGGAGCTCATAAAGGCTTGGATCTTGCGACTCACATAACCAATATGCTCAGTGTTTCGATTGAGGATATGAAGCCCGCCCAGGGAGCTGAAATAGCCTTGCCACATCCGCTGGCCTAGTTCAGGAAAGCGGGCGTCGAAGCTCATCATCCACTCGAGGTCTTTTTCGTAGTGCTCGGGGTACAGAATTTTCCAAAGAGAGGTGATCTCCTCATCCGAAGGCGAACGTCCCGCATTCACCTCTGCTTCAAAATGCTCTAGCACCGCCACCCGAGAAAAGCGCTCACCCGAATGGAGAGCCTCAGTATCGATCGTAAAACCCGAATCCTCGAGTACAGAAAGCAACCCGAAGCGAGACAACAGCTCGCGAGTCGAGTCCCTGTTTTGAGAATAGATGAGGAGCTTTTTGACACTATCGACGATGCGCTCACGCTCCAGCACATCGTCTTCGTTTTGGTGGGATTCCCGCAGCCACTGCACGACCTTATCGCGATCAAGCTTGCGCGCGATGGCCTCTAAGGTGCGCATGGATTCGTCGCCCACCGTTTTGTGCGGCACTTCCACCATGAGGCGAATCCAGCGCACGAGCTGCCGGAAGTGAGTCAGGTCCTCGGAGCCGTTGCGGTGACGAACGATCTCTGCGTTTTCGTAAAAAAGCGTCTCTCCCCGCGCCATCGCCTCGAGCCCCAGCTCACCCAGATTCTGTGTCTGCCCGCGGATCTCGGCGTCGAGATCCGTGCCGAGCGGAAAGTACCCGTCCTTGGCAATAGCTACGTTCGAGGTGGGCTCGTAGTGCTCCATCGTCACGGGAAACTTGCCAAAGAAAAGCTCCGGGATGATCACGTCGAGAGTTTTGTATTCGGGAGAGAATTTAAAAAATTTGAGAAGCAGCGCTTTGAAGGTTTTTCGATCTTTGATGCTGGTCGCGGGATCCTTGGGGCGAATGATGATGTCGATGTCGCGCCGGGGGCTGTGCCAAGTGTTGAGAGCGATAGTCTCCTGATGGGCAATCCACGTATCAAAGGCTTCGCCGCTGCCCAAAACTTCGATCTGCGTGCGCACAAAATCGTCGAGTTCTCGGCTCGTACCGCCGTAAGCGATTTGCTCGTATCCCGAATGAAAGGTCTCGAGCCTTTTGAAAAAATCCGTTCGCGCCAGCACCTGTCCCATCCGTCGAGCGTGCAGCTGTGCGGACTCGGAGATCTCGCGCGCGCCGGCCACCGCCGACAACGCCAGCGCCGCAGCGAAAACGCATCGCTGAAACGCCTGAAATGCTCGGGAAGATGCCATGAATCCCGCCGGGATTAGCGCGCCGCATTAACGCAGTCAAAGCAAAAGTCCCTCTGTAGTTTCAGCTTCTTAAGCTCAAGAAAAACCCCTAAGAAATCATCCCTAAAATGCCGAAATGATTAGCTATGGGAGCCCAACGATATTACCGAGCGGCGTTTTGGACGCTGGCCGTGGCCTGCTCGATACCGCCGGCCGCCCTAGGTGCTCCCGAAAAACACGCCTGGGCCAAAAACTGCGCGGTGATTCTCGGCATGGCCGCCGCCGTGGGCGGCAGCATCGAGTCGCGCCAGCGGGCCATCGCCAACGGCGATTTTGTTTTTAAAGAAAACCTGGTCTTGGAGGGCGCCTCTCATTTGATCGGCCCCGTCTCCTTACCCATGCGCTTGCTGGGCCGTTCATCGCACGGAGAAACGATGGGCGAAGCCTTAAAGCACACGGTACTCTACGACTACGCCTATTTGCTCGGATACGCGTCGCTCTACGCCGGACTCGTTCGTTTTAACCGTAAGTTCGGAGAAATTCGCTTCGATGATTTCGAAAAAGCGAGCCTCGCGGCGATGGGCCCACCTCCCGCGCGCGTGCTGGTGATCGATTCCTTTTCTGAGCAAGACCCCCTCAAGGGATTCCCAGAATTCTACCGCTATCAGCGTTACGCCCAGCCCGGGCAAGCCGAGCTGAAGTTCGTCACGAACTTAGACATGCTCACCTACACGCTCGCCCGGCTCGAACAACAAATCAAAAATGGGGAGATCAAGCCCTTCGACCGCGTAGAAGTTTACATGCATGGCCACCCCAACCGCCTCAGTTTTGCAGACGGTACGGCGGCCAACACCGATCAAATCAAAGCCGCGCTCGCGGGTCGTCACTTCGACATCACCACTGCTGGCGCCGATCTGCGATTTGTCTCCTGCTCTCTGGCAGGGGGATGCCCCTTCAAAAGCGGCGCTCAAGATCTTATCCAGGAAATGGGCCGCGCGATCTTGCCCCGGGGCGGAACCGTGCTCGGCGCTCCCCGTAACATCATCGTCGCCGAAGGGCTCTGGAGTTGGGAAAATTTTCAGGGCCCGGGTCCCACGCCATGGGAACGGGAAGCCTCGGACCGACGCGCCTACCTCGCAGGCGTCAAAGCGTTTCTGGAACTCTATAACTTTGCGCTCACCAAGAGCTGGAGAAACTACAAAGAATCCCTTCAGGACGTTATCGCCATCGAGATTCCCCCCACCCCCGGCATCAAACCCTAGAGACCCGCCCAGAAAAATCGCTTACGATCTTTAACTCATGAAAAAGCCCATCCCCTTTGCCTTTGCGCTCGAAGCCTTGGCCAGCCTCGAGCCAAGCCTCAAGCCCATGTTCGGCTGCTATGCCGTTTACGTGCGCGGCAAAATGATGCTGGTGCTGCGCGAGCGTCCCACCTATCCGGAGGACAACGGCGTGTGGCTCGCCACCACGCACGAGTTCCACGATAGCTTGCGTGTGGAATTTCCCACCATGCGCTCGGTGAGTTTTTTGGGCAAGAAGCCGACCGGAGTGCAGGTCATCCCGATGGATGCCGAGGATTTTGAATCTTCGGTGGAGCGAGCCTGTGAGCTGATCCTTCGCGGAGATCCACGCATCGGACGCGAGCGAAAAGCTAAAATTTCTCGCGCAAAAAAGAAAAAGACTTAACGCGAGGCTTCGATCACCACTCGGCGTTTACGCGAACCTGGGCAAAATCTTTGGGCAAGGCTTCAATGTCCACCTTGAGAAGCTCTCGAATCACCGGAGGCATCACCTCGGGCCGTTTGGCGGAGAGGTTCACGCACACGAGGCGGATCTGAATCGCGTGCACCAAGGCTTCCTCGCCTGCGATCAACTTGGTGATTCGCTGTTTGACTCGAATGGAAGTGGGACTCATTCCCGTGATCCTAGTGTGCACCGTAAGGCGATCGTCTAAAAACGCGGGCATCACGTACTTGCTATAGTGCTCCGAAACCACAAAGGCATAACCGGAATCCAGCATCTCGCGAAAGCTATAGCCCAGCTCGCTCAGCATCTGACTTCGGGCGCGCTCCAGGTATTTGAGATAGTTCGGATGAAAGACAACTCCGCCCATGTCGCAGTCTTCGAAATTGACACAGAGCTCGTAACGAAAGGTTTTTTCAAATATCTCGTGCACGGCCTCCGAACCTAGCACAAATCGCCCCGAGGCTACTAATTCTCGAAATGGGTTTCGCGCACACCGGGAGCCGACTCAAACTTTTTCATAAAGCTCGCAAAGATCGGTTGCTCGTTGAGGTGCACGGTTTGGGTGCGATGTTCGGCCCAATACAAAAAGCTGTAAAGACTCATCGAAGCGTAGTTCCAGTGCGCGGGATTGGCCGGATCAAGGCTCGCCGCCCAGTTTTTGATGTACTCCAGGTTGCGCGGAATGCGCTCGCGCTGACGCCGCAAGTAAGAATTGTTGGCATCGATGTCATAGCCGCTGTTTTTCATAAGAAAAAGCACCACCGAAACGTCCATGCAGCTGTAGATGGCGGAGACGATGTTTTCTTCTTCGACGCTAGGGGCGCTCAGGCGGTATTCACCCGTGAGGTATGCCACGATCACGCGCGAATCAAAAAGCTTTTGATCACCATCGAGTTCCATGATGGGCACCTTGTTGATGGGAGATTCCGAGGCGAGTGCGGCGGCATCTTCGGTGTTATCGACAAAGTTCAGCACCCGCAAGTCGTAGGGAATGCCGTGGTGATGCATGAACATCCGGCAAATGCGCCCAAAGGGCGAGCGGAGCGAGGTAACGAGAGTGTACGGCATAGAATTTATTTTTTGAGCGAAGCGAGGGTCTTCGCGACGCGTTCCGCGTCGAGCACAGGATCCACGTCTTTTTCGATGGCGCGAATCTTGAGCTCGGGATCCACGATGAAGGTCCATCGTTTGGAGACCTTCACCACAGGCATCTTGGCGCCATAGGCCGAAGTCACTTTGGCGTCGGCATCGGCCAAAATGGTAAAGTTCAACGCGTGCTCCTTATGAAACTTCGCTTGGCTCTCTACGGAGTCAGTGCTGATGCCGTAAACTTCGGCGCCCTGGTCGCGAACCTTTTTGATATTGTCGCGAAAGGCGCAGGCCTGCTTGGTGCAGCCTGGAGTGCCAGACTTGGGATAAAAATAGAGCACCGTCCACTGCCCCTTGCGCTTGGCAAGGTCGAAGTCTTGATTCTCGTGCGTCTTGAGTTGAAAGACGGGGGCCGCATCACCCACGCCAGGATCGGACGCGAAGGCCGGGCTGGCGAAGACGCCAAGAAAGAGCCACGAAAGGATGCGGTACCCAAGTTTTTGCATGACCTTTAAGCTAACAGCGACTTTGATTAGCGTAAAGGTAGCTTAGCGACGCAATTTTCGGCATTCGCCTCAAAGCGAATGGCTTGGCCGCCGCCCGGTGCAAGGCGCAATTTCAAACGATCTTTGGCCGTGACCTTTTGCTTTTGGATTTCGTAGGCCAGGGGTTTTGATTTCCAGTCGGCATCCGCAGCATCGCGATAAATCTGCGCGCAATAGGTTTTTCCTCTCTCAAGGAAGTCCAATTTCAAATCCAATTGTCTGGCCTTTTCGTTGGTCAGCGCGCCCAAGTACCAGTCTTCCGAGTGGCGATCCTTACGCAGCACCGTGATAAATTCGCCGATGCGCGCGTGCGGCACTTGCGTGGTGAACCAATCCACTGGCACATCTCGCACGAATTGAAACATCGGGTGCTTTTCATAAAATTCTGGCAAGTCGGCCGCCATTTGCAGCGGGCTGTAGAGCACCACAAAAAGCGCGAGCTGCTTAGCAAGCGTCGTGCGGATGCGGTTTTCGCCGCGACGCCCACCGATGAGCAAATCAAAAATCCCCGGCGTATAATCCATCGGGCCACTGAGCCCACGCGTGAAGGGTAGTATCGCGGTGTGGCTGGGCGGGTTGCCGTTTTCGTCGCTCCACGCGTCGTACTCCATGCCGCGCATGCCCTCACGGGTCATAAGATTGGGCCAAGTGCGGCGAAGGCCCGTGTCTTTGACCGGCTCATGCACGTCGAGCATCACCTTGTGCGCGGCCGCACGCTCCACCACCTTCTGATGATGCTGCACCATGCGCTGGCCGTAGTGGTACTCGCCCCCCTCCACCACGCGATCGCCCACGTAGCCGGTTTTGACGGCATGGATGCCTAGCTTTTCGTAGAGAGCCAGTCCCGCTTCAAGCTGTTTTTCGTAAAGAGCGATCTGGCCGTTGGTTTCGTGGTGACCGATGAGTGCGACGCCGATCTGACGTCCGTGCTCAGTGACTTTTTTGATGTCGAATTTGGGATTGGCTTTGGTGAACGAAAATTTGCCGTCGTCCCAACCGTCGTTCCATCCCTCCACTAGCAGGGCGGGAATCCCGAGGGCCTTGGCGCGATCCATATGAGCGATGGTATTTTCGGTGGTCGCTCCGAGATCACCGTACTTGGGCGCCCACGAACCACGGCCTGTGTGCAGGGCCCACCAGATGCCCATGTATTTGGTGGGCTTGATCCAAGAGGTGTCGGCGATTTTGCTCGGCTCGTTGAGGTTGAGCACCAGGTAAGAGGTGATCAGCTCGCCGGGGGTGCGCGCCACCTGCACCGTGCGCCAGGGCGTCTTGAGGGGACCTTTGACTTTGGCGCCCGTGCCATCGGGCCAAGGGGTGAGTTCCGTGCTCAGCGCAGTCTTGCCATTGCTGCGCAGTGCGATCGTCGGGTAATCCACCACGGCCGCCTCGTGCACACTCACCACGTAGTTTTTCATTTCAATCGTCAGCGGCGTGTGCACCATGGACAAGTCGCTGAGACGATTCTTGCGATAGAGATTTTCGTAGGTCTTGATATCAAAGGCGGGTATCCACCAGGCCTCACCGTTTTCGGCAAAACGAAATTCCGTCTTCTCTTGTTGCACCACATAGGTTTCGAGCCCGCGTTGACGGGGAATTTCGTAGCGAAAGCCGAGGCCGTCGTTGAAGACGCGAAAGACGAGATCCATTTTGCGCTCGCCCTGGGCGAGCGACACGCGCAGCTCGCGGTGCTGGTCGCGAATATAGCGCTCTTCGCCCCACACCTGTTCCCATTTTTGGTCTACGGATCGGCGGCTCACACCGAGCACGCGAAAGTCTCCTTCGAGAGGATTTTGGTCTTTGATCAAGAGCCCGAGGCGCGAGAGGTCGAGCACGCGCTCTTTCTCGAAATCGAGGGCGTAGGCAGGAACGCCTCCCTTAGAGAGACAAAGGGTGAGCTCTAGCTTGGCGTCAGGAGAGGACTCTTTGTGGACCTGCGAATCACAACTCAGGGCATGGGCCAGTGCGCTCGAAAAAAGAAGTCCGAAGAGTCCTGCGGCAGAAAACGTTTTCCAGGTCTGCGTCATCATGCCACATCTTTAAAAGGATTCCTGGCGAGAAGCAAATCTACTTTCGCATCGTGCGACGCTGCGCCTTTTGTTGAGCGTCGTCAAAATAATCTTCGCTCTGAATGTGGTCCTTTGGGACGACACGCACGCGTCCCGGGGTGTTTTGACGTGATCGTGATTTCTTTTCGGGTTTTTTTCTCATCTCAAGACCTCCACCGAAATCTTGAGCAAGTTGCATGCCACGTGCGCTATTTTCTGGAAGATGAGGAGGAGGACTCGCGCTCTGCCTTTTCGCGTTCTTCCTTTTCGCGCTCCGCTGCCTCGGCTTCCTCGGCGCGCTGGCGCTCGAGATCGGCTTTGCTCTTGTAGGCGGCCACGAAGCCGAGAATTTCGTTGGGAATTTCCGAAGGCTGCTTCACCTCAACGGACCACGAGTGTTCGGGGATGCTGTACTTTCCGCCGTGAACCGAAGCCACGTGAACGCCCTGGGGATTGTAGAACATGATGTTGTTCGAGCCGAACAATTCGAGCTTCTCCGAATAGCCCACACGATTGCCCTGGGCATCGAAGATTTCGTACTTGTTAAACGTCGGAGTGAAGGCCGATCGAATCAAATCTTCGCGGATGCTGCCGATCTTTTGATCTCCGTGGAAATACTCGATCTCTGTGCCCCAGCTAAAGGCCTTTTGCTTGGCAGTGGCAAGTTTGGCACCGTCTTTGGTGACAAAATCAAAGGTCTGCCCCCATGCAAAGTACTGCTCACGCATGTTGCCGTAATGGTACTGATCGTCCACCACGCGAAACGAATCGACGAAGGGCTCGAGCTTGTTGTGCCCCACGCGAAAGGTTTTCGGCAAATAGGGCGTTCCCTTTTCAACCGGTATCGGCGCCGCCGGCTTTTGCGTGTCCAAAACTTCGGGGCGAATCTGGAAATGATAGTAGGCCGCGGCTGTGACGATCGTGCCCACAACACTGCCCACGGTTCCCAAAATCGCGCGACAACGCGGACTCATGGCGGCCTGCGACTCCGAGGGAGTGGTGACGAGCACGGCGGAAATGAGTAGCGCCCCAAATCTTTGCATGTCTTGTATTGTCGCTCAAGTCGGCGCAAAATCCTCAGGGACCTGACGTCAAAAAAGTTGGCGCTTGCTTAGACGCCCGAAATGACTAGGATTCTCCGCCATGCTGATCCGTCCTTTCGCGCTGATCTTGCTCGTCGTCGGAGCCGGTGCCTGCTCTGAAAATCACCCTCTGCCCAAAGACGACAACGCCGAAGTCATCTACAACCACTGGAGTCGCCCGAGCCTGGCGGCCTTCAAAATCTTCGACGAAGGTCCGCACTTCGACGCCAAAGCTCGTCCTGCGCTGACACTCACCGACCGTGGTTTGGGCGGCAGGCCCGGACACAACCACGGCGGCAATTATACGGCTTGGAAATTTGCCGCCCCTAAATCTCGCTCTTGGGAACTGCGCGCCACCTTTCAGCTGCCCGCATCCGCAGCGTACAGCAATTCGGGATTTTTCTTTTTGATGCAAGATCCACGCAAGTGCAGAGGCCCCGAAGCGAGCCGCGCTCAGCGAGAGGCCGAAACTCGTCGCGACGAAATCGGCGACGCGCCCACGGAACTCGAATACTTTGGCTACGAATTGCAGATCATCGCCGGTCACGCGAGCCACTACATTCCGCCCGAGAATCGCGGTGCGGGCGCCTTTTACGGAGTGCCCCTCAACACCAATCCCACTGCCATCGATGCGGGCACGCAAGACATCGCCCAGCCTTACACCCTCAGCATGGGGCAGAGCTACGAACTCATCGTGCACGCCTCCAGAAATCTCGAACACCTCGAACTCAAGAGTTTCTTTCGCAACCTCGAGACCGAGAGGCGGCCCACACGCGTTTCAACTTTCGTTGTGCCCACGGCCGCCGAAAACTCTGCCCGCGGCGGCACCGAGCCCACCCTCTACCTGCAAGCGTTCAACAACAACGGCACCACCTCGCAGCTGCCCATATTTAGGGACATCCGCATCGTTCATTTGGATTAACGTTTAGAGCCAGCGCTGAGTGAACGCGATCACAAAGCTTTGTTGCAGATCGGTGTTCTGAGAGGGAAACCAGCGATTGGTTGAATAGCCCGACACGAGCGACTGCGTTTCGTCAAAAGCGTAGGCCAGCGCTGCGGTCACAGGAAATACGTAAGTGCGCAGTGAGTGCTGAGTGGACTGCGAGGTGGTCACGGTGTTCGCAGCGGTGCTTTCGAAGCCCAATGATAGGTTGAGGTGCCAACTCGAGGCAAAGTTCGGCGTATGGCCAAAGCTAAGTTCGGCACCCATTTGCGAACCGCGCTCAAAACGCAGATCCCCAAAATCGCGCGCGCCTGGAGCGGTGTAGCCAAGCATCAGCGACCAATCCCAAGTTAAGAAGGTTTTAGAGGCTTGCGCCGTGAGCTTGCCGCGCCAAAGCGCATCGTCGGTGGCGCGCGAGCGGTCATCGTAAAAGGAAGTTCCTGTGGGCACGAGCAGCGTGGCGCTCAAAAACACTTCGGGCTCCCAGGCGGAATACAAAAAATTTCGGTTCAGCACATAAGTACTCGCGAGAGAGGAGTCTTTGGTGCCCAGGTGACCTCGGTCGTTACGCTCCCAACCCGTGCCAAGGGCCACTTGCCAGCGATCACTGAGGGCATGCGCGACGCTGAGTTGCCCCGACCAGCGCGTGGCCATGTTGCGCGAATCGATGGCGGTGCCGAAATCCAGCGAACGCCCCGAAACCAGCGCAAGGCCCTGGGCGTAGCGAAATCGGGTCGACTCTTCGCCCGTGATGGCAACACCGAGGCTCTGACCACCGCCGCAGCATGCGGCAGCATGAACGACACTGGAAAGGAGCAAGGTGGCGAGCGCCGCCGCCCATATGCCAAGAATACGCATTTTATTTTGCCGTGACTTCGAAAACTTGGCGAGTCAGTTCGCGACCGACCTTGGCGCCACCCGCCGCACCGAAGGCGATGACTTCAAAAACATAAACTCCGGGCGACCAAAACTCTTTGACGTCCACTTCGATGGTGTCGCCCCGGTAACGATAGCTCAGCTCCACAGGAGTTTTGCAGCACTTCATATAGGCCTGCACTCGATAAGATTCGATACCGGCCATGTCAAATTCGGGAATCCTCAAACGCACGGGGCGCTCGAGCGGAAAAATGCGGCTCGAAATTTCTCCGACGCCCTCGGCTGGCGGCGTCTCGGCCTTCGATACGGGCTGATTTCCACAAGCGCTAATCCAGCTGGTTAAGAAGACCAATGACACAAGTTTTTTCACACGGAATCCTTTCTTTCGATCACGCAGCCCATGGTTTTGGTTTGTTCGGGTTGCGGATGGTCGCCTTCTTCGAGGGCTTTTTCTAAGTAATGTTTCATCTCCGCACTGGCGTGTCGCTCGGAGCCCACCCCGCCGTGGTAGAGCACCTTGCCGTCTCGCTCGCGAACGACATAGGCGTGGGGAGTTTTGATCGCTCGGAAGACCGTGAGCGCCGTTTGGGCCTGATCGTCGATCACCGGAAATCGCAGCGCTTTGGATTCAAAATACGCAAGCGCCGCAGGGGAGGCCTCTACAGGGTTGGCGTGGACACCCACAAAGGCAACGGTCGGAAATTTTTGGGCGAGACGATTGAGTTCGTCGACATAGGAGTCCGAACAGGGGCACTCGCTCGAGAGAAAGACGTAAACGCTGCGATCGGCATTGGACACGGGCACATAACCCTGCGGACGATAGAGCCACTTAGGATGCTCCAATTCGGCGCGCTGAGTGGCGCTGAGCTCGAGTGCCCAGGCTCCGAGGGGAGCCCCTGCGCCGATCAAAATGAGGATCCCAAACACCCAGCGGTTTAAGGAAGTCATGCGTTGAGCGAAGGTAGTACAAAAAGTCGCGCGATGCCGAAAAAAGACGCAGGGGAGCGCGACATATTGCGTCAACGCCCCCTCTAGGCGGTCTACTGCGCCACTTCCGAAGGGGCGACTTCCAGCGCGCGCAGAACGCCGCTGCCGACTTGGGTGCCCATATGCTCGGCCATGCGGTTGAGCACGTAACGGTTTTTAAAGAAGTCGCCCACAAGTGGAGCTGCGTGTTCGGCGCCGCCGATCTCGCGACCGGGATTGCCCTCTTGCATCGCCACCACCACGTACTTGGGTTTGTGCGGATAATTGCGCGTTCCGTTGTAATAGGGCGCGTAGGAAGCAAACCATGCAACGTTGCGCTTGTTGCTCCACTGTGCCGAACCCGTTTTGCCAACCACGTCGAAATCCTGCGAGGCGTTTGCGCCACGGCCTGTGCCGCTCGCTCCGTGCACGACGTCCCACATGCCCAGGCGCACTTCGTTGAGAGCCGCCTCATAGGGTTCCAGATTGACGTTTTCGTCGACGAGAGGACCTCGCTCGACCCAGTTGTCGTCTTCGTCTTTGCGCACACGCACGAGATGGATCTCTGGCAAATCATTACCCGAACTCGCAACGCGGGCCACCATCTGCGCCATCTGCAGCGGGGTCGTCATCAAGTCGCCCTGACCGATCGAGATGTTGGCGACTTCGGCGCCCAGCGCAAAATTACGTTTCACTAGGACTTCCTTGCCGTCTCCATCGACGACCTTTTTGACGTACATGTTTCCGGGACTTTCTTCGGCAAAGCCCAGCGCCGATTTGCGACCCAAACCGAGCATCGGCATCAGCTTGTGAAACCATTTTTCGAAAGCGCCGCCTCGGCTCTGCATCTCGTTGGCCGCCTGAAAGAACCAGGTGTTGCACGAACGGCGGAGCGCATCGCCCACGGTCATTTCGGGCTCGCGTTCTCCGCGAGGCCCTTTTTCTTTGGTCCAGTTTTTCATAGTCACGCCGGATCCCGGTATTTTGGGGTCCGCGTGGTAGGTGATCTCATCAAGACAGCGGTAACGACGATCGTCCGCTCCCACCAAACCACTGGCGAGGGAGATGAAGGAGGTGGCAATCTTAAAGACCGAAGCGGGCGGATAAGCTTCCTGGAAGGCGCGCGCACGCAAGGGGCCATTCTTATCGGCGTCGAGCTCCGCTTGCTTGGCGGTCGTCATCACAGGCACGAAATCGTTGGGGTTGTAGGTGGGCCACGAAGCGAGAGCCTTGATCTCCATCGTTTCCGAGTCGATCACCACCATGGCGCCCTTGCCGGTGCCACTGCGGCGGGTACGAGCTTCCAGAATCTTTTCGGCGATGTCCTGCATGCGCAGATCGAGCGAAATCACCATGTCGCGACCGGGCATGCTCCTGGGAATCTCTTTGCCATTGTGAAAGGGGGGAAGCGGGTACGTCAGGTTGCCGTCTTCGTCGAAGCGATATTCAAAAATGATGGCCTCGCCGGTGAGGTCTTTATTGTGGGCCGCCTCGAGGCCGCGAGTACCGTGGTAAGGCGGAAAGAGCCAGTCGAGCTCGTCGAGCTTGAGGTTTTTGGTGTCGTTGTCTTTGATCGATTTGATGTCGCCCCGGATGGCGTGCATGGGCCACTTGCTGTCGTCTTTAGTCTTGTTGTCTTTGTCTTTGACCTTGCCTGAGCCGATAGCCACCGCACCGATCACGTGCGAGGCAAGCTTGCCCTCGGGATAGTAGCGCATCGGCACTTCGAGATGCTTCACGCCCTGAATGAGCTGAGTGCGGTTAAAAATTCGAATCTCGTTATCGGAGAGCATCGAGCCCACGCGCATGGGGAGCCAGCGACGGTTTTCGAAATAAGTGAGCGCATCGTATTCTTTGACAAAGTCATTGCGCTTGAAGGTCTGGTTGATCCAGGCCACCTTGTCTTTGACGTAATTGTAAATCACCACCGCGTTGGTCTCTTTGATGATGGGGCCAAAGTCGATGGTGAGATAACCGCGCTGCAGGATGGTCGCCAGCAGCTTTTGTTTGAGCACGCCGTTTTCGGTGTAGTACTCGCCGTAAATCTTGCCGCGCTCGTTGGGAACTTTGATGTAAAAGGTGCGCGCGATGCTCTGGCGTTTGAGTCGCTCGGCGTAGGGCAGCTTGCTATTCGCCTCAGCTTCGGCGGCCGCCTTGGCTTTGGCCGCCGCTTCCTCGGCAGCTCTCGCCTTGGCCTCGGCTTCCGCGGCGGCACGCGCCGTTTCGCTTTGATCGGCCGGACGGGCTTTGGCGATGTCGGGAATCTCTTGCGCGACACAGGCGTTCACGCCAAAGAAAAGAGTGGAAGACCATACAGAAGCAAGCAAAAGGAGTTGCCGTTTGGGATGGGTCATGCGAGGAGGTTTATTATGCTATGCGTCACGATTTGTCAAGAAAATCAACCCGCCGAATTCAAAGAAAAAAAGCCCCGGAAGCGGTGAAGCTCCCGAGGCTTTTCGTTTTTTGTTCTTTTAGACGAGTTCCTAGGAAGCTCGTACCTCCGAACTGTGATTACTACTTAAACTAGACACAGCACCACCTCCTTCCGACCCCGTAAGAGGGCCTCGCCACGGGGGCCTTGCGCCCACCGTATAGCGTGATGTAGCTCTCATTATAACATGAAATCCAGGGACACCCGCGCCTTTTAAGTCATTAAATTTACTTAATAAAACCGCCAAAATTTTTTCGCACCCACCCTCAATGAGAGGCGTTAATTTGTTGGAATCTTTAGATCATTCGCGTTCTGCTCAGGGTGCGCCGGCCGCTAAAACCAAGGCCGGACATCGTTCGCCGGAGCTTCGAGCTATGAAGCTCGGGCGCCTTGCAAGATAGGTGGCAAAATCCGAGTCCTCCAGATCACGCAGCGATTTGGGATAAGCGGCGTAGGCCTTTTCGAGCATCGGTAGGGTTTCGAGGGCCATGGCGCGAATCATCCTAAAGTTACTGGCGTAGTCGTAGTTGACCTTCTGTCCGGCGGCGATGTGGGTAAAGTCTTCGAAGATCCTCGTTTCGGTCGCTTTGATCTGCTCGCGCAGGGCTTTGATCACCTTAGCCATATGGGCTTTCTCTTTGAGCAACGTTTCCAGGTTGCTGGTAGGGGTGAGCGAATTTTCGAGATAATTGCGCAGGTCCACCACCAATTTAAAAATGTTCTGGTGTGGCAGACTTTGAAACTGAGGCCCGAGTTGCTGCCTCGCCGGGGAGATCGCCATAAGATTATCGAGCTTTTGAACTTCTTTGAGAACCGTCGGCCGCCACTGATCTTTCCACCGCTGCTCAACGAGCCACAGCTGTTCAAAGCGATCGACCTCGGCTTGCACGGCCACGTGTTTTTTCTCATCCGGCGGCGGCGTTGAAGGGGGCTCGATTTTGACTCCTTCTGCTTCGAGATCTCCGCCCCGCATGCGCTGAAAGCGGTGGTCGTAGGGACCCAGCTCGGCCATCAAGTTGAAATATTCTTTGATGGGCAGCTTCTTTTCTGCTTCAGCCCATTTTTCTTTGAGCTTCTTGAGAAACTTGTCGAAGTCTTCGCCGGGACGCTTGTACACGGGATTGCGGGGGTCCATTCGGGACGGAGTGGCGTCGCTATGTCGGATGCCCTCGTAACGGTTTGAGTAGGTCGCTGTGGTGGCGTGCAGCTCTTTGAAACTGAGCTCATCCGGCAGACTTCCGTCGGTGCCTCGCAAATTGTTATAAAAAACCACCCACTGCTGGGCCTGAAACTCTTTGGCCTGCGGGTCGCGGGCAAAATACTCGTTCTGAATGAGGGTGTTGAGGCGGCTGGCACCTGAACACTGATAACAGAGCACTCCATCGACCGCAAAGTGTGACATTTCGCTGAAGGGGTTACGAATGTCTAAATAAGGTTTCTGCGGAGCTTCGGGCACGTAGGAGTATAGTGAGCTGTCGCCGAGAAGCCTCGCGAGGCCCTCAGTGCTGATCGCTTCGGCCGTTCTCAAGTGATCGCGCAACCGATCGGCCAGCGCCTTCATGCCGGCCTCTTCGAGCTGATCCGCGATCGGCAAGAGGTGCTCACGCTTGAACAAAATCGAACCGGAACTCGAAGTCGTTCCATTGCTAATAAAGCGCACTTTGTAATCGATCTTCTCGACATCGGGTTTATCGATCCACAAAAAAAACGCTCCGTTTTTCTCGTAGACCTGATGCTCAAGGCTACTGACCGGACGGCCTTTTTGATCGCGAACCTGAATACCAGTCACTTGATAATCTAAGATGTTTCCTTGAGCATCGGGCAAATAAGGTGTGGGCAAAGGAATATACTGATAAGGGGTGACTTTCACCTTGAGGTTCGTCTCGAGGATCACCCCTGCTTTGTCATCGGGGTAGTCAACGACATCGCCTACGTTCTGGGACATGGGTCCGCTGGGCGCGCTCAGGCGCCTGACGCTTTCTTCATAAGTCTCATGGTGCCCTGAATATCGACCGCCCCAATCCGAGCCCCAATTCGAGTCCCCATCGTCGTCCTGGAGTCTCCGGGGATGATACCCACCATCCCCACCGCCATCCCCCCGTAGCCGCTGTATTGTCGCCGCCCGTTGCGTCTTGAGACTCACGAGGGCCTTCTCCCGCTCTGATTTGGCGTAGGGATGTTCAAAATTGATGTCGCCGATACGGAAATACTCCGGATAGACTCTAGGTTCGTTGTACTGTACCCGGAAGGCGACGCCCTCGCCGTTCGCGCCCTCGGGACTATTGCCCGGTTTGCCGGCCCGCGGACTGATCACCCCGCCCCCATTCGACTTCAGGCGAGACCCCCAACGGTTCGGCGTGTCGAGAATGTGGTCTTTGAACTCCATGCCCTTGTCGCCCATTGCGGCAGCTTTCTCGAGGACCTTATCTACATAAGTGGTTCCGGGAGGCGTTCCCTCCGACGACCACATTGGCGAAAGGAGCAGCCAAGCCGGAACCAGATAAGCCGCAAGACGAGTGGTTCCCGTCGCGAGCGTTTCTACGCTATGAGCCTTGCTCTGCAAACCGATGAAGCGGTTATGACGGACGAGATAATCGTTCAGACTTTTTCTTCGTCCCGGGGCAGCCGCTTCCGTCCGTTGCCGCCAATAGTTAGGATTCTGTTTAAAGCCCCACCACTTGATATCGCTCAATGGCCGGGGGTTGGTGACCAAAGAAGCTGAACTTGCCGAAGCCACCGAAAGGTGCTCAGCCACGGCGGTCTTCACCGCCTTCAAGTTTTCGCTGCGGTACTTTTCGACCTGCTTGTAAAGCTCGAGGAGGTTAGAACTCTTTTTGATCGCTTCCACGAGCTCCAAGTAATTCGATCGGAACTTTTCGTACGCGGCGTACCGGGTGAGATGAGCGAGTTTGGCGGAGCCCGGCCCGAGAGCGAGATACTCCGACTTATCAGGATTCATCCCCGAGCGAGTGACGTAGTTCATAAAGGCATCCGTATAGCCATCGTGGAGCACCGAATACTGCCGCCCATCGCGTCCTTGGTAAATGATTTGCCGGTGATCGTACGTATCGTTCACGTACGGCCGCACGAAAGCGCCCGCCACGTCCGCACGCCGTAGTTTAGAATCGAGGTATTCTGTTCCCCCATCTTTGTGTAAGAGGGCGACGTCACCGCTTACGGTATCGCGGGGGCGGGCGTACGCCATGAACTCTTCGAGCTGAACGTCTACGATTGCGTGCCTAAAACGTGTGTCTTCTTCTTTCAGCATGCTGAGAATCTTTTTCTTGGTTTCTTCGAAATCCACGGCCGGCTTGAGCTCGGGCTTCGCTTGGGTTTCGAATTCCACGCGCTGACGGATGCGTTTGATCGCCGCATCGTCTTCCCAGTTTCCGGGTGCGGGGTTGCGGCGGTACATGAGCATAAAGGTTTCGTTCGTGCGCCGATCCACCTCTACGGGAGTGAGCGGTTTTTCGGCGGTGCCCCTCTGCAAATCTCCGATCACGATTTGCGCAAGTTTGCGATCGACGTCGCGCAGAACCGTGCCTACGGGATCCTTTTCATTCTCGTAAATTCCCGAGACCAGCTGCCCGAAGTATTGCTCTCGATACTCGGCACCTTCAGCACGCTGCGCTTGAGTTTTTACGAGAAAGGTGGGCGACAGCGCGTAATGCAAATCGTACCGTCGCGTGTCGGTGATGGTGCGACCCCAGGGACGCTTTTGTGGTGGGTGATAGTTCACCTTCAACTGGTCGTAACTGGGCAAGAGGGCAAAGATTTTATCATAGTCGACGAAAGCGGGTTGATCCCCAAGGAGCGCATCCTCAAGCCCCGCACCAACATAATCGCGAAGTGGATCCGGTTTGTTGACTGGCACCTGCGCACGCACACTGGGCGCAAGCCCCCAGGTGCCCAGAAAAAGCGCAAAAAAGACGGCTCGTAACATCGCTCGTCCTTATCGGCAAAATTTTCAGGAATCTCAAGGTTTTATATAGGCAAATCTACAGGCCAAAACGGCACCCACTAGAGGCCTTTTCGAGACGCCCTGCCCGCTTCGGCTGTACCCAGGGCAAGCTTCGTTATATACAGGAATTTCATGGCGAATGTGGTGATTTACGGTGACGGCGCTTGCTCCGGAAACCCCGGCCCCGGGGGCTGGGCTTTTTTGCTCGTGGACGCCCCGCGCTCCCGCGTGATCGAAAAGTCGGGCCACGCCCCCCACACCACCAACAACCGCATGGAACTCACGGCGCTCATCGAATCCCTCGAAGAGCTGCTGGTGGATTTCCCCAAGGAAACGAGCGTGGAGTTCTTTTGGGATTCGGCCTACGTGGTGAACGGTTTCAACGAATGGCTCTTTGGTTGGGCAAGACGAGACTTCCACAAAGCCGACGGCACAGAGATCTCCAACCCCGACCTGTGGCGGCGCGTATGGGATCTCAAACGCAAGTTGCCGCCGCTAAAGATGACCCAAATTCCCGGACACTCCGGCCTGCCCGGCAACGAACGCGTCGATGAGCTTTCGGTGGCGCAATCCAAGTCGCTCGCTTCGGATCCCTACATCGGCAGTCTCACCGATTACCGCATCCCCTTTGCAGAACTCCTCGCTCCCAAAAGCATGACGAGCGATCCGAACAAAAAGTACCCCACCTACCTCGCCCTTCTCGACGGACGCCTCTCGCGCTTTGGCACCTGGGACGAGTGCAAAGCCTTTGTGAATGGTACGGCTGCCAAATATAAAAAAGTCAAAAACACCTTCGAAGAATCGCAAACCCTAAAGCTCTGGAAGTTTTAAAAAAGGGGACGCCAACCTTTGGATTGCGCACACGCCGTGCGCTCGAAGTCGCGCGTGCGAGCGATCTCTCCATGAGGCGATGTTAGCCTCGGCTCATGAAAATCTTCAAATTCCTACTCCTGCTTGGAATCGGCATCGTTTCGGCTGTTAGCCCTGCGCACTCGGAAGGCGCGATTGAGGACGCGCCAGCTCAAAAAACCTTGAGAGAGATCGACATCGCGATCGAATTCAAATTCGCCGTAGCGGTGAAGGTCGATGCGGGCGACCATGGCTTTTATCTCATCAACGGTAAAGTCATTCGCCAGCACGCCAACTACAAACCCAAAGCGGGCGACAAGGTTTGCGCCTTTAGCTACCTTGGAAACCCCGCCGTACGCCCCAAAGAATTACCGGTAGATCGCATCGTGTTTTTTGCCGAATTCGAAGGCACGGAGAGCGACATCGTTTACCGCACCTTGCGAAAGCCCCTAGACCCCTACCCGACGGATGAGTTCATCGCGGCCGTACAATGTTTTGAAGTTGTCGAACGTCGCCCCAACGGACTCGTGACCAAAACTCTCGTCACCCCGAGCGATTTGCGGGGCGCCCTGAGTCCCGCGCTCACGATCAAGATCATGCCTAAAGATTAGCGTAACTATTTACCTAGCCACTCGAAGACGGCGGCCTTTTGCGCAAGAGCGTCGCGACGGCCGAGATCGAGGAGCTGTGTGGTGTAGCTGCGATCGAAGGCGAGGTACGAGATGAGATCCGAACCTCGCTGCTCACTGGAACCGAGTCCTTGCAAGAGGTGCCGCAGCGTCCACGAAAAGCGGTTGATCTGACCGCGCGCCATCTGACCGATGTCCGCCGAAGGACGAATCGTGAGTACGGGAATTTGCCTCAGGGATTCGGGGTGTGCCACGCCCACAGGCATGGCACTGAGCGTGCGATTGATGCGCTCAAGCCGCTCGACATCCGAATCCACCGCATCAAGGAAGAGCGCGTTGAGGCTGGCGCCTGCGATGTCGGCGAGCGTGATGGTGGGTGTGCGGTTCTGCTGACTCTGCTGCACGACCTCGGATTCGGGACGCGCGTAGCGCACGCCGATGGCGAGCAGACGATCAGCGCCCATGTGGATCGCCGGACTCAGCGGCGAGGACATACGAAGCGCGCCGTCGCCATAAAAAGAGCCATGCAGATTGACCGGGGCAAAGAGAAAGGGAATCGCCGACGAGGCGAGCGCGTGTTCCACGGTGAGTCGCTCAGGCCTACCGATGCGGTTGCGGCGCACCCAGGGACGTATCGACTCGGGTCCCTGGTAAAAGGTCACACTTGTGCCCGTGCCGTACTGTGTGGCAGTGAGGCCGAGGGCGTGCACAGTACCGCGATCGATGTTCTTTTGGAGTCGTTCAAAATTGGAGTTCTGGCAGAGCAGTTTGCGCAGAGGCTCGGAGCTCAACAGTTCGGAGGATTTTTTGCCGGTAAGGGTGCGCCCGCCCATGCCGAGCTGCATCGCCACGCGTGCCGCTCGCTTGAGCAGTGGAAAGGATCCGGACTTCACCACCGAGTCCATGGTGAGATTTTCCCAGTGGCGCCAGAGACCGTCCACCGCAATCGACCAGTCTTCGGCATGCGAAGCGAGGTATACGGAGTTGATGGCGCCGCCAGAGATTCCCGAGAAGATTGGGAACTTGAGCTCAGCTTCGAGACCTTCGCGCTGCGCGAGTTCGTGCAGCCCAACCATCACACCAGCCTGATAGGCCGAACGGGCACCACCGCCCGAGAGAACGAGTCCTAATTTGCTGGGAGCCATCGAGTTATTTCTTCTCGACTTCCACCAAGTCAGCCAAGATGTCTAGGCCTTCGTTCACGTAGGGACGACCGAGTTCTTCGATGAGTTCGATCTGGCGTTTGGAGAGATCTTTTTTGTCTTTTTTCTCGATCTCTTTGCTGCGCGCAAGGAACTCTTTCACTTTGATAGTCTCGTTCTTATCTTTAGCGATCTCGATGTCTTTGAAGATTTCTTTGAACTCTTCTTTAGACTTCACACGCTCAGAGGATTTGGCAGCGAGCGATTTGACCCATGCAGATTTCACGGGATTCCAATGATCGGGCTTGCCAGATGCGACGTTCACGTTCTTGCCAAGGAAGCTTTTGATGGAGCTCGGCGGGATGGAATAGTCCATCGCCTTCTCGCCGATGTCGTCGGAATTCAGCACCGAGGGGATCACGATGTCTGAATCTACGCCCTTATGCTGAGTCGAGTCGCCGCTCGGCAGGTAGAACATCGAGATCGTGAACTTGAGAGCGCCCAGGCCTTCGGGAAGCTGTGCAAGACTCTGCACGGTGCCTTTGCCGAAGGTGTGATCACCGCCCACGATGAGCGCGCGATTGTAATCCTTAAGCGCACCGGCAACAATCTCCGAGGCCGAAGCGCTATAACGGTTGATGAGCAGCACAAGCGGACCGGAGTAGTCGGTGCTCGAATCTTCGTCTTTGAGCTTTTCGACTTCACCGCCGGTGAATTTCGACGCCACAACTTCCCCTTCTTTGAGGAAAAGGCCAGCGATGCTCACGGCGTCGGTCAAGAGACCACCGCCGTTGTTCGAGAGGTCGAGCATCAAGCCGTCGACCTTTTTCTCTTTGGCTTCGGCAAGCAGGCGCTTGACGTCGTTGTAAGCAGAACGGTTGGCACCGCGCTCGCCCGAGTAGAACGAAGGTAGTGTGATCACGCCGAGGTTGAGTTTTTTTCCATTGCGCTCACGCTCTTCGTACTTGATGCGCGCCATCTGCTCTTGCACAGCCACCTTGTCGCGCACAATAGCCACTTCGAGGTTCGTGTTGACGCCGTCGACTTTGCGCTGAACGCGAAGCTTCACAGTGGAGCCCTTTTTGCCGCGAATCAGACGTACGACATCCGAAAGGTCCATGTCTACGATGGGCACGTACTCGCCCTTGTTGCCTTGTGCTACAGCCAGGATGCGGTCTTCACGCGTAAGAACTTTGGCGCGGTCGGCGGGGCCGCCCTTGATGACTTCGTTCACTACGGTGAAACCATCTTGCCAGGTGAGCGAGGCTCCGATGCCTTCGAGGGAGTTTGTCATGCCGATGTCGAACTCTTCGTCCGCCTTGGGCGGCAAATAGTTCGAGTGCGGGTCGAGCGAAGAAGAGAAAGAGTTAATGAAGAGATCCAAAAGATCCGCCATCGCCAGCTCGCGCACTTTGTTGGAGTTGCGCATATAAGACTTGAGGAGAAGCTCTTTAGACTCTTTGAGGTCTTTATCGGCAGCCAGGTAGCGCACGATTTGCACGTGCACATACTTATTGAGGAACTTGTTGATATCCTCGTTTGTAGCGGCGAAATCGCGTTTCTTGGGGTCGGTCACAAGCTCCACGGTTTCATCAAATTTGAAGGAATCGCCGAGAAGCTTTTGCATGTAGTTGTAATGTTCTTTGGAGCGCTGCTCAACGATGGTGCGCGCGTCTTCGAGTGCCGAGCAATCGCCACGGCCCATGCCTTTGAACATTTTCGTCAGCTTCTCATCGAGGGACTTGTACTCAGACTTGGTGAGGTAGAGCTTCATACCATCGAGGCTCTCGAGAAATGATTTCACCGTGCGACGCTGAATCTCGGGCGTGATGGACTTCTCTGTCATGTGCTGCAAGAGAAACATACGCATGATGTGCGGAGCCATCACGCAAGTCATCTGCGACTTCGAGCGCGCAGGGCTCGGTGCGGCCGCTTTGTCGCCTTTGGGCTGGGCAAAAAGACAAGAGGTCAGGAGAAGACTCAACACGGCGAACTTTGAAAATGATTTCATTATTTCCTAGTTTATGCCCATTTGCGCTTTAAGCAAAGAAGCTCTAAGTATGATCCCATGAAAGTTGCCTCGTGGAACGTCAACGGAATCCGTGCCTGCGCCAAAAATGGTTTTATGGATTGGCTTACGTCAAAGCCCGTTGACATCCTCTGCCTGCAAGAGGTTCGCGCTGAGCTTGATCAAATTCCCACAGAAGTGGTGAACAACGGCGTCTACACGCACCAAGCCTGGAATGCCGCGGAGCGAAAGGGCTATTCGGGCACGGGCATCTTAAGCTCGGTGGCCCCCGACAAAATCCTGCACGGCCTCGAGCGTCCCGAGTTTGACTGCGAAGGGCGCGTGCTAACGGCTATCTTCGCGGGTGTCAGCGTGGTGACAGCCTATTTTCCCAATTCCCAATCGGCCGGCGGCCGCCTCGACTACAAGGTGCGCTTCTGCCGACGCATGCATCAGTACGTGAACGAGCTGGAACGAGACTACCGCCAGCCTGTCATTTTAAACGGCGACTTCAACATCGCCCACCGTGAAGTGGATCTGGCCAGGCCCAAAGACAACGAAGAAACCGCCGGCTATTTGCCGCGCGAACGTGCCTGGATGGACGAGTTCACCGAATCGGGATGGATCGATTCGTTTCGCAAGCTGCATCCGAACGCCGTCGATGAGTACTCGTGGTGGAGCGCGCGCCAAAACGCGCGCCCCCGCAACATCGGCTGGAGGATCGACTACAACGCGGTCTCGCCTTCGGGCGCTTCGATGATCAAGGGAGCCGGTATCTGGCAAAACGTCATGGGCTCAGACCACTGTCCCGTATGGATTGAAATCTAGGCTACAGGTTAAGGTTCTCTGACCGTGACATTGAGACCCCAGCGCCGCTCCCCCGCATCGAGAGCAACACAAGTGAAGGGCGACCATTCTCGCTTGGCCGCATCCACAGAGACCATACAGGTTCCGCGCGCCGGAGCGATGCTTTCGATTTGCGCTTGGTAATAGCGAGGTCCCACCGTGGGGAAGACTTCGTAGAGTCGAAGCTCAAAACTCAAATCGCTTCCTACAAATTGATGTCGCACCTTGTGCACCTTTGCATCGCCCGGGCCGAGAGCTGAGCGCGGTAGCGTGTATTCAAAGGCAGCGGTGAGGATGCGCTTCGGTAGGGCGCAGTCTTGCACCTGGCCCGGAATTACGGGCAAACACGTCGCCGACCAGGGCTCAACCTTCATTTGCAAAGCGGGCATCGCCGCACCCGCTTGCGCCACGGCGCAGGCCAGCAAAGCCGCCACGATACCGCTCCCCTGACGCATCATAAGATTTTACCAGCCGGTGTTTTTCTTGGCTTCTACGGATAGAGCGCCTGGTCCGAGCAGGGCAATCGCCGAGAAGGCGACAAAATAAACGAGGGCGAGTTCTTTGGTGGCGAAAGGATCCGCGGCGTGAACCATAAAGGCCGCGACAGCCATGGTGATGGCGATGAGGCCGGCGCTCCACTTGGTGAAGAGTCCGATCACAACGAAGAGAGCGCAGAAAAATTCCGTGAAGACCGCTACGCTGAGCGCGAGCTTGGGCGGCATGCCCATCAGTGCCGGAAACTTGGCCGAGTATTCGGCGAAATTGCTAAGTTTGCCCAGACCATGTCCAAAAAGCATCATCAGACCAAAGCCTACGCGTAAAATGAGTAACCCCAAATTTGTCAGTTTCACAAAGACCTCCCACGAGCCTCAATTTCAACTCAGAAATCCGTGATACGACATTTTAAAAGAATTGTCAGGCCGGGGGGCGATCATTTCTCGATAAAAGTCTTCATGAGCCCAGAGAATCTTGTGAAGTCGGTTTTGAGAATTTCGAGGTGCCCTGCCCCATCAAAAACTTCCATTTGCGCGCGCAGTCGTTCGGCCACCGTGCGCAAATCTCCGAGTGGCACAAGAGGGTCTTCAGCCGCAGCGAGCACGAGATATTTCATAGGGAGCGGCGAGAAATGTAGCAGCTCCAAACTCTTGCGAATGTTCGCGTCGTAGCCGAGATCCCACAGCGGATACATCAGCGGCGCGCTGAGCGCGGCGATCGGCGCAGGGATTTTATAATAGAGCTTTGCGAGGCGGTACCATGCACCAAGCCCCTTCATGAAGGGACCGCATTCGAGCACGCCCCAACTGAAGTCTTTGCGAATTTCCACGTTGTGCGCAGTCACACTGAGCACGACCGAGGCAAAGGAAGAGCGCGCATGAAAACCCATTTCGCTATATCCGCGCTGACTCGCGATACGGCGCGCGGCCACAGCGAGTTCTGTGAAGTCTTCGAGCCACTGTTTGCGCAGTTGGTAAGGATATGTGAGCCAGTTGCTGCCGTGAAAGCGAAAGTCCATCGAGAGCACATCGAAGCCGAGCTTGCGATAAAAGCGACGCAGGCGCAGGAGCGAATGCCGGTTGCCACCCCAATGGTGTGCGAGCACCACGATGCCGCGCGGCACCGGTGTCTGCGCGGGCTCGAAAGTCTGGTGTGGTCGCAGCTCAAGATTAGCTAGCTGGACTTCAAAGTCGTTCTCGCCGCGAAGATCGGACATCCTTACTAAAGTGTACCAGAAATCTTTTTAAATGCGGCCAGCGCGCGCGCTCTTTCTTGCCGGTGATCGACAATCGGAAAGGGATAGGTCTCGCCTAGCCTCAGCCCCGCCGCGAGGAGCTCGGCTTCGGGCGCCGCCCAGGGCTGATGAATGTATTTGGGTCCAAGCCCGGCGAGCTCGGGCACCCAGCGGCGCACGTAGTCGCCACGGGTGTCGAATTTTTCCCCCTGAAGGACGGGGTTGAAAATACGAAAGTAGGGCGCGGCGTCCGCACCACAACCTGCGCTCCATTGCCAGCCGAGGGTGTTGCTCGCCAGATCAGCATCCACGAGTGTGTCCCAGAACCATTGCGCACCCCGCAGCCACGGCAAGCGCAGATGCTTAACGAGAAACGACGCGACGATCATGCGGCAACGGTTGTGCATGTACCCCGTGGCCCACAACTCGCGCATGGCGGCGTCGACAATGGGATAACCTGTTTGGCCACGTGTCCAGGCTTCGAAGTGAATTTCGTTGTCTTCCCACGGAAACCTCTCAAAGTTCTCGCGCAGGGGCTGCGTGTCGGTGTGCGGAAAATGATAGATCAGGTGATAGGCAAATTCGCGCCAGATGATTTCTTTTTGGTACTGATAAATACCGGGCGACGACGAAAAGATCGCGTCTTCTCGCCCTGTGATGTGCCAAAAGATTTGTCGCGCCGAGATCACGCCAAGCGCCAGATACGGCGACAAGCGCGAAGTGCCCTCTTCGTCGGCGGGCAAGTTTCGACGCTCAAGGTAATTCGCGGCGTGCTGATCCAGAAAGCTTTCGAGCCGGCGCTGCGCTTCGTCTTCGCCCATCACCCAGCGCCGGCGCATTTCGCGATCCCAGCCCAAGCGCGTCCCCCACCTCTCGCGGTGATGCGCCACGGTCTCGTGCTTTTGCGCCTCGCGCGCATTGGGAAAATGACCTTCGGGTCGCGCCACTAGGGGTTCGAGTTTTAAGTCTCGCTCGTAGACTTTTAAAAACGGTGTGTAGACTTGATAGGGTTTGCCACTGGCCTGCTTCACTTCGTGCGGTTCGCGCAGCACCGAAGCGCGGAAAGTTTCGAAGCGTAGCCCGAGAGTCTTCAGGCGATCGCGCACTTGATCGTCGACGGCGCGGGCATGACGATCGTAACGGCTGTTGCAATAAAGTCTCGCCACCGATTCGCGTTGGGCAAAATCCACGAGCTCCGTTTCGTTTCTGAGTGAGAGCACGAGAAGCGCAAGCCCGTGTCGCGCGAGCTCGCGCTCCAGGTGTTCGAGTGCGGAACTGAGCACCACCCGGCTCGCGGCGCCACGCCGCCACGGCCCCTCACTGCGATCCACATAAACACAGAGGAGCGGCAAACCCGACGCTGCGGCAGCCGCAAAAGCCGGATTGTCACTTAGCCGGAGATCATCGCGAAACCACATGAGCGCGCAGGACTTCATGCGCTTCACTTTAGCCCATCGCGGAGAACCCCGAAGGAACGTTTACGCCGGCTTAAAATGCGAGGGAAAAACTCAGGCGTCGTCGCTATCAATCACCGATGTGGTGTCGATGCCGCCACGGGTTTGATAGATCACGGTGAGGCGCATCCACTGCGGACGCAGCAGATTGTGAATGTCTTGGTAGATTTTGGCGGTAACGGCCTCTTGGTAAATGCCCACGTCGCGGTAGCTGAGGTAGTAGTACTTGAGCGACTTGAGCTCCACGCATTTGTCCGAAGGCATATAATCGATGGTCACGGTGCCAATGTCTGGGAGGCCCGAGAAGGGACAAACCGCCGAGAACTCCGTGGTCGTGTAAGTGATGCGCTGCTTGGGCCCCTCGTAGGGGAAGGTCTCGAGCACGCCGACGTCGACGGTGCTGGGGTCGGTGAACGGGAGGGTTTTGCCTTCTGCCTTTGCCATGCGCAGCTTCGTAGCAATTTTACCACCTCAAGTACAGGGTTATTAGGTTGAGAGGGGCTCGAACCTAGCTTGGTTTCATCGGCAGGAGGACCTCATCATGAAAATCAAAAACCTTATCGTCACTTGCGTCGCCCTGGGCTCGGCTTCGGCCATGGCCGTCCCCGACAACACCGACAACCTGGTGCGTGCCCTGGCCCAAAGCAACCTCATTGGAGAAGCCCTAAAGAACGTCAAAGACGCCGTAGCCGAAATCAAACTCAGCCGCGTCGCGAGCTACCACAAAGACGACGGCATCATGGCCCAATGCGGTCTTGCCGCCTTGTCGAAATCCGGAGCCGTATTGAAGGCCGAATTCGTTTACGACAAAAAAGCCGGCGAAATCTCTCACGGTGCCTTTTCGGAGACGACGTATTTTGTAACGGCCGGAAGCCCCAAAGACCTTCGCGTCTGCGTCGGCGCAAACTAGCCGTTTAAGAATTCTTCGAAGCCCCGTCGACGCAGTTCGCAGGCGGGGCATTTGCCGCAGCCATAACCCCAGGCGTGGAGCTGCGTGCGGTCGCCTTCGTAGCAGGTGTGTGAGTCTTCGACGACCGACTTCAATTCTCCCAAATCGGCGGCGAGACGAAAGGTCTCGGCCTTGGTGAGGTGCATGAGTGGCGTTTCGATATAGATGGGCGAACCCATCGCAAGAGATAGCGTTTTTTCTTGTGCGCGCACAAAATCGTCGCGGCAATCCGGATAACCCGAATAATCTGTCTGACAAACGCCGCTCACTAGCGTGTCGATGCCGCGCGAAACCGCGAGGGCCGCACCGATGGTAAAGAAGAGTGCGTTGCGCCCGGGCACGAAGGTCGAGGGCAAGTTGTTAAGCCCACCCTCGTGACTCACTTCGACCTCATCGCTCGTGAGAGCGTTCTTGTGAAAGGTCGAGAGAAAATCGATGTTCACGATCTTCTGGGGGATAGCGAGCTTCTCGCAAATGCGCTGAGCGCAATCGAGTTCGGTGCGGTGACGCTGACGGTAATCAAAGGTGATGGCCTCTACGTGGTCATACTTTTTGATGGCCCAGTAGAGACAAGTCGTCGAATCCTGTCCGCCCGAAAAGATCATCAGTGCCGATCCCGACATTTTAAAGTTCCTTTACGGGATAGCGAATGCGCAGGCCCACGCTCGGGCGGTAGAGTTCCACCGCAGCGGTGCGGGGCTCAACGGCCTTGAGGTCGTCGAAAATCTTCTGCGTAAGCACTTCGGTCGTCGGGTTCTCGAGACCGGGAATCTCGTTGAGCATGCGGTGATCGTAGCGCTCAATGACCGACTTGAGTTTGGTTTGCGCCGAGCCGGCCTCAATCACAAAGCCGTGTTCGTTGGGCGTGCCCACCACCACCCACACGCCGTGAAAGGTATGGCCGTGCACACGACGATTGGGATGACCTTCGGGAAAGGGGCCGTCCATGTAGTGGCCCACGTCTAAGAAAAAATCCATTCGGTATTCAAAAGCGGACAAAGACTTCAGACTCCTCGGGTGCTCGGTTCCCAGATATATTTGTGCATTTGCAGCTGCATGCGCCAAGGCTCAGCTGACTCCAAAACAAGATTGGCGAGTTCGATGTTGGTGATTTTCCCGAAGACGGGCGAGATGAGCACCACGTGCTTGTTGAAGAGATCTTTTTCTTTGGCGACCTTGAGCGCGTAATCAAAATCTTCGCGGCTGCCCACGACACACTTGATTTCGTCGACGCCAGGTTTGAGGTTCGCGAAGTTTTCCCAATGCTGGCGGCCGGCCTCACCCGAGGTGGGTGTTTTGATATCCATAATAATGCGCACATCGCGTGGCACGGCCGAAACGTCAAAGGCTCCGCTGGTTTCGAGCATCACTTCGAAACCTTCTTCGACAAGGCGATGCATGAGTTCGATAGAATTTTTTTGCGCCAGCGGCTCGCCGCCCGTCACTTCAACAAGCTTGGTGGGGTATTGCTTTACAATGTCGATGATCTCATCGATCGATTTTTTTTGGCCTTCGTAAAAGGCATACTCAGTATCACAATAGGTGCAGCGCAGCGGACAGCCCATGAGGCGCACAAAGGTGCACGGACGACCCGCTTGAGTCGACTCCCCTTGCACACTGTAGAAGATTTCGTTTATGGCCACCTGAGTCATGGAACACCGTGTTAGAGCTTTAGTCGTAAAGAGGGTTCCAATCAATGGAATGCTCTAATAAAGTGCGACTGTGTCCAAAGTTCAAAAGATCACATCAAGCTCAACTGCTGAATATTTTTCGAAAAATTTACAACAGGTGGGATTCTCGTCACCCACCAAAGCCGTTCTGACGACCCTCAAAGAAGCCGTCGACAACTCACTCGACGCCTGCGAAGACTCCGATATCCTTCCGGAAATCGACGTGCTCATCGAAAAGCTCCAAGTGGGCACCCGCAAGAACGTCGATATTATCAAAATTCGCGTGACGGACAATGGCCCGGGCCTGGCGCAAGAAGACCTTTCCAAGGTCTACGGCGAATACCTCGCCTCGTCCAAATTTGGCCGCGGCCGCTGCTCGCGCGGTCAGCAAGGTATCGGCATCTCGGCCGCCACCACCTGGGGACAGCTCACCACCGCCACAGGCGTGCGCGTGATCACCAAGACTTCTAAAATGAAGACGGCCATCTCGGCCCTCGTCGAAGTCGACATCAAAAAGAACCAGGGCGTGATCAAAGACAAGTCGAACGTGAACTGGGATCGGCCGCACGGCACCTCGGTAGAGTTCGTGATCGAAGGCCGCATGCAGCTCAACGGCGACGGCGGCATTCTCACTTATCTCTCGGCCACGAGCCTCTCGAACCCGCACCTGACACTCAAGTATCGCATCAACGAAGAAAAACCCATCGTCATGGACCGCGTGACGGACGAGATCATCGGCATCCCCGAAGCTGTACCGCCCCACCCGCACACCATGAAACTCGGCGAGTTCATCTCGCACGCGCACCTTTTCGGCAAATCCACTCTCGACACCTTTTTGAAGAAGGGCTTTTCGCGCGTATCGGATCAAACCATCTCCGCGATGATCAAGGCCGGCTGCAAGAAGGGCTGGTTCAAGGAGCCCCTGACGAGCCTCGACAAGGCCGAAGTCGATAAGGTTTACTCGAGCCTGCAAGAAGTCGAGCTCATGCCGCCTTCGACCCGAAGCGTGCTGCGCATCGGTGAAGAAGCCCTCTCGAAGTCCATTCAACGACTCGGAGAAGTGGATTTCTTCTCAGTGGTTTCGCGCAAACCCAAAATCGCCGACTTCAAACCCGTCGTCGTAGAAGTGGGCATTTCGCGACTCAAAACCTACTCGGGTGAAACCGACGACTCCGTTACGGTACTGCGCTTCGCAAACCGAGTTCCATTGCAGTTCGACAAGGCCGCCTGTGCCATTATCAAGGCCATCGAATCGGTGAACTGGAAGTCTTACGGAATCGCGCAATCTAAGAATTCGATTCCTACTGGCCCCTACATCATCGCGGTGTCGGTGGTCTCGCCTTTTATCAAGTTTAAAAACGCTTCGAAAGAAACGATCGACGCCTCGGATGAGCTCGTCGAAGAGCTACGCCTTGCACTGATGCAGGCCGGACAAAAGCTCTCGCGCTTCATTCGCTCAGAGCGCAAGGCCGAAGACCTCGAAAAGAAGATTCGTCACATCGAGCAATTTGGACCGGTGCTCATTCAAACCATCGGCCGCATCACCAGCGCGCCCCCAAAACGTATCAAGGCGGCCGAAGAAGGCCTGCGCAAAATTCTCGGACGCGACGCGAGCTCGGCCGAGGCGGAACTCGCCGTGGCCGAAGAAAAGCGCGCACAACTGGAAGCCAAAATGGCCGGCACCATGGGGACCGATTCCCTGGATTTTGGAAAATAGAAAGTGACGATCGACATGGTTAAAAAAGAACCCACACGATTTGCCAAATCGAAAACTGCCCTCACCAAAGACATCCCCACGATCAGCGTGGAGATGTGCAACAAGATCCTCTTGGACCTCGAGAACGGCAAACGTCCCGTGCTCGAAGCCATCAAGTGCGCTCTCGACAACGCGAACTACGACCCTAAGGTGGGTTTCCTCACCCCGGGCGACAAAAAGGTACGCACCGAGTTGAACGTGTCTTCGGTGCAGAAGATGGCGCGCGCCGTGTTTCTGCTCGAGATCATGCTCCGCAACGTCAAACAGGGCACCGTAAACACCAAGCGTGAGCTGTATTACATCTCCAAAGGTTTTTGCAAACACGACCCGATGTTCAAACCTCTCGACTTCTCGGATCAGCCCGAGTCGGATTCGACGATCGACTTCGTGTCGGAACTTCTTGAAGTGTACCGTGAAGAGCTACACTGTTTCGCCAACGACCGTGGTGGCCAAACCTTTAGCCAGCAGCTCGTGGTGACCGAAACGCTCGACGACGGCGAGAAGGCTGTGGTGGACTTGTCACAGCTTGGTACTTCGCCTTTCCAACCTAAAAACCGCCCTCAGAGCTTTCAGCTCTCGGCCAAGAAGGGCAAGAAGATCGACTTCTGCTTGATCGTTGAGTCGGAAGGCACGGCGAACACCTTTGTGACCAACGGTTTTACCAAGCGTCACAACTGTATCCTTATCGGTGCCGGAGGCGTGCCCTCGAACGGTGTGCGTGCCTGGGCCAAAACGATTCAGGATCAACTCACCTGCCCGATCTACTTCTTCGGTGATCTTGACGCGTACACCGTGCAGAACATTTACCGCACGCTGAAGGCCGGCTCGGCCGCGTCGTTGATTCGCAATAGCGATTTCTCGGCGCCGGACGTACGATTCCTCGGCATCCTTCCGCACGAGATCAAAAAGTACGATCTCACGGATTACGCTGTGGATCCGCGCAACCCCTCCGATTCTCGCTCGCTCAAAAAAGCGCAAGACGCTCTGTCCAACGATCCTTTCTTTCAGGACAAGCGGAACAAAGGCATCGCGAACGTGCTGAAATGGCTCATCAGCAACAAACGTCGTTGCGAGCAGCAGGCTTATTTCATGGTGGATCCGGATGATCCTTTGACTCCGGAGAAGATCATCATCGATAAGATCAAAAACGGCGACTACGTCTAAAAAGACTGTGATTTAGAAATAAAAAAAGCCCTCCGGTCCCGCAAAGGACCGGAGGGCTTTTGCGTTGGTCTTTGGGTTAGTCAGCAACCACACCGCCGGTGTAGAGGATGTCGTCCGTAGGAACGCCACCGCTAGTCGTGTCACCACCATCGTCGCCGCTGGTCGTGCCACCGTCGTTACCGCCGGTCGTGCTGCCATCGTCGCCACCCGTGGTGTTGCCGTCATCGCCGCCAGTAGTATTACCGTCGTCGCCGCCGCCTTCACCTTCGCCCGGGAAGTAAACGCAATAGCTCACGTCGATCACCGCGCGCGATTTGCCGGGGTTGGTAAAATGAATCTCGCCCGTTTCGTGATCAAAAGAACAGTCGATGTCGCGCTCGTTGAGGGCCACAGCGAGCGACATGGGATCTACAAGATCCTTGTACTTTTGTGCGAAACGAAACTTAGGAGCTTTTTTGTCTTTGCCTTTGGGGGGCACGACGAAGCGCTGGCTAAGGCACTCCACGCGTCCACCAGATGCGATATAGTCCTCGGCCGCTTGCGGTTTGGCGAGCGACTGAACCTCTTGTTGTTGGATTTCGTTACTAATGCTGGTTTCAGAAACAGGCGTCTGTACATCACAAGCTGTTATACTTAGTGCCATAGCACCGAGAAGCGCATACGTTCTCATTTTCGGGCTCAATTCTTGGCTTGTTTTTGCGCTAGCGAAAAGGTGTTGAGTTACATACAGAACCTTTTTCCAATAGCGCATCGTCTCACTAGGATAGGCCCCCGGTAGACCCCGGACCAGTGAAGATTTGGTCAAGGAATTTCGAATTTAACCAGTTGATTTTAATGGATATTTTTGCATATTTTACCTCAAAAATAGCGGCGGGTTTTGTGCCCCAACTTCAGCCTCCTGCTTAATAAGACTTAATCCCCGGAGGCCCTATTGAGTGGGCCTAAGAGATCGGATTTTCTCGCTTACGAGGCGGGGAAAAGATGATCAGCTCTAGGACGATTCGCAACATTGGTCTCAGCATCGGTTTGACGTGGGCAGTGGCTCACACTTGTTTGGCCAAGGCCCAGTGCCTGGCGCACGACATCAGTTACCAGCAGAACAACGATCAATATAGCTGGGTGATGGAGTGGAGTTCGAACAAACCTTTTTCGACTTACCAAAAATATTTCGGCGAATCCGCGGGCGACGCGCTCGTGGGCAAATCGGAAGTCGTCGACAGCATGTGGTGGAAAAAACGTGGCACCAATGAAGGCGAGCTTGCCGCTTGGGTTTGGGTCACGGGCGTTTCGCGCGAGAAAAAATACTTTGTGCGCAACTGCAAGCTCACACAGAGTTCCGTATTCTGTCAGCTCGACACAAACCAGGGTGGCGGCGGAGAGCGCATCAATTGGGCGTGGTCGAAAATTTCATGCGCAAAATCGGGTCAAACGAGCAAGTGCCGCTACGAAGAGGCCGGTTCGGTGAAAAGCGCGGCAGGCGGTTTTGTATCGGCTCCTACCATCGCCGTAGCCGTAAACACGCAAAGCATGAAAGACACGCTACGCCTTGCCCTGGCCTCGGAGCTCGGTCCGCAGTCCATCGGCGTAGGCTTTGCCAACGGTCGTCGTGGAGCGGATCTCTTTTGGGATAAGGGCCAGCGCGAGCTGAACGCGGGTCGCAAGGTGTTCAAAGTACAAAGCAACGCTTCGTGCCCAACGCGCTAGTGCACGCCCCTCGCGGTCACCAAAGTTTTGACGTATAAACACGCGCTGGCGGAATGCCGATAACACCTAGATGATTTTGCGCGCGTTATTTCTTTTTGCATTGAGTTTGAGTGTCACTCGACCTGCGCTTGCGCAGCCGTCTGCACTTCGAGGCTTTTGCAATACCCTTATTGAATGGGCCTCGGGTCGCATTGCTTACGAGACCCCTTTCGTTGACCCCAAACACACACTTATCTCCCTTCAGATCGAGGAACTCCTCAAAGAAAGCCAGTACAACAATTCCCCCACCATCATCAGCGAAGCTCAGAAAAATTTCTTATCGATCACCAAGCTGTATATCAAGGGCACCAAGACGCCGAAGTATGACATTGAAAAACTCATCGCCAAAGGAGGCAACTCCATCGTCTTCAAAGCTTGGGACAACGAGCTCAAACGACCCATCGCCCTCCGAATTCCCATCACTGTAAATCACGATATCCGCAAAAGTTACGAAAAAGATTACCGCATTGCCCGAGAGGCTGAACAAGCCTACGGACAACAATCACCACTACCATTCGCCTATGACCAACAGGTGGTTCACGGCATTCCACTGCTCGCGATGGAATACTTCGCACAAGCGGATTTTGGGAAAGCATGGGTCGAGGGATACAAAGAAGAAAGCTCCGAGATGCCGCTTCTCAAGTCTTCTTTGTTAGAGATGGTCGAAATCGGCCTTAGCATTTCTCGCTTTCATAACTTGGGCTATATCCATGGAGACATCAAAGCTCAGAACGCCATCGTTCAAACCCCGCGAGGAGCTGTGCTCCTCGACACCGAAACCTCGGGAGCCATCGACCCCAAAACCGGAACTGCTAAAAAGGGAATGCCCAAATTTTACACCGAAGGGTCCGCAGCTCCTGAATTTGTTCGCTACTCTAAAGAACCTGGCGATGACGCCTCTAGCATCACCACGGCCATCGATGTCTACAGCTTCGCCCAAATGCTAGACCGCTCTTTTACCTCCTACGCGGCAAATTTGATATCGGAGCGCAAATTAAGCAACGAGCCAAAACTCGACAAGATCTATGCTTTTCACGACAAGTTCCTACTCAAAGCTCTGGTCGATGACCCCCGTCAACGGCCAACGATCCTTGAGATCTCGCAAGCGCTAGCCATCCTTTGCGCCGAAACTTTTTAACGCGCGTGCTCTAGCCGAGACCATCACGCACTCGCGGTCGCCAAAGTTTTGACCTATAAACACGCGCTGGCGGAATGCCGATACGTCCAATGGCACCATGACAAAAACTCGCGTGATTTTGCTTTTGAGCCTTAGCTTTTCGGCCAAGCCGGCGGCCTCAATGCCCGCGCAGTCGCTCACGTCTAGCCTCTGTGCCTGGCTCGTTCAGGGCACAGCGCCCGCAAACACGCCCACCATCACGCCAAAAATCGCTTCGTTGCAAAGTGCCTTGGGCGCCGAACTGGCGCGCACCAAACATCGCCTGCGCAATGGATCCCTGATCGACGCCGCCGAAGCCCTGAGCGCCCTGAGCCGAATTCCTGCTTCCTCTAGTGTGGGCACACCAAAATTTGTTCCCGATTCGATCATCGGCGTGGGGTCCCATTCCTACACCGTAAAGGCGTGGGACAACGACCGCGGCCTTTGGACGGCGGTAAAGATTCCCTTCAAACCGAGCCGCGCTATCGTCGAGTCGTCTCTTGAGCAACACGAGCTCGCCAAGGCTGCCGAACGCGTTTACGGCAAGAACTCCCCCGTTCCGCTGAGCTACGATCACTACCTGGAGGCAGGACATGTGTTTCAGTCGATGGAATACTTGCCCGAGGGTGACATCAAAGCGGTTTGGAATCTTGCACTCAAGGAACCCGGCCCCGATGCGCTGGTTCTCAAAAAACTTTTGCTAGAAATGCTCGACGCAGGCGAAGGCCTGGCGCGCATGCACGGCATGGGCCTGGTTCACGCCGACGTCAAACCCGAAAACATCGGTCGCAGCGCGCGAGGGATGCTGTCGATGGATCTCGGCATGACAGGCCTCATCGATCCCGCAACCGGCAAAATCGAAGAGCTTCCGCGCCATCGCAGCAAACGGTACTCTTCGCTCGAGCAGCTTCGCTACGCCGCGCGGCTCGTTTACAAGCCGCACGCCATTGGACCTAAATCTGATGTGTTTTCGTACGCCGTGATGATGCACGATGGGCTGAGCTCGCTGAAAGCTTCCATCGCGCGCGATCCGAGCCCCGAAGCGAAAGCAAAAGTGGCGCTCATTGAAGATTTCCTTCAAGGAGAACTCGCGCTCTCCCTCAGCAACGACCCCAAAGATCGTCCCGAGATGATGACGCTGCTGAGCGCCCTCGCAGATCTTTACGCCAAAGTTTTTTAGCGCGTCAGCGTCTTGTAACGAATGCGCTTGATCTCGTCGGCACTGCTGCCGAGACGGCGGCGTTTGTCGGCTTCGTATTCCTGGTAGTTGCCTTCGAACCACTCTACGTGCGAATCGCCCTCGAAGGCGAGAATGTGCGTGGCGATACGGTCTAGGAACCAGCGATCGTGGCTAATGATAACGGCGCAGCCGCCAAAGCTTTCTAAACCTTCTTCAAGCGCGCGCAGGGTGCCCACGTCGAGGTCGTTCGTCGGTTCGTCAAGAAGGATCACGTTGCCGCCCTCTTTGAGCATCTTCGCCAGGTGCACGCGGTTGCGTTCACCACCGGAGAGCACGCCGACCTTTTTCTGCTGGTCGTTGCCCGAAAAACCAAATTTCGAAACATAACCACGCGCCGGAACTTCGCGCGTGCCGAGAAGCACGTTGTCCGTGCCGCCGGTGATCTCTTCGAAGATCGACTTGTCGCCGGCGAGCGCGCCGCGGCTTTGGTCGACGTAGGCGAGCTTCACGGTTTCGCCCACCTTGAAGGTGCCAGCGTCGGCCTTCTCTTGGCCGGTGATCAGCTTAAAGAGCGTGGTTTTGCCCGCGCCGTTGGGGCCGATGATTCCCACGATGCCGCCCTTGGGCAGTCGGAAATTCAAATTTTCAAAGAGCAGCTTGTCGCCGAAAGCTTTGGAAACGCCGTTGGCCTCGATGACCGAATCGCCCAGGCGGGGACCGGCGGGAATGTAAATTTCCAGCTGCTGAATTTTCTCCCCGACGTCCTGATTGAGGAGCGTTTCGTAGGACGAAACGCGTGCTTTGGATTTGGACTGACGCGCCTTGGGGCTCTTGCGAATCCACTCGAGCTCGCGGGCGAGTTCTTTTTGGCGTTTGGTCTCTTGCTTGTTCTCGTGCTCCAAGCGCTTTTGCTTTTGCTCGAGCCACGAGGAGTAATTGCCTTCCCAGGGGATGCCCTGGCCGCGGTCGAGCTCCAGAATCCAGCCCACGACGTTATCTAAGAAATATCGATCGTGCGTGATGAGCACCACGGAGCCTTTGTACTCTTGCAGGTGTTTTTCAAGCCAGGCGACAGATTCGGCGTCCAAGTGGTTCGTCGGTTCGTCGAGCAGCAGCAGATCGGGCGCGGAGAGGAGCAGGCGGCAGAGCGCAACGCGGCGTTTTTCACCGCCTGAGAGGTTCGTGACTTCGGCGTCGGCCGGCGGGCAGCGCAGAGCGTCCATGGCAACTTCGATCTTGCGATCGAGTTCCCAGGCGCCAGCGGCCTCGATGCGTTCCTGGACTTCCGCCTGACGGGTGAGGAGTTTTTCCATCTGCACATCGGTCATTTCTTCGCCGAACTTCATGGAGATGTCTTCGAACTCCTTGAGCAGGTTGGCGATCTCCTTAAGACCTTCCATGACGTTCTCTTTGACGTTCTTGGTGGGATCGAGCTCAGGTTCCTGCGCGAGGTAACCCACGGTCTTGCCTTCGCCAATGAAAGCTTCGCCCGCAAAATCCGTGTCGATGCCTGCCATGATCTTCAGCAGCGTCGACTTACCAGAGCCGTTCACGCCGATGATGCCGATTTTGGCGTCGTCGTAAAACGAGAGGTAGATGTCCTTCAAAACTTGTTTCGACGGCGGATGAATTTTGGAAAGTCCCTTGAGCGTATAAATGATCTGAGGCATGCCCGAGCTTATACCTCAATTCAGGGGTCCGAGCCAGGCAAAGCAGGACCTAGGGCTTGATCAATTCCACCTCAAAGGGGGCGCTGGCGTCTTTCACCCGGTGCAGCTCCCAGCCAGTGTCCCGAATGATGTGCCCCCATTTGGTATCCGCGAAGTGCTGTTGCACAAGCGATTTGAGCTCGCCCTCGGGAAGGCCATTGCCTCCAGCCTCGCGAATGCGGGCGAACAAATACGATGCCGTTTCCTGATTGGTAATGAGCAAACTCAGGGTCGTCCCACTGGGTACCGAATCTGCGTAAAGTTTGAAGAGGGATTTGGCGACTCCCTGCCCTTCCCACCCCAATGGTGTCGTCCGGAGTCGGTCGCGGCTAAGGATAAACGTGGGACTTTGAGAAAATTTTTGCAGCAAAGGTGCGAGATTTGTATCGGAAAATTTTGAGAAGTCTTGGGCGAAACTTGAAGTGGGATCCACATAAACGATCGGTCCGGGACGGGATTCCTGCACATCAAAATGCGCGACCACTTGATTCTTTGAATCCTCGACCCGAATCCCGCTCAGCTCGAAAGAGCCGTCGGCGAAGTCGGGCTTCAACGCAAAGCCGGCAGGCATCAGTTCCGTTGCGGGTGACATGACTTGCGATCGGAACACATTGGCAAGATTTGCTCGGAATACGGTTTCATTCACGTACATGGACGCCGAGCCCAAACTCCCCTCGTCGGTGTAGTCGGCCAGGTGCAGAGCTCCGTGGGCTATTTCCCGAGAGGAATCATCGACGACGGAAACGTTCACCCCCAGGGGACCAATGGCAGCTTTGACTTTGACCCGCTTGCCGTTCGGTAAATTCAAGGTTGCGCCGTCCAAACGTTTTTGAACGCTCTTTACGGTGAGTTTCGCCGTTCCCGGAAAAACTTTTTGCCTCACTTCGCCAAAAAGATTTAGGCACCTTTGGAGAAATGAGGGCGACCCCGCGGACTTCGCGTAAGACAGCGACGAGGCATTCAGAAAAATCACCAACACCAATGCCGGCGAGAAGTCCCTGAGAAGTGAGCGACTACGAATGCGCATCTAGAAGATGGTGCGGCGGTAGCCGATGGAGAGGATGAGGCCGAAGCCTAGACTTGTGGTGAGCACTGAGGTGCCGCCGTAGCTGACCATCGGTAGCGGAATGCCCACGATGGGGAACATGCCCGTCACCATGGCCACGTTGATGAATATTTGTGAGATGATCATCCCGATCACCCCCACGCAGACCAGCGATCCGAATTTCTCCCGCGCTAGCGAGGCGATGCGGATGCACCTGCCGAAGATGAACATGTAGAGGCCAAAAAGAACCCCGGCCCCCAGAAATCCCCACTCCTCGGCGAGCACCGAAAAGATGAAGTCTGTGTGCGATTCCGGTGTGAACTCGAGCTGTGTTTGCGAACCCTGCTCGAAGCCCTTGCCCATGAATTCGCCCGAGCCCACTGCGATCATCGACTGCAAAGCGTTGTAACCCGTGCCGCGGGGATCTTTGGTCGGATCAATAAAGGTCATCACGCGCTGGCGCTGGTACTGCTTGAGACCGTATTTCCACCCGAGCGGAATCGAAATCAACCCCAGCAACGCGAGCGTCACGATCACCTTGCGCTTGACGCCCATAAAAGCGATCATGGTCGCGCCGATCAGCATGATGTGACCGCCAGTACCAAGGTCCGGTTGTGCGATGGTGAGCAGCGCGGGCACTCCCACGATCAGTCCCGGCACCAACAGCTCTTTCCAGCCGAGCTTCTGCAGCGACTGCTTGTCGTGGAAATACTTAGCAAGCGCCAAGATCACGAGAAATTTCATCGTTTCGCTGGGCTGATAGTGAATCGGACCAAAGTCGATCCAGCGGCGCGAACCGTTTTTGAGCACGCCAATGAACTCTACTGCTGACAGAGCCAAAAAGTTTAGCCCGTAGAGAATGTACGCAAAGTTCTGGATGATACGGTAGTCGAAAAACGTGACCAGACCGATCACGCCCATGCCCGCACCTACAAAAATCAACTGACGCAGCCAAAACGCGCCAGGTTGCCCGTGCGTTACCGAATAAATGTTCACGAGGCCGATAAAGAACACGCAGAGCATGCCCACCAGTACGGTCCAGTCAAAGGAGGACGTTTCTTCTTCAAAGGTTGCGGCATCCCGTGGACTGCTTAGTGCCATTGATTCATTCTAAAAGTGTCGCGTGAAATGCGCAAGGCTCTGCGCGGTGGACCTTAGAGGTCGATCTGGGGTTGCAGCTCGCCGTCCACCGACTCGCGGTCGTCGAAAACGAAGCAACGACCCTCGAAATGAGCCCCACCCTCTTCTTCGAAGTACTTCAGGATTCCGCCATGCAACTGACGCACACGCTTGAAGCCCTCGGACACCATGTAGGCACCGGCCTTTTCGCAGCGAATGCCGCCCGTGCAGAACATCACCACTTCTTTGTCCTTGGGGATTTTTGCGGCCTCTTCGGTGAACCGGCGAAAGCGACGGGTGTTGGCCGGCACGGCCCCCCGGAAGGTGCCCATCGAATATTCAAAGTTGTTGCGGTTGTCGATGATGATCACATCATCCGACGGCGCATCGAGCAGCTCGCGAAACTCGCGTGGGCTGATGTAATCGGCTCGGTTCGAGGGCACGTCGAGCTCGGGAATGCCGAGCGCACAGAGTTCTTTTTTGATCTTCACCTTGAGACGCTTGAAGGGAAGCTTGTCGGAGTAGGAGATCTTGATCACGTCGTCGAATTTGTCGGCTGCGCCGAGCGCCTCGAGCCAGACCACAAGCGCTGCCTTGAGCGGAACTTCCGCGCCAGCGAGGTTCAAATTGACGCCCTCGTGAGCGATGAGCACGGTGCCCTTGGCATCCACTTCGAGCAATTTAGGCTCGATCGCGGCCTTGGCGGCTTCGGGGTCTTCGATTCTAAAAAACGAGTAGTAGGAGTAGTTTACGAACACGAGGGGTTCATAACAAAAACGTCCTTAAGAGTCGACAAACTTGATCGCGGCCGCCTCGAGCACCCGGAGCAAAGATTCGGGATGACCGCTAGATTCCACCTGCTCGCGCGTGGAACCTTCCTGAATTTCGAGGGTTATCGACGGGATGCCCAGCGCCTCCCAAAACCACGTGCCCGAGGAGCCCGGCGTGGGATAGCCCATGTCCGAAGTCACCGGGCAGCCGTTGTAACGCGACATCGTCTCGGCCAGATCCAGGCAATCGCCGTTGTAATTCACCATGGGATTCCAAGAGTGAAAATTGATCAAAAAGTGCGGCTTCTCGCTGCCGAGCCAGGCCATCAGCGCCTGCGTTTCGATCTCCGAGCCAGCCACGTCACCGGGGTTGTAGCGATCGGCGCGCGCCTGCTCCGACCAATCCGCGGTCGGAAAATTGCGATTGAGGTCCACCCCGCGCCCATTCACCCGCGTGTGTGCGGCGACGCCGTCCGGATTGAGCCTAGGAATCACATAGAGGTCCACCGACGAAGGAACCTGCGCAAAACCGTGCGCAAGGAAATGATCCATCAAATAGATCCCCTCAGGTTCGTCTCCGTGCATGGCGGCGACAAGCAGCACCTTCACCGCGCCCGCATTTTGCCCGGCCGTGCCCACTCGGTGCAGGATTTCAACAGGGCGCCCAAGATGGGAGCGACAAAGGATGCTAGACTCTAAGCGATACGTACCCATGGAATTCTCTTCGAAGATAGCAAATAACGATCAACATTTCAGCCTTGCGCTGAGTCGCTCGCTACTTGAGGGGGACGTAGAAAAGCTCGAGGCCATTCGCGAATGGCTGGCCGTCACCCCACCCGAGGGCGTGCCCCGAGCTGAGGAGATCTCCGAGACCGAGGCCCTAGCTGCCCTCGACGCCTGGCTCGGCACCCCCGCCAAGCATCGCAAGGCTCCCGCCTTCGCCCTGCCCATCGTCTGCTTTGGCGAAGAGAACGACTGGCTCTGGGATCCGGCCATCGGCACCAAGCCCTACTCACTGGATTTTCTCGACGGCCCCCTCGGCTACCGCATCGCCCGCGCCGACAGCGACAGCTCACCGCTGCGCAAAGCCTTGCCCAAGGCTCGTGAAACCACCAATAAAATTGTCTGGGATCTCTGCGGCGGCTGGCGCGTGGACGCGCTGCTCATGGCGCACTGGGGTTTCGAAGTGGAATCTTTTGAAAAAAGCCCTTGGGTGCACCTGCTCAGCTCGCGCGCCTTAGATCGTTCCGAGCTGCTCGTTCACCGCGACGAGCTCAAACTCAAAACCCACCGCCAGGACGCCCTCCTGGCCCTCGAGTCGCTGAGCGATGCGCCCGCGCCGTCGATCGTCTACATCGACCCCATGTACCCCGCCACGAGCTCAAGCGCCCTCAACCAAAGTGAATTGCGCTACCTGCACGCACTCTCGAGCCCCGACGATGTGGCCGAAGCTCTACTCGAAAAATCCCTACTCGTGGCCACGGATCGCGTGCTGCTCAAACGTCCCACCAAGGCGCCCGAGCTTGCCCACTCGCCGAGCTTTCAAGTCGAGCAGGGCTCCACGCGCTACGACATCTACCTCAAATAAAGCTCGACCACCAAAAGTGGACAGCACGCCCGAGTGGCCCTAAAAAATGGCCATGACCAAAAAATACTGGCTCATGAAAACCGAACCGGATGTCTTCTCGATCGACGACCTGAAGCGCGACAAAACCACCCTCTGGGAGGGTGTGCGCAACTATCAGGCCCGCAATTACATGACGAACGAGATGAAGGTCGGCGACTTGGCGCTCATCTACCACAGCAGCACCGTTCCGCCGGGAGTGGCGGGTATCATGGAAATTTCCAAAGCCGCGGCTCCGGACGCCACGCAGTTCGACAAAAAGAGCGAGTATTACGACGAGAAATCCACGCGCGAAAATCCGCGCTGGCACTGCGTGCAGGGCAAGTTCTCCAAAAAGTTCTCCCACTTCGTCACACTCGACCAGCTGAAATCCCACCCTGCCCTCAAAAACATGCTGGCCCTACGCAAAGGCAATCGCCTTTCGATAACCCCGGTGACCGAGAGCGAGTTCAATACGATTGTCGCCTCTGGCGAGTCGGCACGCTAGGCCAGGCCTCGGTGCTAAGCACCACCACCACCGGAAAGTGATCCGAAGGGTACTCACTTTCGCGCTCGGCATAGGACTCAGGAATCGTGAGTTCGCTACCGTGATTGGGATCTCGAAAACGGTAGACCCAAGAATCGATGACATGGCCGCTAAAATGCCTACTGAGAAAATTGCCGTCGGACTGATCGGCTTCTAGGCCTACGCCCGGACGAAAGTACATCGCGGTGGCTTTGTCTTGCTCGCGCAAGCGGCGCCCGTTGACGGCAAGCCCTTCACGAAGATTTGCCTTGGTGACTAGGGAGCGGAGCATTTCGGAGGAGCCGATATCGCGGTTGAAGTCCCCCGAGAGCACGTAGGGCGTCTGGGGAAAATCACGATAGAATTTGTTGAGAATCTTGATCATCTCGCGCACCTCATAGCCGGCGATGCGCTCGGCGCGCTTGCGCGCCATCGCTTCGACCACGGCACGCGGCTTCTGGCTCTTGCGCTCAGATTCGGTGAGCTTCGGGCGGCGACTCTTGACGTGGGCATTGGCGAAGGCCACGAAAGGCTCGGCGTCCCCCTTTTTGGTCATGAGCAATATCGGCAAATCGCGAGTGAAAATGTTATGCCGCGATCCCGCACTGAAACGATCGATCGCATTGTAACGGCGATCCACGTGCGAAACGATGCGGAACTGATAATCCGCCATGAGATCTTTTCTCACCAAAAATCCCTGCTTGATGCCGAGCGGGTCGTTGGTCTCACGCGGCACAAAGGCTACGTAGAGGCCGCCCAGGTGCTCGCGGGCGAACTGGTTCAAAACCTCTTCGGCCTTGGCACCACCCTCGATCTCCTGAAGCATGACCACCTCGGGCATCACGTCGAGAATCGCACCAGCCTTGGCGCGAACCTTGGCTGGATCGATAGCGCGCGGTGGCAGCGCTTTGCGCTTTTGTCCGTCCCACACGTACTCGGGACGCCCGGCGTGCGTGAGCACGTTGTAGATGTTGAAGGTCATGGCCTTGATCTCGCTGCGATCACCCCAGGGACGATTGGACCAACCGCGAGGCGGCAAATGACGCAGCCAATATTTGAGATTGGGTTTGGGAAGCGTTTTCGCCAGCGCCTCGGCGCAGCGTCGGTCGTGCTGACGCTGAGAGCGAGTGGTCGCTCGCTTGGCTTCTCCCATGCTCGAGACGAGAATCGCCAGGAGCAGCAGCCGGTGTGATGTCTTTGTGATGAACGTCCCCATTAGAAAATCTGCCACGCTTGTAACAAACCTTGTCAAAATTGGGCGCTAAAAAATCCTGTACAAAATCAGTAAATTTCTTGACCCACCCTGCAGAATCGTTATGAACGGACCTTCGAAAAAACGGACCAGAACTTTCTTGGCGAGTTATTTTGTAGGCTTTTAAAA
>Ga0247823_10000261_pt1 | contig 45425 bp, 60 predicted proteins | sample 13C_PalmiticAcid_2_FD_192426 | JGI IMG/M metagenome (GOLD analysis project Ga0247823, IMG submission 192426) | Soil microbial communities from agricultural site in Penn Yan, New York, United States - 13C_PalmiticAcid_Day30 | ecosystem: Environmental > Terrestrial > Soil > Agricultural land... | reverse complement strand
TTGCTGGCGAGGATGTGACTTGGATGCGGGACGGGGAAGTGTTCCGCGAGTTCATCGGAAAATTGCATCGGTAGCATCCGGCCGACAGATTGACTGACATCAACCCCGCGTTTGGTCTCACGACTGTACGCGGGGTTTTCTTTTTCCCCACTGCCAAAGCGCCAGACTGTCCACAACCCCGCAAGCGTGCCTCACAGCATCGCGAGCGGGGTTTCTTCGTTTCCACGCCAGGATGTCGCCAGGATCGCCAGGGAGCAAACCGCCAGGATGTCGCCAGGTCACGAAAACCAGAATTCTGTCCACCAACGCAGGCCGATCAGCCACCATGCCACCAAACCGCACAGGATCACGCAGGAGACACGACAGCCAATCAGGCTACCCTAGCATTACCAGACACACGAAAGCCTGCCAGACGCAACGCCACGCAATCAGGCAGGCATCTGCGGAAGACGGCACGCAGGCCCACCCGCTCCCTGCCTCACGAGCCCCCAAGCTCCGGCAACCACACACCAAGCAAGGGAACGCACATGGACCGCAGGCACACACGCATCCACCAACCCCAAGCCACACACAGAACGCACCATGCACACACCTCACGACACACACGCCACACACGCCCAACCACACACCGCACACACGCCGGCCACATGCAAAAACATTAGGCTTCGCAGTGTTCCCAACCCCCGCGCCAGCAACCGCCCCAATGAAAACGCAGGGTGGCAGCATGTTCGGCGCTGATGGGAACGCACATGGCACGCACGCAGACAGTAGAGACATCGTCGCCGCAAGCTGGTGTCGTGCCTCATGTTGCGGCGACGGACGACGAGGGGTGGCCCGACCCCTTCGCATCGAAAGCCTTGATATACCTACCCCATCCAGCTTTTTTCCACCTGTGCGTTTCCGGTCCCATCACCCCAGTTGGAGGCTCACTCCGCTAAAGGGCCGTTGCCTATAAGTGTAGGGCATCCTTGACGGCACTCAGATGGCCGGTTACCATCGCTCCAGTTGGAGGTAGGGAACATCCATGCGGGGCGGTTAGAACGCAACAGCGGTTGCCAGATGGTAGGCGAATAGGGCAGGAACGAGTCCATGGAAGTTGTAGACGATCATATCGACTGGGGAGGTCATGGTCGGCCGAGGGTTTGGCCGGACTGGCTGTTTGACGGTACGGCGAGGCGATTGGACGAGTCGGATCTGGTGGGGATGGCAGGTCCGATTGCTGGTGAGGATGTTTTGAAGCGGTTTCGGGAGTATCGGGAGCGGATCAGGGGGGCAGCCAACCACAGGGGGGTGAAGATTCGGACGAAGATGGGGTGGGTGAAGGAGCGAGGTGAGGTGCAGTTGACGCTGCTCGTGCAGGCGATCCTGGATGTGCCGTTCTAGAGGGATGCCGTATGAGGTGTTGAGGGCCGAACAGGGGGTGAGACGTGGTGATGTGGTGCAGTGCTCCGATCTGCCAGTCGTGCTGGGATGCGAAGAACCCTGACAGGGCGGCCGTGCGTGTGATGACGCAGCCTGTGGAGACGTGCTCGTTCTGCGGGCGGTTTACGAACTCCGGGATCTACGTGCGGTCCAAGAGAGCGGATCTGAGGCATCCGGCACCGAAGTAATGCCGGATGCCGTATGTGATGTTGGAGGTGCCGCTGTGGACGTCTCACGCTCCAAATCGCAGGACAAGCGGTACACGGCCTGTGGTGTCGACTTCGTTCCGAGCGGACTGAGCAAGCCTGAAGAACTGGAAGGGTACAAGCCCTCCCCCGTCCCTGCCGACGGATGGCGGCCTATCGAGACCGCGCCGAAGGATGGGACCTGGGTTCTGGTCTGGGATTGTTGTCGCTGCAAGATCGCGAGCAACTACTACGACCATGACCAGCGGGATGAGTGGACCACGGATGGCGAGGGCTTTCTGATCCAGCCGAAACTCTGGCATCCGCTGCCCCCGCCGCCCCAGGAGAAGGGGGGTGAGGCGTGACGCCATGAGCGAAGGCAGGGTTGAACGATGGGTCTATGAGCGGATGCCAGAGGGAGAAGTGCCGGGCGTCTACACCTACCTTGGAGCACAGTTCATCAGCGCCGTTGAGCAAATGGACGGCGGCTGAAACCCCCAACGCCGGCAGCGGCAAAGGAGCAATGAACGATGGTGGCGACGAACGGGGACAGCCGGGCGACGATCACGATGGATTCCGTCGGCGGGAATCTGACGATCCACGTCCGGGGGTACGGGATCACGAAGAAGTTGGCTGACACTGTGGTGCGCCAGATCATCAAGCTGGCCGACCAGGATGGAATCCCAACCGAGATTGTGGAGAAGCGAGCCGATGAGTGAGGATCTGGAGAAGTACCTGGGGAATGTGGACGTCCCCAAGGTGTCGCATGCCACGCGGAAGGAGAAGCGGCTGGAGGTTGCGGCGTACGCCCGCGACCACGGCGTGGATGCTGCGTGCCAGAAGTACGGGGAGAGACGGAGTTATGTCCGCAGAACGATGAGCGAGTGCGGGATGGCCGTCAAAAGCCATGCACGTTCTCGTGCGGCCCGCATGGAGGCAGCCGAATACGCGAAGGCCCATGGCGTGGCGGCGGCCGTGAAAAAGTACGAGATGTCTGCGGCGACGATCTACCGAGGTCTGATGGACATTGGAGGCGGCCCAGTCCACAAGAAGCCAAGAACTGAGCACAGGACGTTCATTGTGCTGGCCCGCCTCCAGGCTGGGGAGGTGCAATCAGACATTGCCAGGGACCTGGAAGTGACGCGGCAGTACGTGAGTCTTATCAAGATCCAGGCCCAGAAGGCCGGCATGAAGTTCCCAGGAGGCAAGAATGAGCAGGAGTGAGAAGTTCTGGCTGCTGGCCCTTGTGGCTGTGACGTCGATTCCCGTTGGGGTACTGACGATGTGGCTTGTGCCGGACGAGCCGCACGGAACGATCTTGGCCATGATCGGCGGAGTGCTGAATGCCGTCCTCTGGATCGGAGTCTTCGAGATCCGCAGAGCCATGCGAAGCGTTGACATGGAGGGACTTCCTCCGGCGGATGTGGAACAGGAGTTCTGGGAGAAGGCTTACCCCTTCCTGATGGAAGGGCGGGTTGTCAGTGGTACTCGCCGACCTGACGGCAGCATGGACTTGGCCGTGGGGCCGAAGCCAGAAGAACGCGACCAACCCTGAGGACTGCCCCCTGCCGTATGTGAGGTAGGGGTGGGGAGAGCACCATGGAAGTCCATCTACATTTCCACTTTCACAACGGGAGCGAGAGTATGGCAGAGAAGTTGCCTGACGACTTTGAGTTCGACGTAGTCAGCCGGGGACGAGCCCCCGGCGAGAAGCGCAAGGAGGAATACAGCAAGTACCTCGACGGCGGGCTATGGAAGGTGGACGTGTCGAAGGACCACGGCTTCCACAACGAGGACAAGGAGCACGCAGAGAACCGGTTCATCGCCAGCCTGCGGACGTGGCTGAAGCTCAACAACCACGACTTCGTGATTAAGCACGGCCGCTACCAGAACCAGAAGGGCGTGAAGGTCATCAAGCTGATCCCCTTCGTGCGGCCGGTTGACCCGAATGCCACGAATGGCGAGCAGAACGGGGAGGCACCCGAGAACCAGGAGAACGCCAATGTGGGAGATCCTCCCGCCGCTTGAGCAGTAAGAAAGAACACACAGCGGACTGACGCACCACGACAGTTCGGCTCGTTGGTCGTTGGGTGCAGCTCATGGCACCTGATGGTGGCTGGTCTGTACGTGGCGTTTGGGCGAGGCGGCCCCGTCCGCTGCCTTTGCGGGGAGGAGTTACAACCTCTCGCCTCCCTGCACATTTTGTCCCGGCGGTCACTGAGTGCCGGGGGAGTATCCGAGACAACGGGGCATCAGTGAACTGCCTGTGGTTTGCACAGGCACAAGCGGTCGAGCGTGCCTGGGAGCACGGGTGGGGACTGTTGGCACGCTCTTGAAAAGCGAGCCGCGAGAGTCACGGACACACACATCTGTGGCGGCCACGCAGGCTTGGTTCGATTCCAGGCGACCGTACTACGCGGGGTGATGTAAGCAGCAGCCCCTACAGGGTACTCGGCCTGGAGGGTCGGCTGGCGGCACACACCCGCTCTGCTGTAGGGAGGTGCCGGTGCAAGTCCGGCCCCCGCGCCCATGAATCTAGTTCCTTCCCAGGAGGCACCATGCCAGTTCGCAGAGTTCAAGGAGCCCGTCACGTCCACGCTTCGCACCTCGAAAAGGTGACAGCCAAGGTGGACGAACTCATCGCCATTCTGGAACGCAACCAGAAGGCCCACGATGAGCTGTACGACAAGCTGGCCCAGTTGTACGTCCAGAAGGCCAAAGACGTTCTCGCAGCCCGCCTGACCGGATTCGACAGGTGGATGCCGGAACTCGATCTCCCAAACATGAAGTTCGAGCTGGAGCCGCCGGACTACTATGGCCCCTGCTACGAGCAGGCCATCGGGATGCTCAAGTTGCACCAGTCGGCCGGAAACCAGACCATCGACCTGACCGACGAGCTGTACCGGGCGTACGTGCTGGACAAGTGGCAGTGGGAGGAGCAGTTCTCCTTCAAGAACACCCGCATGTACGGCGTCTAGCACATGGGGGCGTAAGTCACCGAAGCCGCGTGTCGCACACGCATGCGTCTGGCGTCGGCAGCCCCCACCATGGCGGCGAGGCGGGGCGTCATGGCCCCTCACCTGATGGAGATAAGGCAGGCGTGTGTCTAGCCCGCAAGGGGGCCTGCCGATGGAGGTTCGACTCCTCCCGCCGCCACTTCCTACCTTGGAGAGAGCATGTCCGGATTCGGAGAGTTCCAGGAGCACGGCGAGTGCGAGCGCTGTGGAGACACCAGCCCAACGAACAGCAACGTGACCATCGGCTTTGGCCTGCCGGCCGTTCTGTGCCACAAGTGCAGCCGGGAGTTCACACTCTTCTCTGCCACCACCATGGAGGTGAAGGTGTGGGAGGAGGCCCGCGCCATCAGGGCCACGTTCAAGCTGATGATGCAGAACCCCAAGGAGTTTGGAGCTGCTGACACTGGAGACGTGACAGGCCTCTGCAAGACCTACAAGGAGGCAATGATCGCCTACGAGCGCGCCATGGCAGACGTCAACGTGATGGCCATGAAATTCCTTGCCAACAAGATCCCGTGATCCCAGAATGCTCCCTCCCGGCAGGGTTGAGCCTCTCTTGGCCCATCCCGCTCCCCTGCCGGGCTCTTAGGAGCGAGCATGGAAAGCGTCACGATCAGGCTGGAGTTGCCCCCGAAGGAGCTGAACCCGAACCATACAGTGGGCAGCACGGGCATGCGAATGGCCAAGGCGACACGGATTAAAGCCTACCGGGAACATGCCTGCCAAATGGCGTATGTGGGGGTGGCGGCAACCTCCATCACCGAATTCGGCTGGCGTGATGCCATGGTTGAGGTGCTCTGGCAGAACGAGGTGAAGGGCCGTCGCCCTGACCCGGACAATGCCCTCGCCTACTTGAAGCCTGCGTTTGACGGCCTGACCGATTCCGGGGTACTGGCCGACGACCGCAACATCGTGTTCCTCCCTGTCCAGTTCGAGAAGGTCCCATCAGGGCAGGGGGGCATTCAACTCACTGTCACAAATGGGAACCTCACACAGGGGGAGCTACATGAACTTTTCTCACGAGTCTTCGGGCAGCGACGATCTGCGTAAGTTCCTGTCCGGCGACGCTGGATCGGACGAACTGCGGGAATTCATCGGCAAGCCGTCCAAGCCAGACAAGGTGCAGAGAGAGGGCATCGACAAGATCGTCGACAGCATCAAGAAGTCCCTCGGGGCCAAGAACGTCAAGGTGGACGCCAAGGGCCTGGAGGTGATCGCCTACGACGCCAAGAAGCCCGAGGACATGCTGATCAAGTTCTGCGAGACGATGCGCCAGAACGGGCTGGAAACGCCCGATATCCTCAACGCCCTGATCCTGGTGCTCATCAACGTCGCGGCCTGCGGAGCCGGCGCTGATACCGCCGATTCTGGCGAGGTCAAGGACAAGGGCAACCAGATGTGCGAGTCGACATACGACGCCATCGTGCAAATCATCGCCGAGTTCGGAAAGACCTTCCGTGCTCTGCGGGAACCCAAGGGAGACTGATGAGTCGATCGCTGTGCTACACCCGCGTGTCCCACAAGGACTCCAAAGCCACTGGCATGAGCCTGGAGAGCCAGCACAAGATGATGCTGGAGTACAGGCTCAGCCAGGGCCTTCCAGCCTGGGCCAGGGAACGGGGCAACCGTGGTGCCGGGAAGTTCGAGGACGCCGCCGTCAGCGCCTGGAGGTTCGACCTGGATGAGCGCCCGGACGGATCGAAGCTGGTGAAGGCCCTCCGGCCGGGGGACCACGTCATCTTCGCCAGCATGGACCGTGGATTCCGGTCTGTGGAGAACTGGGCACGCCAGCACCGGGAGTGGAACGAGAACAACGTCACGCTCCACTTCGTCCGGCAGGGGTTCAACACCAAGAGCGCTGCCGGGAAGCTGATCGGGAACGTGCTGGCGTCCTTCGCCCAGTTCAAGTCCGACATGCTGTCCGAGAGGATGCGGATGATCCGGCTGGCCAACAAGTACGGCAAAGGCCCAGCCCAAAACCTGAAGGAGGAGTACAGACTCCAGGGCAGCAACGAGTTCGCCCAGATCGCTATGGCTTTGCGGGAGATGCGAGCCCGGCACCTGCACAAGGACCCAGGGACCGTCTACGGGTACATCCGCTGCTCCCACATCGAGCAGCTCGAACTGGACAACACCCTCCCCGCCCAGCAGAAGGTGGTCGAGAAGTACATGAGCGGCCTGGGCCTCCAGATGTCGCCAGTCCTGCGGGACGAGGCAGTCTCGGCCTGGACCACTCCTTTCGCCCAAAGGCCGTCAGGACGCATCCTGAGCGATTTGGTGAGGGCTGGAGACCACGTCGTGTTTCCCAGACTGGACCGAGCGTTCCGATCTGTGCATGACATGGTGAACACCCTGAAGCGGTGGGACGAGCTGGGTGTGGTGGCCCACTTTGTGGACTCGGGGATCAGGACAGACGACCGGGAGGGGAGAGTTCTGCTGGGAGTGCTGGCGTGCCTGTGCGAGTACGAGAGCCAGCTCATGAGCGAGACCATCGGCGAGGGGCTGGCTGTCTGCGGCAAGCTGTGGAACCTGCCGCATTGGATCAAGAAGGCCAACGACCGGGTGATTGAGTGGTACGTGCCCGACTACGAGTCCCTGGAGGAGATGTACCAGATCCGGGAGTGGTGGTACGACGGCAAGATGACCCGCTGGGAGATGTCCGACGAGCTGGAGCGACGGCGCGCAGAGAAGCTGGGATGCAAGCCAATCCCACGATCAGGCTTCCCAGGCACGCGACTTCTGGCCGGTGTCCGGGAGAGGTTCGGCGTGACCGACGACCTGTACGACCCACGAAAGAAGGGCCACTGGCGCAAGTGGGGCGAGAAGGTGATCGATGAGAACCTGAAGATGTGGCAGATCGCCGACATGGAGGTGGCCATCCTGGAGGGCGAGACAGTCGACGTGCAGAAGGTGGCCGAGCTTCGTGAGCTGTGCGCCAAAGGTAAATACCCGCCATCAATGTGGGGGCCTCCGTTGAGGCTATGGGTGGAAAACAGGAGAGCGAGCCGTGCCGGAGAGGTGGGGTGATTTGGAACTTGGCCAGCGCGCAGGGTACGCCAGAACCGCCCTCCACAATGCGAGCCGAGAGATGCCAGACGACACGGTGGTTTGTGTCATTGCCGCGTCCAAAGATCCAGATGCCGAACACGCCATCGCTTGGGACAACGGCACGGACTGGGCAAGGATCATGATTAATGCGGCCGTTGCCGTGAACAACAAACGGCCTAGGGAGAACCACATTGACGAAGCCGACGTGGCCACAGCCAATGTCGCCGTCGCATTCCAGGAGTACATGGCCATGCCGGAATGGGAGCAGGCCGAGTTCCGCAGGCTGATTGGCCTACAGCAGGAGATGAAAAGTGAACTGGGGCAAATGGGCGAGGGAGGACCGGCTGAAGGCCAACAGGAAGGCGCTGGCAGCGGCCAGGAACCACCTGCCGGATGAATCCCGAACCATCATCGTCACTGTCAGTCCAGACGATCTGACGCGATTCACCGTAGGGTGGAGCGACGCGCACATGGACTGGGCGAGTCTTCTGGTCGGCGCAGCAAGAATGCTTGTCAGCCGGCCAGGTGCCTTTCGGCCGTTCACGGTCAACGAGGAAGCTGCCTCAGACCTGAACGTGGCCAGAGCCTTCAAGGAGTATCAGAGGCTGGAGGACTGGGAGCGGGCAGCATTCCAGAGACTGCTCGCGTTGGAGCAGGAAAGTGCGGCTGCCGTATGTGATGACAAACCGACAACAACCATGGGGGATGACGATGAGCGGAGGCAAACAACGGGAGCATGCGATCCAGGAGGGGAAGCGGAAACTGGCTGACGTCTTCGGAGGCAGGGAAGAAGAGAGACGCCTCAAGCAACTCCAGGAGACGTTCGCCAAGACCGTCGATGAGGTGGTGGCTGACGGCCCACTCGACCCGGAAAGTCGACAGAAGGCCAACGAGGAGGTGGATGCTCTGATCGACCAGATCGGGTCCACCCTCGAAGGCCGAAGCGGCTGGACCTGCCTGTTGGTGGGAGCCCGGATCATGGGTTACTCGATGGCCATGATGGCCGACCTGGACCCGGACAAGCCAGAGCACCGCAAGATGATGGATGGCATCATGGCGCGGTCGTCGAAGTTCGCAGCCCAGGAGATCGCCGAGCTGATGAAGGAAATGGTCAACACGCCCGGCGGAGTGGTGGAGTTCCTGAAGGACGCTCTGTCCAAGCTGGGTCCGGACACCGTGAAGGCGATCAAGGACGCGATCCCGGACAGTTTCCGCAAGGACGAAGGCAACAAGTAGCGGGCCGCAACCTGGAGAGTGACAGTGGCTAAGACAACGCCTTACAGTGAGAGCGCCTCGTACGGGGCCGGCAGTATCCGGCAATGCACGGACCCTCGCTGTGGCTTGAGCAAATACTACGGGGCACACCAGCGCAACGTCTGCTCGTGCTGCGGAGGCACGACGCGGCAACTGCCCCCCCACATACCACCAACAAAGGAGCGGCCCTGGCTGTGAAAAGCCTCATCCAAAGATATAACAGCCAGATCAAGGAGATCCTGCGGGACATGGTCACGGCCGAAGCCCTGGGCCTGGACGACATGCGGCGCAGGCTGGACAACACCTGCGTCGAGTGCGGGACGACCCATGACGGGATCACAGGCCACGGCCACGACGAGCCCCCTTGCATTGGGGACCCGATCATCTGTGTCACCTGTGGCTGCGTCATGCTCCTAACGGAGGACGGTGCCCGCCGGGCCGAGTCAGAGGTGGTCACCCGCGTGGTGAAGCAACTCGGCGAGCAGGCCGACAAGTTCAGAGAAGTCACCGGAAAGGAGATTCACTGATCCGGGTTCAAACCCGATTCGGGTTCAGACCCGCTTATCAGCGCCGGCTTATGCGTTGTTGATGAAGTCCTGAAACATCCGTAGCGAACAAACCTTGACCCCTGCCAGTCGCTTGACCGGCAGGGGTTTTTCTTTTCTCTCCGCCCAGCGCCTTAGCGTGTCGTAGCTCCGCTCAATCCCATGGGCATCTTGGAGGACGCGGACGAACTCCGACAGCGTGTACAGCCGGTCCATCGGGTCCACAACATTTTGTGTGAGTGTCTGCATGACACGCAAATCCTTGCAGAAGCACGCATCTTCACGCAAGCCCTTCCTGATGGAATTGACCGCCACCGCCATTCCCCTGTAACTCATGCTCACTGGCCGATTCTTACTCGGCCACACACAGGGACTTGAGGCGATAGATGGCGAGGAAGGCAGAGACTCCGGTGACTGCTCCAGCGCAGGAGCAACCCCTAACGCCCCCCACGGCGAACGCTCCCGTTGTCGATCAGGCCCCGGTGACGACCGAGCCCACGACTGAGCAGCAGCCCGTCACCGAGCCTCAGAACAACCAGCTCGTCACGCTCCTCGCCCAGCGCTTTGGCGAGTCCTACGACGGCATGACTGACGACGACATGGTCGCCGCCATCATCGCCAACGCCGAGCGAGCCGCCCAGGCCGAAGCCTACCAGCGGAAGATCGCTGAACTGGAAGCCAGGTATCAGCAGCCCCAGGCTCCGTCCGCCCCGCAATCGCCCGCGCCACAGAGCGCCCAGAATCCCGGGATTCCCGAATGGGACCCGAACTGGATGTTCGCCAAGACGGACGACGACGGGAACATCCTCGACCCGTCCATCCGGCAGAAGGTCGAGAACTGGCAGATTTACCAGCGACAGACCCTGCCGACGGTCCTGCGTGAGTGGGGCAGCCTCGATCAGCGGCTTGAGCAGATCATCGACAAGCGTCTCTCCGCCATGGAGGGCAAGCTCACCAACCAGTTCACCACGCAGACGGCTGAGGGCCAGTTCTACTCCTTCATGGAGCAGACCCCAGGCATGTACCACGCTGACGCCCAGGGCAATCCGCTGGTCGTGAACGGCCAGTACAGCTACACCCCGCAGGGCTACAAGCTGGCCCAGTACCGCCAGCAGCTCATGGACCAGAAGGTCCCCGTCGCAGAAGCCACCCGGCTGGCCATTGAGGCGTTCCAGTTCTCAGCCCAGCCCAAGCCAATGCCCGCTTTCCGGCCGCAATCTCCGGCCCATCAGGCTCCCGCCGCACGGAAGCCATTCACGAATCACGCTCCCAGCACGGCCCACCCGGACATCGACACCCGGGGCAAGACGTGGGGTGAGTTGGTGGAAATGAACCGAGCCCGCCTGAGCGGCTGAAACCAAGGAATCTCTGCTAAGAGGCAATCATGGCAGTCCCCGTTACGCCGCAGACAGTCGCCGAGAACCTCCAGGTCGTTAAGACGACGATCCCGCAGTACATGCGGACGATCATCGACGAGACGGTCCGGGAGCGGTACTGGCTCGCCAACATGATGCGGTATGGCCGATTCTCGTATAACAACACGGGATCGGCGATGGTCTGGAACTTCCTGTACAAGCAGATCCCGGTGACTGCTCAGGTCCGGCCGACCAACATCATCTTCCCGGATGGTGTCTACAGCGACATGCTGACGCTGCCGTGGCGCGGCTACTTCACGACCGAGTCGATCCACTACGACGACCTCCGCCTCAACGGTGGTCCCGAGCGGATTCTCGACATGAGCGGTCTGAAGATGAACGCCATGTCGTCCAGCATCAAGGCGAAGATCGCCGGTGAGCTGTACGTCAACGGGGACGCGACCGGCAACGAAGACCGGTTCCACGGGATGGGGACTTTCCAGAAGTTCGGCGGGACCTGTCTCGTCGGCGACAAGATCAAGGTTCCCGATCCGTCCGGCACCTACGCTGGCAAGAGCATCGCTCTGGCTGGCCTGGGTGGAACGTGGTCTGCCGACGGCTCCACCTTCCCGAACGCCGCCCTGGGCCGTGACTGGCCGTACGGGTCCGGCACGAGCGAGTACGACGCGCTGTCCACGCTGGGTGTGAACTACACCTCGACGTCGTGGACCGGGACCAACACCTGGGTTTCGACCCTGGAAAAGGTCATGCGTTGGACCAAGGCCGCCCTCATCCGCCGTGGTGCGATGGAGCGGGATTCGGTCGAGCCGAAGCGTATCCCGGGCACCCCGAAGGACAGCATCGAGACCGTCACCGGCACCCCGCCTCTGGTCAACATGCTCTCCGGCGAGATGTACCAGGACGTCATGAACTACTTCACTGGCCGCAACCAGCAGTGGGTTCCGCTCCCGTCGGCGGTCGACCTCGGATTCCCGGACGTCATCAACTTCGACGGGATGGGGATCGCGACGGACTTCGATGTTCCTTACGGCCAGGGCTACCTGATGTCGTTCGGGAACATGGAGATCCGGTCGACCTACAACGACTTCATCCACGCCGAGGACCCGGTCAACAAGATCGAGGAACAGCGGATTCTCTACCTCATGCGAATCCACGGCAACATGCGGTTCCGGCCGAAGTGCTTCGCGACCTACCGCGCCTTCGCCGCCTCCTAACCTAACCCCTGAGTTCCAGTCCGCCCGTTTGGGCAGGAGTCAGTCATGCTTCACGGTGCAGAGTACGATCTCGGGTGGACAGGCCCGCTGGGGACCGCTGGTCTCCTCGGGAAGGTCCAGTGGTTCGACGACAAGGACTACACCCCGGCGGACCAGGACAGCCCCATCGCCTCGAAGTCCGCCTCGAAGTGCAAGGCGATCCTGGTCTACAACCGGTCCGGCGGGACTCTCGCCGCGTCCCAGGTCGTGGCGTGGGACACCTCCAACGAGGGGCCGTTCAAGGCTGTCACCTCGGCTGGTGCCGGAGACGAAGGGGTTGGCGTTGTGAGCCACGCCCTGACGACCACGGTCGCCAATGGTGAGGCGTTCTGGTTGGTGGTTGCCGGCCCCACCGAACTCCAATACGGCGGAAGTGTGGCCCTCGCGATGGGGACGCGAGTCTCGTCCGGGCTCGCCTCCGGCCGCACGCAGAAGGCCACTGGTGGTGACGGCACGCTGATCTACGCAAACACTGCGTCGTCCACGGCCCACACCAACACGACCGACGCCGCCAACCTGGATGTGAGCTACTCGATCGCGGCGAACACGCTGCGAGCTGGGGACGTGCTGCGAATTCGTGCGGCCTGCGTCTGCCCCTCGACTAACTCGACCGACACCCTCACGCTGCTCCTGACCATCGGAAGCGTGACTGTGGCTACGACTGGAGCTGTCGACGTCGCCAACAACGACATCGGGTTCTTCGATGCCACTGTGACTGTGCGGACGATTGGTGCCTCCGGGACCATCATCGGCCACGGGCTCGTCGGCCTTGGTGTGCCGGGGACTGTGACTGGGAAAGTCTTCAGCCTTGCCAGCTCCACTCTGGATACCACGGCCGCTGTACCGATCTACGTCAACGCGGACTGGTCGGCCCAGAGCACCAGCGATCAGGTAGTCCTGACCCAGCTCGTGGTCTACATCGAACGGGCTGGTGGAGACGTCTACCCGATCGTGGGAACCGCCCTGGAAACCGTGGCCTACAATGCTACGGCCGGCACCCAGTACCGGGCGATCGTCAACTTCCAGAACGAATCCATGGTTCAGTAGTCCAGAGCACTCCTGTGGATGGGGTCTGAGTTGGGTTCGCCCCCAGTTCAGACCCCATTTTTCATGGTAGGAGGAGAACATGACCGGCGAGGGGCGGAAGATCCAGGGCAGCAAACCGGAGCGTGTCTGCCACCGCTGCCGACGGGCACGCAAGTACGGGGACTTCACGGCCGAGTCGCCCTACATCTGCCGACGCTGTATCGGAAACGGGGCCACGGCTGAGCAAGCCAAGATGCTCAAGCACATGGACACCGTGCAGGGGGTGGTCCGCTCTGTCCAGGGCATGATGGACGGGGAGGACCCGGACGGCCCGCAGTTCACCCGCGCCTTCATCGAGGCCATGGGCGGTGTGGACGCGATGGCCCGGATGGCGGCCAGAGACTTCCAGAACTGCCGTGGAGCCCTCAATCCCGACGGCAGCCTGATGTCTGAGGAGGACCGGCTGCGTGTCTTGGGAGGCCGCAAGGGGGAGCACAAGACGATCCGCCAGTGGTGGGAGACGATCACCAAACTCCAGCAGTTCAACGACGAGTACAAGCGTGACACGGACTGGATGAACGAAGTCCGGCTGGATGAGCTGGAAGGGTTCGTGTCGGAGCTGCTGACCAAGAACTTGACCGTCGGAACCGTGGTCGACAAGCTGCTGGCCGACAAGGAGTTTCGCAAGGAGTTGTTCCGGCAGATCAGGTCGACCCCTGAGCTGGACAGCGAAATGGAAGGAGTGATCCATGTTGAGGCGGAACTGGTTGAAGGGGGTGGCGGCGACCCTCCTCTCCCTGACTGGCATCCGGAGTTTGAAGGGGAGGTCACCTGAAGTGGCACTGAGTCGATCAGAAGCGGCGGCCATCGCCGTGCTTGCCAAGCGGCGGCACGACGGCCTCCTTCTGTTCCGACCCATGCCACCATCCACGGAGTCCCCCCAGGAAGACGTGCTGCGGTGTGACGCTTCCGAACAGCTCTCCCGAGGAGGGAACCGGTCCGGGAAGACGACAGTGTGTGCAGCGAAGGTGGCGGCCATTGCCCGTGGCCTGCCGATCGCCACCCACAGCGGTGAGCAGATCGAGTGTCGCCGGCCGCACCAGCGGAAGAAGACACTCGAAATCTGGATCATCGGCTATGACTGGGAGCACATCGGCCACACGATCTACAAGCTCCTGTTCGAGCCCAAGGCGTTCAAGATCATCCGGGACAAGGTGACCGGCCAGTGGCGCGCCTGGAAGCCCTGGGAGCCCGCTGACGCCGCCCGCGAGGACGACGCGGTCTATGCCCCGCCGCTCATTCCGATGAGTGAAGTGAAGGAGATCGCATGGGAGAACAAGGCCAACCGTGCCTTCCGGCGAGTGGAGCTGAAGAACGGGAACGTCATCTACGGGTTTGCGTCCACCGGGGAAGTGAAAGCCGGGGATGCCGTCGACATCATCTGGATCGACGAGAAGATCCAGTTCCCTGCGTACGTTGCAGAGTGGCAGGCCCGTCTAGTCGACCACAAGGGGACGCTGCTCTGGTCGAGCTGGCCGAGCATGGACAACGCCTCGCTGCGTGAGATGAGCAAGCGGGCTCTCCAGCACAAGCAGGACTTCGCCAGTGGCAAGCGGCTGACCAAGCCGTCCACGGTGGAGTTCCGCTCGAAGCTGAGCAAGAACCCGTACATCGAAGCGAAGGAAATCCAAGACCTGCGTGACCGGTGGGGTGCGAAGGAAGCGGCTGCCCGCGATGACGGGGAGTTCGTGGCCGACGGCATTCCGATCTACCCGGGTTTCCGCCGGGACGTTCACTGCGCGTATGGGGCCACCACGTCCTCTGGGCACGTTGTGGCCGATGACAAGATTGCCCAGATCCTGCGGGACCGTGACGGCATCCCGCCGGCAGACTGGGGTTGCGATCTCATTGTGGACCCTGGGACCGCAAAGCCCGCCGTTCTTGCCGTGGCCCGTCCTCCAGTCGAACTGTGGGGAGGATACTCCTCGCCGCCGATGGTGGTGTTCGGGGAAATCTACGGTAAGCCTGGGAACGCTGAACAGACGGCGATTGCCGTGAAGGAGATGTTTGGGGAGCGGGTGTGGCACCGGTGGATCATCGACTGGCGTGCTGCCCGTCAGAAGCCACCGGGGTTCCCCAAGACGATCGGGATGCACTACAGCGAAGCCTTTGAGGCCCAGGGGCTGTGGTGCATGGAGTCGAACGTCAGCTTCACCCCTGGCTCAGACCACTTCCCCACCCGGTCGATGGAGGTGGAGAAGCTGATGAACCTGCGTGGCGATGGATGGCCACGGCTGAGGATTGTGATTCACCGGTGCCCTCAACTGTGCTTGCAGCTTGAGGAGAACACGAAGAAGATGATGAACGAGGTGGCGGATGAGCGGCCCGCCAACGGGCAATACGACGACTTGCGATGCTGCCTGGAGTACGCAGCATCCCGAACCCAGGTCTACGTGAAGCCAATCCGCCGCCATGTGAAGAACCACTTCGAGATGGTCTACGACGAGTTGGACCGGATCTTCGGAGTCCACAAGAAGCCCGCCGAGGTGGTTCACTTCGGCCGAGCCATTTCCTGAGGAGCGAGACGTGATTTACCCAACGGCAGGGTGGCCTGTCCTGTTCTACAAGAGCCCTGGCATGAAGGCCGGTGGAGATCCTGGTGCCCCAGCCACCGTGACGAAGGCCGGCACTGAGGGGGCGATGAACCTGCTGGTGAGTGGTGAGGCGTACCACACCCCCCGGTTCAACGTCCGGCACATCGCAGATCCGTGGCACATGAACTTCCCCGGCCAGTCCGCCCAGGACGGGTGCTGGGACTACAACCCGCAGTTCCCGGCCGAGGGGCTGGCGCTGTTCCGCCTACTCAACGAGAAGCCCGAAGTCTACGAGGCCCTCAGGGCGATCCTGGAGGCCACAGACATCGTAGCTGACGCCGAGCCCGTGGAAGAGACTCTGAAGCCTGCACGTGGCCGTGGCGCTCGCTAGGCAATGATTGGGGACCAGCATGGAAGGGGTCGAATACCTCAAGTGGCTCGAAGAGGTCTGGATCAAGAGGGTCCAGCTCGCTGCCGAGGCACGCAAGCCCTTCATGCTGGTCGCCGACCAGTGCTGGATGTACACGTTCCGTGACACCACGGCGATGTGGAAGGCTGAGAACCGGAAGCAGTTCGGCAGCGACATCGAGCCCCCCAAGTTCCAGATCAGCGTGAACAAGGGGAAAGAGTACCTCGACATCTTCGGGCCGTACCTGTTCTGGCGGTACCCGCATCGGGAGGTCCGGCCGCTCAAGCCACTGGAGCTGAAGCCGGAGATGTTCGGGGACCCGAACGATCCGATGGCCATGCAGGCGTACGAGGCCGCCGCTTATGTCACGGCGATGGAGCAGGCCCAGGACGAGCTGCGGTGCCAGCTAATGTCCCGGTACCTGAACTTCTCCCAGCGTGAGCAGCCGTATGGTGGACTGGAGATGCAGGGGCATCTGGCCATCATCGACGCCCTGATCGCCGGACGTGGGATTCTGTGGCCGCAGACCTACAACCCCGGGAACAGCGAGCGAACGCTGACGGGCCTGTTCTGGGGCTCGTACAAGGATTTCTTTGCAGACCCGGAGAGCCGTGACCCCACGCTGCGCGATGCCAAGTGGATCTGCCGCCGGCACTGGCAATACCACTGGGAGGTTGAGGAGCGATTCGGGTGTGAACCCGGAAGCCTGAAGAAGTGCTGCACGCTCAACAGCATCGACACAGAGGCCGTCAACCGGGCCAAGGGTTCCCGGGACTCCGTGAAGGACAAGGTCGTCTGGTACGAAATCTGGAGCCGTGGAGGCGTTGGATACCGGATGCGTGGCGGGGAACTTGGCCCGCAGCAGAAAGCCGAGGCTGAGTCCCTGGACGAAGTCGTGGGGGACTACGCCTACCTGTGCCTTTGCGAGGGGTATGGCCAGCCGCTGAACGCCCCGATGATGGAGGAGGAGCTGTCCGAGCAGGTTCTGCACGAGGCGTTCCAGTGGCCGTTCCCGTCGTGGATCGACGACCGGTGGCCTGTGACGATGCTGGAGTTCAGCCCTGAGCCTGGGAGCTGCTACCCGAACCCCCCCCTGGCCAGTGCCCTGGGGGAGATCATCGCGCTGAACGCTCTGATCTCGGCCGCCACCGAGATGACGTTCGAGAACCGCAAGCAGATCATCGCCCACCTTGCCAGTGCCGGGGAGAAGCTGAAGGAGGTTCTGTCAGCCGGAGGCAGCATTCAGATGCTGGAGCTGAACGACCATGTGGCCGACGACATCAAGAAGGTGGTCAGTTTCCTGGACCGTCCCGAGCTGAACTACGACGTCTGGAAGGTCATCGAGCTGTTGGAGCAGATGATTGCCCGGCGGACGGGGCTCGTGGAGTTCATGTACGCCCAGAGTACCACCCAGTCCCGCACGGCCAGCGATGTCCAATCCAAGGAGGAGAAGGCCAGCATCCGGCCGGAGAAGATGTCCAAGGACGTGGCCAAGTTCATGAGCGAGGCGGCAACCCTGGAGAGCCAGCTCGCCGCCATGTTTGTGACGGCTGGTGACGTGGCCCCGCTCTTGGGGACGAGCACGGCGTACCTGTGGGACACGATGATCCACAACACGGACCCCGAGCAGTTCGCCCGGCAGTTCCGGGTGACGATCGAGGCCAGTGACATCCGCAAGCCGAACAAGGCCCAGGAAGCTGATAATCTCCAGACGATGTCCCAGTTCATGCTGCCGGTGCTTCAGCAGTACGCCGTGAACTCCGGGGACCCCACGCCGCTGAACGCCTTCATCAAGAGCTTCGGTGACTCCATCGAGCAGGACACGTCTGGCTGGATGACCGGCCAGTGGATGCCTGAGCCGCAGGAAGATCCCGCAATCGAGGCGGCCCGGGTGGAAGCGGAGATGGCCGCAGTCCAGAATGAGGCGGCCAAGGTTGGAGCCGAAGTCCAGGAAACCCTGACGTCGTCCGACCTGAACGAAGCCAAGATCCGTGAGATCGAGGACAAGATCAAGAAGGGCTACTACAAGCCCAAGCCGGCCGCGAAACCAGCAGGAGGAGCGAAGAAGTGATTCAGTGGATCATCAACGGGGAGCGGGTGACTGAGGAAGAGTACGCCGCCCACTGCAAGAAGAACGCCAAGCGGTACCGGGACAACCTGCGGGACATCCTGACGTCTCGTAAGCCGCCAGACTTGCACGGTGACGACACGACGTTCATGAACGCCTTCGGGACCCTGCACAAGCAACTGGGGGATCAGGCCGACATGGTGGTGGAAGCGGCCAAGCGGCAGGGCTACACCCCGAGCGCCAACGACGTGTACATGCCCAGCGTGGCCCGCAGCATCGGGGACCCGGAAGCCTTCTTCCATGGTGGGAGAGGCCGGGCGGATATGAAGCGGAGCATCGAGGAGAACTTCGGAACCGCCAGCGTTGGGAGGTGGGTGGAAACCAAGAACGTCGACCGTCCGCCGCCGGAGAACATTCCGCTGGCTGACGACATCGTCGAGGACATCTACCGGGAGCGAATGCTGATCGACCCGGAGATCATGAAGCGAAACAAGGCCGACGTGAAGGCCGAGATCATCGAGGACCACGGAGCCCGTAAGCGGGTTTGAACCCGGCTATAAACAACCGTTGATGTGACGCATGGCCTACCTGACCCCCTACCGCCGCCCGATCCGCCGCCAGAACGTCTACACGTTCCAGGATGCGTTTGTGCGTGTCCTGGACGCCATGACGATCTCGTCCGTGGGTCGACACGGCCGGCTGGCGCGTCAGGCCGTGCAGGAGTGCTGGATTGAGCTGGCGGCCCTGCACGACTGGACCTACTTCCACCGGGCGTCAGGGTTCTCCACGGTGGCGGCATACGGTGAGGGGACTGTGGCGTACACCCACTCGTCCCGCACGCTGACGCTGTCTGGAGGAACGTGGCCCAGCGACATCCTTCAGCGGAGCATCGAGATCAGCAACCGGCGGTACACGGCCGAGAGTGTGACCAGCAGCACAGTGCTGGTTCTGCCGGAGCGGTGGAATCCCGGGGCCGACATCGCGTCCGGTGCGAGCTATCAGGCCCGGAAGGCGGAGTACCTGATCGACGTGGAGTTCTCAAGGATCGGCGTGCTCCGGTCGGCCAACACGGTCATGCCGTGCTACAAGACACCCAGTGAGTTGGAGGAGCTGAAGACGTACCTGACTGGTGGGACGGCCCTGTACTACACGATCCGTGGCTCCAGCAACGTGATCGGGGCGTACGTTGTGGACTTCTGCCCTGAGCCGACGGACGTGAACTTCTACCAGTTCAGCTACCTCGCCAAGCAGCGGCCCCTGCGGACGTGGTCTGTCAACGGTGATGCCCGGTGCGAGTACAGCGAGGGGACGGTCTCGGTGTCTGGTACGACTGTCACTGGGACTGGAACGGCCTTCACCGCCGACATGGTGGGATGCGTCTTCCGCCTCACGGGCAGTGCCAGCACAGTTCCGACGGGGCTGGTGGGTGGCCCCGGCTACGAGGGGAACGAGGTCGACAACCCGTACGCTGAATACCGGATGGTCCAGTCTGTGACGGACGCTGACACGCTGGTCCTGGACGAGGCCCCGACGGGGACGTACTCGGCAGTCCGGTACACCATCGGCGACCCTGTGGACCTGTCCGAGGAGCTGTGGCTGCTGCTGCTGCGGATGGCCGAGCGGAAGTATTGCGAGCAAGTCCCGATCATGGAGCGGCTGAGCATGAAGCAAAGCCAGTACCAGCGGGCAGAGACGGACGCTCGCATCATGGACGGCAAGTCTTCCCGGGGTGACCGACAAGGCTGGCTGCCGTCGATCCAGACAATCATGGACAACTCCCCGCTTGTGGAGCCATAGCCATGTCCGTGAACCCCGCCCTGTGGGATGCCCTCGATCGCATCCGGGATGACATTCGAGAGCGGATCACCTTCGAGCAGTTCGGCCGCAATCCAGTGCCGTCGCCTCAGAACGTGGTGATCCGATACCTGCCGTACGGGTCTGGACCTGAGGGAGCGGACTGGTCAGAGAACGTGCCGGCCGTGGTCATCAGCCCGCCCCGCAGGACAGGGGTCCACATCGAGCTGAACTGCTCCGACGACTTCATGTACCCAGTGGTGATTCAGCTTGTGGACAACAACCACGAGCACGCCAGCGAGGACGTCATGAAGTCCTGGATGCGGTGGGCCGAGCAGATCCAGAGATACTTTTCCGAGGGGACGCTCCGTGGGCTAAGATCACCAGTCGACGAGGAGGACTGGCATGTCCTGCGGGTTGGACTGGCGGACCAGAACTGGCTGGACCGAAAGACATTCGCCCTGTTCCGCAACGCCGTCATGGCCATCGTCATCGAAGTCCACATCCGCATGAGCCGTGACCCGGCTGGGAGGCCATAGTGGCGTACACAGATGCCTATTACCCGCCGCTGAACAAGATCAGCATTGCCGGGAAGAAAATCTGCTTCATGCGGTTTGTGCCCCAGAACCGGGTGCAGGTCCTGGATCACACGAACCAGCTCATGTGCGGGACGCTGGAAGACGCTGCCACGGACGTGACGCCTGGACTTCGGCTGTACGGGTACGAGGTCTGGATTCAACCGACCGTCGAGGAACTAATCCACCTGCTGCCGTATATCGGTTTTACGCAGGACGGCTCCTACTTCTCGGTGAAGCAGTACGGCGACCTGACGTCGTTCGAGACGATTGCCCATAGCCAAGTCCAGAACGAGGTCTATGCCGACTGCAAGGTCACCAAGGCGACGTTCACGTCCCAGGCAGGGGGAGCCCTGATCCTGAGCCTCCAGGTGATCGCCAAGACGATGACCACCAACACCGACCCGTTCACCGCCACCGGTGTAGCTGACAACACCCGGCCGTGGATCATGTCCCAGGCCACGGCCATCCTGAACAGTCTGACGGTGGGGTTCCGGCAGTTCACCTACGCCATTGACTGGAACGTCCAGCGGGCGATCAACAACAGCGAGACGGCGGACGACCTGGATGCAGTAGACCTCCAGCAGTACGTCGTGCTGAACATGCCCTACAACCCGGACCGGGTGAGCATCCTGAATCTGGCACTGGGGTCAGACCGGGACGACGGGATTGCGGGGAGCGTGACGTTCAGCCGGACGCTGGCCCAGGCCCAGCAGATCGTATTCACCTTCGACAACCTCAAGCGACCTGAGGCGAACACGCCGTCGTGGCTTGGGAAGAAGGCGGAGATGCGGGACGCGGCAGTCTACAAGGTATTCGCCAATGTGATCCCCAGCACGATCATCACTGTGGCGAACGGGAGCATCAGCACCACGACGACGAGTACGACGACGACTGGTGCCTAACAGGAGGCAGCATGTTCGAGATTGACGACGGGTACAACATCCCCACGCAGCGTGGGTTCATCATCCGGCCGGTGACACGGGAGCAGCTAGACGAGCTTCAGAAGATCGTGGCCGACTTCCCGCTGGAGCGGCGGGCCGAGGCGTACTACACCCTGGCCAAGCGATCTCTGGTGATGGGCCGGATTGGTGAGGCGGACGAGGACGCCGTGCATGAGATCCTCACGGCCTACGACCGGAAGACGCAAACTGCCGACGAGCAGAACCTGCGGGATGGGGTAAAGCTGGCGATCATGTACCCGCATTTGGCCAACGTGACCTGCGACCAGTGCCGGAAGTATTCGTACTCCCCATTCACTGGGAAGACGCTAACGGACCCAGACACGCTCCAGCCGTTGCTGCGGGACATCAAGAACGAGCCGCTGGCGTGTGTGGCCCGGGAGCAAGTTCTGCGGTCGACCGTTAGTCAGGTCGTCCCTCAAGCCTGCCCCAAGGGACACTGGCAAGACGAGAAGGAGCTGAGCGAGCGGAACGTCAAGGCGTACCAGCATTGGAAGAACGCGATGGCGTACGGCAACGCCCCTAACGACCAGACGTTCCTGAGGAATGCGTCGATCATCGAGAAGGCAGGGGCTGTGGCCAGCCGGGACAAGGAGATGGCAAACTTCTTCCTCAGGAAATTCAAGCCCATGGCCGTGGTGAAGAATGGATGACGAAGACTTCAGCCTGTCGGAAGACCAGCAGGCCCGATGGGAGGCGATGCTCGATTCCCTGCAAGGGGAGAGCGAGCAGGCCCAGAGTGCGTCTCCGCCCCCCGAGGAGAACTCCCTCAACCCGGAGTCCCCGGAACCACCATCAGAGGAAGCCGTAGATGCCGAAGTCCAGGAAGCGACACCTGAGGCCACAGAATCTCCGCAGGATGATCCGCCGGCTCCAGACGAGCCAGAGGTCCAGCCAGAGCTTCCAAGTCTGGAAAGCGAACCTGGAGGCTTTGGCGACGTTCCTCCGCCAGATGAACCAGAGGTCAGCCTTCCAGAACCTGTCGAGTCTGAGCCTCCCGAACAGCCAGAGCTGCCCCAGGAGCAGCCGGAGCCCGAACAGCCGGAGCCTGTGGAAGACGACACGGAGGACCTCCGCAAAGCCGTCGAAGGGCTATTCGAGGAAGGGGAGGGTTGGGCAGAGGGGGTGACAGCCGATCAGCGGCAAGACTACACTGCCAGCGATTTTACGCAGGAAGACCGTCTGGACCGGGCGATGCAGGAGAACATGAGGCCCTCGTTCTGACACATAAGCGTCCACTGATAAGCGGGTTCAAACCCGGCTAAGGGGGTTTGGCATGTCGGTCGCGGTGCTCGGCGGGATCACAACCGACTTGAACGAGGTGAATCTGGCGACGGCATCGGCCATGCCAACGTGGACGCCCCGTGGCGGGAAGATGGGGATCAACCACACTTGGGTCGTTCGGGGGATCACCCGCGCCAGCAGCCAGTCCGACCTGACCACGAAGCTCGCTGCCCGGGACGCTGAGTGGGTGGACGGCGGGGTGCTTGATGAGATGGTGCTCTACCTGGGGCCGGGAACCACCAACGCCACAGTCCACAGCGTGGACGACGACGACACGCTCAACGGGATTCAGGTCCGCAAGTTCGAGTACACCAGCCCTGGGCCGTGGTTTTCCCAGACCGAGTACGTGTGGAAGAGAAGCTGGCAGCTTGTCCTGACGGCCGAGAAGATCACCGGCACCGACGAAATCTACCAGTTCTCCGAGACGTTCGAGCAGATCGGAACCGGTGGGGCCGACTCGGTGATCCAGGAAGCCCTAACTGGAAACCCCCAGCTCCAGGTCACCAAGGCCGTGACCAAGTTCATGTACCGGCAGTATGGAATCGCCGTGAAGGTGGGGTCGTACTACGCCTTCCCAAACGCGGCCTACCCCAGCAACGTGCTACCGAAGCAGACCCGGTACTGGCAGAAGTCCCCGCAGAGGAAGGGGACGCTGCAAAGCATCCTGTTCCCCTCGGGCTGGCACTACTTGATGCACGCCCCCACCAACCTTGGCTTCGTATCCCCTGACGATCCCTGATGGGTGTTTACGCCACATTCCCCGGCATCGAGCAGGTCCAGCGCGCCTCCTACACGGCCGTGCGTGGACTGATGCCGGGGTACGCCCATCTGGAGATCCTTCCGCAGGAGACGCTCCCCACGACCATCGGGGACTTGGTGATCGGAGACGACCTGAACTCAGTCACGATCTACAACTGCATCGTGGATGGCACGTCGCTCCGCCGCTCGGAGAACGGCATGATCATCGGGGTCACGCTGAAGGACTCCCGGTGGACGTGGCAGCGGGCAGGCATCACCGGCATGTACAACGTCCGGCGGATCGGCGGGGTGATCGACACTCCCACCGAACGGAGCCCCCGGCAACTGCTGACGCTCCTGTTCACGGCGATGGGCTCCCCCAGCGTAGATGTCTCGGCCGTCCCAAACAGCTCCCGGCCGGAAGTGGACTGGGAGGGGACCCGGGCATGGGCCGCCGCCACGAAACTCATGCAGGCCCTTGGCTGCGAGTATGTGCCCTCTTACGACGGAGGAGGGGTAGGAGCCGTTGTCCCCATGGGAAGTGGCTCTACGCTCACGCCAGACGCTTACACGCAGTCTGTGACGCTGTCCTCGGACTTGGAGGAGTGGCCGGACAATCTGGTCATGCTCAGCGACCGGGACGCCCGGCAGGTCATGGTGCTGCTGGAGGCCGTGGTACTGGAGGAGAACGGCGAGATCGTTCTGGAGGATGACGCCAGCTACAAGCCGGACATCGGGTGGATTCGCACGGACCCGGACAACCCCCTGCCTGACGCCGACACCATCACGCAGGGACTGGCCAAGGAGTCCTTCCGGAAGTGGTACCGGCCCAAGGCGTTCATGACGGACTCGGGGGACCCGGAGGATGCCAACCTCGATCTGCCGGGCTACGACATCATCGAGGGGACCGGAGCCCCCAGCTCGGGGACTGGCTCGCCGGGGCAATACTACATCAACACCGTCAACGGTCAGGTCTACGGCCCCAAGGTCGGATCGGTTTGGACCGCCACGACAGAGATCGTCCGGCTGGACACCATCCAGCAAGCGACGCCGTTCCTGCCCAAGCTGATCTCGGACGTGGACTCGGGGTACGGCTACAAGCAGAGCTACCCGGTCATCCAAGGGTTCTTCGCCAAGCGGAACGGTGCCGAGAATCTGGAGAACTCCCAGTTCGAGATCCTTGAGACTCGGTACGACTGGGACTACGAGCGGGGCATCTTCAAGTTTAGCGAGCCTGTGGCCAAACTGGTGAGTGGGGGATACGGCCCGGCCGAGCTGTATGCCATCGTCGCCTTCCACGTCCTGAGCGATGACCGGACCCAATACGCCCGGTACTCGGTGACCCGCAATCTGGCGAACAACAACGTGCCAGATGCACAGGACATGGCCAACGGAATCCGCCGGACGTTCGTGTCCACCTACCTCGACAACGCTCTGGACAGCACGACGAACAACGAGGCACTGGTGGAGGCTGAGCTGGAGAACCGGCTGGACGCATGGGAGAACGAGTTCGGGACTCGCAATGCCACGTACATGAAGTCCATGGGGATTCGACCGACGGCACTGAGTGGGTGCATCTCGACGGTGCGGTGGGTGGCTGACCACCGGGAGGGGGCGAACACATGGGCTGCCCAGAACAGCGAATCGAACGTGAACAGCTACCGTCGGTCTGAGCGGTACAGGATGGCCTTGGCAGAGCTTGCCCGGGAGCTGAATGATAGCCGTCTCCGCAGTAGGCGGGAGAGGGGTGACTGAGTGGAACTCAAGGGCGTCATTTCGTTTCGCAACAACTCGAACGAGACCATCCCCCCGTTCGCAGTCATGCGGATTGTCGGGACTGAGCGGAACCCGACCACCGGAAATGAGATCGTCGTTGTTGACAAGTATTCCAACGCCAACCAAACGTGGATGGTGAACGGCCGGAGCCCGGTCGGAGCCTGCTGCTACGGCACGGGCAAGAGCGTCTTCAACCCCCAGTGGATCAGCTACGGCGGCGGGCTGCCCCCTTCGCTGGACGAGGAGTGGGGGCCGGTCCCCGGTCTGTGGTATCTGGACCCGGCTGGCTCCGGGGTGAAGATCATCAAGCCCGACATGACGGAGAACTTGGCCTACTGTCAGGTCTACCGCCAGTCGAATGCCACCTCGACCACGACTACCACCACCAGCACGACCACCACTGGCGAGGGTGGCACGCTGGCCAACTACTGCTCTGGGAACCTGTGCCGCTGGCTGTGGGACGAGGAGAACCTTGAGTGGGTCGCCGACGGGGACCATACCTGCAACCGGACGACAACGACCACCAGCACAACGACGACGCCGGTCCCGACCTCAACGACCACGACGACGACCAGCAGCACCACCACGGACTACCACTGCTGCGACGTTAATACAACTACGACCACAACGACGACCACGACTACCACGACAACGACGACGAGCACGACCAGCACCAGCGAGTGCAAGTGCCAGCAGCCGGTGTTCTGTGGGGAGAGTGCGGACGCCTGCACGTTCACGGGCTGTGCCCCCCGGGACCCGATCCCGCCGAACTGCAACACCGAGACTACCACGACCACCACCAGCACTACGACCAGCGAGGCCGGGGCTGGCTGCACGGTCGGCTGCATCTACCAAGGGAACATCTACGACGAAGCCTATCTGGCCGACGGGACAGGCTGTAATGGCATCTGGGCTCCATACGAGGAGTGTGGGATCTTCCGGAACTTGGGCTGCGAGTGCGGCCCTCACCCGACGGGAACTCTGGACTGCGGACGCCGAGAGACTGTTCCGTGCGTGCCTCGGGCTCAGCCGCCTCTGGTCTGTGCGACCTGCCGTGGGGTGTGCGTGTGGCTCTGGTCCAACGACCTTGCCGCCGAGCGTGCCAGTGGACTCGGGTGGAGCCTGTACAACAGCGGCTGCGAGGTGACGGCAGGCTTCGGCAACCCCGGGCCTTGCACCTGCTACGAGCCAACCTACGAGGGGGACGAGTGTAATCTGGTCCAGACGAGCTGCGGCCAGACGGAGACCGGCACCACGACCACCGGCTGTGAAGGCCAGTGCGTCTACGCGGGGAACGAGCTGCTGGCGTGGGACAAAGTCTCTGACCCCTGTGCCCCGAGCTGCCCGTGCCCCGAGCCGACGATCCCGGTGACCTCGCCGCTGTGCCAGACCACGAGCGTGCCCTGCTCATTGGGCTCCACGACGACCAGCACGACGACCACCCAGATCGGAGCATGCTGCCAGACCGAGTCCTCGGTGGGCATCTCCATCTGCGGGTACGACACGGCAGCCGGGTGTGCGTCGCTTGGCGGGGCCTATCAAGGGGACGGGACTGTCTGCGTGGCCTGCACGACCTGCCCGTCGGCACCGCCTTGCCCGACTACCACGACCACAACTACCACCACGACGACTACGACTACCACGACTACCACGACAACGACCACCACAACGACGACGACCAGTACCACCACGACGTCACTTTACAAGGCGTGCTGCAAGGACGGGTTCTGCGAGAGCATCGAGACCTACCCGTCCTACGAGAACTGCATCTCGGCAGGCGGCAATCCCCAGTCGACGGAGAACTGCGGCGACGGGTTCTGCGGTCTGAACGGTGCCTGCTGCGGGACGATCTTCGGGTGCGTCCTGAGCGATCAGGACTTCTGCGAGGATGAGCAGTACGGCCTGGGTGGAACGTGGCTGGGCGTCGGCGAGGGATGCTCCGGGTGCCCCTAGTTGGCGGCCCGGTACATCTCCATGCTGGTCTCGTCGAGCGGCTTGGCCTCATGGTCCATCTGCTGGAAAAGGTTGTCGATGGCTGCCTGCGGCGTCGGGCCGGGGTAGCCATGCGGCCTGACCGACGTGAAGTAGAACGCCAAAACGATTTCTGCTAGAACGATCGCAACTTCTTTCACGGGACACCTCAGGGAGTGAGACGGGTGACAACGCTCTGCGTAGGGATGGCGGTTCACGAGGACACGGAAGGGGCACTCTCGACGATCCAAGCAATCCGCTTGGGCCTCTATGCCAAGGACAAGCGGGACAAGACGAACTACCTCCGTCGGGTCAGTTTCGTCGTGGTCAACAATTCTCCGGGGACTCCTAGCGGGAAAGCACTGGAGGACTTCTGCCACCACATCGGTGCCACGCATGTGCCGATCACCGATGTGGTGGGAACGTCAGTCCCCCGGAACAAGGTGTTCGAGCATTCCACGGCCGACTTCACTGTCTGCATGGATTGTCACATCCAGCTCATACCGGATTCCATCTGGAAGCTGATGGACTTCTTTGAGGCTAACCCGGATACGAGTGACCTCTACACCGGCCCCATCCTCAACGACGTCGCCGTCAAAACATACGGCACCGAGGGAGGACTCTCTGTTGAGGTAGATGAAGTTGGCCTCTCCATCATGGCCACGCACTTCAACGACGTGTGGCGTGATCGCATGTGGGGAATCTGGGGGCGGGCATGGACCTGCTCCTGCGGCCACCTGAAGTTCACAACGCTCGACGACGGGGGCATGGTCAAGTACGTCAAGCTGGCCATGCGGAAGAACGGGCTGCACCAGCTCTGCCCGCTGGACTGCTCCAAGTGTGGGGGCGAGCTGCCTGATCTGGAGTTCCCCGGCCACGAGCAGAAGCTGCGGGACTTGGCCTTCCGGGAGTGGGGCCACGACGAGAACGCTGAGCCGCTGGAGATCCCGGGCATGGGGCTGGGGCTGTTCGCCTGCCGCACGAAGGCGTGGCTGGGCTTCCCCGACGAGTGCCGTGGGTTCGGTGCCGAGGAAATGAACATCCACGAGAAGTTCCGGGAGGCAGGCCACAAGTGCTTCTGTCTCGCCCAGATCCCGTGGTGGCACCGCTTCTTCCGGAAGGAGACCTCCTACGGCCCCAAGGTCTTCGACACGGTCCGCAACCACTTCCAGTGGGAGGCAGACCGCAAGGTGAAGCGTGGGATGCAGGAGGTGTACCGGGAGTACGTCGAGCGTGGGTATCTCCCCCAGTCGGACTGGGACACGCTGATGATGGACCCGCTGGCCCGGAAGGATCACATCCTCACCCCGGCCCCTGTCATGCAAGCTGTGTCGGTGGACGTGGGACGCCCCCAGCCTCCCGTCGGCTCCAACATCGAGCAAGTCTTCGAGTGGTGCCAGACTGTCCCCCGGGATCTGGAGAAGCACCTGATCCGGCTTCGGAAGTTGGCCAAGCAGTGCGACCACGTCACGGAGTTCTCCACCCGCCGGGAGTCCACTGTGGCGTTCCTGGCCGCCCTGCCGCCGAAGCTGGTGAGCCACAACACGGAGCAGGACCCACTGCGTCAGACGCTCCAGTATCTGCACCACACGGTCCAGTTGCCGCCGTCGGCCGGCGCTCCACGGGTGGCTGTGTGGGGAACAGGTGAATCCCTTGCCACAGAGATCGAGGAGACAGACCTGCTGTTCCTCGACACGTACGGGACGGGGGACATCCTGTACCAGGAGCTGACGAAGCACGCCCCGAGCGTGCGTCGGTGGATTGTCCGGCACGACACGGCGATCTTTGGCGAGAAGGGCTCCGACGGTGAGCCGGGGCTGGCCTTCGCCATCAAGCGGTTCTTGGAGGAGAACCCCGAGTGGTTCATTGCAGACCACACGGCCGAGCAGTTCGGGCTGACCGTGCTGGGGCGGCAGGAGCGTGACCGTCCGGCCAAGCCCATCAGCATCTGGCCAAAGGTGGACGGACCGGGGACCGAGTTCAAGATCCTGATGGAGATGTTCGGGGTGGTCATGCCTCCGGACTGTGGGTGCAAGGCCCGCATGAAGGCGATGAACGAGATGGGCTGGCAGCAGTGCCGCAAGCACTTCGACAAGCTGGCCGAGGATCTCGTGTCCATGGCCGACAAGTTCGGCTGGACCGGGAAACTGGACGAGGCGATCAAGAACGCCCCGAAGAAGCCGGGAGCCATGACGTCGATCTGGCGGGCGATCCGTGGTGGTGTGGCCCCGGAGATTTTCGCTGCGGCAGGCGGGATGGTGGCCAGTCTGCAAGCACTGGACGACCCCAAGAAGGCGATCCCGATCCTGCTGAAGGTGGCGATCGACCGGGCAGAAGCCAAGGAGGCCAAGTGAACATTCTCTGCGTGTGCCCCGTCTACGGGCATCCCCCGCACCTGATCGAGACGGCGATCGAGTGCTTCAACCGGCAGACCTATCCGCTGGCCAACCGGCGGCTGGTGATCCTGGACGACCTGGGAACTCTCCAGGAGATCAAGCCAATCAAGTTCAACGGAGTGGACATCGTCTCGGTTGGGCGGAGAGTCGAGAGCCTGCCGCTCAAGTACAACCTGATGACGGAACTGGGGCAGGCAGGCTGGGACTACGCCATTGCCGTGTGGGAGGTGGACGACATCTACCTGCCGGACTACCTGACCCAGCACGCCATCTCTCTGGAGAAGAACGGCTGGAGCCACCCGCGTGAGGTCTGGTCCACCTACACCGGGTATCCGGTAAAGGAGGGGGCGAGCGGCCGGTTCCACGCAGCACTGGCCTTCCGGCGAGACGCACTGCGGGACATCGGCGGGTGGCCAGAGACCAAGCGGGCTGACTTCGACCAGCAGCTCATCGGCAAACTCCGCCAGTCGTTCAAGCAGGGATACCCGGACCTAGTCGGGTCTGAACCCGCTTATCCAGGTTCACTTATGCGTTCCAACCCTCAGTACATCTTCCGGTGGGCAGACACGGGGGTCCCCCACGGGCAGGGAACGATGCGGTCCCCGGACGACGAAACGTGGTATGACCGCTACACGCCGTCGTACACGGCTCCGATTACGAAACTTGACCCGAAGCTCGACCCGGCCGCACAAAAGGCGTGGGACGCAATCCTGGGGGCTACGTGAGCATTCCGTGCTGGCTGACCAACCGCGACACCATGTTCGTCCAGCAATGCGCCGAGAGTCTGGCGAGGATGGAGGGCGTGGGGGAAATCTGCATCGTCGACTGCGACTCGACGTACCAGCCACTGCTGGACTGGTATTCCCGGCAGAGCGACTTCCGTGTTCTGCGTGAAGCGAACCTGAAGAACCACGCCCCCTGGAGAACCAAGGAGGACCTGAGCAAGGGGGAGCCGTTCTACTTCGTCAGCGACGGGGATCTGGACTTCGGGGATTGCCCGTCGGACATGCTGCTGGTCCTGCGGGACGCCATGGAGAAGTACCCGGAGATCATCAAGGCTGGCCCCAGCCTGAAGATTGACGATCTGCCGAACACCAAGATGAATCGGGACGTCCGCAGCCACGAGGGAAAGTATTGGACGAAGGAGTGGGACGCCATGTGGTACGAGGCCCACATCGACACCACGGCAGCGCTGTATCACAGGGGGCATGGGTGGCGTGGGTACGGCCCGGCGCTGCGGTGTAAGCCGCCGTACGAGGCCCGGCACCTGCCATGGTACATCACGGAGCTTCCTGACGACATGCGGCATTACGTGTCCCGCCTGGACCCAAATGGCCTTACATGGTCACCGAGGTTCGGAGTACAGTCCTAACCCCATGCCAACCAACATCCCACAGACGTGGCGGGAAGGCGATGCGAACAAGTTCCGCATGGTCATCTCGCTCGACGGCAGTGCCCTCAATCTGACAGGGGCAGAGGTCGCCATGGAGGTTCGCTCCAAGTCGATCTCCGACAACGCCCCGCTCATCATGCGAATGGAGATCGGGGACGGGATCACGGTGGTCTCGCCGGCCGCCAACGGACGGATCGAGATTTCCCCAGACGACACGACGGGGATGCTGTGGAGGACAGCAGAGTACGAGGTGAAGGTGCTGGCCAGCGGGGACACGCTTCCCTCGACCTGCGCCTTCGGACAGATCACGCTGGTCCCAAGGAAGGTCTCCAGTGTCTGACGAGTACGACGTCACAATCGAAGTCCCCGAGTACGAGGTGTCCATTGAGACGCCGGAGTACGAGGTGTCTGTCGAGGTGCCCGAGTACGAAGCCGAGATGGAAGGGATCGTCGTCACCATCGAGGTGGACAACGTGCCGATCGAACTGGTCACGGCTGAAGACATCACAGCAGGCATGGCGATTCGGGTGGACTTCGCAGGCAAGGCCGCTGCCGCCCAGGCCGACGCCCTGGCCACGTCCGACGTGTTCGGGTTTGCCGAGGGCGACGTGGCCACTGGGTTCACGCTGACCGTGACCAGGGACCGGGTGACGCTGGCAGACTGGACGGACCTGACTGGAGCGGCATCCCTCACCAAGGGGGCCACCTACTACCTGCATCCAACGATCGCCGGAGGGATTACGACCACGGCTCCTGTGACAGCAGGACAGTGCGTGGTGGAGATTGGAGAAGCCCTGACGGAGCAGATACTGGCCATCAACATCAGCCCTGCCATTCTCCTGTGAGGAACCATGGCCACTCGCATTCCACTCGTCATCGTCGCCGGTAAGGTCCAGCAGCTTCAGGCTGGTGACCAGATCACGGCCAACACCGCGTACACCCAGATCCGGGAGCGAGTGAATGCCAACGGATCGACCATCAACATCGGCGAGCCAGTCTACATGACGGCGGTGGCCGACAACGTGAACCTCGCTCGGGCCAATGCCGAGTCGACGTCGCAGGTCTACGGGCTGGTCTACTCGACGACTATCGCCACGACCGCCACAGGCAGCATTGCGATTGACGGACCGCTGGTGGCCACGACCGGGCAGTGGGACGCTGTCACCGGGCAGACGGGTGGACTGACTGCCGGTTCGATCTACTACCTCAGCGCCGCCACTGCCGGCCGGCTGACGACCACAGCCCCGACGACTGTCGGCCAGTCCGTTTGCAGGGTGGGAGTCGCCACCAGCACCACCGAGATGGAAATCAACATCGAGTCCTACATTCTGCTGTAGGAGGACCGATGGCAACGCACTCTCCGCTCGTCATCATCAGTGGCAAGATTCGGCAGATCCCAGCCGGGGATTCGATTCCGATCGCCGAGGCACTGAATGACTTTGCGTCGCTGACAGACTTCCCTGGCACAGCCAGCGATCTTGCCGACGAAGACATGATTGTCTTCTACGACAACACGGATGGCAGCATCTGGAAGCTGGACTTCGACACGATTTGGGCTCGTGGGGCACAACTCTTTGCCGGGATCTTGCACGCCTCGCAGCACGCAGCGGCCGGCTCAGACCCGATTACGATTGCCCAGTCACAGGTCACAAACCTTTCAACAGACCTTTCAAACAAGCAACCGCTCGACGCAGACCTGACGGCACTTGCCGCACTGAGCGGTACGAACACGATCTACTATCGCTCAGCCGCCAACACCTGGACGGCGGTGACGATCGGTGGATTGCTGTCGTTCACCGGTGGGACCCTCGACATCACAGACGCAGAACTGGCAGCGATTGCTGGGCTGACGTCGGCGGCGGACAGGCTCCCGTACTTCACCGGATCAGGAACAGCCTCTCTGGCGACGTTCACGTCCGCTGGGCGGGCATTGGTGGATGACGCCGATGCGGCTGCGCAGAGGGCAACGCTTGGGCTGGGCAACCTGTCCCTTCAGCAGTGTGGACGCCTGACCCTTGAAACCGGCGTGCCGATCTCAACGTCGGATCAAACAGCGAAATCGACGATCTACTTCACGCCGTTCATGGGCGACGTGGTGTCGATCTACGACGGGTCTGCGTTCGTGCCACACTCATTCGTTGAGTTGAGTCGGGCGATCTCTGGCCTGACGTCAGGGAAGAACTACGACGTCGTGGCCTACTGGTCAGGGTCGGCCGTGGTGATTGACCTTGCCCCGGCGTGGACGAACGACACAACCAGGGCAACGGCCTTCTCCATGCTCAACGGGGTCTGGGTCAACACGTCTAGCTTCACGACGGTGATGGGCAGCGTGTCTGTCTCGGCCAGCCAAGGGACGCTAGTTGGAACTATCAGAACCACTGGCACTAGCACGACCGAGGACTCCCTGGCACGGCGGTTCGTGTCCAACCTGTGGCATCCCGTGAGCCGCCGGCTCAGTCGAACAGATGCAACCAACCACACCTACTCAAGCACGACTGTTAGGGGATGGAACGGGGCCAGCACGCACACAATGGAGTGGGTGTCGTGCATGCCGGGCAACTCAACGATGCTGTGGCTCAACGGGGCGTTCAATGCGTCAGGAGCTGGGTCACAGGGGGCACGGCTTGGCTTGGGCTCGGTGACCACGGCGCACACTCAGTGGCTAGACTGGAACTCCACCATCATCCCAGGTCTTGGGCTCACGCTGACCGTCGATCCCCAGACCGGCTACGCGATCTATTACGTCACCGAGTCTGCCACCGGGAGCGGGAACTCCAACTACTACTACTACACAATCGGCGGTCAGGTGTTCGGTTGACAGCCCGAGTGGTCGTGGTAAAATCGCCCTCCGCTTTTGGCTAACAGACATTGCTGGTTGGAGACGCAATGGAAACTCTGTGGACGCGGGAGGAGTACGACTCCGACCGGACACGCCTTCGCTCTACGGCTCTCAAGAGCCTGCTCAAGCCCCAAGGTCCACGGGCATACTGGTGGGACGTTGTGGCCAACGTGAAGCCCATCGGTGGCAGCAAGGCCGTCCGCCTGGGGAATCTGATCCACGAGTACCTGCTCGACGGGATCGTGACATGGGTGGTCTACGACGGCGTTCGGAACCACACCCACTCCGCGTACAAGGCATTCCTCGCCGCCAACCCTGGCAAGGTGGTCCTCAGCAAGACTGAGGAGAGCGAGCTGATGGGGATGATCGACGGGGTGGCCCGGAACAAGCGGGCACTGGAAATGATCACAGGGGGCTTCCCTGAGGAGATCATCCTATGGGACCACAAGACCGGAATCCCCTGCAAGTCCCGGCTGGACATCTACGACGCGGCCTTCATCGCCGACATCAAGACAACCCGGGCTGAGACTGAGGAGCAGTTCATCCGGGAGATTTACAAGTTCCGGTACGAGGTGTCTGCCGCTTTCTATGAGCAGGCCCGGGACTTCGAGGTGGGCCGGCGGATCAGGGCTCCGTTCTACTTCATCACGATCTGCAACCAGCCGCCGCATTACACGTACGTGCTGGAGTTGGGGGACGGGCTCCTCAACGCCGGGCATCGTCAGGTGGACCAAGCCTGTGCGACGCTCAAGGAGTGCAAGGACAACTACCTTCAGGCCATGGAGAATGGCACGGACATCATGACCGCGTGGCCGGACTGGGAGGAGTTGCGGCAGGGGACATTCAAGCTGACCCCGCACCACTTCTTCTACGAAGACCGTGGCTTTACCCCGGAAGATATCTAGGAGGGACCGATGAGCGACACGCCACTGATCTACGGCAAGATCGCAACCGTCATGGCTGAGGTTGAGCCTATCGCCAAGAACCAGTCTGCCCCCGGGCTGAAGTACAACTTCCGTGGGGTGGAGGCGGTCTACAACACCGTGCAGCCGATCTTGGCCCGCAACAAGGTGTTTACCTCGCCGGAGATTCTGGACCACCAGTACCACGTCACGACGGTGGAGAAGCAGAACAACGGCGGCAAGTACACCCAGGAGGTTGCCCGTGTGGTGCTGAAGGTCAGGGTCCGGTTCTACGCCGAAGACGGTTCCAGCATCTTCGCTGACGTCATGGGGGAGGGGATGGACTATGGCGACAAGGCTTGCAACAAGGCCATGAGTGTGGCCCACAAGTATGCCGTGCTGCAAGTCCTGATGATCCCGACGGAACTGACCATTGACCCGGAGAGCGATCCGGCCATCGGTCGTGGCCCGGCCGACGAGGAGGACGTCCGAGAGACGGCCATCTCGATGCTGAAGAAGAAGTTCCTGCTTGGCGGGATCGTGACCCACGAGCAGAAGGACGCCGTGATCCGGTATCTGACGGATGGCCGTCTGACCCTGGACACCACAATCAAGAACCACGATGCCATGCAGGAACTTCTCCGGGCATGGGGCCGAGACAAGGACATCGCCACGCTGTTGGAGCGGGCACAGGCTTAGTCGGGTTTGAACCCGCTTATCAACTTCCGTTTATGCGAGGGCATGGATGGCACGGTTCGTACAGGCAGATCCACGACAGCTTCACCCGCACCCACTGAATCATGTGGTGTTCGGGGACAATGACGTCGACGCAGACTTCAAGGACGACGTGGGGGCCAACGGGGTCCAGACCGTCATCGAGGTGGCGCTGCTGAAGGAGACGTCCGATGGGATGCAGCTCCCGCAGAAGCCGATCATTCTGAAGGGGCACCGCCGGTGGAAGGCGGCGATGGCGTCCGGGCTGGATGAAGTCCCCGTCCTGATGAGCGACGTGCGTGACCCGGTGGAGGCTGAACTGTTGCTGCTGCGGGACAACCTGCCGAGTCTGCGGCGGAACCTGGACCCGGAGATGCTGGGCCGGATGGTGATGGCCATCGAACAACGTCTGACCATGCGGGGCCAACGGAAGGGCTCCCGGTCAGGCGTCAAGCAGGAAGCCGCCAAGGAAGCGGGTGTGGACCCGAAGACAGCCCGAGCCGCCGTGGCTGTGGTGGAGAAAGCTGACGAGCTACGTGAGGACGGCAAGGTCGAGCAGGCCAGGGATCTCCTCCGCAGGGCCGCAGAGAACGTCCAGAAGGCCGCACAGGACCTCCGAAGGCCAGAGGTCATCCCGGACCCAGAACCGCTCCCAGCGAATCCTGTGCGGTTTGAGGCCATGCGGGTGAAGGAAACGGAGTCCCAGAAGGAGCGGCGGAAGGCTCTGCTCCAGGCCGAGACCCTGATGGACGGGATTGGGAAGGCGTTCGCCCGAGCCAGCAAGGCAGACGGGCCGATTGAGAACCCGGACATGCGCCAGTGCATGGTCCACTTCGAGGAACTGAAGGGGGCCATCGCAGCATGGATTCGCCGGTCCTAACGCCGTGGGATGTCCTACAGCACCGAGCCATCGCCAGAATCACGGATGCCCTGAAGTCCAGTGACAAGGTGGTTGCCGTCGCGCCGACTGGCTTCGGGAAGACCAAGCTGTCCCGGATGCTGATCCAGTCGCTGCCGGGGCCGAAGGCGTTCTACACCCATCGGAAGAACCTGTTCGACCAGACCCACAACAGCTTCCTGAAGGACGGAATCTCCCACGGCTGCCGGGCCAGCGACTACCGGGACTACTACTTCCCAGACCGGGAGACGCAGCTCTGCATGCTCCCCTCGGAGCGGGTGAAGGTGATGGAGAAGCAGCAGCGCCAACTCCATAACGCAAGGTGGGTGTTCGTCGACGAGGCCCATGCCAACACAGATGACTTCACACGGTGGGCGATCGAGCAGCATGTAGCACAGGGGGCAAAGGTTATCGGCTTGACGGCCACCCCTGTTGGACTGGGAGGGATGTACGACTCCCTTGTGGAACTGGCCCGGCTGTCTGAGCTGCGCAAGGCGAAGGGCGTCCTGATGGCCGAGGTGTACGCTCCCGACGAGGTGGACCTGTCGGACGTCACCAAGGTCTCAGTGGACGGAGAGTTCTCACAGGCGCAACTGGGAAGGCGGTTCGCAGTCCAGCAGGTGGTCGGCCGGGTCTACGAGTGGTGGCTGAAGGTCAACCCAAACCAGCTCCCAGCGCTGGGGTTTGCCCCTGGAGTTGAGGAGTCCCGGTGGTTCTGTGACGAGTTCATGCGGCGTGGAGTCCCTGCCGCCCACATCGACGGCGAGGCGATCTACCTCGGGGAGAAGCGGGCAGACGGGAGCCGAGTCCTGCTGCCGTCCACGCAGAAGAACCGGGACATGCTGCGGGACATGAGCAAGTCCGGCGAGGTGAAGGTGGTCTGGAACCGCTACGTCATGCGGGTGGGGGTGGACTGGCCGCACCTGGGACACCTGATCTTCGCCACGGCCTTTGCCACGGAGGAAGCCTGGGTCCAGTCCTGCGGCCGTGGACTGAGGGCAGACCCGGACAACCCGAGCCTGACGCGGGTGCTGGTCACAGACCATGGCGGGAACGTCTGGCGTCCAGGACTAGGCAGCCCGAACGCGGATCGGGTGTGGACCCTGAATGACACGAACAGCTCACGGGCCAAGGCAGCCAAGCAGGACATCGTCGAGGGGGATGCACAGGAACCAGTGAACTGCCCGACATGCCGCCGGCCGATCGACTGGAAGGTGTGGAAGTCCAGGGGAGAGCGGTGCCCGTTTTGCGGCGAGGGATTCAACAAGAGCATGCGTTGGGTGCAGCAGACGAACGGGAATCTGAAGCCCGTGAGTGGAGCGGTGACCCCGAAGCGAAGCAGCCTGCACAAGGCACTGAGCCTGATCGACAGCCTCTTCTACGGGGCGAAGAACGGGAAGAAGTCCCGGGGACTGACGTTCAAGCAAATCCAGGGATTGTTCCATGGGCAGCTTGGGCATCTGTACCGGATTGAGCCGGACCCGAAGACTCGGGTAACCGTGGTGCGTGACCGCGAGACCGGCGAGACAGCGATGGTGAGGAACATGCCTCACAGCGACAGCGGGTACATGAACTACGAGGTTCGTGCCACCCCGCAGGAGCACCTACAAGGAGTGCGTTATGGCCAAGGCAAGAGAACTGAAGCTGACCACGACGGAGGGGGAGTCCCCGACGGAGCCCTCTTCCAAGCGGAAGAAGCGTGACACCCGGCCGGCAGAGCACATCAAGACGCTGCACGAGGCATGGCTGAAGGCGTGTGCTCCTGAGGAGACCAGAAAGTTGTACAGCTTCCTGATGTTCTACCCGCCGGATGTTGCTGGCGGAGAGTCAGGAGGAGGCCACATGACGGAGGAGTTCATCCTAGCGACCAGCGAGAGGGCGGCAGTCATCAAGCGGTCAGAGTTGCAACAAACAGTTACCAGAGTCACGAAGCCTGAGCTGGCCAAGCGGATGGCCTTCGAGATGTCACTCTTCGCAGAACGCCAACTGGGAGCCCCGAATGGAAATCAGGGTCACAATGAGCCGGCTGGACTGGCACCGGCTGATCCAGAACCTGAAGCACGAAAGCCAGTACAGGGGAGTGGTGGGAAAGGTCCAAGCGGCGATGTCCCGTTCTGACGGGGACATGGTGGCTGTGGACGACGTGAAGACTGAGGGGATGAAGCGGGTGGCAAGGATGCTGCCCGCCGATATCGCGGAGCAGTTCTGCCGGCACTGGATGGCCGCAGAAGTGGCAGAGGAGGTGCCCTGGTTTTGACGGAGCGAGACAACCAACTGATGATCCTGGGGATGGTCCTGCGTGACCCGGCCATGCTGCCGAAGCTAGATATCGACCAGTTCGACCTGGAGTTCCAGACCGTACTGCGGGCACTGGAGTCCAGGGCAGCGAAGGAAGGCCCGGAGAAGTCCTACGCTGGCAAGGTGTGGTTCGAGACCCACCACGTCCGCTGGGACAAGGTGCTGAAGGACGACCTGATGGAATGGCTCACCGCCCACGCTGCCCGACGGCAGGCGAAGCTAGAGGCCATCAGAACGCGCCAGAAAGCCTCAGACGCCATCAAGGCCCTCCAGAAGGGCGGAGACCCCAGGAAGCAGCCAGAGGCCGCAGAGTGAGCCCTGTCGCGTTACGGAAGGCGTACCTCAGGGAATACCCTGAGTGCCAGTATTCTGCGGCGATTGGGAGGTACGTGGCGTTTGGAACCCACGTACACTCAACGCTCGCCATCGAACACATCTGGAACCGGAAGGGTCCGAAGTCTGAACACTGGTCGAACTACGCCACGGTCTGCCCGGCGGCGCACGACTGGAAGCACGAGAACAGCATTGCGGCCCGCATCGGGATCATGTGGCTGAAGCATGACCTTGCGGCGAGGACGGGAAAGCAGGAGCACTTTGACCTAGACGCATTGCGGGAGGCGTCTGGGTTCTGGATTCCGGGGTGGATTGAATCCAAGGTCCTGAGCGGGGACCTCCCGGAATGGGCTGAGGAACTCGGCAAGGACTTGCTGGAGAAACTGTAATGCTCGTAGTTTCAAGACGTGTGGACGAGTACATCAACCTGTACTTGGTCGTTGGCGGCAAGAAGACGCTGGTGGCCAAGGTGATGGTGTGTTCCCTGAACCCCGCCATGGGATACGCCCGCATCGGGATCGAAGCCCCGGACGAGGTGGAAATCCTGCGAAGCGAGATTGACCCCCGGGAACGGGGGGTTGACATTGTGACCAAGGAATAGCCAGACTGATTCATCGCTCCCAACAGGAGGCTCTTGTGGCTGAAGAAACTGGTAAGTCAGCGGTCAGTTCCAAGACCGTCATCCTGAACATCATCACGCTCATCGCTGCCGTGGGGGCAGCCCTGACCCCCTACGCCGACATCCTTGGAGAGAAGGGTGTGGCGATCGTCATGGGCATCGTTTCCGTGTGCAACATTGCACTTCGAGTTCTGACCGACTCACCGATCACAGGAGTCTTCAAGGCCAAGTAGGGCTTGAACCCTTTGAAAGGAACGGTGACTTGTATCTCCCTGTCGGGTCCTCCCGTCGTGAGACGCGAGTGACAGACAGGTGTATCCAACCCGCCCGGACGCAAGGAAGCGTCCGGGTTCTTTGTGTTTAGGAGGGACCCTGTGGCAGACATTCCACTGTGGAAGTACATCGTCGGCGGGACGATGACAGCTCTGGCCGTCTTCTGGCCGTACATCAAGTCGGCCGTGCTTAGTTTCAGGAATGCCCAGATCAGCAAGGGATTCCCGACACCAGTCGGCAGTGACGACACACCAGATCCGATCATTGCCGAGTGGGCCAAGCAAGTGGTTGTTGCGGCGGCCGGTTCCGACGACCACGTCAAGATGGAGTACATCCTGGCCGGGAAGACGCTGATGGAAATCATGCGCCTGGAGCGGGACAGGCTCCGCAAAGAACTTCTTCAGGCAACCACGACCGCTGCTCCAAAGGAGTGACCTGTGCGTTTCGTGTTCCTCGGTATCGCCCTGGCAGTTCTGTTCTGGCCCACCGACGGCAAGCCCGGTCCGGGTCCAGATCCGAATCCCATCATCCAGAAGGACAAGGTGTGGGACGAGGACGGCCTGATGGTGGCAGTGGTCTACGAGACGGCCGACAGCCTGAAGTACAAGGCAGGCCAGCTCGCCTGCATCCGAGCCGCCAACGTGCGGGAGTGGCTCCGGCAGAGCGATGCCCAGTTCCGCTTCATTGACGACGACACGCCCCTGGCCAATGCCGAGGTGAAGTGGCAGAAGGCCATCGACAAGGCGGCCGGCAAGGAATACCCGTGGCTCATCATCCAGCATGGGCGTGAGGGCTTCCAAGGCCCGCTGCCGAATTCCCCTGACGAGTTCATCACTCTGCTGGAGAAGTACAAGTGAGCTACGTCAGCAAGATCGACGCCCTGGTCATCGACGACAGCAATGCCGACGAGCAAATCCACGGCATCAAGATTGAGGGGCAGCCAGCAGTCTTCGGCTGGGCTCCCCCGCCGTCTGGCGAGCAGTCGCAATACTGTGCTCCGTTCGATCTTCCGCTGGTGGACCTGTCGGAGTACGACGAACGCATCCGGGACATGGAGAAGTACAAATCCAACTGCACGTCCTTCGCCAGCGCAATGGGCCTGTCGGTGAAGGACCAGAAGCGAACGAACTACTGCTGGGCGTTCTCCGCAGTCCAGTTGCTGGAGGTGACCCGCGCAGTCCAGGGGCTGGAGCACATTCCCTTGTCGCCGGCCTCAGTCGCCGGGCCTGTCACCCGATACCAGAATCCCCGTGGCAACCCGGCCGGTGTGGGCGGGTGGTCCTCCAAGTTCATCGACTTCGCCGGGGCGAACGGCGTGGTGCCGTCGGAGCTGTGGGAGGAGCACACCATCAGCCCGTCCCTGGACACGCCAGAGACGAAGGCAGCACGCAAGTTATTCCTGCCAACCGAGTGGTGGAACCTCCCGACTGGGAACTTCCAGGCGCTCATGACCAGCCTGTTCGCGGGGATTCCTGTGGCCATCGGCCTCTCTTGGTGGGGACATCAGGTCACCGCCATGGACCCGGTGAAGCTGGACGGCAAGGGGAACTACGGGGTGCGAATCTGGAATCCCTGGGGGCCGAACTGGCCTAAGCCTGGGGCTGGCGGCATCGCCATTCTGACTGAGTCTAAGGCCCGGCCGAGCGATGCCGTGGCCGTGCGGGTGATCACCCAGGGGTAGACTATGCGTTTCTTGATTGCGGCCGTCACCGTGTGCCTGCTGGCCGTTGTGCCGCAGCCTGCCACCAAGCCGAACATGATCCCGCCGGTGGTGCTTGAGGAGCCGCTGTCGATTCCCGACATCCCGGACATCGACGTGGTGCTGGGCGATCCAGTGTGGGCGAAGGCGGTCTACAAGGTCCGGGTGATGGGGACCAACGGCCGTGGACAGACGGCAGATGGCGCGGGAAGTGGCGTCGGCGTGACGACCAGGAAGCTGCACACCGCCAAGCATCTGCGCCAGGGCCTCTTCAACTACCACCCCGAGGTGCTGGTTGGGGAAGAGTGGAAGCGTGGCCGGTGGACTGAGTCGGCCGAGAAGGATCTGGCGGTGATCGAGGTGGACTTCGACATCGACTACGTTCCGGTCCGGGTCCCAAAGTACGGGGAGCACGTCACGGTCTACGGCCTGAAGACCAAGTCCTTTGCCCAGGGCCGGTACGCTGGTGACTTCAATCCCACGCTTGGAAGCGGGTATGCGCCGTTGGACGCCTGTGAGATGCCGACAGAGCTGGGCGACTCTGGTGGTGGCGTGTTCGGTGACGACGGGTATCTGCTGGGAACGATCAGCGGGTCACCGCTCAGTGCCCCGCTAGTGGTGAGCTTCGTCCCCATCGTGGAGGGCAAGCCACTGGCTGCGGCTGCTCCGGCGGCAACGCCAACCCCTGCACTTCAGGGGAACTGTGCGAACGGAATGTGCCCAGCCCCCACCTACCAGGGCCAGCAATGGAAACGAAGACGCTGACCGGAGAGGAAGCCGCCAAGGCCCGAGCGATCGTGCCGATGATTCTGGCGGCGCTCCTAGACGAGGACGGGCTCAGCCTGACGGACCAGGACACGCTGACCGTCGGGCAGGTGCTGCCGCCAATCATCATGGAAGGCCGGTTGGTGTTCCGGTTCGGACCGGCCTCGCTGTCGACCACGCGCCAAATCGCACTGGATGCGTTCCAGGGCCGTCAGATCACGCTGTTCGGCCTGAAGCTCAGGTTCAGCGGCGCTTGGCCCATGATGCAGCGGCTGGCCTCTGGCGTGCGGTTCAAGTGGGAGCACTCCCCCAGGTGCGAGGATTACTGGGGGATACTGGATGTACGAATCGAGAGCGTGGACCTGTATCCAGACAGGGCCGTCACCACGGTGACCCACGTCTTGGGCAAGAGGCAGGTAGAGGTCACATGGCCAGGGAAATGACAGACGAGGATCAGAAGAACCTGATCCGTACCACGGTTGGGGTGTACGCCGGCCGGGCCAGGGCGCTGCCAAGGAATCGCCGGAACCAGCGGACGCAGGCTTGGGGAAACGTGAAGCGGGCTTACCAGCAGCAGTACGAGCTGGGGTTGCTGGAGTGGTGGTGGATCGCCAGCACGGTCTGGAAGCTGTTCCTGGTGATCTGGAACGAGATGTCCGGGGATGAAGCGGCCTAGCTTCAGAATCACAAAGGCTTATATTGGGGTCACCCCTGCCAAAGGAACCCCGCATGCTGTGGTTGCTCGCACAGGTCGACTTGCCCGTGGACTACAAGGAACTCACCGCCTACGGGGTGGTGACGGCCATTGCGGTTACGAGCGTGTACGTCCTGCGAAACATGGTGACCGGCGACCGTGAGAAGTTCTGGGCACTCTGGACATCGCTGGTCGTTGAGACGCAGCAGAACCGGAAAGTGTTCGAGGACGCGATCAAGGTGATGGAGACGGACTCCAAGGCAGACCGGGAGGCGTACCTGACGACGATGGCTCAGGTCACGACAGAGTTGCGTGTGATGAACGAGAGTCTTGGAGAATTGAAACGGAGTGCCCAATGGAGAATCCCGCCGAAGGACAGTCACCATTCCTGATGACAGGTGGTGGTGAGGACGCGGCTTTCAGGATTGGACAACACATCATCAGCGTCCAGAGGCGGCATCTCTTGGTGATGTTCCTCTGGACTGCTGTGCTTGTGTGGGTCGGGCAGACCGTCGTGGTTGGCCAGATGACAGAGCTGAGCCAGAAGGTAGAGTCACTGTCGACTGAGGTACGAAACAACAGGTCCTGCCAGTGCTCGACGTTGATGCACGGGGCAGGCGGAGTGGGCACAGTCCTGAGAGCAGCGAGGGAACAGACATGGTTGGATTCGTTGAATACGCCGGGACTCTGACACCGAGCGACACCTTCTCCACCCCGGAGTACGGCAAGCCGCTCTACTCGGCGTTCAAGATCGACGCTGCTGGAACGGTGACCCTCTTCGCCGCAGACGGAAGTACGATCCCAGCCAGCGAATACACTGGCGGAGAGTGGCACTGCGTTCTGTTCGCTGGCGTAAAGGCCACGACGACGGACGCTGCCACAGTCCAGGTGGGCTGGCTCAAGCGGACTGACCTACAGGGTTTGAGCACCCAGGGCTGGACCCCGAACTAAGCGGGTCTGAACCCGACTAACGCATAAATGGAAACTGATAAGCGGGTCTGAACCCGACTAAGGGGGTTTGAGATGGCAGTCAAGAAGCCGATGGCGAGCAGCATCACCCGGCCCCGGAAGTCCGTGGCTCCGGTCGTTGTCGGTGACGCCGAGGCCAACCTGAACCGTCCGGCACAGGGTGGTGCATACAACCCGATGGCGTACATCGACGGCCGGGAATACTGGAAGACTCCTCCCTTCTGGGGGTTCAATAACGAGCGGGAGCGGGGAGCGTGGGCGGCTCGCAACAAGTTCCCGATGTCGGGGGCTCCCCGTCCAGACTTCTCGCCGCGTCCGGGTGGTCCGTCTCTCCCGCCTGCCGGGCCGAACACCGGGATGTACGGCATGTTCCAGCCCCGTGGTCCCATCCCGGGTGACAATGGTCCCGTCCTGCCGCAGCGTTCCATGCCCGGCACGATGTCGGTGCCGCAGCCGCCGGTTCCGAATCCTCCCCCGGTCTCTGCCCCGTCTGCCATTCGCAGCGGGCTGAACCTTGGCATCCGCTCTCCGCAGCCGGACCGGGCTAAGCCGATGGGTGGTGTGACAGGAGCCATGGCCGCACAGGGTGCCATGCTTGGAGCCCCGGCCGCTGCCGCCCCGTCGGTCGTGAACCGTGGCAACATCGCCAACGACCCCCGTGGTCTTGACGCCTACCAGTACGAGATGAACCGCAACGGCTCCCGGACTGGCGGACTGGGGATGCCGCAGTTCGGCTACGGCGTTGGCCCGACCGGCGAAGGCTGGCGAGCCAATGACATCGTTGCCGGGGCTGGCATGCCACAGCAGTCCGTCGATGGGCGGTACGCTGTGAACCCCACTGGCAAGTACGCCATGGGTGGGCAGTATTTCCAGCCTGGAGCGATGATGGCTCCGGTCCAGGGGTGGCGTCAGGGCGTGGCCCCGTCGGCCGCTGACATGGCAATCAACGACGCCTTCCAGGGGAAGAAGCAGCAGTTCGTCAACACGCAGTTCACCAATCCACAGGCAGCCTACGCTCGCATGGCCCAGACTCGGGCTCGCCGGATGGGGATGCCTGTCGCTGGGCTGGATGCGGCTGGAGTCCAGCAGGCCATCGCCCGTGGGCAGGACATGCAGGCTCTCCGGTCCCGTGGGGTGAACACGGCCGATCCCAGGATCATGAAGCAGTTCGCCCAGGCCGGGCCGCAGGGCGGAAACCCATACGCCATGCAGCGGCTGAACAAGGTGCTGAGCGGCGAGGCCCCGAACATCAACCAAGCGATCGAGGCAGCAGTCGACGCTGGGATGCCGCCCGAGCAGATCCGCCAGCAGATCGGTGGCCTGTTCGGGTCGGCAG
>Ga0247823_10000260_pt1 | contig 45459 bp, 42 predicted proteins | sample 13C_PalmiticAcid_2_FD_192426 | JGI IMG/M metagenome (GOLD analysis project Ga0247823, IMG submission 192426) | Soil microbial communities from agricultural site in Penn Yan, New York, United States - 13C_PalmiticAcid_Day30 | ecosystem: Environmental > Terrestrial > Soil > Agricultural land... | reverse complement strand
CCGCAAGGACGCCCCGCCCCCGCCGCCCCGGCGCGAGGCCATGAAGGCCGCCTTCGCCCATCCGGTGCTGTCGCGGGTGCTTATGGTCACCTTCGTCTCCACCGCCGCCTTCTCCGGCATGGAGGCGACCTTCGGCCTGTGGAGCCAGGCGCGATTCGACTGGACGCCCCAGCAGGTGGGCCTGTGCTTCGCCGTCATCGGCGTGGTGGCCTCGCTGGGCCAGGGCGTGCTGACCGGACGCCTGGCCCGCCGCTTCGGCGAGCCCAAGGTGCTGACCGCCGGCCTTTCGATCATCTGCGTGTCGATGGCCATGACGCCCTTCGTGCCGAGCGCCGCCTACGTGCCGCTGTTCGTGGGCTTCACCGCCTTTGGCCAGTCGCTGGTGTTTCCCTGCATCGCGGCGCTGATCTCGCGCGCCACCCCGCCTGACCAGCAGGGCGCCATGCTGGGCCTCAACATGGCCAGCGGCTCGCTGGCCCGGATGAGCGGCCCGATGCTGGCGGGTCCGCTGTTCGGCCTGGCCACCGGCGCGCCCTACTGGGTCGGCGCCCTGCTGACGGTCCCGGCCGTCGTGCTGGCCGTGACGGTGGGACGCCGCGCCAAGGCCGCGCCCTGAAAGGCGGGCCCGGGACTTAAGAGTCCGTCGGGCCTTGCTTTTCTCCCGGGGCTCCAGTATTCACCCCGCCTTTCCGGAACCGCCTGGCCAATTTGGCATGCCATGGCGGTTCGTCTCGCTATCCAGAGGACGGGGCCGTTAAACGCTCCGACGCGAAATGCCTAAGTTGAAGACGAAGTCGGGCGCCAAAAAGCGCTTCAAGATCACCGCCACGGGCAAGCTGAAGGCCGGCGTCGCCGGCAAGCGCCACCGCCTGATCGGCCACAACGGCAAGTACATCCGCCAAAACCGCGGCACGAAGGTGATGAGCGAGGCTGACGCCAAGATCATCCGCACGTACCTGCCCTACGGCCTGTAAGAGGAGCGCTGACACATGGCTCGCGTTAAACGTGGCGTCACCGCCCACGCCAAGCACAAGAAGGTTCTGGAGCAGGCCAAGGGCTTCTATGGCCGCCGCAAGAACACCATCCGTACGGCCAAGGCCGCGGTCGACAAGGCCGGCCAGTACGCCTACCGCGACCGCAAGGTGCGCAAGCGCGCCTTCCGTTCGCTGTGGATCCAGCGCATCAACGCCGGCGCCCGCACCGAAGGCTTCACCTACTCGCAATTCATCCACGGCCTGGACGTGGCGGGTATCGTGATCGACCGTAAGGTCCTGGCGGACATCGCCGGCAACGACGCCGTTGCGTTCAAGGCCATCGCCGACAAGGTTCGCGCTGCCCTGGCCTAAGGACATCTGAGCCTCACCGCTCACCTATCCTTTGAAAAGCCCTTCGGCGCGAGCCGGAGGGCTTTTTGCTGTCCGCCTGTCGGCGGCCCCCTCGGGCCCTTCGGGCCACCTCCCCCAGCGGGGGAGGATCGGGGTCCGCGCCACCAAGATGTTCCCCCTCTGGGGGAGCTGTCGCCTAAGGCGACTGAGGGGGTCGCCCCCCGGCCGCAAATCCTCTAGACGGATGCCCGTCATGACCGATCTCAACACCCTCGAATCCGACGTCCTGGCCCAGGTGGCCGGCGCGGCCGATCTTTCAGCGCTCGACGCCGTCCGCGTGGCCGCCGTCGGCAAGACCGGCTCGATCTCGGGCCTGCTCAAGACCCTGGGCGCGATGAGCCCCGACGAGCGCAAGGAACGCGGCGCGGCGATCAACGCCCTGCGCGACCGCGTGCAGTCGGCCATCACCGAGAAGAAGGCTTCGCTTGAAGCCGCCGAGCTCGACGCACGCCTCGCCCGCGAGACCCTCGACCTCACCCTGCCCGGCCCCTATCGCCGCAAGGGATCCGTCCACCCGACCATGCAGGTCATGGACGAGATGGTCTCGATCTTCGCCGACATGGGCTTCGCCGTCGCCGAAGGCCCCGACATCGAGGACGACTTCCACAACTTCACGGCCCTGAACTTCCCCGAGAAGCACCCGGCCCGCGAAATGCACGACACCTTCTTCTTCGAACCGAAGGAGACCGGCGAGCGCATGCTGCTGCGCACGCACACCAGCCCCGTGCAGGTGCGCACCATGGTCTCGCAGAAGCCGCCGATCCGCATCATCGCGCCGGGCCGCACCTATCGCTGCGACAGCGACGCCACCCACACGCCGATGTTCCACCAGGTCGAGGGCCTGGTGATCGACAAGGGCATCCACATGGGTCACCTGAAGTGGACCCTGGAGACCTTCATCGCCCGGTTCTTCGAGACCGACGCGGTGACGACCCAGTTCAGGCCGCACCACTTCCCGTTCACCGAGCCGTCGGCCGAGATGGACGTTCAGTGCGACCGCTCGGGGGGCGAGATCAAGATCGGCCAGGGCACGAGCTGGCTCGAGATCCTGGGCTGCGGCATGGTCCACCCAAACGTGCTGCGCGCCTGCGGCATCGATCCGGACGAGTACCAGGGCTTCGCCTTCGGCATGGGCGTCGATCGCCTGGGGATGCTGAAGTACGGCATGCCGGACCTGCGCGACATGTTCGCCTCGGACAGCCGCTGGCTGGCCCACTACGGCTTCTCGGGCTTCGCCGCGCCGAACCCCGCCTCGGGGCTGTCGTGATGAACGCCCCGCGTCCGACCATCGACGGTTCGGCCAAGGCCTTCGAGAACCTGGAGATCTCGCTGATCGACCTGTTCCGCGCCCAGCTTCAGGGCGGCGTGAACATGGTCAGCGGCCGCACCTTCAAGAACTGCCGCCTGCACGGGCCGGTGGTGATGCTGGCGCTCGAAGGCGTGACCTTCGACTCGACCAACTTCGGCTTCCACGGCGGAGACATCGCCAACCTCGTGCTGCGCCCGGCCGGTGAAAAAGTCATCGGCGCCCTACCCTTCAAGGATTGCGCCTTCATCGGCTGCCAGTTCTTCGCGGTCGGCTTCACCGGCCCCGAGACCTTCCTGCAGCAGATCCTGGCGTTGGAAACCACGCAATGAAGTTCACCCTTTCCTGGCTCAAGGATCACCTCGACACCGAAGCGACCGCCGCCGAGGTAGTCGCCGCCATGACCATGGCCGGCCTCGAGGTCGAGCACGTCACCGACCCGGCCGCCAAGCTGGCCGCCTTCAGCGTCGCCAAGATCGTCGAGGCCGTTCAGCACCCGAACGCCGACCGCCTGCGCGTCTGCCAGGTCGACACCATCGACGGCCGCAAGGAAATCGTCTGCGGCGCGCCCAACGCCCGCGTCGGCCTGACCACCATCTACGCCCCGATCGGCGCCTATGTGCCGGGCCTGGGCGTCACCCTGGTCGAGAAGCCGGTCCGCGGCGTCGTCTCCAACGGCATGCTGTGCTCGGGTTCGGAACTGGAAGCCGACGACGGTTCGGAAGGCATTCTCGAGCTGTCCAGCGACCTCGCGGTCGGCACGCCCGCCGCCGTGGCGCTGGGCCTGGAAGCCGTCATCGACTTCGAAGTGACCCCCAACCGCCCCGACTGGCTGGGCGTCGCCGGCATCGCCCGCGACCTGGCCGCTGCGGGCCTGGGCAAGCTGAAGGACCTGTCGATCGCCCCGGTTCCGGGGAGCTTCCCCTGCCCGATCACGGTCGCGGTGGACGGCGAGGCCTGTCCGGTGTTCTCCGGCCGGCTGATCAAGGGCGTCAAGAACGGCCCCTCGCCCAAGTGGCTGCAGGACCGCCTGAAGGCCATCGGCATCAATCCGAAGTCGGCCCTGGTCGACATCACCAACTACGTCTCCTACGACCGCGCCCGGCCGCTGCACGTCTATGACGCGGCCCTGCTGTCGGGGACCAATATCGTGGCGCGCCTTGGCCATCACGGCGTCCACGGCGACGAGCACCTGATCGCGCTGGACGGCAAGACCTACGAACTGACCCCGGCCATGAGCGTCATCGCCGACGCCTCCGGGGAACGTCCGATCGGCCTGGGCGGCGTCATGGGCGGCGAGAGCACCGGCTGCTCGGAAGCCACCGTCGACGTCTTCGTCGAGAGCGCCTGGTTCGAGCCGATCCGCATCGCCCAGACCGGCCGCGACACCGGCATCAACAGCGACGCCCAATACCGCTTCGCCCGCACGGTCGACACCGGCTCGGTCGTTCCGGGCCTGGAGCTGGCCACCAAGCTGATCCTGGAGCTGTGCGGCGGCGAGGCCTCGGAAGTCGTGGTCGCCGGTCAGGCTCCGGCCGCGCCGGGTCCGATCCTGTTCGACCCGGCCTATGTGCAGGGCCTGTCGGGTCTGGACATCGCGCCGGAAAAGAGCCTGTCGATCCTGCAGGCCCTGGGCTTCAAGATCGAGCCGCCCAAGGACGTGCCGGTCGCCGAGTTCGCCACCCATGCCGAAAGCGTGGTCTGCGTGACGCCGCCGACCTTCCGTCGCGACGTGCACGGCAAGGCCGATCTGGTGGAAGAAGTGGCCCGCATCGCCGGCTTCGGCGCCCTGCCCTCCACGCCCCTGCCGGAAGTTCCGCGCGCTGTCGGCGGGATCCTGACCGCCCGTCAGGCCCGCGCCCGCACCGCCCGTCGCGCCCTGGCCGCCGCCGGCTACGCCGAGGCCGTGACCTGGAGCTTCACCAGCCGCGCCACCGCCCAGCTGTTCGGCGGCGGCGGCGCCCAGCTGGTGCTGGCCAATCCGATCGCCTCGGAACTGGACTGCATGCGCCCCTCGGTGCTGCCCAACCTGATCGAGGCGGCCGGCCGCAACGCCCGCCACGGCTTCGCCGACGTCGCCCTGTTCGAGGTCGGCCCAGTGTTTCTGGGCGATGGTCCCAAGGACCAGCGCACGGTGGTGGCCGGCATCCTGACCCCGCGCCCGCCGCGCGCCTGGGACAAGCGCCCGGCCGAGGACGTGTTCACGATCAAAACGGATTTGATGAACCTGCTGGAGGAGATCGGCGCGCCGGTCGCCTCGCTGCAGACCGCGCAGGGCTCGGCCTCGTCCTGGTGGCACCCCGGCCGCTCGGCCCGCCTGCAGCTGGGCCCCAAGGCCGTGGTCGCCGAGTTCGGCGAGTTGCACCCGGCGGTGCTGAAGGCGCTGGACGTGGCCGGCCCCATCTACGGCTTCGAGATCGTCCTGGAGGCGATCCCCGAACCGAAGAAGAAGGCCGTCAAGACCAAGGCGGCGTTCACGCCGTCGGCCCTGATGCCGCTGACCCGCGACTTCGCCTTCGTCGCCGACAAGGCCAAGGCGGCCGGCGACCTGGTCAAGGCCGCGGGCGGCGCCGACAAGGCCCTGATCGCCTCGGCCCGCGTCTTCGACGTCTACGAGGGCCCCGGCGTGCCGGACGGCTCCAAGTCGGTGGCGATCGAGGTGCTGGTCCAGCCGCGCGACGCCACCCTGACCGACGCCGAGATCGAGGCCCTGTCGGCCAAGGTCGTCGCCGCGGTCGAGAAGGCGGGCGGCAAGCTTCGGGCTTGAGCTTGAACCTGCAAGCTTGAACGCCATGTGAGGGGCGAAGGTGATGCTGCGCTGCATCCACCTTCGCCCCTTTCGCGTTTCAGGCCCCATGAGCGACGATCTCTTCAGTCACAACCCCGCCAAGAGCCGCTACGAGCTGGAGGTCGACGGCCTGATCGCCTTCGCCGACTACCAGCGCAGCGGCCATCGCCTGGTCATCCCGCACGTGGAGGCCGATCCCGCCCTGCGCGGCACGGGCGCCGCCAGCCGCCTGATGACCAAGGTCGCCGAGGTGGCCCGGGCCGAGGGCATGCGGATCACGCCGCTGTGCTCCTACGCCGCAGCCTGGCTGCGGCGGAACGATCCCGAACTGATCGCCTGAGCGGCCTCGCCAGGCGGATAGTTTCGGATCGCCGTCCAAACTGGCGCCTCGTGAACGTTTGCAACGCAGCAAAGCCTTGTCGAGCGTGCGGCTACTCGTGCTAGAACTTTCGTGACGGTCCAGCGCGCCCTGCCGGGAGCCTGCGCGGCCGTGAGCGAAGGCTTGGATTTTCATGGTTGATATCAAGACGGTCGGCGTGATCGGCGCCGGCCAGATGGGTTCGGGCATCGCCCATGTCTGCGCGCTGGGCGGCTATGACGTCCGCCTGCACGACGTCTCGCGCGAGCGCATCGACGCCGGCATCGCGCTGATCGGCAAGAACCTCGCCCGCCAGGTCAGCCGCAACATCATCGACCAGGCCGCGGCCGACGCCGCCCTGGCGCGCATCTCCGTCGCCGAGAACGTCGAGGCCATCGGCCAGACGGACCTGGCCATCGAGGCGGCCACCGAGAACGAAGAGGTCAAGAAGGCCATCTTCCGCAGCCTGCAGCCGCACCTGAAGCCCGACACGCTGCTGGCCTCTAACACCTCGTCGATCTCGATCACGCGCCTGGCCTCGACCACCGACCGGCCCGAGCGGTTCATCGGCCTGCACTTCATGAACCCCGTGCCGCTGATGAAGCTCGTCGAGATCATCCGCGGCATCGCCACCGACGTGCCGACCTACGAGACGGCCGTGGCCTTCGCCAAGTCGCTGGGCAAGATCACCAGCAACGCCGAGGACTTCCCCGCCTTCATCGTCAACCGCGTGCTGGTGCCGATGATCAACGAGGCGATCTACACCCTGTACGAGGGCGTTGGCACGGTCGACGCCATCGACACCGCCATGAAGCTGGGCGCCAACCATCCGATGGGCCCGCTGGAGTTGGGCGACTTCATCGGTCTGGACACCGTGCTGAGCATCATGAACGTGCTCTACGAAGGCCTCGCCGACAGCAAGTATCGCCCCTGCCCGCTGCTGGTGAAGTATGTCGAGGCCGGGTGGCTCGGCAAAAAGACCGGCCGCGGTTTCTATGACTACCGGGGCGAAGTCCCGGTCCCGACGCGCTAGGCGTCGGGTTACCAGAGGATCGGAACGTCGTAGGCGGCCAGGGCGCGATCGATACTAAGGATCGGCGCTATGTCGTTGATCGCCTGAGCGACGATCAGCCGATCCCAAGGATCGCGATGGTGTGTGGGCAATCTTCCGGCGACGACGGCATCCGCTGGCTTGATGTCCCGCCACAAGAACCCGGCCTCTGTCGCCGCCGCCAGGAGATCGGCGGGCAATCTCTGCAATAGCAGATCACGCGGCCGTTTGAATTCGATCTCGTAGGCGCTGACGGCGCTTACGTAGACCTTTATGTTAGTGTCGCTAAGGAGGGCATGCGCCCCTGGCGAGAGACGACCCACATCGGTCCACCACCAGATCAGTACGTGGGTATCGATCAGCAGCTTCATTTTTCAGTTGGATAGATCGGCCCGTCGGCTGCCTCTTCCAGTTCAGGATCAGGCCGCAGAAAAAGATAGGGATCTTCGAGCTTGCCTAGATGCGCATACAGGCCGGGAATGCGCCGTCCTTGTGCTTGCGGTTCTGTTTTGGCGAGATTTAGCGCCACCACGTCTTGGCCGTCCTGCGTCAGCAGAACCTCCTCCCCCGCCTTCACATGGGCGACGAGTTCGGCCAGCGGCACTTCACTTCGGATATCGATCCGGATCGTCATGGGCGAAGCCTAACACGGCCTCGCCCCTTCGACGACTCAGCCCGCCCCCAGCGCCACGGCCGTGTGATAGACGACGAAGGCCGCCAGATAGGCCAGGCCGACCATGTAGAAGAACATCACGGTCGGCCAGATCCAGCTGTTGGTCTCGCGCTTGACCACGCCCAGGGTGGGCAGGCACTGCGGCGCGAACACGTACCAGGCCAGGAAGGCCAGGGCGGTGGCCAGCGACCACTGCTGCGACAGCAGGGTGCTCAGCGCGTCGTGGGAATCGGCGTCGCCGCCGACGGCGTAGACCGTGCCCAGCACCGCCACGGCCACTTCGCGGGCGGCCATGCCCGGGATCAGGGCCACGGTCATCTGCCAGTTGAAGCCGATGGGCTCCATGACAGGCGCGATGAACTTACCCAGGCGCCCGGCGATGCTGTAGTCGATGGCCGGCCCCGTGGCGCCTTCCGGCGGATAGGGGAAGGTCGACAGCACCCACACCAGCACCATCAGCGGCAGGATGATGCGGCCGGCGCGGTTCATGAAGATCTTGGCGCGGGTCCAGAGGTTCAGCGCCACGTTGCGCGGCTCGGGCCAGCGGTAGGTCGGCAGCTCCATCATCAGCGGCTCGGCCGCGCCGCGCCAGAAGATGCGGCGGATGATGGCCGAGACCAGCAGGGCGAAGACGATGCCGGTCGCGAACAGGCCAAACATCACCAGGCCTTGCAGGTTGAAGATCCCCCCGACCTTCTCGCGCGGCACGAAGGCGCCGATGATCAGGGTGTAGACCGGCAGGCGCGCCGAGCACGTCATCAGCGGCGCGATCAGGATCGTGGTCAGGCGGTCGCGCTTGTTGTCGATCACCCGCGTCGACATGATCCCCGGGATGGCGCAGGCGAAGCTCGAAAGCAGCGGGATGAACGCCCGTCCGTGCAGGCCCGCCACGCCCATCAGCTTGTCCAGCAGGAAGGCCGCGCGGGTCATGTAGCCGCTGTCTTCCAGGATCAGGATGAAGAAGAACAGCACCAGGATCTGCGGCAGGAACACCAGCACGCTGCCCACGCCGGCGATCAGGCCGTCGGCGATGAAGCTGGCCAGGAGGCCCTCGGGCAGGTGCTCGGAGACCAGCCCCGCCAGGGCCGCGAAGCCGGCGTCGATGGCGTCGGCCGGCACCGTCGCCCAGGCGAACACCGACTGGAACACGGTGAACATCAGGGCGGCCAGGATCAGCAGGCCGGCCACCGGGTGCAGCAGCACCGCGTCGATCTTGCCCGTCAGGGTGTCGGGACGCTCGGGCGGGCGCACGCAGTCGCGATAGATGCGCTGGGCCTCGCCGTGGGCGGCGCGGATTTCGGCCGCGCTCGGCTCGCGCCAGGTGTTGTCGCCGGCGTTGGAGTGGGTCAGCGTCAGGGCGTCGACCTGGGTCAGCAGCTCGTCCAGGCCGCGCTTGCGGGTCGCCACCGTGGTGACGATCGGCGCGCCGATCTCGCGCGACAGCCGCTCCAGGTCGATGCGCAGGCCCTGGCGCTGGGCGATGTCGAACATGTTGAGGGCCAGCACGAACGGGCGGCCCACCTGCTTCAGCTCCAGCACCAGGCGCAGCACCAGACGCAGGTTGGTGGCGTCGGCCACGCAGACCAGCACGTCCGGCGCGGTCTCGCCCGACAGGCGGCCGAGCACGGCGTCGCGGGTGACCACTTCGTCCGGGCTGCGGGCGCGCAGGGAATAGGTGCCTGGCAGGTCGAGGACGCGGATCGTCCGGCCGCCCGGCGTGACCAGCTGGCCCTCCTTGCGCTCGACGGTGACGCCGGCGTAGTTGGCCACCTTCTGGCGGGCCCCGGTCAGGGCGTTGAACAGCGCGGTCTTGCCGGAATTCGGATTGCCGACCAGCGCGATGCGCGCGGGCCGGATAGCGGTGTCGGTCAAAGCGTCTATCCGTCGAACTGAACGGTCACGGCGCGCGCCTCGCGGCGGCGCAGGGCCACGCGGGTGTCGTCCACCCTCACGGCGATGGGGTCGCGGCCGAAAAGGCCTTCCTGCAGGATCTCGATGCGCGCGCCCTCGACGAAGCCCATCTCCAGCAGGCGGCGCTCCAGCTCGTCGGACGCCACGGCCTCGGGCGCGCCGGTGTCGCCGCGCACGGCGACGATGACGCCGGTCTCGCCGCGCGAGGCCGTGCTCAGGGCGCGGGTCGGCGCGTCGGAAGCAAGGGCGTCATCGGCGGTGAGGACGGCGTCGGACATTCTTGGGCCTCGCGGCGAAAAGTTGCGAACGATTATCATCCCCAACCGCCACTGTCGATGAAAGATGCCCCCTTCGAACACCGGTCGCGGAAAAAACTAACAGGCATGGCGCGGCGTAATGGCCCAGCAGCGTTAATCTATTCGACTCAAGGCCGCTCCGGTTGCATTAATTTTTGCAAGCGATTCGTAGGGACCCGAAATGCGAAGGCTCAAGCTGGCTCTGCTGACCGGCGCCTATCTTTGCCTGGCTCTTATCGTCTCCCTGCTGCTGTGGCGCATGGGGGCGACCCCGGCTGTCGGCCTGTCGGCCTTCATCGGGTCGCTGGGCCTGTGCTTCGCGTTCCACGGCATCATCGGCGGCATGTTCGACAACGCCCAGCTGAAGCTGGACATCGAGACGGTGCGCGAGGCCCACGGCATCCTGGTCGAGCAGATCGAGAAGATCGACGCGCGTATGACCAGCCTCGTGGAAAGCGTCGCCGAGGACGCCGAGAAGCGCTCCGCCGAACTGACCAGCGAGGTCCACCAGCTCGAAGACCTGATGCAGCGCATGAGCGAGCGCCTGGAAAGCCAGCTGACCCACCAGGTCGCGGCCGCCCGCCACGACGCCCGCGGCCGCGGCGCCGCCGCTCCGGTCAACGCCGTGCTGGAAGCCGTGCAGGACGCCCTGGCCGAGAACCGCGTCGACCTCTACCTGCAGCCGGTCGTCAGCCTGCCCCAGCGCCGCACCGTCTTCTACGAAAGCTTCTCGCGCCTGCGCGACGAGACCGGCCGCGTGATGATGCCGGCCGAATACCTGGCCGTGGCCGAGCCCGAGGGCCTGATGACGGCCGTCGACAACCTCCTGCTGTTCCGCTGCGTGCAGATCGTGCGCCGCCTGGCCAAGCAGGACCGCAAGGTCGGCATCTTCTGCAACATCTCGCTGGCCAGCCTGGCCGACGAGACCTTCTTCCCGCAGTTCCTCGAGTTCCTGCAGGGCAACAAGGACCTGGCCGGCTCGCTGATCTTCGAACTGGGCCAGACCGCCTTCAACCAGCGCGGCCCGGTCGAGGCCCGCCACATGGCCCGCCTCGCCAGCCTGGGCTTCCAGTTCAGCCTCGACAAGGTCGTGGACCTGGATCTCGACTTCCAGGACCTGGCCCGCGCCGACGTCAAGTACGTCAAGGTCGGCGCCCAGCTGATCCTCGACCAGTTGGAAGAGCAGGACGGCAAGCTGGTGCTGAGCTCGCTGCCCGACCTCAACGCCGCCGACTTCGCCGCCCTGATGCGCCGCTACGGCGTCGAGGTGATCGCCGAGAAGGTCGAGGCCGAGCGCCAGATCGCCGAGATCCTCGATCTCGACATCGGCTACGGCCAGGGCCACCTGTTCGGCGAGCCCCGAGCCATCCGCGACGCCGTCCTGGCCGAGACCGATCCCCCGGCCGACTTCGTCCAGGCCCCTCTGCGCCGCCGCGCCGCCAACTGGTAGGCCTTCGCGGCTCCAAGATCTCGACCGCCGCCGGGGCTTAGCCACGGCGGCGGTTTTCGTTTCACCGCAAGCATCGGAATGACGCGAGCGGGCGACGGCGCGATCCTGTCGGCAGATCCGAAAGGAGCCCGACATGACCATCGCCTATCAAACCGACGACGACCGCTGGGCCGCCATCGAGCGCCGCGACCGCGCCGCCGACGGCGCCTTCTTCTGCGGCGTGCGCACCACCGGCGTCTATTGCCGCCCCAGCTGCGCGGGTCGCCCCCTGCGCCGGAACGTCGCCTTCCACGAGACCCGGGAGGCCGCCCGCGCCGCGGGCCTGCGCCCCTGCCTGCGCTGCCGCCCCGACGAGCCGATCGAGACCCTGGCTTACGGCTTCGGCGACACGCCGCTGGGCCTGGCCCTGGCCGCGAGTTCCGAGGCGGGCCTTGCCCTGCTGATCTTCGGCGATGACCGCGCGGCGATGGCCGAGGACCTGGCCGCCCGCTTTCCCCGCGCCCGGCTGGTCGAGGATGACGACGGCGCCGCTCCGGCCCTGGCCGCCCTGACGGCGGCGATCCAAAGCGGCGGCGGCGCGGGCCTCGCGCTCGACGAGCGCGGCACCGCGTTGCAGCGCGCCGTCTGGAAGGCGCTGCGCGACATCCCGGCCGGAACCACCGCCTCCTACGCCCAGGTCGCCCGCGCCATCGGCCGGCCCGAAGCCGTGCGCGCCGTGGCCCAGGCCTGCGGCGCCAACCCGCTGGCCGTGCTGACGCCCTGCCATCGCGTGGTGCGCTCGGACGGCGGCCTTTCCGGCTATCGCTGGGGCGTGGAGCGCAAGAAGGCCCTGCTGGAGCGGGAGCGCGCGGCTTGAACCTGGACTGGACCCGTATCGCCGCAGAGCTCGACGCCCGGGGCTGGGCCCTGACCGGCCCGGTCCTGACGCCGGAGACCTGCGCCAGGATCGCCGGCCTCTACCCCGAGGACGCGCCGTTCCGCAGCCGGGTGGTCATGGCCCGCCACGGTTTCGGGCGCGGCGAGTACAAGTATTTCGCCTATCCCCTGCCCGAGATCGTGCAGAGGCTGCGGACGGGCCTCTATCCGCCGCTGGCCGCCATCGCCAACGCCTGGATGGCCCGACTGGACGAGGACCGGCGTTTTCCAGGGGCGCTGGCCGACATGCTGGAGCGCTGCCACGCGGCCGGCCAGGCGCGACCCACGCCGCTGCTGTTGACCTACGGCCCCGGCGACTACAACTGCCTGCACCAGGACCTCTACGGCGAGCACGTGTTTCCGCTGCAGGCCGCCTTCCTGCTCGACCAGCCGGGCCGCGACTTCGAAGGCGGCGAGTTCGTCATCGTCGAGCAGCGGCCCCGCCAGCAGTCAGCCGCCCAGGTCGTGCCGCTGGCCCAGGGCGAGGGCGTGATCTTCGCCGTGCGCGAGCGTCCGGCCGAAGGATCGCGGGGCGTCCATCGCCGCATCCTGCGTCATGGCGTCAGCGAAGTGCGGAGCGGAACCCGACGGACGTTGGGCGTCATCTTCCACGACGCGACCTGAACACGAAAGAACGGCCCCGGAGTCGCCTCCGGGGCCGTCGATCATTCGGTCGGACTGCTCGACGCTTACCAGGCGAAGCCGAAGCTGCCGCCGCTCATCACGTCGCGGCCGGTGGCCGAGAAGCCGACGTTGAAGCTGGCCGCGCGGCTGCTGTGGGTATAGCCCGCCGCGATCGCCGCCTGGCCGCGATAGCCGCCGACGGCCAGCGCCAGGCGGTTGGTCAGGCCCGCGTTCGCGCCGGCGCTGTTGCCCGCCATCATCGCCATCGCCGAGCTCATCGCGCCGACGCCGTCGAGGCGCGCCGAGACGTTCTTCAGACGGTTGTCGAACTGGCTGGTGAAGGTGTCCACGCGCCAGTCGGTGTAGGCGTTGGCCGAAGCCAGGGTCTGGGCCGACTTGGTGTCGGTGTAGCTGTTGGCGGCGGTCAGGGTCTGGGCCGAACGCGTGTCGGTATAGGCGTTGGCGGTCGTCACGGCCTGGACGCCGACGGCGTCGGCATGGGCGTTGGCCGAGGCCAGGGTCTGGACCGACTTGGCGTCGGTATAGGTGTTGGCGGTCGCCACGGCCTGCACGCCGACGGTGTCGGCATAGCTGTTGGCCGAGGCCAGGGTCTGGGCCGACTTGGTGTCGGTGTAGCTGTTGGCGGTGACCACGGCCTGAGCGCCGACGGTGTCGGCATAGCTGTTGGCCGAGGCCAGCGTCTGAGCCGACTTGGTGTCGGTGTAGCTATTGGCGGTCGCCACGGCCTGGGACGCGACGGTGTCGGTGTAGCTGTTGGCCGAGGTGAGCGTCTGCGAAGCCACGGCGTCGGTGTAGACGGTCGACTGGCCGAGGGCCTGGGTCGCCTTGGCGTCGGTATAGCTGTTGGCCGAGGTCACGGCGCCGGCGACGGCGGTGTCGGCGTAGGTGTTGGCCGTGCCGACAACCGACGACACGGCGGTGTCCGTGTAGGCCTTGGCGTTGATCAGGGTGATGGCGTCGCCGTCCTGCATCTGGCCGACGTTGGCGGCGTCCGTCGGGTTGGCGCCGGCGGTCACGTTGGTGATGCGGCGGCTGGAACCGGCCGAGCCGACCGAGACGGTGTTGGCTTCGTTGGCGACCGAGCCGTAACCGATGGCCACGCTGTTGTTGGTGGTGGCCGACGCGTTGGCGCCGATGGCGGTGGAGTTGTTGCCCGAAGCGGTCGTGTGCGTGCCGATGGCCACGGTGTTGGTGTTGCTGGCGTTGGAGGCTTCACCGAGGGCGGTGGCATGGGTGCCGGTCGCCTGGGACGTATCGCCGATGGCGGTGGAGAAGCTGCCGCTGGCCGTGGCGCCGCTGCCGAGCGTCGTTTGAGCAAAGGTGCCTTGAGCCGCGAAGAAAGAAACAACAACAGCCGAACAGAACAGAACCGACTTCTTGGAAACGCTACGCACTATACATACTCACTTACACAATCAGGCTCGGAATTCTTCCGCCGCCCCCTGCCGCAAGGAAGTAGTACGTATGTATTATCGTACGGTTAAGCTCGAAATTACTAAGAAATGAGAAAGAATATAACGCCGTTACAAGCATATGCACGTAGCCGAGAAGTCGACATTGAGCATACCGGTTCATCCTGTTGATAAGCCGCTTCAGCGCCACCATATGAACGGGCGCGGCGGCCCGGCTCAACGGCCTCTCCGCCGCCATTGACGCTCCTGCTTTCGCCCGGTACCCGCCCTGCCCATGATCGACTTTCCCGCCGGCCTTTCCGCCCTGACCGACCGCTACGACGTGGTGCTCTGCGACGTCTGGGGCGTCATCCACAACGGGGTTCGCAACTTCCCCGAGGCCTGCGAGGCGCTGGAGCGGTTCAACAGGGACCACGGGCAGGTGGTGCTGATCTCCAACGCCCCGCGCCCGTCGCAGGACGTGCTTTCCCAGCTGGACGGCCTGAAGGTTCAGCGCGAGGCCTGGAGCGCCTTTGTCACCAGCGGCGACGCCACCCGCTCGCTGCTGACGCCGCGCGCGGGCGAGAAGGTCTGGAAGATCGGCCCCGAGCGGGACGCGCCGCTGTGGGCGGGCCTCGACCTGACGCTCGCCGGCTGCGACGACGCCGACTTCATCCTGTGCTCGGGCCTCTACGACGACGAGACCGAAACCCCCGAGGACTATCGCGACCGCCTGAAGGTGGCCGCCGACCGGGGCCTGCTGTTCATCTGCGCCAATCCCGACCGCGTGGTGCAGCGGGGCGACAAGCTGATCTTCTGCGCCGGCGCCCTGGCCGACCTCTATGAGGAGCTGGGCGGCAAGGTGGTGATGGCCGGCAAGCCGTTCGCGGCGATCTACGACCTCGCCCTCGCCGAAGCCGAGCGCCTGAAGGGCGGCCCGGTGGACCGCTCGCGCGTGCTGTGCATCGGCGACGGGATCATCACCGACGTGCTGGGCGCCGAAAACCAGAAGCTGGCCTGCCTGTTCGTCGCCAAGGGCATCCACGGCGAAAAGGCCCTGGGCCCCGACGGCCTGCTGGCTCCGGAAGCCGTGGCCAAGCTGCTGGCGGCCGAAAGCGTCGGCGCCACGCACGCCATCGCCGATCTGGTCTGGTGAAGACGGATCGAACGGCTACAAAGCCTGTCCAAGATCAATAAGAACGCAGGATCGGGGATCGCATGGGTCTCTTTCTCGAGGACTTGAGCGTCGGCCAGTCGGCCGAGTTCAGCCGCACCGTCGGCGAAGCCGACATCCAGGCCTTCGCCGACGTCACCGGCGACACCAATCCCGTCCACCTCGACGCCGACTACGCCGCCAAGACCAGCTTCGGCGAGCGCATCGCCCACGGCATGCTGTCGGCCGGCTACATCTCGGCGGCCCTGGGCACCACCCTGCCCGGCCCCGGCGCGGTCTATCTGTCGCAGTCGCTGAACTTCAAGCGGCCCGTGCGCATCGGCGACACCGTGGTGGTCAAGGTCGCGGTCACCGCCATCGACGAGGCCAAGGGCCGCGTGACCCTGTCGACCACCTGCATCGTCGGCAAGAAGGCCGTGGTCGACGGCGAAGCCGTGGTCCTGGTTCCGAAGAAGGGCGCCTGAGCATGGATTCGCGCGTGCGCCTGAAGATCGTCCACGGCTGGAAGAACGTCTCCCCCGAGGAGAAGGGCGCGGCCGTGGCGCTGGGCAATTTCGACGGCGTCCATCGCGGCCACCAGCAGGTGATCGCCGAAGCCGCCAGGGCCGCGCGCGAACTGAAGGTCCCGCTGGGCGTGGTCACCTTCGACCCGCACCCCCGCCGGCTATTCCGCCCCACCGAGCCGGCCTTCCGGCTGATGACCATCGAGCAGCAGGCCCGCCTGCTGAGCGACTTGGGGGTAGATTTCCTCTACCTGCTGCCGTTCGACTTCGAGATGGCCACGCTGGACGACCGCGCCTTCGCCGAACGGGTCCTGCACCAGGGCCTGGGGATCAGGCACGTGGCCGTCGGCTTCGACATCTCGTTCGGCAAGGGCCGCACCGGCAGCCCGCAGGCGATGAAGGCTTATGGCGAGGAACTGGGCTTCTCGGTCTCGGTGGCCGAGCCGGTGGCCAACCGCGACGGCGAGAAGTTCTCGTCCACCGGCGTGCGCGAAGCGCTGCGCGCCGGTCATCCCGAAGAAGCCGCCCGCATCCTGGGCCGCCCCTTCGCCATCGAGGGCGTGGTGCGTCGCGGCCAGCAGCTGGGCCGCCAGCTGGGCTTCCCCACCGCCAATGTCGAGATCGTCGACTACGTGGTGCCGAAACTCGGCGTCTACGCCACCCGCACCCGCCTGCCCGACGGTCGCGTGATCCCGGGCGTCGCCAACCTTGGCAACAACCCGACCACGGGCGAGGTCGAGACGCGGCTTGAGACCTGGCTGTTCGACTTCGACGAAGACCTCTATGGCCAGGTCATCGAAACCCAGCTGATCGCCTTCCTGCGCCCCGAACTGAAGTTCGACAGCATCGAGCTGATGATCGACCAGATCCGCTGCGACGAGACCCAGGCCCGCGCGATCGTGGCGCCGACTTTCTAGACCCTCTCCCGGAGGGGAGAGGGAGGGGCCCGCGCCGCAGGCGCGGGAGGGTGAGGGGTGACGGCGCCAACCGTCGCGCCGGCACGCCGTCCTTAGTCCCTAACCCCTCATCCGACCTGCTTCGCAGGCCACCTTCTCCCTCCAGGGAGAAGGACTATCTGATCCCCGGCACGTGCAGGGCCGCCTCGCGCTCGGCCTTCTGGGCGTAGGCCAGATCCCCGTACTTGGCGTATTCCATCCGGGCGATGGTGCGGCAGTGCACCTCGTCGGGGCCGTCGGCCAGGCGCAGAGTGCGGATGCCGGCATAGAGCTTGGCCAGGCCGTAGTCGGTGGTGACGCCGCCGCCGCCGTGGGCCTGGATGGCGTCGTCGATCACCTTGAGCGCGATACGCGGCGCGGCGACCTTGATCATCGCGATCTCGAGCCGGGCGGCCTTGTTGCCGGCCTTGTCCATCATGTCGGCGGCTTTCAGGCACAGCAGGCGGCACATCTCGATGTCGATGCGGGCCTCGGCGATGCGCTGCTCCCACACCGAGTGCTCGGAGATGTACTTGCCGAAGGCCTTCCGGGTCATCAGGCGCTTGACCATCTTCTCCAGCGCCACTTCCGCCGCGCCGATGGTGCGCATGCAGTGGTGGATGCGGCCAGGACCAAGGCGGCCCTGCGCGATCTCGAAGCCCCGGCCCTCGCCCAGGATCAGGCCGTCCTCGACGGGCACGCGCACGTCCTTGAGGATCACCTCGGCATGGCCGTGCGGGGCGTCGTCGTAGCCGAACACCGGCAGCATGCGCACCACCTCGATGCCCGGGGCGTCGAGCGGGACCAGCACCTGGCTCTGCTGCTGGTGAGTGGAGGCGGTCGGATCGGTCTTGCCCATGACGATGGCGACCTGGCAGCGCGGATCGCCCACGCCCGAGGACCACCACTTGCGGCCGTTGATGACGTAGTCGTCGCCGTCGCGCTCGATGCGGGTCTCGATGTTGGTGGCGTCGGAGCTGGCCACCGCCGGCTCGGTCATCAGGAAGGCAGAGCGGATCTGCCCGTTCATCAGCGGCCGCAGCCAGCGCTCCTTCTGCGCCAGCGTGCCATAGCGCATCAGCACTTCCATGTTGCCGGTGTCGGGCGCCGAGCAGTTGAAGACCTCCGACGCGAAGCCGATCTTGCCCAGCTGTTCGGCGATCAGGCTGTATTCGAGGTTGGTCAGCTGCACGCCCTCGAACTGGAACGTGTCGTCGACATGCGTCTGGCCGCTATGGGGCGGCATGAAGAAGTTCCACAGCCCTTCGGCCTTGGCCTTCTGCTTCAGCTCCTCCAGCACCTGGACGACCTTCCAGCGCTGGTCGGCGGGAACGTCCATCTCGGCTTCATAGGCAGGGACCGCCGGACGCACGTGCGCCTCGATGAAGCCGTTCACCCGGTCGAGGAATTCCCGCTGGCGGGGAGAGATGTCGAAGTCCATGGCGTTCCCGATCCCTGGTTCAAACACTTGTTTGAAGCATGTGTAGCATCGAGTTGACGGGCGCGGCAAGCGGGCGTTGCGGCCGGTTTGAACGTTCGCGTCGTCTTGCGCCCGGATGCTCGCCAGACGGCTTGCCAGCCGCCCGCTCCTGTCGGAAAACTCGCGCCATGAACCTGACCATCAAGCCCCTCGAAGGCCGCTACGTCCGGCTGGAACCGATCACCCCCGACCTGCGCGACGAGCTGCGCGGCGCCATCGACTGCGATCCCTCCAGCTGGGAGATCATGTCGGTCAACGGCTGCGGCGAGGGCTTCGAGGACTGGTGGGGCGCGCTGCTGGGCGAGAGCGACCGCGGCGAGCGGGTCGGCTTCGCGATCCGCCGCAAGTCGGACGGCAAGATCGTCGGCACCTCGAGCTACCTCAACATCCGCCGCCTGCACAAAGGCCTGGAGATCGGCTCGACCTTCCTGCACCCCGACGCTCGCTCGGGTCCGGTGAACCCCGAATCCAAGCGCCTGCTTCTGGGCCACGCCTTCGACGCCGGCGTCATCCGGGTCGAGTTCATGATCGACGTACGCAACGCCCGCAGCCAGGCCGCGGTCGAGAAGCTGGGCGCCAGCAAGGAAGGCGTGCTGCGCAGCCACAAGATCACCTGGACCGGCCACGTGCGCGACACGGCCGTGTTCTCGATCACCGATTTCGACTGGCCGGGCGTCAAGCAGCGCCTGGAGTTCCGCCTCAGCGAAGACTTCGTTTAAAGCTCGCGGCGACCGGGAAAACCGGGGTGTCGCGAGCGCCATAGGCGAAAGCGATTGCGACACCCTGCCGCACCTATACCTGAGCAATACATAAAAAACCGCCGTTATCCTTCTCTCGTAAGGATTTCGCCAAGCATTGGCGGTCAAATTACCGGCCATGACGGCCATTGCCTGCCTGCGTATCCTGCTCACCGCCGCGGAGACGGCGGGCGCCAGCGTTCCCCCCGCCCATGTGGAGGCGGCCGCCGACCTCTATCTCAAGCACCGCTGGAAGCACCCGCGCCGCTACGGCGTCGTTGCGCCCCTGGCCTTCGTGCTGGCCGACACCAAGGCCGAAAAGCTCGATCCCGAGGAAATGCAGGCGCTGGCGATCGAGCTGGAGACCTCGCTGTTCCCAGGCCGCAAGAGCGGTCAGGTCTGCCTGATGACCTTCGAGGGCGACGAGAACGCCGTGCTGCAGTTCGCCAGCCTGTCGCAGGGCGAACTGGCGGGCCTGATGGCCGGCCGCGGCTATTCTGGCGCTCCGGGCCACGTGCAGGTGATCACCGCCGAAGAGATTCGCGCCGTCCCCAGCGCCCCGCCGGAAGCCGCGACCGCGCCGCAGGCCAAGCCGGCCGCGACCGCCGCGCCGATCGAAGCGCCGCCCAAGGCCAAGCCGGCGCCGGCCAAGCCCGCCGTCGCTCCGGTCCGCCCGGTCGCCGCCGCACAACCGCCCAAGCCGGCCGCGCCGCTGACCACCGGCTGGCGCGCGATCTATCACCTGCCCACCGAAAGCGTCGTCGGCGCGGTGCTGGGCCACAAGGCCGACCTGGCAGCCCCGCGCCCGGAAGAGGACGGCGAGTTGCTGGCCCGCGACCTCACCGGCCTCAACGACGCCCAGTTCGGCTTCCCGACGGTCAAGACCGGCGAAGGCGCCCTGTTCCTGCCGCTCAGCTTCTGGAACCTGACGACGCCGGCCTCGCAGGAGGCCTACAAGCGCCGCCTGTCGCGCTATCCGCTGGACCTGCAGCCGCGCCTGGGGGCCACCGTCTACGACACCCCGCGCGAGCCCTCGATGGGCCTGCTACAGCAGATCCGCGCCTTCCTGCACGGCTCGTTCGCCTATATCGACCTCTGCATCTCCGACCCGAACTTCCCGGTGAACACCCTGCCTGGCGACATCGCCTCCAGCATCACCTTGGAGCTGCGCGACGAGCCCGACGCCGAGCGGATCAAGGCCATCGCCCTCTTCGCCTCGCGCCAGTCGGTCTATCGCGCCAAGGGCGTGCACCAGGGCGTGCTGGGCGTACGCAACGCCAAGGAACTGGACGCCTGCCGCGCCGCGGGCCTCGGCTACGTCACCGGCCTGGCCGTCAGCGCCCTGCTCGACAAGCCGCCGGCCCTGGGCGCCAATCCGGCCGACGCCCTGCCTCTCCAAGCCGCCTGACAGGCTCGAAAACCAGCGTTCGCGACGCTGGGTCGCAGCTGACCCATAACGCGTGGTAACCACCCTCGCGCAACCTGAGCGGCATGACCGCCATCGCCTGCCTGAAAGTCTTCGTCGGCGAAGACCCCGTCGAGACCGAGCGTAACTCAGCCCTGATCGCCAAGGTCGCCGGCGACTATCTGAAGCGCGCGTGGCTGGCCCCGCGCCGTCACGGCCTGGTCGCGCCGTTCTCGTTCGTGCTGGCCGACCCCCGCGCCACCCGCCTGGATGCGCGCGAGCTTCAGGCCCTGGCCCGGGCGCTGCAACACAAGCTGTTTGGCGACGACGACGACGGCGAGATCGTCATGCTGATGTTCGAGGGCGACCAGCACGAGGTCATGCGCTTCGCCGGCCTGCCGCCTCGCCAGCTGTCCCTGCTGCTGGCCGGCGAGGAGGACGCCTCGCTGGCCGGGCGCGTCTGCCGCATCACCCCGCGCGACGTGCGCTCGGTCATGCCCTTCGGCGGACCGATCACCGGCGTGCCGACCATGGAGGCGCTGGCGCGCCTGTGCCCGCGCCCGCCGCCGGCCCGCGTGGCCTGGCGCGGCGTCTATCACGTCGGCCGCGAACTGTTCGTCGGCAATGTCGGGGTCTGGCGAGAGGCGGGCCTCGCCGGTCGCCCCTACGAGATCTATGTCGACGGCCAGCGCCAGCAGCACGACCTGGCGATCCTCAAGGCGGCCATCGCCGCCATCGGCCCCAACTCCGGGATCACCTACCTGCCGATCGGTTTCTCCGCGGCGCTCAAGCCCTCGCTACGCGCCGAGCTCGAGGCCTGCCTGCGCACCTTGCCCCGCGACCTGCGCGGCCGGCTGGCGGCTGGCGTCTACGGCGTGCCGCGCGCACCCTCGTTCGTGGCGCTGGGACAGCTGAAGGCGTTCCTTGATCCCTATTTCAGCCGCGTGGACCTGCGCATCAGCGATCCGGCCTTCAAGGTCGACGACCTGGCGCCGGGCCTGGCCGCCAGCGTCACCTTCACCCCCGAGGGCGAGGTCGAGGCCAGCCGCGTCGCCGCCATCGGCCGCTTCCTGAAGGACGCCCCGGCCTATCGCCGCCGCCAGGTCTGGCAGGGCGTCAGCGACCTGCGCAGCCCGCGTGAACTGCTCGCCGCCCTCGACCAGGGCGCCCCGTTCGTCAGCGGTCCGCTGGTCACCGACCTGCTGGAGGCGCCGGTCAACGTCACGCCCTACGCCAAGGGCCAGTTGCCGCTCTACGGCTGGACGGCGGCCGACGCGGCCTGAGGGCTATTCCTCCCAGGTCAGCACCACGCTGTCGGCCGAGCGCTCGTGCGGGCCGTGATAGACCGCCTCGATATTGTTGCCGTCGGGGTCCAGCAGGAACGCGGCATAGTAGCCGGGATGGTATTCCCGCTCGCCCGGGCCGCCGTTGTCGCGGCCGCCGGCGGCCAGACCCGCTTCGTGGAAGCGCTGCACCGCCTCGCGATCCCTGGCCTGGAAGGCCAGGTGGATGTGCGTCGCGGGCTCTCCGACGTCGACCCACATCTCGTCGGCGTAGAAATACGCCCCGCCGTCCACGACGGGCACGCCGATCACCTCGAGCACGGCGGTGTAGAACCGCTTCATGGCCGCGAGGTCCTGGGTGCGCAGCTGGATATGGTCGATCATGCGACCGCGGTGCATCTGCATGGGTGTCTCCTGTAGCCGGACGGAAAACGCCCCGGCGGAACGCCGGTTCGGCTCCGCTTGGCTACAGGAGGCCGCGCCGCGGCCTGTCAGCAGGACGTCTCAGCGCCGCCCGAACAGCTTCTCGATGTCCGACAGCTTCAGCTCCACATAGGTCGGGCGGCCGTGGTTGCACTGGCCCGAGTGAGGAGTGGCCTCCATCTCGCGCAGCAGGGCGTTCATCTCGGCGGCGGCCAGGCGGCGGCCGGCGCGGACGCTGCCGTGACAGGCCATGGTCGAGCAGACCTCCTCCAGCCGCTCCTTCAGCGCCAGGGCCTGGCCGTTTTCGGCCAGGTCGTCGGCGATGTCGCGCACCAGGCCCGCGGCGTCGGTCTTGCCCAGCAAGGCCGGCGTCTCGCGCACCAGCACCGCGCCGGGGCCGAAGCCTTCCAGCACCAGGCCCAGGGCCGACAATTCCTCGGCGCGGGCCACCACCCGCTCGGCCTCTGCCGGATCCAGCTCGACCACCTCGGGCAGCAGCAGGGCCTGGCGGGCGACGCCGCCGGCCTCCATCTCGTGCTTCATGCGCTCGTAGACGAGGCGCTCGTGGGCGGCGTGCTGGTCGACGATCACCACCCCGTCGCGGGTCTGCGAGACGATATAGGTCTCGTGCACCTGCGCCCGGGCCGCGCCCAGCGGGAAATCGATCGGGTCGAACGGCTGGGCCGGCGCCTGGTCGGGGCCGGGATAGGCGATCGACGGCGGCGCGTCGTAGCCGCCATAGGCCGCCTCGCGCACGGCTTCGGCGACACCCATGCCGCCGAGCGTCTGGTAGGCCTCTTCCGGCCGCGCCTCGTGGCGGGCCGAGACGTCCGACAGGCCCGGCAGGTCCATTGCCTGCATGGATAGGGGCCGCTGGGTCGGCGGCGTCCAGCCGCCCTCGCGCCAGGCCGAGAAGCCGGCCGGGGAAGGGCCCGGCTGGTATCCCGGGAACACGCTCTGCGGCCGGATGCTGTCCAGCGCCTGGGCCGCCGTGGTGGTCGAGGCGCGGTGCCCCGCCCCGGCCAGGGCGTGGCGCAGGGCGCCGACGATCAGGCCCCGCACCAGCGACGGGTCGCGGAAGCGCACCTCGGCCTTGGCCGGGTGCACGTTGATGTCGACCTCGGTCGGGTCCAGCGTGACATAGAGCGCCGCGCTGGGGTGGCGGTCACGGGCCAGGAAGTCGGCATAGGCCGCCCGCAGCGCGCCTTGCAGCAGGCGGTCGCGCACCGGCCGGTCGTTGACGAACAGGTACTGGTGGGCGGCGTTGCCGCGGTTGTAGGTCGGAAGCCCCGCGAAGCCCGACAGCCGCACGCCGTCGCGCACCTGGTCGATCTCCAGGGCGTTGTCCTGGAAGTCGCGGCCCAGCACGGCGGCCAGGCGCGCCAGGCGCCCTTGCGGCCCCGGATGCTCGGGCGGCAGGCGCAGGATGCGGCGGCCGTCGATGTCGAGCGAGAAGCCCACCGACTCGTGGGCCATGGCCTGGCGCTTCAGCTCCTCGGTGATCGCCAGGGCCTCGGCGCGCTCGGACTTCATGAACTTCAGGCGCGCCGGCGTGGCGTAGAACAGGTCGCGCACCTCGATCCGCGTGCCGTGGTCGCCGGCGAAGGCGGCCGGGGCGACCTCGTCGACGCGGCCGCCCTCCACCAGGATCGACCAGGCCTCGCGCTGGCCCTTGGCGCGCGAGCTGATCTGCAACCGCGCCACCGAGCCGATCGACGGCAGGGCCTCGCCGCGGAAGCCCATGGTGTGGATGCGCAGCAGGTCCCAAAGGCCCTCGTCGTCGGGCGCCAGCTTGGAGGTGGCGTGGCGCTCGATGGCCACCGGCAGCTCCTCGGCGCTCATGCCGCAGCCGTCGTCGGCGACCATGATGCGGGTCAGGCCGCCGCCATGGGCCTCGACCTCGATGCGGGTGGCCCCGGCGTCGATGGCGTTGTCGACCAGCTCCTTGATGGCGCTGGCGGGCCGTTCGACCACTTCGCCGGCGGCGATGCGGTTGACGGTCTCGGGCGGCAGGCGGCGGATCGGCATGGAAATTCGGACTTTCAGCGCAGCCGGGCAGCGCGGGCGAGCCCTGCATTGCGGCGACTTAATTTGACCGCCCCGGTTGAGAACGGTTCAGCTTGCGGCGGCCCGTCATCCTAGAACGATTCCAGACCCGCCGAGGACGAGAGATAGTGATCCGCCGCACAGCCGCAGCCCCCGCCGTCGCGGGTTTTCTCCTTGCCCTCTGCGCCGGCCCCGCTCTCGCCCAGCAGGCGGTCGACGCCTCCGGGCCGATCGACCTGCAACGCGTCGACCCCAACGAGAACCTGGTCGAGGAACTGGTGGTCAACGCCCGCCTTCCCGGTCCGGCCTGGTGGAAGGTCAGCGACGAGGACACCACCGTCTACGTGCTGGGCGCGCCAGCCATGGTTCCCACCGACACCAGGGCCGAGGAGTCGGTGCTGCGCCGCCGGCTCGACGGGGCCAACGTGCTGATCATGGGCCAGGAGGCCGACGTCAGCGTCGTCCGGCTGATCGCCCTGGCGGTGGGCGGCCGCAAGCTGTTCGTATCCGAACAGCCGATGCGCCAGACCCTGTCGCCCGAGCTGCGCGAACGGCTGGAGGCCCGGCTGAAGGTCATGAAGCAGAAGCCGGACTCTATGGACGACACCAAACCCGCCTTCGCCGGCTTCATGGTCGCCAACAGCCAGGACGGCAACGTGTCGATCAGCGTGGGCGGCGTCACCGACCGCATCCGCGACATCGCCAGGAGCCGCGACCTGGCCAAGCGCCCCCGCATCCAGAACCTGCCCGGCTACAGCCTGGCCGACGCCATCAAGGCGCTGGCGAGCGCGCCTCAGCCGCTGCAGCAACTCTGCCTCGACGCGGGCCTGCGCCAGGCCGAAAGCGGCCAGGGCGGGATCAAGGACACCGCCAGGCGCTGGTCGGAAGGCCAGGTGCGCGACGTGGTCGCGGCCGATCGCGGCTTCCAGCGCTGCCTGGACTCCACGCCCTCCATCGCCCGCGAGCTGCGCGAGGGCCGCGACGATGCGGTCAAAGCGATCGAAGTCGCCCTGAAAAAGCCGGGAAAATCCGTCGCCGTCATCGAACTGCGTTCGCTGCTGGCGCAGGACGGCGTCCTCGACCAGCTGCGGGCCAAGGGTTTCAAAGTCACGACGCCCGACGAATGACGCCACGTCGCCAGGGGGAAGACATCTTGCGTAGACACCTGGCGGCCATGGCCGCGCTGACGGTTCTGGCCGCCGCTCCGATAGCCCATGCCCAGACCGCGCCTGCGGCCATCGACGATCCCGAGGCCAACGTGGTCGAGGCGCTGGTGGTCAACGCCAAGCTGCCCGGCCCGGCCTGGTGGAAGGTCAGCGACGGCGACACCACGGTCTACATCCTGGGCGTTCCCGGCACGATGCCCAAGGGCATGGCCTGGGACACCTCGGTGCTGGACCGGCGGCTGGACGGCGCCTTCGCCCTGATCACCCCGCCCGTCGCCCGGGCCGGGATCACCGACCTGCCCGCTCTGCTGTCGATGCGCAGCAAGCTCAAGGCCGAGCGGCCTCTCGACCAGGTCGCCCGACCTCGCGCCGCGCCTGGCCAGGGCCTGGGCGGCGACGGGCCAGAAGGGCGACGGCTGGAAGGACTGGAAGCCGCTGGGCGCGGGCCTGCTGCTGGCGGGGAACGCCCAGAAGGGCGCCCGCCTGACTGGCGACGAACCCGAGCGGACGATCGAGAAGCTGGCCCGCAAGCACAAGGTCAAGGCGCGTCCGGCCGCCGTCTACAAGGCCATGCCGATGATCAAGACACTGGTGAAGCAGCATTCCGAGGAAGCCGGCCTCATCTGCCTGGAGGGCGTGCTCGACGAGGTCGAGGCCGGACCCGAACCGGTGCGCCAGGCCGCGCGCGCCTGGGCGAACGGCGAAGTCCGCGCCGCCGTCCACGCCCCGCGCCAGGGCCAGCGCTGCGTCATGGCCCTGCCCGGCATGCCCGAGGAGTTCCGGCGGATGTCGGCCGCCCAGGTCGAGGCGGTGACCGTGGCCATGAAGACCCCCGGCAAGGCGGTGGCGGTGTTCTCGCTGCGCGGCCTGGTGGCCGAGGACGGGGTGCTGCAGAAACTGCGCGAGCGCGGCTTCAAGGTGACCACGCCCGACAGCGCCAACTGACCGCCGCCTCTAGCCGCCCTTGCGCCTCAGGCGTGGCGTGATCGTCGCCGTCATCAGCCGGCCTTCGCGGATCAGGGTGAAGGGCGTGACCACGTCGATGCCGGCATGGTCGAGCGCCCGCAGCAGGTCGTCGAGGCCGGTCAATGGCCGCTCGCCGGCCCTGACCAGCAGGTCGCCGGCCCGCACCCCGGCCCTGGCGGCGGGCCCGCCGGGATCGACCTGGGCGACGAACACCGCGTAACCCTGGGTGACGCCGGTCGAGCGGGCCAGCAGCGGCGGCAGCGGCGCCTGCTGGGCGACGACCCCGATCGAGGCACGCCGCACCTGGCCGTGGGCCAGAAGCTCGCCGATCACGAAGCGGGCGGTGTTGGCGGCCACGGCGAAGCACAGGCCCGGATAGCCGGCGATGACGGCGGTGGCCACGCCCACCACCTCGCCGTTGGAGGCCACCAGCGGCCCGCCGCTGTTGCCGGGATTGAGGGCTGCGTCGGTCTGGATCAGGTCCTCGATCAGCCGGCCCCGCTCGCCACGGAGGGACCGGCCGAGCGCCGAGACCACGCCGGTGGTCACCGTGGCCTCGAAGCCCAGCGGCGCGCCGATGGCGATGACCAACTGCCCGCGCCGCAGGGCCTTGGAGTTTCCCAGCCGCACGACGGGCAGGTCGACGGCCTGGTCGATCTTCAGCAAGGCCAGATCGGTGTCGGGATCATCGCCCACGCAGCGGGCCGTCAGGCTGCGCCCCTCGGCGGTGACCGCGACGAAGCGGCGCGCGCCCTGCACCACATGGCTGTTGGTCAGGACGACCCCGCCCTCGGCCACGACGAAGCCCGAGCCGACGCCCTGGACATTGGCGTCGTCCAGCATCGGGTGGATGCGCAGGACGCTGGGCCCCACCGTCTCGACGGCGCGCACCACGGCGTTGGAATAGGCGTCCAGCATGTCGCCCTCGTCGACGCGGGGCGGCGCGGGTGGCGGGCCGCTTCCTGCGTCGAACACGAACTGGGCCTCGGCCGGCCAGGCCAGGATCTCGCGCGCCCGCATCGGACGTGGGCGCCGGGCCCTCGCGAACAGCTCGTACTTGCGCGCCTTCATCCCCCGCCCCCCGACGGCAACCGGCGGCGACCGCCGGGGGAGAAGGTTAACGACGGCGACGCGCGCCGATCAAGCCCGGCTCAGCGCGGGGCTTGAGCAATGGCCGACGGCGCGACGCTGGCCACCGGGATCACGAAGCCCGCAGGCCTCGGCGGCGGCGAGGGCGGCGCGATCGCCGGCGAGGCCAGGCCGGCGCCCGCCGCGTCGTTGACGCACTGGGCGGTGTCGATCATCGCGTGCTGGCCCAGGCAGAAGACGTCCTCGTAGTGCGGACCGGCCACGGCCAGGCACTGGTAGAGGTTCAGCTTGGCGATCTTCATGCAGAAGCTGGCCTTCTTCTCGCTCAGCACCGGGGCCAGGCGGGCCACGTCGGCGTCGCCCGCCGCGTCCAGCACGGCCAGGGCCGCCAGGGCCGCCGACCGCACCGTCACCGGCGTGAACACCCGGCCGCCCTCGGCGAAGCCGCCGGCGCCGCCGGTCGCGGCCAGGATCAGGCGCCCGGCGTCTTCCTGGCCCGGCGCGAACGCCGTCGCCGACAACTGCTTGACCCGCGCCAGGCGCCCGGCGGTGTCGGCCACCGCGCCCTTCGACCAGGTCTGGTGCTGGATGTCGTAGGCCGATTGCTTGACCGCCCTGCCGGCCACGGCCAGCGGCGCGCCGCGCCCTTGCAGGGCCATCTGCGCCCGGGCGGCGGCAAGACCCACGCCCTCGATCTCGACCACGCTGTCGGGCGAGGCCAGCAGGCGCTCGACCAGCGCCTCGCGCGAGGTCTGGCGGGCCGCGTCACGCACGCCGTCGATGAAGGCCGGCTCCTGCAGCGCCGCGATGGCGCCGTAGGCGATCATGCCGGTCTCCAGTTGCTCGGCCTTGTAGGCCGAACCGGCGACCAGGGCCCGGGCCACGCCCTCGCCATTGGTGAACACGGCCGGCGAGATCGATCCCGCGCCCCGCGTATAGGTCTCGAAGGCGCTGGCCGCGGCCACGACCTCCTGCGCCAGGCTGACGCCCGGCGCTTCACGCTCCTGGCGAGCGCTCGCCAGTCCGCCCATGGCCAGGACGGCCATCGCCGCGCCCGCCACCATCCAATGCTTGTTCCACGCCATGCCCGAAAGCCTCCCGACTGCGGGCGTATTGGGCGGCGAACGCGGTTGCCGAGATCATAATCGCCATGGCGAATCGGCCGTTAACTTTCGTGTATTCGATCAGTTTTCGCGCGCATAATGTCGCACCCAGAACAGCCAAGTTCACTTAAGTCTGAGACACGACAAATCTTCCCGATGATATGTCGACACCACAACTCTTGCGAAGACGCCCCGCACACACCCAAGAGGCGAACTGGACAATAACCGCCACGCCCGCAAGAAACGGGCGGACAGCGAAAGACGCCCAACGCATAGTGTCACCATGCCGACTCTTCCCCCTGCCCGCCTGATCCTCGACCGCGCGCCCAGCCCGATCGGCGAGCTGCTGATGGCCAGCGACGCCGAGGGCCGGCTGCGGGCGGTGGACTTCCACGACTACGAGCCGCGGATGCTGCGCCTGCTGCGGCTGCACTACGGCGAGACGACGCTGGAGGCCGGCGCCGCGCCGGCGGCGACCCGCGCGGCCCTGGCGGCCTATTTCGCGGGCGACCTCGCCGCACTCGCGACGATCGCCTGGACGACCGGCGGCACGGCCTTTCAACAGGCGGTGTGGCGCGCCCTGGGCGAGGTCGCGCCGGGAACCACCCTGACCTACGCCGCGCTGGCCGCGCGCATCGGCAAGCCGGCGGCGGTGCGCGCCGTCGGGGCGGCCAACGGCGCCAATCCGCTCAGCATCGTCGTGCCGTGCCACCGCCTGGTCGGAGCGGACGGCGCCCTCACCGGCTACGGCGGGGGAGTCGAGCGCAAGGCCTGGCTGCTAGCTCACGAGGGGGCGCGGCCGCGCGGCTGAGCCTCCGGCGATCTCGCCGCGGGCCAGGGCGTTCATCAGCGCCTCGCCGTCGAACGTGGCCCACAGGGTGCCGATCTTGGCGATGTCGGCGGGCGTGACCTTGCCGCCCTCGCCCGTGCCGTTGACCATGCCGGCCATCGGCGCGCCGAACTGGCGAGCCAGCACGACCCCGTCGGCCGAGACCAGCAGATTGCACGGCAGGCCCGGACGGGCCGGACCGTTGGGCGTCTCCCGCACGCTCAGCGCCTGGAACAGCCCCTTGGAGTCGGCGCCGCGATCGATCACCGGCGCGAAGACGCCGGCCTTGTGCTTCTTGAGCAGATAGCCCGCCTCGGCGGCCGTGATCGGCTCGCGGGGCGAGGTCAGGATCGGCAGGATGCGGAAGCTCTTGCCGCCGAACTTCTCCTGCAGCTTGGCCAGATCGCCCAGTTCATGCAGGCAGGGCGCGCACCACGGCGCCCACAGCGAAATCAGGGTCAGGCCCGGTTGCAGCTTCAGCGGCGCGACGCCCTCGCGGCGCTCGACGTTCACCACCGGCACCGTCAGCCCCGCCGGCGGCTCGCGGAACGCTCTCGCCATGCGGTTGCCGCGCAGGGCCGGCGTGTCGAGCACCTTGGCCGGCTCGCCCAGAACCGGAACCCTCGTCTGCGCGCCGGCCGCTCCCGCCGCCAGACCCGTCATCGCCGCCGCGCCGGCCATCGCCCCGCGCCTCGTCCACGTCGCCATCCCGCTCTCCGTTGCTGGAAACCCCGCAACGCAATCTCAAGTGGAACGGCGGCGCTTTTGCGGCGAAGCTTCAGACCAGCATGCTGCCGCCGATGCGGTGCAGCGGCAGGCTGCCTTCGTTGAAGAACGGCAGGGCCAGGGTGATCCCCATCAGGACGTCGAGCACGACGCTGCCGTAGTTGAAGCGCCCGCCGGCCTTCTGCAGCATCATCGAGACCAGCCGCCCGAAGGCCGCGCCGAACCAGGCGACGGCCAGCACCAGGGCCATGGCCGCGCCGGCGCTGGACTGCCAGCCCAGGAACAGGGCCGCCGCCCCGTGCGAGGCGATCAGCAGGCCGCCGAACGCGCGCCCTTCGGTCAGGGCGGCGTTGCGCCCGCCTTCCTGCTCGCTCTTCAGGCCGGCCAGGCCCAGCATCGAGTCCGGTCGCGCCAGCACCAGCCCGCCCAGCACGCCGCCGATGACGCAGGCGATCACGGCCAGGACCAGCGACAGGGCGTAGCTCGACATTCGGAACTCCTAGGCGGGGGCGTGGCAGACGGCCTCGACGTTGAACCCGTCCGGGTCCAGCACGAAGGCGCCATAGTAGTGTTCGTGGTAATGAGGGCGAAGTCCGGGCGGGCCGTTGTCGCGACCGCCGGCCGCCATCGCCGCCGCGTAGAACGCGTCGACCTGCGCCCGGCTGCCGGCCGCGAAGCAGACGTGCAGCTTGCCGCTGGTGCCGCCCCCGCCCGAGATCCAGAACTGCGGCCGCTGGGCGCCGTAGCCCACGACATCGATCCCGCCGGTATATTCCTTGGGCACGGCGTACAGGCGCGAAACGCCCAGCGGCGCCAGGGCCGCGTCGTAAAAAGCCGCCGATCGCTCGAAATCGGCGACGTCGAACCCCATGTGGTCGAACATCGAGAACTCCTCCCTTTCCCGCCCGCCGTTCACCTTGCCAATTCACCGTGCCAATTCACCGTGATCGCAAAAACTTCGCGGCCGCCGTCCTTGACTCCCCAGGGGGCGGCGCCTAACTCGTGACCGGCGTTGGCACTCGATGGGAGCGACTGCTAACAGCGACGCTCCCTCGGCCTACGAAAGCCTTTTACAGAAACCGTTCCGACGGAGAAGACACATGAAGTTTCGTCCCCTGGGCGACCGCGTCCTCGTGAAGCGCGTCGAAGAAGAAACCAAGACCAAGGGCGGGATCATCATCCCCGACACCGCCAAGGAAAAGCCCCAGGAAGGTGAAGTCGTCGCCGTGGGCCCCGGCGCCCGCAACGACAAGGGCGACATCGTCGCTCTCGACCTGAAGGCCGGCGATCGCATCCTGTTCGGCAAGTGGTCGGGCACCGAAGTGAAGGTCGACGGTCAGGACCTCCTGATCATGAAGGAAAGCGACGTCCTGGGCGTGGTCGAAGCCTAATCGGCTTCCCGTCTCCGGACACTTTCCTCTCCACGAAATTCCTAGATTAGAAAGGCGCCCAACATGGCCGCTAAAGACGTTTATTTCGGCTCTGACGCGCGCGACAAAATGCTGCGCGGCGTCAACGTGCTCGCCAACGCCGTGAAGGTGACCCTCGGTCCGAAGGGCCGCAACGTCGTCATCGAAAAGTCGTTCGGCGCCCCGCGCACCACCAAGGACGGCGTCTCGGTCGCCAAGGAAATCGAACTGTCCGACAAGTTCGAGAACCTCGGCGCGCAGATGATCCGCGAAGTGGCTTCGAAGACCAACGACAAGGCTGGCGACGGCACCACCACCGCCACCGTCCTGGCTCAAGCCATCGTCCAGGAAGGCCTCAAGTCGGTCGCCGCCGGCATGAACCCGATGGACCTGAAGCGCGGCATCGACAAGGCCGTCCTGATCGCCGTCGAGGACATCAAGACCTCGTCGAAGAAGGTCACGACCAACGCTGAAATCGCTCAGGTCGGCACCATCTCGGCCAACGGCGACAAGGAAGTCGGCGAGATGATCGCCAAGGCGATGGACAAGGTCGGCAACGAAGGCGTCATCACCGTCGAAGAAGCCAAGACCGCCGAAACCGAACTCGACGTCGTCGAAGGCATGCAGTTCGACCGCGGCTACCTGTCGCCGTACTTCATCACCAACGCCGACAAGATGGAAGTTCAGCTCGAAGAGCCGCTCATCCTCCTGTTCGAAAAGAAGCTCTCGTCGCTGCAGCCGCTGCTGCCGGTGCTGGAAGCCGTCGTCCAGTCGGGCCGCCCGCTGGTCATCATCGCTGAAGACGTCGAAGGCGAGGCCCTGGCCACGCTGGTCGTCAACAAGCTGCGTGGCGGCCTGCGCGTCGCCGCCGTCAAGGCTCCGGGCTTCGGCGACCGCCGCAAGGCCATGCTGGAAGACATCGCCATCCTGACCGGCGCTCAAGTCGTCAGCGAAGACCTCGGCATCAAGCTCGAGAACGTCTCGCTCGACATGCTGGGCCGCGCCAAGAAGATCCAGATCACCAAGGACGACACCACCATCGTGGACGGCGTCGGTGAGAAGGAATCGATCGAAGCCCGCATCTCGCAGATCAAGCGCCAGATCGAAGACACCACGTCGGACTACGACAAGGAAAAGCTGCAAGAGCGTCTGGCCAAGCTGGCCGGCGGCGTCGCGGTCATCCGCGTCGGCGGTTCGACCGAAGTCGAAGTGAAGGAAAAGAAGGACCGCGTCGACGACGCCCTGAACGCGACCCGCGCGGCCGCCGACGAAGGCATCGTCCCGGGTGGCGGCACCGCCCTGCTGAAGGCCTCCAAGGCCCTGGCCGGCGTGGTCGGCGAAAACGACGACCAGACCGCCGGTATCGCCATCGTCCGTCGCGCCCTGCAGGCTCCGATCCGTCAGATCGCCGAGAACGCCGGCGTCGAAGGCTCGATCGTGGTCGGCAAGATCCTGGAAAACGACAGCAGCTCGTTCGGCTTCAACGCCCAGAGCGAACAGTATGTCGACCTGGTCGTCGACGGCGTCATCGACCCGGCCAAGGTCGTCCGCACCGCTCTGCAGAACGCCGCTTCGGTGGCCGGCCTGCTGATCACCACGGAAGCCGCCATCGTCGAAGCCCCCAAGAAGGGCGGCGGCGCCGCCGCTCCGGGCGGCATGCCGGGCGGCATGGGCGACATGGACTTCTAATCCAGAAGTCCAGTCACCTAGACTGAAAGAGAAGGGCGGGGCCGCGAGGCTCCGCCCTTTTTCTTTGCGCACTTCACCGCTACATCGGGCCCATGTTCCGCCAACGCCCCGACGCCGACATGATCCCCCAGGGCTGGGTGATCGCCGTGATGGTCGAGGTTCCCGGCGAGCGCACGCCCGTCCCGCACTACTTCGCCGTCGGCAAGGCCGACCGGGCCCTGGCCGAATGGGCGGCGACGGACCTGGCCCAGCAGGCCGGAACCATCGCCTCCAGCCCCGTCGACGGCCGCGAGCCGGTCGACGCCATGCGCCAGATCCTGGCCTACCGCATGCGCGAACTCGGACTGAAAACCGGCGAGGCCCGGGCGCTGGGCGACAAGTATCCCAGGCGTTGGCTGTTCTAGGGGCGCAGGGCGCCTTTTCTCTCTCCGTAAAATCCCCGCGAAAGCGGGGACCCAGGTGTTTTATCGTCGAGCACCGCGCATGTCAGAAAAAGCCTAGGTCCCCGCTTTCGCGGGGATTTAGCGGAAGAAGAAAAGGCAGGCCCGTCCTTGGCCACCTTACGCAATCTTCTGCGAGGCGTTCGCATTGCCGCGCGCCGCCTCAGGGCCTAAAGCCTGAGCACAAGACGACTTAAGGCCGCCCCGCCATGATGCTGCAGATTCCCGACGTGCTGAGCCCCGACGAAGTCGCCCACTGCCGGGCGGTCATCGACGCCGCGCCATGGGTCGACGGCAACGCCACTTCGGGCTTCCAGGCGGCCATGGCCAAGAACAACCAGCAGCTGCCGCAGGATGGGCCGGCCGCCCGCGAGGTCGGGGCGATCATCGTCCAGGCCCTGCAGGCCAATCCGCTGTTCGTGTCGGCCGCCCTGCCCCACACCATCCTGCCGCCGCTGTTCAACCGCTACGGCGAGGGCATGGGCTTCGGCGACCACGTCGACAACTCGATCCGCCGAAACCCCGCCACGGGCGCCCAGATCCGCACCGACCTGTCGGCCACCCTGTTCCTGAGCGATCCCGACGACTACGATGGCGGCGAGCTGGTGGTCGACGACACCTATGGCAGCCATCTCGTGAAACTGCCGGCCGGTTCGCTGATCCTCTATCCGGCCTCCAGCCTGCACCACGTGACCCCGGTCACGCGCGGAACCCGCACCGCCAGCTTCTTCTGGATCCAGAGCCTGGTGCGCGACGACGCCAAGCGGGCCCTGATGCTGGACATGGACGTCTCGATCCAGCGCCTGGCGGGCCAAGTCGGCCAGGCCGACCCGTCGGTGCTGTCGCTGACCGGAACCTACCACAACCTGCTGCGGATGTGGGCCGAGGTGTAGCTGGAGAAACCTCTCCCGTGGGGAGAGGGTGAAATCAACTACCCCGCCCGCTTCAGCAGAGCCTCGGGCATCGGCGCCGGGCAGTGCTGGCGCAGGAAGTCGCCGTGGCTGGGCAGGGTGTCCACCAGTTCGCTGAGCATCGGGGCCGACTTGTCGAGAAGGCCCCTCACCACACCGGCCGGCAGGGTGTCGACCAGCTGCTGGTAGCGCTTGGGCCGGATGCCCATGCCCTCCATCACCGACTGCCAGCTGGGGGCGCGGAACATGTCGTCGACCCCGTCGCGCAACACGCCGCTGGCCTTGAACAGCTCGATCCGCTCGCGCAGGCTCTCGGGCGGCGTCACCTGCTGATAGGCGCGCCAGAACGGCGTGTCGTCGCGCTTGGTCGTGAAATAGTGCAGCACGATGAAGTCGCGGATCTCCTCGTAGTCGACCTGCATGCGCCTGTTGTACTCGGCCGCCAGGGTGGCGTCGCAATCCCGGTCGGGGAAGAACCGCAGCAGGTAGTCGACGCCGCGATAGATCAGGTGCAGGGCCGTCGACTCCAGCGGCTCGATAAAGCCGCCGGCCAGGCCGATGGCCACGCAGTTCTTGTTGAACAGCTGCTTGCGCATGCCGGTCTTGAACGGCACCAGCCAGGGATCGCGCACCGCCTCGCCCTCGACCTGGCTCATCAGCGTGGCCAGGGCCTCGTCGTCGCTGCAATACTGGCTGCAATAGACATAGCCGTTGCCGGCCCGGTGCTGCAGCGGAATGCGCCAGCGCCAGCCGGCGTCCTGGGCCTGGGCCAGGGTGTAGGGGTGCGGGTCCTGGATGTTGGCGGTCTGCACCGCGATGGCCCGGTCGTTCAGCAGCACGTCCGACCAGTCGAGGAACTCCGTGCCCAGGGTCTTGCCGTTCAGCAGCGAGCGGAAGCCCGAGCAGTCGATAAAGAGGTCGCCGGACGCCTCGCGGCCGTCCTGCAGGATCACCTTCTCGATGAAGCCGTCGGGACGGGTGGCCACGTCCTTGACGATTCCCTCGGTGCGCTTGACGCCCCGGGCCTCCGCGAACTTGCGCAGGAACTTGGCCAGCAGGGCCGCGTCGATGTGCACGGCGTAGTTGGCGTTGGCCAGCATGGTGCGCGGCGCCATGGCCGGCGACATGAATTTCCAGCGGTCCGCCATCACCGAGGCCGGGGCGAAGTCCTGGAGGCTGGACGGATGCCCCTCGGCCTTGCCGCGCAGCCAGACCTGGTAGAACTCGTGCACGTCGACGAGCCCCCCGATCAGGCCGAACGGATGGTAGTAGACCTCGTCCTTCTGGCGCCAGTTCTCGAACCGGATGGCCAGCTTGAAGGCGGCTTGCGTCTCCTGCATGAACTCCTTCTCGTCGATCCCCAGACCGCGGATCAGTTGAAGGAACGGCGGGATGGTGCTTTCGCCCACGCCGATGATGCCGATCTGCTCGGACTCGATCAGCTCGATCTCGCAGGGGCTGTCCTTGAGATAGTGGCTGAGCATCGCCGCGGTGATCCAGCCGGCCGAGCCGCCGCCCACGATCACGATCTTCCGCAGATTGTTGGCCATCGGCCGTCTCCCGTAAGCTTTGTCTTTTATCGTTCTTGTCTATTCGGCAGCCGCCGGCGCCTGGCCGACATAGCGGCGCAGGAAGTCTCCGTGGGTCGGGGCCTGCGCCACCGCCCGGGCCACGCCGGCTCGCATCTGGTTGAGGCTGGCGGCCAGGGCCGCGCCGTCGATCCCGTCCAGCGCCGGATCCCAGCCGCCCGGCAGGATGTCGAAGCCCGCGAAGATCGCCAGCCAGCTGGGCGGCTGGAACATCTCCCAGCGATAGCGGGCGATGTGGCCGCGCGAGCGGAACAGCTCGACCTTGCGGGCCAGGGTCTCTGGGATGTCGGCGTCGCGGGTGGCGCGCCAGAACGGCGTGTCGCCCCGCTGGGCGGCCTTGTAGTGCAGCACCACGAAGTCGCGCACCCGCTCCATCTCGCGGCGGGACCAGTCGTTGAACTCGTCGACCACGGCCGGGTCGAAGCCGCGGTCGGGGAACAGCGCCTTGAGCTTCTCGATGCCCGTCTCGATCAGCGCGATCGAGGTGCTCTCCAGCGGCTCGAGGAAGCCCGACGCCAGGCCCAGCGCCACGACGTTGCGGTTCCAGACCTGCTTGCGGCGGCCGGGCGTGAAGCGGATCAGGCGCGGCTCGTGCAACAGCCGGTCGGGCACGGCGGCGACCAGCTCGGCCTTGGCCGCCTCGTCGTCGATGTGCCGGCTCGAATAGACATAGCCGTTGCCGTAGCGGTGCTGCAGCGGGATGCGCCAGCGCCAGCCGGCGCTGTGGGCGGTGACGTCGGTATAGGGCGGCGGCTCGGCGCCCTCTGGAGGCTGGCTCTGCACGGCCAGGGCCCGATCGCAGAACAGCCACCGCGACCAGTCCTCGTAGCCGGTCTGCAGGGCCTCCTCGATCAGCAGGCCGCGGAAGCCCGAGCAGTCGATGAAGAGGTCGCCTTCGATGCTCGTCCCGGTGTGCAGGTCCAGCGAGGCGACGAAGCCGTCCTCGGGCCGCAGGTTGACCTTCACGACCTTGGCGTCGATGCGCCTGACGCCGTTGGCTTCGGCCACGCGCCGCATCAGCTGGGCGAACAAGGCGGCGTCGAAGTGCAGGGCCCAGTCGAACACCGACAGGCTGGACGGCGGATTGGCGGCCGGCACGGTGAACTTGCCCGCCGCCGCCAGGCTGGCGCCCAGCGAATACTCGCCCATCTCGCCGACGTCGGCGACGCCGCGAGCCTTCAGCCAATAATGCTGAAACGGCACGCCGTTCAGGTCCTGGCCATACAGGCTGAACGGATGAATGAAGGCCGAGCCGGGGGCCATCCAGTCCTTGAAGCGGATGCCCAGCTTGCAGGTGCCCTGCGTGGCGCGCAGCACCTCCAGGTCATCCAGGCCCAGCGACTGGTAGAAATTGCGGATGGTGGGGATGGTGGCCTCGCCCACCCCGATCGTGCCGATCTCGGAACTCTCGACCAGGGTGATGTCGATCGGCGCCTTGCCGAAGTGGCGGCGCAGGCTCGCGGCCGCCATCCAGCCGGCGGTGCCGCCGCCGACGATGACGATGCTGCGGATGCGCCCGTTGCGGACGTCTTCGCTCATGGCCGGTCCTCCCCGAACCGGAAAACTGACGCCCGAAGGCGAGCGTGGAAAGCCCGAAAAGGCTCCCCGGCAATGCCCTCCCCAAACAAAAAGAGCCGCCGTGACGACCCCGAAGGGTCGCCACGACGGGCGCAGGGAGGAAGGTTTCAGATCACCACTTGGCGCGGAGACCGATCGTGTAGCGGGGCTCGAACTCGTTCTGCGACGAGTACTGTTCCTTGCCCTTGGCGAAACGCAGGTAGTAGTCCTCGATCTCGCCGGTGACGTTCGAGCCGTTGAAGTAGACCGTCACGTCCTTGCGGACGTCGTAGCTGACGTTGACGTCCACATAGCCGGTGGAGCCCTGGTAGATCGGGATCACCCGCTGGCCGCCGCCGCCCATGGTGCCGGACAGGCGATCGGTACGGTAGTTGTAGGCCACCCGCGCCTGCAGCTTGTCGTCCTGGTACCAGCCGACCAGGTTGAACTGGTGCTTGGAGTTGTCGAAGAACGGCAGCTTGTCGCCCTTCAGGTCCAGGCGCGACTCCTCGCTGGGCGAGTAGGTGTAGTTGGTGTCGACGCCGAAGTTCTTCAGGATCGGCACGTCCGGGATGATGTCGGTGAAGGCGATCTTGGCGCCCAGTTCCACGCCCGAGACCTCGCCGCCATCGCCTTGCAGCGGCAGCGACACGTCGACCTCGCGGCGGACCACGCCGTCCTGGTCGGGGAAGCTGCCCTTGATGGTGCCGCCGGTGACGAAGCTGTCGATCTTCAGCTTGAAGGCCGAGATGTTCAGCATCGAGGCACGGCCGAAGTAGTACTCGATCGCGCCGTCGAAGTTCTGCGAACGCCACGGGTCGAGGTTCGGGTTGCCCGAGGCGCTGGCCCCGGTCACGCAGCGAACGTTCGGCATGCTGGCGCCGCAGTCGGCGGTGAAGATCGACAGGCCGCCGCCGTAGCTGCCCAGGTCGAGCGGCTGCATCGTCTTCGAATAGGCGAAGCGCAGCTTGATGTTGTCGGTCAGGTCGTAGGTGGCGTTGAACGACGGCAGCCAGTCCGTGTACTTGCGGCGGGTGACCGTGTCGCCGGCGTCGGCGTTGGTGTCGCCGTAGTTCATCACGTCGCCGGTCAGGTTCTGCTTCACCAGCAGTTCCGTCTGGATGACGCGCAGGCCGAAGTCGCCCGACAGTTGGCCGATCTCGAAGGCGCCGGCGCCGTAGGCGCTCTGTTCCTTCAGGTCGACGTCGTAGGTCTGGCCGGGCACCTGCACCCGGACGGCGTCGCCGAACACCTTCTTCTGGAAGGCCAGCACGTCGTCGAAGTCATGCGGGTCGATGGCCCAGAAGCCGGGCATGCCCTTGGTGACGCCGCCCAGGTTGTTGACCCAGATGGCGTTGTTGTAGGTCGTCAGCTTGGTCGGGCGGTTGACCGTGTAGCCCTGGAACTCCGGCACGCCGGTGATCGGATTGGGCACGAACTCGCCGGCCTGGCACTGGTTCTGGTTCATGACGACGTCGATGGCCTTCCACTGGGCCATGCAGCCGCCGGCCGGCACGGGCGCGCCATTGGCCTGCACCGCGCCCGGAACCCCGCCGTAGAAGCCCGAGAACAGGTGGAACTGCTCGACGCTCACCGAACGGTCGCTCTGGCGGACGCCGGCGTCGACCTTGGTGATGAAGCCCAGGAACTTCTCGTCGAACTTGTAGTGACCGTCGGCGCGGAACACGTTCATGTCCGACTCGACTTCATTGTTGCCTTCCGACGAGAAGGCCCCGATCGCGTAGCTGTCCTTGTTGGCCATGTAGTCGCGCAGGGTCTTGCCCGCGCCCAGGCCGCCCGAGATCGGGGTGTCGAAGCCGCTCCACACCGGGCTCTTGCCGCTGACGTCGTAGTGCAGCTGCGGGTTCTGGCCGTAGCCCAGCGGGTTCGGGTTCAGGTAGCAGCCGCCGGCCGAGCCGGTGACGGCGTTGCTGCGCTGGCTGGCCGGATACTGGTCGCAGATGGCCTTCGGATAGAAGGTGCCGCGGGTGCGGTCCTGGGCGTTGCGGAACAGGTTGAAGCGGTCAGGCGCGTACTGCCAGTTGGACAGGTCGCCCTGGGCCTGGCCGTTCATGCTCAGGCGGTCGCCGTTGGCGCGGATGGCCCGCACTTCCGAGGTGAAGTTGCCGCCGTTGTCGTACTTCAGTTCGAGATTGTAGTTCTTGCTCTCGGACTTGGTGACGCGGTTGACGGTGAACGAGTTCACCCACCAGGCGTCGATGTCGTACTCGCTGACCGCCAGCCACGGACGGCCGTTGCCGCCGATCGGGGCCGGGCCGGGCGGCGGCGCGCTGACGCCGGTCTGCTCGAAGTCGGTGGGACGGGTCCAGTTGCCGAAGGCGCCGCCGTCCCAGCGGTTGGAGATGTTGATGCCGGCGGCGCGGTTGTATTCGTCGAGCTTGGCGTAGAAGCCCTCGGCGATCAGGGTGAAGCCCTCACCCAGGTCGGCCTCGAACGACACGTTCACGCCGGTGCGCTTGCGCTCGACGACGCGGTTGAAGCTTTCGAAGCCGTGCGGCGACAGGAAGTTGTTCGGGTTCGAGCCACCCCAGTCGTTGTTGCCCGACAGCGCGACGGCGCCCGAGAAGTTGTTGCCCAGGTTCGACTTGCTCTGCGCGGCCGACACCAGCAGGCCGACGCGGTCGTTGCGCCAGCTGGCCAGGATGTTGGCCAGGTAGTCGTCTTCCTTCGTGCGCTCGCCGCGCTGGGCTTCGGCGGCGCCGGCGAAGGTGAAGCCTTCCTGCATCTGGAACGGCCGGCGCGTGCGCAGGTCGATGGTGCCCGAGATGCCCGACAGGGCGTTGTTCGGGTCGGTCGACTTGTAGACCAGCACCTGGTTCATCAGCTGCGACGGCACGTCCAGCAGGTTGGGCTGGGCCGAGCCCATGTTGCCCGCGCTCAGATACTGCTCGCCGTTCAGCAGGGTGATGACCTGGGCCAGACCCCGGATGTTGACGGTGGCGCCTTCACCGGCGTTGCGCTGGATCTGGATGCCCGGGATGCGCTGCAGCGAGTCGGCGATGGTGACGTCGGGCAGCTTGCCGATGTCCTCGGCCGAGATGGCGTCGACGATCGAGGCCTCGCGGCGCTTGACGTCGACCGACTTCAGCTGCGAGCCGCGCACGCCGGTGACGACGATCTCCTCGACCGCGGTCTCTTCGGTCGAACCGGCGGTCTGCGCCAGGGCGGATGTGGTGATGACGGCCTGCGACGCGCCGGCCAGAAGGGCCAGGGTCAAGCCGCGAGTCCAGACGGACTTGCTACGTGGTGTGGTCAAATCGATCGCTCCCCAATGTCTTGTTCTTGCGTTCGGGCCGCGACGCCTTTTGACGCCGCGGTGGGTCCAGAGCCGGGCCTCGACCTTCACGCCAACCTGCTTCGGCGGTCGTGGCCCGGTGATTGTCCTGTCGGCGACCCCCGGCGCCGGAACGGTGCTGCGATCCGGCCCTCAGACGCCGGTCACGGTGGCAACATTCCCAAATGTCCCCAGCAAGTCAACAGGAATGTCAACGTTGTCATTTTTGGAAATCAGCGGATTTCAAAGCTTCGCCACGCAGGGGCGCCACACCGCCGGGCCAAACAGAACGCCGTTTTTCTTATTGTTTTTGTTGATTATTTTCAATCAACTCACTACGCGCAGATCTTGAAAGACAGCGCTAACAGCTACTTTGGCGCGAGCCGCCGCCAGGATTTTCGCACAGGACGGCGCGACGCCATTTTTCGACAAAAGAGGAATCGGAAGCGGTTCCATCGCCTATGCCATGACCAATCAGACATCCGGAATGACCCGACAAATGTCCACGGCGAGGACATTTTTTGACCCGCATTTGTCCAGTCGCATGACAAGGCGGTCGAGCTGCGGTATGGCTGGTCCCCGGGAGCCGCAGCGCCGCCCCCTGCCGGGGGATGCGCGTCACGCGGCCGAGTCGGGTGCGGGTCTTACGGAATGACGACGATTCACGATGTGGCCAAGCGGGCGGGGGTCTCGGCCAAGACCGTCTCGCGCGTGATGAACGACCACGCCAGCGTCACCGCCAAGACCCGCGACAAGGTCCGTGAGGCCATGGCCGCCATCGGCTACCAGCCCAGCGCCGTGGCCCGTCACTTCCGCGCGCAAGGCGCCTCGGCCGTCGGCGTGCTGATGGGCGACCCCAGCGGCGGCTATCACACCCGCACCCACCACGCCCTGCTGCTGGCCTGCCTGGAGACCGGCCGCCACCTGACGGTGGAACTGTTCGACGGCCCCGTCGTCGGCTGGCACGAGCGCATCCGCGCCTTCATCGAGGACGGCGGCATCCGCGAGGTCATCCTGCTGCCGCCCGAATGCGACTTCGGTCCGTTGAAGGCGCTGATGCGCGAGCTCGACGTGCGCTGCGTGCTGATCTCGCCGACCACGCCCGATCCCAACTTCCCGGCCATCGCCATGGACGACCGCGCCGCCGCCCGCGAGGTGGTCGAGCACCTGTTCAGCCTGGGCCACACCCGCATCGGCCACATCGCCGGCCACCCCGACCACGCCGCCAGCACCCACCGCCGCAACGGCTTCTTCGAGGCCTACGCCGCCGCCGGCCTGCCGCGCCCGGCCCCGGAGCTGATCGTCGGGGGCGAGTTCACCTTCAAGACCGGCATGGACGCGGCCAAGCTGCTGCTCGACATCGACGAGCCGCCGACCGCCATCTTCGCCGCCAACGACGACATGGCCGCCGCCACCTGCATGGAGGCCCAGCGCCGGGGCCTGCGCATTCCCGACGACCTGTCGGTGGTAGGCTTCGACGACGCGCCGATCGCCGGCGTCATCTGGCCGACCCTGACCACCATCCGCCAGCCGTTCGAGCCGATGGCCCTGCGCGCCCTGCAGACCTTCGCGGCCTGGAACAGCAGCGACTCGGGCGTGCGCCCCAGCCCGTTCCTGGCCCAGCACACCCTGGTGGTGCGCGAATCCACCGGCCCCGCCCGCAAGCGGCCGCCGGGCAAGTCCAGCTGACGGAGCCCTCCGTCCGCGAACCATCCGCCGGCCCCGCCGGCCAAGATCATACGAGTGGGAGGTAGAATGAACTCGCGTCTCTGGCGGGCCAGCGCCCTGGCCCTGACCATCGCCACGATGGGCGTTTTCGGCGGCGTCCCCGCCCTCGCCCAGGGCCATGCCGGCCACGGCGCGCCCGCCGCCGCGCCTGGCGGGCAGCGGTGGCTGGACCCCAAGCTCGACGCCGACACCCGCGCCGACCTGGCCGTCAAGGCCATGACCCAGGACGAGAAACTGACCCTGGTCTACGGCTACTTCGGCGCCGACATGAAGCCCAAGTACACGCGCATCGAAGGCTCGCTGCCCGGCTCGGCCGGCTACGTGCCGGGCCTGCCGCGCCTGGGCATCCCGGCCCAGTTCGAGACCGACGCCGGCATCGGCGTGGCCACCCAAGGCAGCGCGGCGGAGTTCCGCGAGCGCACCGCCCTGCCCTCGGGCATGGCCACCACGGCCACCTGGAACCCGTCCCTGGCGGAAAAGGGCGGCGCGATGATCGGCAAGGAGGCCCGCGACTCCGGCTTCAACGTCATGCTGGCCGGCGGCGTGAACCTGGTCCGCGAACCGCGCAATGGCCGCAACTTCGAATACGGCGGCGAGGATCCGCTGCTGGCCGGCGTGATGGTCGGGGCCCAGATCAAGGGCATCCAGTCCAACCACATCGTCTCGACGATCAAGCACTACGCCCTGAACGCCCAGGAGACCGGGCGCTTCGTGGTCGACAGCAGGATCGGCGACGCCGAGGCCCGCACCTCCGACCTGCTGGCCTTCCAGATCGCCATGGAGGCGTCCGACCCGCACTCGGTGATGTGCGCCTACAACCGCGTCAACGGCCACTATGCCTGCGAGAACGACTGGCTGCTGAACAAGGTCCTCAAGCAGGACTGGGGCTACAAGGGCTACGTGATGTCCGACTGGGGCGCCGTGCATTCGGGCGCCAAGTCGGTCAACGCCGGCCTCGACCAGGAGTCGGCCGGCGACGCCTTCGACAAGCAGCCCTTCCTGGCCAGCGTGCTGAAGGCCGACCTCGCCAGCGGCGCGGTCAGCCAGGCGCGCCTGGACGACATGGCCCGCCGCATCGTCCGCTCGCTGTTCGCCAGCGGCGCGGTCGACCACCCGGTGAAGATCGCCCCCATCGATCTCGTCGCCAACGGCAAGGTCAGCCAGGCCGACGCCGAGGAGGGCATGGTCCTGCTGAAGAACGACAAGGGCGTGCTGCCCCTAGCGCTGAAGGCCCAGAAGATCGCCGTGATCGGCGCCTATGCCGATGTCGGCGTGCTGTCGGGCGGCGGCTCGTCGCAGGTCTATCCGGCCGGCGGTCGCGCCGTGCAGGGGCTGGAGCCCAAGACCTGGCCGGGCCCGGTGATCTACTATCCGTCCTCGCCCCTGAAGGCTCTGCAGGCCCGCGCGCCCCAGGCCAGGTTCACCTATAACGACGGCAAGGATCCGGCCGCCGTCGCCAGGCTGGCCGCCGAGAGCGATCTGGTCATCGTCTTCGCCGACCAGTGGACCACCGAGTCGGAAGACGTTCCGTCCCTGGCCCTGCCCAAGAACCAGGACGCCACGATCGCGGCCGCCGCCAAGGCCGGCAAGCCCACCGTCGTCGTGCTCGAGACCGGCGGCCCGGTGACCATGCCGTGGCTGAAGGACGTCGGCGCGGTGCTGCAGGCGTGGTATTCCGGCACCAGCGGCGGCGAAGCCATCGCCCGCGTGCTGACCGGCGAGGTGGACGCGACCGGCCGCCTGCCCGTGACCTTCCCCGCCAGCGAGGCGCAGCTGCCGCGCCCGAAGCTCGACGGCGATCCGAAGACGCCCGACGCGCTGTTCGCCGTCGACTATTCGATCGAGGGCGCGGCCGTGGGCTACAAGTGGTTCGACAAGAAGGGCCTGTCGCCGCTGTTCCCGTTCGGCCACGGCCTGTCCTACACCAGCTTCGCCTATTCGGACCTGAAGACCTCGACGACCGGCGGCCGGCTGACGGTGGCCTTCAAGGTCACCAACACCGGCAAGCGAGCCGGCAAGGACGTGCCGCAGGTCTATGTCTCGCCCAAGGCCGGCGGCTGGGAAGCCCCGCGCCGCCTGGCCGGCTTCGAGAAGGTCGAGCTCGCCCCCGGCGCCAGCAAGACCGTGACCCTGGCCGTCGACCCGCGCCTGCTGGCCACCTGGGACGAGAAGGCCCACGGCTGGACGGTGGCGGCCGGCGACTACGAGGTGCAGCTGGGGGCGTCGTCCGCGGCGATCTCGGCGCGGGCCACGGCGGCGGTGCAGGCCCAGAGCGTGCCGGTGGGGTTGCTGAAGTAAAACCCTCTCCCTGAAGGGGGAGGTGGCCCGCAGGGTCGGAGGGGGAAGCGGCTGCTGAGCTGCCGCGATCACTTCCCCCTCAGTCGCTTCGCGACAGCTCCCCCTCCAGGGGGAGCATCTTGGAGAACGGGCCGGAGCAGGGCGGACGCGAAAGCGTCCGCCCTCTTTCCGTTCAAGCCATGCGCGATGCATGCGGCTAAGGCTTGGTCAGCCACCCGACGCTTTCCACCCTCGCCCCACACGCTCTAGTCTGCTCCCATGCGCGTTCCGCTTCTCGCCCTGGCCGTCACGCTCGCCACCGGCGCCTCTGCGCGGGCCGGCGAGACCGCCTGCTGGTTCGAGAACGGCGCGGTCGTCGCGCCCGCCGCCGTCGGCGACATGACCGGCGACTTCGTCATCGACCTGTCGGCGCCGCATACCCTGCTGCACAACACCAAGGCCCAGGCCGGCGGTTTCGAGGGAAGCGAGCTCTCCCTGCCCGTCCGCGTCGCCGGCCTGGGCCTTGGTGT